>JGI20166J26741_11000002_pt1 | contig 54875 bp, 43 predicted proteins | sample TergutCu122P5_FD_26741 | JGI IMG/M metagenome (IMG submission 26741)
CCTATCCTCCGTATGAGCGAAGCTTGTTTATTGTATCACAATATGGGTGTAATGGGTATATCGCGAATTCATACTGTCCAGGACTTGGGGAGCACTTCAGGGCCTGTTCAAATGAAACATCCACAATCAAAACCGGAGGTGCGCGGTGAATCCGAGAAACGGAAAGATGATTTACGGATCTGGCTCAATACTGCTGGCGATGCTGGCGGGTATTGTCATAGGGGGGTTTCTCGGACAGGCCCTGGGCGGCTTCAGCTTTCTGGAATGGCTCGGGTACGGCAAAGAGTTCGGCCTGCAGCCGCCGCTTGCTGTAGATTTAAATATTGTCAAGTTCACTTTCGGGCTGGTCTTCAATATCAATATCGGCGGCGTCATAGGGATAATCGTCGCGCTGATCGGTTACCGGCTGTTGTCAAGGAGATAATGGACCGTGGACATTGAGAAAATCGAGCGGGCCGTGACGTACCTGCTGGAGGCCATCGGCGAGGACGTTACGCGCGAGGGCCTGCGCGGCACTCCGTCCCGCATCGCGCGCATGTATGAGGAGGTATTCTCCGGCATAGGCAAGGACCCCGGGGAACATCTCGAGATATATTTTGAGGAGGAGAAGCACGAGGAGCTCGTCCTCGTCAAGGACATCCCCTTTTTTTCCATATGCGAGCACCATCTGGTGCCCTTTTTCGGCAAGGCGCACGTGGGTTATCTCCCGCGCGGCGGTAAGCTGACGGGCCTGAGCAAGCTGGCGCGCGTGGTGGAGACGGCCTCCAGCCGCCCGCAGCTCCAGGAGCGCCTCACCTCCACGGTCGCGGACGTGATAATGGGCAAGCTGAACCCATACGGCGTCATCGTGGTGGTGGAGGCGGAGCACATGTGCATGACTATGCGCGGCGTAAAAAAACCCGGCTGCAAAACCGTGACCTCAGCCGTGCGCGGCTTGTTCGAGCGGGACTCAAAATCCCGCGCGGAGGCGATAGCGCTGATTAAGATGTAGGCGGCGGATATATTTATGTGCGGCAAAGTTTTCGAATGGGGCGCGAGGACGTATATAATGGGCATCCTGAACATTACGCCCGATTCCTTTTCAGACGGCGGCAGGTTCATGGACGCGGACCGGGCCGCGGAGCGCGCCGGGGACATGATCCGCATGGGCGCGGACATTATAGATGTGGGCGGCGAATCCACGCGCCCGGGCTGTTCCGGGATAGCCGCCGAAGAGGAGCTGGCCCGCGTGCTCCCCGTGCTCGAGAGGCTTGAACCCGGGATCCCCGTGTCGATCGACACCTACAAGGCCCGCGTGGCGGAAGCGGCCGCGCGCGCGGGCGCCTGCATGATAAATGACGTCAGCGGGCTGCGCGCGTGCCCGGATATCGCGTCCGTGGCGGCGGAATACGGGGCTTATCTGGTCATCGTCCACAACAGCCCGGAGCCAGCCGAAAACGGGGTCATGACCTCGCTCATCGCGTTTCTTGAAACAGCCGTGAACACCGCGCTCGCCGCCGGGGTGAGCGCGGAGCGGATCATTCTCGACCCCGGCATAGGGTTCGGGCGCAAAGCATGCGCGGACAACCTTGAGATAATGCGCGGCCTGGCGGGGCTCAAAAGCATGGGGTTTCCCATTATGCTGGGCGTATCGCGCAAAGCGTTTATCGGGGAGATATTAAACGCGCCCCCTTCCGAGCGCCTCTTTGGCACCGCCGCCGCGAATGTACTGGGCATAGCCGCCGGCGCCGACATCATCCGCGTGCATGACGTCGCGGAAAACCTGCGGGCAGCTAAGGTGGCGGACGCTATCGTCAGGAGGCCGGGCTCCCGCCGGACTCCTTAATGAAGGAGATTATTTATATGGACAAACTGACGCTCTCCGGCGCCGCCTTCTACGCGTATCACGGGGTCAACCCGGAAGAGGGCGCGCTGGGGCAAAAATTCTTTGTCGACGTTACGGTATACGCCGACGATCTGTCAGAGGCCGGCAGGACGGACGATATCGCCTTCACGGTCAGCTATTCCGATATCTACGCCATTGTGAGGGACGTCATGACAAACGGGCGGTTTAAGCTGATCGAGGCCGCGGCCGAACGCATAGCGGAGAAAATATTAGACCGCTGCGCCCTCGCGGAAGAGGACGCCGTAAGGGCAGCCGTGAGGGAAGTCGCCGTGAAAATAAAAAAGCCGGGGGCCCCGATACCCGGCGTATTCGATTACGTCGCCGTAGAAATAAGCAGAAAACAGATAAGCAGAAAACGCGATGCGTGACGCCCGCGTCATCCACACCGCCTATCTCAGCTTGGGCGGCAATATGGGCGACAAGCGCGCCTATATCGAGCGCGCCCTGGGCATGCTCTCCGAGGGCGCGGCCGACGTGGCGCGCGCGTCAGCTTACTATAGGACGCGGCCCGTGGGCTTCCTTGAGCAGGACGATTTCCTGAACATCGCCTGCGAGATACGTACGGGGCATGACCCCATGGAGCTGCTGGCGCTGTGCGGCCGGATTGAGGACGCGCTGGGCCGCCGCCGCGCGGTCATAAACGGCCCCCGCACCATCGATCTGGATATCCTGCTGTACGAGGGCGTCACGCTGAATACCGAGCGGCTGACCATACCGCACCCGCGCATGACCGGGCGCGGTTTTGTGATCATACCGCTGTTTGAGATAGCCCCGGATATAGTCATAAACGGAACACATATCCGGGAGATATACGGCGCCCTCGACAAATCCGGCGTGGAAAAGCTGACCTGAGCGCGGCGAGCGCGTAAGCATACTCACTGTTTATTCAGATTTATGGAGCCCGCCGATACGCTGAAATTGTAAAGCGGCGTACGCGCGTTTTTGTAGGAGTACAGTCCGCCTTGGGATGACTTGAGGGGCGGCGTGAAATCCGAAAAACCGGAGTTGAACGCCCCGGCCGAGACGTCCGCGTAAACGGCAAACCCGTCGTTTTCCGGGAGATTGATATTCATTTCCCCGGCCGAGACGTCCGCCGTGAACGATTTCGGGAGCACGCCGCAGGTCAGTTCGGCTTTGCCCGCCGACACCTCCGCGCGCACATCGTCAAACTCCCCGGAGAGCTTTAAATTACCCGCTTCGACCGTTATGCCCAAAGAGGCGGCCCGCGGTATCTCCGCGTTGGCATCGCAGGCCGACGCGCCTATATCTATCGAGTCATAGCTGTTTTTCGGCAACCTGAGCGTCACCTTGTTGCTGCCGCCGAAATTGAACAGGTGGAACCCGCCGGGGGGCTTTATATCTATCGTCAGCGACGCGCCGTCGGCCGAATAGCTGACGCTCATGCTGTCCTTTGAGTGAAAAGCCTCATCGATGCTGACGTTTTGGCCGTCCGCCGGGACGATATCTATCCGGCAGGCCGACGCGCCGAGCTTGACGTCCTTAAAGCCGCCCGGGGCCGGGGCCGGAATGAGGACTGTATTTTTATAGTTCGCCCCCTGGCCGAATATATTCATATTAAACGGCGACAGGTTCGGGAAAATCCTTACGCCAAAAACCTGCGACACCATAAACAGTACGATCAGCGCCGCGATCAGGATATATATTGTCAACCTTAACGCTCTTATGTTAGACGGTCTCATCTGTGCCCTCCCCAAAACTCACGCACGATCATGCTCACCACCCACGCCAGCGGAAATACCAGCCAGGCGTAAGACCACGCGCCGAAGAACATGCCGAAACACAGAAACAGCAGCGTCGCGGCCGGCCATATTATGGAATTATAACCGCGGCCGCGCTCGCGCCTGTAGACCTTGCCGGAGTAATAATCGTCGTAATTTTTGACGGCGTCCTTGGCCGCGGGCCTGCGCGGGCTGACCATGCGCGAGTACACGATCAAGCCGACCCCGGCCGCCCAGATCACGAACATGGCCGCCGCCGCCAGGGTATCCCAATAGCCCGTATCCCCCAGCAATATCGGCGGCACCATGCCGATAAAGAGCAGGCCGATGCCCCACGCCAGCATCAGCGCGTTCTTTTTGTGCTCGCTGTCAAACAGCGCGCCCTTTTCGTCCTCCTTGACCATCACCTGTATCAGTTCCTCCAGATCCCCCATGCTGGAGATCGCGGTCTGCGCGGCCTCATCCTCGTTTTTGCCCGCCCCGATCAGGTCCGTGTATTTGCCGATCAGGTTGGACGTCACCTCCTCTTTCAAATCCTGCAGGTTCCTGGTCATAACGCGCCCCTCCAAGGCTTTCTCAAAGGTCTCGTCAACATAGCGCTTAATCCGTTCCACCATTCAAGTTTCCCCCTATCAGCTTATTGATGATCATGACGGACGTCTGCCATTCGTCCAGCATTTCCGCGTAATACGCCCGGCCGCCCGCCGTTATGGAGTAATACCGGCGGCGGGCGCCGGAGAGCTCATCGCCCCAGTATGAGCTGATATACCCGGCCTCCTCCAGCCGGCGGAAGGCCGTGTACAGCGTGGCCTCCTTCAATTCATACGCGCCGCCCGTGTTCTGCAGAATGGACTTGTTGATTTCGTAGCCGTAGTTATCCTGTTTCAGCAGGTGATACAGGATAATCGTATCGGTATGCCCGCGCAGCATATCTGCTTTAACAGCCAAAGTATCATCACCCCTTTTATATATAATACAGCATAGTACTTCATCTGTCAATGTATACTTGAAAAAAATATTTCGCCGGCAAAACACGACAAATAGCTCCCATAAATTAACATAAAGGTTTTTTTACGACAGCTATTGACAAGCCCAATTAATAATATTATAATAACTCAATAGTTATTGTTAATCTAAATGTAATATTTACTTAATATTTAAGTTAAATCTTTGCAGTCAGTTTCCGGGGGGAATATAATTCAGGGGGAATATAATTGAGTTTTTTACATATGGATTTTTTTCACGACAATTTTTTTCACAGCAGCTTTTTGCACAGTTCGGCCCGCGTATTCGCCTGCGGCATAGCCGTAACGGCGTTCTGCTCCGTTCCCGCGCTGGCGGACGCCGCGGGCGTCGTCAATGACAACGGCGTGAACGTGCGCTCCTCCAGTTCGACCGCGTCCAAGATCATGACGACGCTGAATCAGGGCAGCGGCGTGACCGTTAAAAAGGCGGCGGACGATTTCTATCAGGTGGCCTTAACCGGCCTCGATACGGCTTACATATCGTCACAATTTGTGGACATCAAAACCGCGGACGCGGCGGCGACCGATTCAGGCGTCAATATCAGGCAGGCCCCGAGTACGGATTCGGCCATTGCGGGCAGGCTCAGCCTGGGCGACGCCGTCACCGTCACCGGCAAATCCGGCGATTGGTTCGCGGTCACGTTCAACGGCGTCAGCGGTTACGTGATAAAGGATTATCTACAGGGGGAGTTTATCGACAAGGTTCCGTCCGTGAATCCCCCGGCGGGCGCGCCGGCGGCAAATCCGGCCAAACCCGTCACCAAATATGTGATAAACTGCCCGCAGGGCCTCAATATGCGCAAAGACGCCACGACAAATTCAGACATCATCAGCGCCATACAGAACGGCCAGGCCGTTCAGGTCACGGCTCAGCTCGACGGCTGGGTGAAGGCCACCGTCGGCAATGCCACGGGCTATATCAGCGCCGAGTTTTTGTCCGATACACAGCCAAAAGACGGCGCTCCGGACAAGGGCTCTCCGGACAAGAGCGCTTCACCAGACAAGCCCGCGAGCCAGCCGGCGGACAAGCCCGCCGCCTCTGCCGATCAATCCGGCGGCGCGCAGCCGGCGAACGCCCAGGCCGACGGCTCCGACAAGGCCCAGCAGATCATCAGCTACGCCAAGCAATTCATCGGAACGCCGTATTCATGGGGCGGCACCAGCCTCAGATCGGGGGTCGATTGCTCCGGTTTCGTATATTCCATCTTCAGGGACAACGGCATCATCCTGGACAGATCCTCCAGCGATATGGTCGCCGACGGCCCCTACGTCTCAAAATCGGATCTCAGACCCGGCGATCTCGTGTTTTTTGACACCAACGGTTCGACAAATAACGGCGACATATCCCATGTGGGCGTGTACATCGGCGACGGCAAGTTCATTGAGTCCTCCAGCTCGCGTAAACACTGGGGCGTCACAATAAGCAGCCTCGATTCGGACTATTACGCGCGGACCTATGTGACTGCCGCCCGGGTCATTAAATGACACGATCCCGGCTTTCACGGGGATTGGCCCGCTTAACGATTATTGACCGCATCCTCCTCATGTAAAATGGGTAAAATGGCCGCCTCACGAAGAGTGGGCGGCCTTTTTTTATTGCGCTTTGGTTCCTTCTGCTATTTCGACAAGTGCTCCTTGGCCGCGCTCAGCATCTCCATCCAGTTTCCAAAGGAGGAGTTCTGTTTGATTACGCCGTCCAGCTTATCCTGATTTACGGCGAGCAAATCCTCCGGCTTGTTTACGCCGACTTTGGCGAGCAGATCATTGAGCGAACTGAACTTGGTAAATTGCTTTAAAAAGTCAGCGCTGAGCAGCTTGCCCACGTCCAGGCCGCCGAGGTTCAGCCCCAGCTTTTCGCCGAGGCCGCCCAAGTTGCCCAGCATATCTCCGATACCCATACTTTTCACCTCCCTTGCTTTTCGAATGACCTTATTTCTATTATATCAATTCTATTATATCAAAATAAATCAAAATAGTCAAAATAATATCAAAAATCGGCCCCGTCACTGCCGAGGACGTCCTTTAACACGTCAATTTTCAGCCGCGGAAGAATATTTCATAGATTATGCCAACGGAAAAGATTGCCATTGGAATGAGTAGAATGCGCCGTTTTTTTGGATTGTCTTTATCTTTGGCAAAATAAAAATAACCCGTTGCAAGCAGCGCTACTATATAGCATATAAGCATGAACCATTTAATAATAATCACCCCCTTTGCCCAAATAATATGTCCGCGTGATTGCCACGGGCTGGCCGCGGCGGCTTAAAGCGCGGAAACGAATTTCCGCAGCGCCGCTTTCCCGTCGGCGTCATATTTGAAAACGGCGGCGTCATGCAGGCATTTTAGGAATTTATACGCGACCTCCCTTCTGATCAGCCCGTCGATACCGGGCTCATTGATATCAGGGGCGCCGGGCCGGGCGGATCCGCCGCGCGCGTATGCGGACTTGAGCTCAAGCGCCCAGGCGCGGTGGATATCCTTTACGGTATCGGATTCCCCCGCGACAAACCGCTTGACCTCCTCCAATTCGCTCAGCAGCCGGCCCGGCAGTATGGCAAGCCCCATTACCTCGATCAGGCCGATGTTTTCCTTCTTGATGTGGTGGACGTCGGCGTGCGGGTGGAAGACGCCCAGCGGGTATTCCTGCGTGCGCCTGTTGTTGCGGAGTACGATGGATAGGGTATAGGTATCGCCTTTCTTGCGGGCGATGGCGGTAACGGTGTTGTGCGGCTCATCCCCCGTGCGCGACAATACGCCGCGCTCCGGGTCGTCGTAAGACCTCCAGCGTTCGAATACGCGGCCGGCCGCCGCGATTATCCCGTCCTTATCGGCCGATTCAAGGCGTATCAGCGTCATGGGCCATTTGACCAGGGAGAACCTGACCGATTCATACCCTTTCAGGGTGAAGCCGTCGTAGGCCGGGGCCTTTTCCATAGGAAATTCGTAGTTTCCGCCCTGAAAATGGTTGTGGTTGAGTATGGAGCCGCCCACGATCGGCAAGTCCGCGTTGGAGCCCAGGAAATAATGAGGGAACATATCGGTGAAATCGGCGAGGCGCTTAAAGGTCGCCCGTTCGATCTTCATATCGGTGTGCTCCGGCGTGAGAACTATGCAGTGCTCCCGGTAATAGCTGTACGGGGAATACTGAAAGTACCAGGGCTCGCCGTTCAATTCGATGCCGATAAGGCGCAGGTTCACGCGGGACGGGTGCCCCGGGTGCCCCTCATAACCCTCGTTTTCCGCGCAGAGCTGGCATTTTGGGTAGCCCAGGTCCTTTCTGTATTTCTCCCGTTCGATGTCCTTGGGGTCCTTCTCGGGCTTGGAAAGGTTGATGGTGATGTCTATCTCGCCGAATTCCGTCGGCTGCTTGTAGCTAACATTCCTCGCGATCCGCATCGTCTTTATGTAGTCGGCGTCCATGCAGAGCCTGTAAAAATAGTCCGTGGCGTCCGCCGGCCTGACGCGGTATTTTTCGTTGAACAGCCTGTTTATCTCGGAGGGCCTGCCCATAAAGCAGTCCATGATCTTATCAGTCAGGATATCACGCTCGTCGGCAAAATCGCCAATGACGCCGCCTTTTACGGCGTTTTCCGCGATCATCTCCAGTATCTGCGGGATGCTCAGCGCGGGGTCCCCGGGGCTCTCGCCGTCCCCGCAATCCGCATAGCCCGTCCCCGTGAGGGCCATTATCCTGTTTCTCACATATATCTCATCCGCTTTGTCCAGCAGATTTATCCCGTACGCCTTTTTTATCAACGCGTTTATCATAATCGCAGCCCCTAAATATTGATCGCGCCCGGCCCGCCGCTGATTTTTACGGTATAAAACCCGGCGGTATAGCCCGTCTCCCTCGTATACGCCTCGCCCACGTTTTTTATGACGTCATCCGCCTCGTCCTTGGCCACGATGGCTATGGCGCAGCCGCCGAAGCCGCCGCCGGTCATCCGCGCCCCCAGCACGCCCCGCTGCCTCTGCGCGGCGTGGGCGATGGAATCGAGTTCCGGGCCGGTTATCTCATAAAGATCCCTCATCGACGCGTGCGATTCATTGAGGTATTCGCCGAAGCGCTTCAGGTCTCCGCCCTTTAAGGCCCGGACGGACATGACGGTGCGCTGGTTTTCGTACAGGACGTGGCTCGTCCGCTTTATCAGGACGTCGTCGCCCAGGACGCCTTTATTCCGCTCAAACCAATCGATGCCGACGCCGACGAGGTTATCGGCCTCAATATAGCCCCTGATTATCCCGAGCGCCCTCATGCATTCGTCAAAGCGCTCGTTGTACTTGGAATCGGTCAGCGCGCGCGGCTTATTGCTGTTGATTATCAGGAGCTCGCAATCGCCGAGCTCCAGCGGGATGTATTCATATCTTAAATCGTTGCAGTTGAGGTAGACCGCGTGGTCCTTCTTGCCCATCTGGACCGCGAATTGGTCCATGATGCCGGAATTGACGCCGACGAACTCGTTTTCTGTCTTTTTGCCCAGCAGGGCCATGTCCACGCCGGGGATATCCAGGCCGAAAAGCGTGTTCACCGCGCAGCCCACCAGCATTTCAAGCGAGGCCGAGGAAGAGAGCCCGGAGGCCTTCGGCAGATCGCCCTCGACGGCGAGGTTGAAGCCGCTTTTTACATCATAATTGGTCCTGATGCTCTTCAGCATCCCCGCCACGTAATTGCCCCAGCCGTTTTCCGGCTTATTTGCCAGCGCGTCCAAATCGAGGCTGATCACGCCGTCATCCGGAAAGTCCGCGGAGTACAGCTTCACGAGCCTGTCGTCCCTTCTGCTGGCCGCGCCGTATGTGCCTATGCCCAACGCGCAGGGCAGGACGTTCCCCCCGTTGTAATCGATATGCTCCCCGATCAGGTTCACCCTCCCGGGCGAGAAGAAAGCGCGTTCAAAATCGGACCCAAAAGCCGCTCTGTAAATATGTTTCAGATTTTCCGGATTCATCTTGCCAGCCTCAATTCTGTTAATAAAACTTCATTCTATAAATTTCATTCGATAAACTTCATTCGATAAATTTCGCGCTTATTGCTGAAATTGTAGCACATGACCTTTTGATCTGTCAACGGTCTATCGCTTTAGATACATGACAAACGGTGAATATACAGGATACACCGGGATATATAAATCGGCTTAATTCAGCCGTTTGGAAACTTTTCATGGGTATTTACATTATGGAACCGATGTGGTATACTGACTGAAATGGATTAAAGGGATTTAAGGTATGGAGGAAATGATGCCGTTTTTTGCCGTTACGCTCCGCGCCAGGCGACGCTCTGTCAATCAGTTGACAGGGCCGTTTGTGGTGTAAGGACAGTTTAAATTCGCATTCTTTGATAAAGAATTTAATTTAATCTGCGGCCACGTGGCCCGCGGATTTTTTTATTTTATAATTAATAATAAAAACGGAAGGAAATTATTTATGAACGAAAATGAGAAGGCAAGCGGGAACGAAAACGGGAAAGACAAGGTAGTGCTGGCCTATTCCGGCGGCCTTGACACGTCCGTAATACTGAAATGGATCAAGGAGGAGTATAACTGCGACGTGATCGCGGTGTGCGTCGACGTGGGCCAGGCCGACGATTTTGAGGCCATCGAGAAGAAGGCGTACCTGACCGGCGCCTCCAAGGCGTACATCGTCGACGCCAAGGAGGAGTTCATCACGGGATACATCTATCCCACGCTCAAGATGGGCGCCGTGTACGAGAACGATTATCTGCTGGGCACATCCTTCGGACGGCCCCTGATCGGCAAGATACTGGTGGAGATCGCGCAGAAGGAGGGCGCCGTCGCCATAGCGCACGGCTGCACCGGCAAGGGCAACGACCAGGTCCGCCTCGAGGCCACCATACACGCCCTGGACCCGACGATCAAGATCATAGCCCCATGGCGCGTCTGGAACATAAAGTCCAGGGAGGACTGCCTGGAGTACGCCGCAAAGCACAATATCCCCGTAAATCAGTCTATCAGGCAGATTTACAGCCGGGACCAGAACATCTGGCATATCAGCCATGAGGGCGGCAACCTGGAGGATCCCTGGAACGTCCACAACGACGACGTCCTGGTCATGAGCGTCACGCCGGAGAGCGCGCCGGACGCGCCCGCCGTCATCGACATCATGTTTGAGGCTGGCGTCCCCGTCGGCATCGACGGCGAAAGCCTGGGCCCGGTCGAGATCATGAAGCGGCTCAACAAGCTGGGCGGCGAGAACGGCATCGGCATCATAGACATCGTCGAAAACCGCCTCGTGGGCATGAAATCCCGCGGCGTTTACGAGACCCCCGGCGGCACCATCCTGTACGCCGCCCACGCCGCCCTCGAGAAACTCATACTGGACAGGGACTCCATGTCGTATAAGCACAGCGTCGCGCACAAATACGCGCAGCTCGTGTACGACGGCCTGTGGTTCGCGCCCCTGCGCGAGGCCATCGACGCCTTCACAAACGTCTTAGAGGCGCAGGTCACGGGCGTCGTCAAGATGAAGCTGTATAAGGGCAGCGCCACCCCCATCGCCAGCAAGTCCCCCTACGCGCTGTATAATGAAGAGTTCGCCACCTTCGGCAAGGACGAGGTCTATAACCAGAAGGACGCGGAGGGCTTTATCAACCTCTTCTCGCTCAGCATGAAGATAAGGGGCATACAGAAGATCAAGGCCGAGACCAATCAGGAACCCGCGAAGCTCGGGGCGGACATGAGCCCGCAGACGACGTTTATCAAGTAGTATGGGGCGCGGCGGTAAATCTTGGCCCTTTGCGGTTTGCGGAGTTCTTATACTTTTATTTGTGCTGTTTTCATCAAATGTTTATGCGGATTCCGCTCCGCCGTCCCCTTCTTTGAATATTTTTTGCACGCACATGCCAGATGGCGAGGTTTACATGGATTTGCTGATTCCGGATCAATCGTTTCAATGGAGCCCGGACCCCTATTTTGATGTATCCAGCCTCTACAATCAAAAGATGATTTCAGTTTTGAGGTCATATCATGTTGACGGCTGGCGGCCCGCGATAATTACAGGAAAACCAACAATGTCAATTTATAGTGACATCCGTTGCAATATTTCGGACGGTTACGCAAAAATGCGTTTTGAGGGCATTTTTGTGACGAATCAATTCAGGATAATCGTTGTAAGTGAAGATGGGAAAACGGTCGTTTCCAATATTATTGATAAAAAAGCTTATAAGAGCGTTGTGGATTTCAATTATATGACGGGCAAAGCGGCGGAGCGCCCCGTTTTTCTGCTGACTGTCGTCCAGCTCTGTTATACCCTGCCTCTAACGCTGTTAGTCGAAGGCATCATCTTGTTACTTTTTCGATTCAGCCTCAAAAGGAACTGGAAGCCGCTTTTATTTATCAACCTATGCACACAACTTATGTTGACGATTGTACTGATGGCAGCCGCGCGGTTGGCGGTTTCCTACGACAGCATTAAATTCACCTATATTCTGTCTGAAAGCTTTATCGTTATTGCTGAAGCTGAGTTCTGCGCATATTTTTTCGCGCAGCACAGTATACGGAGACGAGTGATATACGCAATTACCGCGAACGCGGCAAGCTTCTTAGCTGGCATGATCTTGTTTACGGTTTTTGGCTTTTAGAAGACGATAAGCACATTTACACGCGTTACCGGATTGCTTCGGGCATAAACGCGCGTGGGGACGTGAGGTTTCTTGCCCTCGCAATGACGCTGCGGGAAGGCGAGCGGCTGCCCGCTGAGTCATTGCGAGGGCAACGGCACTGCATGTGCCGATAAAGGTACGCCCGAAGCAATCCAGCGCATGGCAGTCATATGGCGGCTGATATTTTTATGGTTAGCAAATAATCTAAGCGGATAATTTTCCGCTATGCGTCAATGGAACCCGCCAGCACCTTTGGGTACGAGCGGAACCAGCTTCCTTGTTTGACGAAAAAGTCCGAGCTTAGCTGTATAATTTATTTCCTGACAGCTCCTTATCGGCGGGCGCTCGTGTTCGCCCCGCTCCCGGCGGTCAAAAGAGCCGTCGGTCAGAGGCGGAGGCTATAAACCGCCCTCGTCAAGGCTGAACTGCGCGGGGCGGGGGCCTGTTCGCGTCGCTTCCTATTTGTTCAAGGCCAACTCCCGCAGCGCCAGCGGTATATAGTTTATACAATCGCCCGCGTTGACGCCGTATGGGCTCAAATCCCGCGCGGCCAGCTCCCCCGCTCTGCCGTGGACGTATGTCCCCAGGACCGCCGCCGTGAAGCAGTCGCGCCCCTGTGAGATGAACGCGCAAATCATGCCGGTGAGTGCGTCCCCGGAACCGGCCTTGGCCAGGGCCGGGCCGCCGGTGGTGTTGATATACGTATCGCCGCCGGGGTCCGCCACGATCGTGCGCGCCCCCTTTAAAACCGTCACCGCGCCGTAGCGCATCGCGAAGCGCTGCGCCGTTCCTATCGCGTCATCCAGGACGGCGCCGGCGCTCAGGCCCGTCAGCCGCGCCATCTCGCCCGGGTGCGGGGTAATTACGCAGGGCCGCCCGGAATTTTTGATCCCATCAAACAGCGCCATATCTTTTGACAACAGGTTCAGCCCGTCCGCGTCTATCACAAGCGGGCAGCCCGCGCGCCCGCCGGCCAGGTTCGCTATGAGGTTCCTCATGAATTCGCCGCATTGCGGCTTTGTACCGATCCCGGGGCCAATGACCACGCAGTCGGCTTTTTCTGTTTCATCCGCTATCAGATCCGCGCTCCGCCCGCACAAGCAGCCGTCGACGTCCGGCAGGATCCGCGTGATAGTCTCCGGCGACAGATTGTGGATGACCCTCGCGGCCTCTTCCACGGCGCACGCGGTCACAAGCCCCCCGCCCGTTTTGTATATGGCCTTGCAGCACAGCGCGGCGGCGCCGGTCATCTCGGAACAGCCCGCGAAGACATACGACCTGCCGAAGGTGCCTTTGTTTGAGTTCGCGGGCCGGGCCGGGAGCATCTTTCCGATTTCGTCTCCGCTCAGAATAAACGTTTTGACCCCCGCGGCGTCCGCGAGCCCGCCGGGTATGCAGATGCCGCGGCAGGTGATCCTGCCGGCGCGTTCGGCCCCGGGATACAGATACAGCCCCAGCTTGCCAAACCCGAACGTGACCGTTTCATCGGCCCTCACCGCCGCCCCGAGGATGCCGCCGGAGGCGGAGTCCACGCCGGAAGGGATGTCTACGGCGATCACATAATTCGAATGGCTGTTGATCAGCCCTACGGCGCGCTCATAAACGCCCTCAAGCGCGCGGCTCGCGCCGGTTCCCAGCAGGCTGTCCACGGTAAGCTGGGCGCGCCCCAGCTTTTCGGCGATTTGCTCGAATATCCGTTCGCGGGCGGCATGATCGCCCTCATCCCCGGGCGCCGCCTCAGCCGCCTCAATTATGGGGATGCGCATATTCTTTGCGATATTCAGATTGATGAGGCAGTCGCCGCGGGCGTTGTCCATGCGGCCGACGAATATCACCTCCGTACGGACGCCCTTCGCGGCAAGCTGCCTGGCTATGGCGAGGCCGTCGCCGCCGTTGCTGCCCGGCCCGGCCACGACCGCCGCGCGCGGCTCCTCAAACCGACTCAAATAATCAAAACAGCGCTCCGCGGCGCTTACTGCGGCGTTTTCCATCAGAACGAGCGTTGGTATGCCCAGGTTTTCGACGCAGGCCGCCTCGATCCGCCTCATCTGCTCTCCGGTGACGAGCTTCATGTTCCTCCGACCCTTCATTTGATTGTTGTTATATTAACGTGAGTCCGACGGATTTTCTTCAGCTAAATCCAGCAAAGCCGAGCTTTCGTATTCCGTAACGGCGGACGAGCTGTACGCCCGCTGGATTAAAAGCATTCTATGATTACAGATTTACGGACGCGCGGTCAGCCATTTGGTCCGCCTTTCAGGCGGCGCCAAGTCTTCCGGCTTTAGCCGGTTGTAGTGTAAGCGAGCAATCGAACCCACGTTATATTACTAATTTTATTTAAAATATTGTTAAAATACAATAGCGATGGTATAATATCTGCAAATATTGCGCATTATTATCGGTTTATCCGGCTGGGAGGCAATTTTATGGATGACGAGAGCGATATAAAGCAAAAAGCCGGCCGGATCCTCAGGCTGCTCGACATACACTACCCGGACGAGACCAGGTGCCACCTGCGTTACGGCAGCCCTCACGAGTTGCTGTTCTCCACGATCCTGAGCGCGCAGTGCACCGATGAACGCGTGAATGAGGTGACGGGCCGGCTGTTTAAAAGGTATCAGACGCTTGAGGACTTTGCCGGCTGCGATATCGGCGAGCTTGAGGATTACATACGTTCCGTGGGCCTTTATCACAGCAAGGCCCAGGCCATCAGGAGCTCCGCGCGGATGCTGATCGATGATTACGGCGGGGCGGTGCCGGGTGAGCTTTCCGCCCTCACCGCCCTCCCCGGCGTGGGCAGGAAGACGGCCAATCTGATATTGGGGCAGATCTTCGGCATACCGGCCGTCGTCGTGGACACGCACGTCAGGCGCGTTTCAAACCGGCTGGGCCTTACCGCGTCCGCGGACCCGCAAAAGATAGAGCTTGAGCTGATGGAGATTTTGCCCGAGGAGCATTGGATAAGGTACAACACGCAGATAGTCGCCCACGGCAGGGGGGTTTGCAAGGCGCGCTGGCCTGAGTGCGGGCGCTGTTTTTTGTCGGGATTGTGCGGTTCGCGCCCCAATGAGCCCCGCGAGATAAACCAATAAACCGGTGAATAAAAACCGCTTGAAAATATTGTTAAAACAGTGTAATATTGATGTATTGGCGCGGAGCCTTGCTAATGCCGGGTTAATACGGCTTATTTTGGAATAATTGGCAATAATTACTGAAAAGGCTATTCGCTGTGAGAGGAGCAATTGATGTTTTATAAAGAATTGGGCATAGACCTGGGTACCGCCAACACCCTCGTTTTTCTCAAAAATAAAGGTATAATAGTGAATGAGCCGTCCGTGGTGGCTGTAGATACAAAGACCAAGAAGATACTCGCCGTGGGCGATTCGGCCAAGATGATGCTGGGGCGCACCCCGAGCAGCATCGCCGCCATACGCCCCATGAAGGACGGCGTTATCGCGGATTTTGAGACGACCAAGACTATGTTGAGGCACTTCATCCGAAAGGCCCAGTCCATGTCCCTCATCTCTTTCAGGCCTCATGTGATAGTGTGCGTGCCCTCCGGCGTAACGGAGGTCGAAAAACGCGCGGTCATCGACGCCACGATCTCCGCCGGCGCCAAGGAGCGCTACGCGTTCCTGGTGGAGGAGCCCATGGCGGCGGCCGTGGGCGCGGGCCTGCCCGTCGAGGAGCCTTACGGCAGCATGGTCGTGGATATAGGCGGCGGCACGTCGGACGTGGCGGTGATTTCGCTGGGCGGCATCGTCACCAGCAAATCCATGAGGATCGCCGGCAATGAGATGGATGAGCACATCATAACATATGTCAAGAAGGAGTTTAACCTGGCCATCGGGGACCGCACGGCGGAAGACGTGAAGTTCAATATCGGCTGCGCCTTTGAGCCCGATGAAAACCTGACCATGAACATACGTGGGCGGGATCTGATCTCTGGCCTGCCCAAAACCGTCCAGATAAACTCGTTGAATATAAGCACGGCAATTAGGGAGCCGGTGAACGCCATCGTGGACGCCATAAAATACGTGCTGGAAAAGACGCCGCCGGAACTCTCCGCGGACGTCATTGAGCGCGGCATCACCCTGACCGGGGGCGGCGCGCTGCTCAAGGGCATCGACAGGCTGATCGAGAACGAGACCGGTATCAAAACCATCGTCGCCAAGGAGCCGCTCAACTGCGTGGCGACGGGGGCGGGGATGGTGCTGGAGAACCTGAAGTTCCTGGAAAACGTGCTGCTGTCCCCGAGATAAGGAGGATTGGCTTGGGCTTCTTATCCAGACATAAGCGGGTGTTTTTTGCCGTACTCGTGATCTTTTGCGTCGCGGCGATAATCTTCACCGCGCGGCAGAACAACACGCGCGGTTTCTTTACCAGCGCCCTGGCCTATATCACGATACCGGCCCAAAAGGCCGGCACCAAGGCCATGAATTGGCTCTCGGAGACGCTGCACGATATCATAAACATGAAGCAGATAATCTCCGAAAACGCTTCCCTGCGAGAACAGGTGGCGTCCATGAGCGAGGACAACACGCGGCTCAAAATGATGGAGGACGAGAACAAGAAGCTCTCCGATCTCCTGAATATACACCAGCGCTACCCCGATTACCCGATCATCGGGGCCCTGAAGGTGGCGGAGGACACCAACAACTGGTTCAACACGTTCATCGTGGACAAGGGCGGCAAGGATGGCGTCCAGGTGGATATGGTGGTATTGGGCAACGGCGGCCTCGTGGGCAAGGTGACCATGATAGGCCCGAATTTCTCAAAGATCACCCCGCTCATCAACAACATCAGCTCCATCAGCGCCGAGTGTGTGCGCACAAAGGACACGGGCTTTGTGCGTGGCAATTTTGATATCATGAAGGACAACCTGTGCCGCATGGATTACCTGAGCATGGACGCCCAGATTATGAGCGGCGACGAGATCGTCACGTCGGGGCTCGGGCAGCTTTACCCGCCGGGCATAACCATCGGCTTTGTGCAGACCGTCGTCACCGACGGGCACAGCCTCACCAAATACGCCGTCATCAAACCGGCGGTGGACTTCAGGCAGCTTGACACCGTGCTCATCATCGACAAGCTCTTCAGCGGCTTCGACGAAAAGGCGGAGTTCGGGGGATAGAGGCGAGAGGCCCCTGGCCTCTGGCAAGGAGGAATACCCGTTTGCGTTTGATAGTTATGGCGCTGGTCATCTTCGCCAATTTTATTTTGCAGTCCACATTCTCCAATTATATAGAGATACTCAACGTCAAGCCCAACACGGCCATACTTATCGTGCTGGTTTACGCCATGCTGCGTGGCGACGTGGAGGGCGCGATCATCGGGTTTTTTACCGGCCTGCTGGAGGATCTGTTCTTCGGCGGCTATATCGGCCTGAACGCGCTCCTGGGGACGGTCTTCGGCTTCGCGGCGGGCAAGCCCCTGCGCAATTTTTACCGCGAGAATTATTTCCTGCCGGCGCTGCTGATACTCATGTTTATGCTGGCCTACGGTTTCTCGCAATACGCCGGGGAGGTCATGTTCAGGGGCAGGACCAGCGCGGTCTATTATTTTGAACGGGTCATCCTGCCGGAGGCCGTCTATACGACTCTGTTCGCCATGCCGTTCTACAAGCTTATGTACTGGCTGAACGGCGCCATAGAAAAACGGGAGCGGCTCTTTAACGGTTCGCTTTAATAACTGAGAGTTGTTTGACATGAATAAAAAGACTTTTGAAAAAATATTTGAATATATCACAAACAAGCTGCTGCTTTTCGCGGTCCTGGTATTCGTCCTGTTTTATATCCTGGCGGCGAAGCTGTTTGATATCCAGATCACCAACGGCGGCGTGAGCGATGTGAGCGTCGCCACGGATACCCGCGAGCAGCCCATAACCATCGCCGCCCCCCGCGGCGTCATATACGACAGCTACGGCAGGCCCCTGGCCACCAATGAATCCGCCTTCTCCGTCACCATTGACCCCAGCGCGGACATCGCGGGGTTCAACACCGTGGCGCTGGATCTGGTCCGGCTGTTCGAAAAAAACGGCGACAAATACGTGGACAGCTTCCCCATCTCCAAGACCGAGCCGTTTACGTTTACGTTCAGCAGCGCCTCCGCGGAGAAATACTGGCGCAAGGATATGAACATCCCGGAAGACTGCGCCGAAGCCGCGCAGGCCTTTGATTACCTGCGCAAATACTTCAAGCTGGACGCCGCGTTGTCGAACGCGGACGCCCGCAGGATACTCAATATCCGCTCCATGATATACCTGCAGCGCTATCACCAGTATAACCTGGTCACCGTGGCTTACGGCGTCTCCAACGACACGGTCGTGGAGATTCAGGAGCATTACGACAAATACACGGGCTTTCAGATAGAGGAGCAGCCGCTGAGGGAATACCCCGCCGGCATATATCTCTCGCATATATTGGGCTATGTCGGCATCGTTAACAACACGGACATCACCGGCAGGACCGGCCTGGAAAAATCGTTTGAGGACGTGCTCAAGGGCGTGGACGGCAACAAGACGTACCTGGTTGACAGCGCCGGCAGGCCGCTCAGGACCATCGCCTCCACCCCGCCCGTACAGGGCAACAAGCTGTTCCTGACCATCGACGAGGACCTCCAGAAAAAGACGTACGGGCACTTAAAGGACAAGATCACGGAATTGATCGAGAACCAGCTCACGGGCAAGGGCAAGCCCCAGATACCCATAACGATAAAGCAGATATTTTCGGGACTGGTCAGAAACAACAATCTGGACGTCAAGGAACTGGCGGCGTCCGCATCAAATCAAATCAGCCAAACCGACCAGACCTATTCCCGCACTGTATGGAAATATGTGACCGGCAACCTGAAAGACCCCAACCCCAACACGGACGACGGCGGGAAGGCCATTGTAAACGCCATCGCGGACGGCGTAAACAGCGGCGGCATTCCCGGCGCCGATATCCTGCTGGCGCTTTGTGAGCAGGGCGTGATCTCTGATTCAAACGGCTTCGTCTCCCGGGTGAAGTCAGGAAAAACCGGGCTGACCGCAGCCGTCATAGAGAAGCTGGACGCGGGGGAGATAACGCCGCAGATGCTCAATCTTGACCCGTGCAGCGGCTCCGCGGTGGTCATCGACGTGAAGACCGGGGCCGTCATCGCCGCGGTCGGCTATCCCTCCTACGACAACAACGAGCTGGTCAACAACTTCAACAACGATTACTGGGCAAAGCTCATAAAAGACCAGACCTCCCCGCTGATAAACCGCCCCTTCGCCGAGCCCAGGGCCCCCGGCTCCACCTTTAAGATGGTCACGGCCATGACGGGCCTCGAGACCGGCGTCATCACCCCCACAACCCTGATACACGACGGCGTTGTATTCACCAAGGTGGGCCAGCCGTACGTCCGCAACTGGGCGTCGTACTCCTTCGGCAGCATCAACGTCTCCAAGGCGCTGGAGGTATCCTGCAACTTTTTCTTCTGTGAGCTGGCATACCGGATGATACAGCTCACCCCCGGCGACGAGCTGAGCAGCATCCACGCCCTCGACAAGTACATGACGGAATTCGGCTTAAACGACAGGACGGGCGTGGAGATCGGGGAATACAGGGACACGATACCCTCGGACGTCCTGGCCATCTCCAGCCCCGAATACAAGAAATACTACGACCTGCTGTTTAACCCCGACGACCCCCCCGCCAACTACCGCTGGTTCTCCGGCGATACCGTCCGCACTGCGTTCGGGCAGGGCTCCAACAACTATACCGCCGCCAGCATGGCCAAGTACATCGCCACCCTGGCCTCCCGCGGCGCGCGTTATCAACTGCATTTGGAGGATAAAGTCCAGTCCCAGGACGGGACGCTTGAGCAGGGCTTCAAACCCGTGCTGGAAGCCCAGGTGGAGGCCGCCGACAGCACCTGGCAGGCCATTTACAACGGCATGCTGCAGGTGACGGAGGCGGATCATGGCACGGGGACCAACGTCTTCAGGGGCTTCCCTATCCGCGTGGCCGGCAAAACCGGCACGGCCCAGGAAAAAACCGGCCATAACGACCATACGTCCTTCGGTGGTTTTGCCCCGTATGACGACCCGCAGATCGCGGTATACGTGGACATACCCTTCGGCAATTCAAACGCCGCCCCCGCCGCGGCATCACAGGTCGGAAAAGAGATCATATCGGACTATATGGGCTTTGACACCCAGCCGGAAGGGCCGAAGGCGGTGAACGTACTGGTTCAATGAATTAAGGAACCGCTCACAAATAACTTGGACATCACGCAGTGCTCTATCCGGAAAAATTTTGCAGAACGCTGTAGGGGCAGACCTTGTGTCTGCCCGTATTCAGGGCGGAGACAAGCTCCGCCCCTACTACATTTTATCGCCGGATAACACAGTGGTTCAAACGGATATTCATTCGGAAAATTCAGTAAAGTCAAGGATTTCATATGCTGTAGGGACGCGCGGGGATGGGCAGATCAAAGACCCGTCGAGCTTACGTCATCAAAACGCGGGGACGGGCGGCCTTGTCCGCCCGCGTCCATACCGATAATACGGAGGTTTTTATAATCGGAGGTATTTATTAAATGAAGGATGAAATCAAGGGCCGGGCCGGCGACGCCGGCATGGATGATACCGGGGACCAAACCCGTGACGCCGCCGGGGATGACGCCGCAGAGAGCGGCGGCGGGGACGGCGCGATAAGGGCCAGGGATATCGTGGTGTTTAAAGGCAGGCGGGACGGGATCGCCGTTCTGCTCGACGAGCGCGCGGATATGGCGGACATAAAAAAGACGCTCAGGAATAAATCCGCGGACGCCCGCAAGTTCTTCGGCGGCGCCAAAACGGCCGTTTACTTTCAGGGCAGGAGCCTTACGGAGAACGAGGAAAACGAGCTCATGGACATCCTCTCCGGCGAGGGCAGCCTGGATATAACCTTTGTCACAAATTTCAATGTCGTGGGCGGCGGGGCGGCGAAAGCCGCCAAGGCGCTCAAACAGGCGGCGCATGGCGTCAGGCGGCCGCAGTCCGGGGCGGCCGCCAAGCTGGAACCGCAATCCGTCATCTTCCACAGGGGCTCCCTGCGCTCCGGGCAAGCCGTCAGTTATGAGGGCAGCGTCGTCATCGTGGGCGACGTCAACCCGGGGGCTGAAGTCGTCGCCGGGGGCAACATCATCGTGCTGGGTTCCGCCATGGGCGTCGTCCACGCCGGTTCCATGGGCGACAGCAGGGCCTTTGTCTCCGCCATCCGCCTGATGCCGACGCAGTTGCGCATAGCGGACGTCATCACGATCATCCCCAAGGAAGCCGTCAAAAACAAGGAGGACCTGACGCCCGCGTACGCGTACATAGAAAACGGGCAGATATATATTGAACCATTGGATTGACGATATAAAAACGGCGGGCCGCGGGCCCGCCGTTTTGCCGTATAAGGCGATCTCTGTAAACCTACAATCTGTGTCTATTATGCCATGTCAACAAGCGTTAAAATCTAAGTACGGAATTATTGATATCATAGGCTCTTATTCAACTTTTCAAATTATCGCTTCCAACTTATCCCTTATTCACGGAGTCCTTGAGGACCTTGCCGGCTTTGAAGCGCGGGGCTTTCGACGCGGGGATGCTGATCGGCGCGTTGGTCTGGGGGTTTCTGCCTTCTCTCGCGGCCCTGTCGGAGACGTCGAACGTGCCGAAGCCCACCAACTGGACCTTGCCGCCCTTTGCCAATTCCTCCGTGACAACCTCCTCAAAGGCTTTGAGCGCCTGTTCCGAATCCTTTTTGCTCATGCCTGATTTTTCAGCTATAGCCGAAATAAGATCATTTTTGTTCATTATTTTTCCTCCTGAGTTGAAATACTGTTTTCTAAAAATACCGCCTTATCTATTTATAGTTCAATTTTGGCCAAAAGTCAACATCTTTTTAAATTTTTTGGAGCAGCGCGCTCCCGATTATTTCCTCCACCCGCTTCGGCAGGGCGGCGAGCTCCTCCTTTGTCATATCCCGCACGAATATCGGCTCGTGGATGGTCACGGCGACGTCCGCGGGCCTGATGCGCATACCGTTGGCCTCCATGATTTTATATGTCCCGTCGATGGTCACGGGCACCACGCACGCGCCCGATTTTGTGGCCAGTTTAAAACTGGCCTTTTTGAATTCCCCCATTTGCGCGCCCTTGCTGCGCGTGCCCTCCGGGAAAAGCACCATGGATTTGCCGTTTTTTAGCATTTCTATGCCTTTTAAGACCGCTTCTGCGGATTTGCGCATGTTTTCGCGGTCGATAAACACGCAGTTGATAAAGCCCATCCAGGTGGGGACCAGGGGGAGCTTTTCGATTTCCGCCTTGGCGATGAAGCCCTTGGCGGCGGTACCCACATATCCCAGAAAAACGACGATGTCAAAGTTGCTCTGGTGATTGGAGATGAAGAGAACGGCCTGATTTTGCGGTATATGCCCATCCCCCGTGACAACGATGCGCGAGCCGCTCCATTCCGCCTGGCTGCGCGCCCATCCGGCGATGCTTTTCTGCGCGGCGCGCTCAAATTCCGCCGGTTCCATGCGGCCTCTCCGGCGCTTTAAGCTGTACATTTCCGGCGTTTTGGCCAGGGTGGATATGACAAGATGGATATACCAGATGATTGTGCGCATGCTGAGCCCCTATGATGATATGATTATTTACGGCCGCGTACTCTTTTCATGGTTCAGAAGCCATTCCTTGCGCCAGATCCCGCCGCCGTAGCCCGACAATGACCCGTCGGCGCCTATGACCCTGTGACACGGGATGATGATGTATATCGGGTTCGCGTGGTTGGCGCCGCCGACGGCGCGCGCCGCCCCGGGACGGCCTATGTGCGCGGCGAGCTCCTTGTATGACCGCGTCTGGCCGTACGGTATCGCCGTCAGCCCCCTCCATACGTCCGCCTGAAAAGCCGTCCCCTTCGGCTTGACCGGCACGGTGAAGGCCGTCAGAACGCCCGCGAAGTATCCGTCGAGCTGTTCGGCGCAGAGCTCAATGACAGGGCAGGACGGTTTGTCCCCGGCCCCCGCCGGGCGCGCGTCATCCGGAAAATCGAGCCGCGTCAGAAAGCCGCCCTCGGACACAAGCCGGATGACCCCCAGGGGCGAATTATACGAATATTCCATGGCCTATATCCCCCTTGTGGCGTTTTTCAGCCAGGCCCGCTCATCACCGTTCAAAAACGGGGCGAGTTTTTCGAAAACGCGGGCGTGGTAAGCGTTGAGCCAGTTCTTTTCATCCGCGCTCAAAAGGGCCGCGTCTACGGCGTTTAAATCGAATGGGCAGTATGAGACCGTCTCAAAGCGCATAAAACACCCGAATGCCGTGACACCGCGTTCGGCCACGCACACGGTATTTTCCAGCCGTATGCCGTATTCCCCGGCGCGGTAAAGGCCCGGCTCATTGGAGACCAGCATACCGGCCTCCAGCCGCGCGCCGCCATCCGTCATGCCGATGCGCTGCGGCCCCTCGTGCACGTTGAGGCAGAAACCGATGCCGTGGCCGGTGCCGTGGCCGTAATTGAAGCCGCGCTCCCATAAGGGCCCCCGGGCGATGGCGTCGATATTGGAGCCGGACGCGCCGTATAGAAACGCGCACGAGGCCAGGGCGATATGCGCCTTTAGCACAAGCGTGTAGTCCTCCCGCATCCGCCGCGGGATATCGCCGACGGCCACGGTCCTGGTGATATCGGTAGTGCCGGAGAGATAATTCCCGCCGCTGTCTATGAGGAGGAGGCCGTCTCCGGATATGGCGGCGGGCGGGCGGCGTTTCGGGCTGTAATGCGGCAGGGCGGCGTTGGGGCCGAAGGCGGCGATGGTCTCAAAGCTCATGCACAGGAAATGCGGGTTGTCTTTGCGGAATTCCGCGGCTTGTTGAGCCACGTCGCATTCCGTTATCCCACCGCCGCCATATCTCTCGACCCACATCAGCAGGCGGACCATCGATACGCCGTCCGCGACGGCGGTCCGTTCCAGATTCTCAAGTTCCACCGCGTTTTTGACGGCCTTCATCGCCTCGACAATGCCCGGCGTACGCTCCAGGACGCGCCCGTTTTCGATGGATTTATACAGGGCGTAGCTGGTCTTATGGGGATCCAGCGCGACCGCGGTATCGCTGTTATATCGCTTTACATATGCATAAACGCCGTCATACGGAAAGAGCCTGACCCCCGCGTCCCCGAGCCGCCCGGCGACGCCCGATAGACGCCGGCTGTCGGCAAACAGCGCCGCGCCGTCCCCATCGATCACGGCGAAAGCGGTGAATACCGGGGTGAACGGGTTGTCGGCCCCGCGCAGATTAAACAGCCAGGCTATATCGTCCAGAGAGGATATGACGTACGCGCCGATATCCTCCGATCCGTTATCCGGCCTCATAGCCGCCATGACGCGGGCCAGCTTGTCCTCGCGGCTTTCACCGCAAAATGCGGTATCATGCTCAAACGCGGGTTTGATGATGTGACCCCGGGGCTCACGGCCTTCTCCCGAAGCCAGGGCGGCCAGAATGTCTATATCCGGCAGGAATTCCACGTGTTTACCGGATAAGGCGGTTTGAAGCGCCTTTACATCCGACACGGGCATGGTCCGGCCGTCAAACCCGATCTTACTATATGAGGCGGTCTCGTTCTTTATAAATTCCATATAATCCGGCACGCCGGCCAAACCGCGCTTAAACACCTGCATCAGGCCGGCGGGGACCTCCTCCGACGCCTGCAAATGATATCTGCCGTCGACAAAAAGCCCGGCGGACGTATCTGTGACAACAACAGTGCCCGCCGAGCCGGTAAAGCCCGAGATCAAACGTATGCCATTCCAGCGGTCTTCGCCGCATTCGCTCATGTGCGGATCGTTCTTGGTGACGATCAGCGCGCCGATATGCCTCTCCCGCATCACCGCGCGCAGGCCGGCAAGCCTGCGCTCCGCGCCGTCGGCCATTTCCGGCTCCGATTTAATGTCGTTGTCCCCAGTCATATGATCACACCTGGCTGCCGCCGGAACTGAAGGCGGAGTAATAAGACCGCGCCTTATCCGAATGCAGATGGCTGAGCAGCTCCGGGTCACTCTTCATTTCACGGTAGCATGAGGCCACATCCGCCAACAGGCTGAGCCACTCACGATTGTTTATAAGCGCCTCGGCGCAGCGCCAGTTATCTTTTTCCACGTAATTATGGGTGTAATAGAATATCCTGTATGATACGCCCCTTACAAAGTCTATATATTCCTTGCTCTGAGGGCCCCTGGCCAGGATACTGTCCAGGGTCTCTAGGCTGAGCAGGGAGGCGCTTTCCAAATAACAGGCGATGTCCTCGGCGCAGTAGATGTGACTCATCGCGTCCTCGTAGCCGGTGTACTCCCACAGCAGATAAGCGGCGCGTTTTGTCGCGTCAAAGGCTTTAAACATCAATTTTTCCTCCTATTTGAAATATAACCTTGAAATATAACCTTGAAATATAACCTTGAAATACGGCCTTGAAATACAGTTGTTTGACACTCACCTTGAAATATACCGCCTACCGGCTGAAGCCGGTAGACAAACTGCCGCCTGAAAGGCGGAACACCACACGGAACGCGCACAAATTTCCTATTAACGGCGCGCCACAGTGAACGAAACTTTGGGTAAGGCGGCAACATCAGGTTATTGGCCCGAAGTTACAGCGTAGCATAACCTGCGCGACGAACCACTCATTAAGGTATACTCACAAAATAAATACTGCCCTCGCATCCTGTGTACGGAACGGTCAGGACCGTTCACACTCTTTTAAAAAAGAAGCTTCGCTTATCTGCCCAACTGATTTCTCAAAAATCTCTAAAACTAATCGGACATACGGGGAGCGCTCAATGCGACGGCCGCGCTTGCCGGGCCTGCCGCGCGGATTCCGGTCATCGCTGGGGCAGGCTCGTGGCCGAAGCCTTTATGCGCTGTAGATTCCTCTTGGCGCGGGATACGTATTTCGACTTGGGAAAGTCATTGATTATCGTGTTATACTGGTCCGCGGCCGTCACGGCGTCCCCCGAGGCGTCCGCAATCAGAGCGGAATACATGACCGCGTCCGGGTAATCCGCAGCGTCGTTCTTGATATACAAAAAGCACTTGTTGATGCCGGCCGTGGCGTCCGCGTATTTTTTGGCGTTATAATCCGCGGTGGCCTTGGCCAGCAGCGCGGTCGCGGCGGCGGGGAACGCCTTGTCCTTCAGATCGTTTATCTGCGAGGTCAGGTCCGCCGGCGCGTTGGCCGTGTCGATCAGATACAGCGTATTGGCGGCCTCAATGGGGCTGTTCGCCATGAGCAGCGTATTGGCCTTGTCTATCTTCTGGCTGTAATCGGATATGACGGCGTTCTGCGCCAGGGCGGCGTTCTGCGATTTCAGGCTGTCGTTTTCAGCCCGCGCCGCCTCGAGATCGGCGCTGACCTTGTCCAGATCGTTTTTGGCCTGTTCCTGAACGGATTTGCTGCTGGCGGTGAGGCTTTGGATCTCGTCCTGCTTCGTTTGCAGCATGGACGGCAAAACCAGAATGAACAGCAGCGCCGCGCAGATCCCCGCGCCGAAGAGGAAACTTATTATCTCCGGGATAGCCGTCCTGCGCATGTTAAATGTCTGCGTCTGCCTGCTCGCGGCGGGCAGATTAACGGGTTTCGGCTCCTTTTTTGCGGAAACGGCTTGATTTTGCCGTTCCTGCCGCTCATGGCCGAGGGAGATTTCTTTTGCGTAGGCCTGGGCCTGGTGATTGCCGCAATCTATGGCCAGCACGCGCTCGATAAGGCCCTGGGCCCTGGTCCTGTCCTTCTGCATGAGGAAGCAGAGCGTCAAAAGGTTCAGGGCGTCAATGAACTTCGGGTTGAGTTCAACGGCCTTTTTTAGCTGGATCACGGCCATATCGTCATTTTTCTGCTTCAAATACATTATCGAGTTATTGTAGAGCTTGACGGCGTCGTTATATTTGTCGAGCATCCTGCCGTTTTGCTGAACGCCGCTCAAATATGAGGAGGCCATGTTGTCCTCCTTGCGCAACGAGACGCTGACGACCCAATTCTTGAGCGCGTCGCCTATGCGGCCGGTTTCAAAGTAAATAAGGCCCAGGAGGTTTCTGGCGCCGCAATTGTTTTTATCGAACTTGACGCTTTTTGTCAGCGAGTCTATGGCGGCGGTCAAATCGCCGGACTGCGCCATCTTCAAGCCCCTGTTATATAATTGCTTGGACGCGGTGACCACGCGGCCGAAGATATAATTGTCAACCCCGCAAACGCCGCAGACATCGCCTTTTTTGATCTGGGAGCCGCAATTGAGACAAACCATAGCCTTACTCCTTGTTTGCCGCGATTTCTATGCGTAGGTGCTGCAGCAGCTCCATAATGTCGGCGATCTCGTCGGAATTGACGGCGGATTCGACCTCTTCGATGCCGATGATAGGCTTGTATTTACTCAGTTCTTCTTTAAAATTAAGCATTCGGCGCCTCTATGATGTATCATCTAGAATAATTCTATCTTTAACCGGATCTTATCCTTTTTGCTGAGCCCCAGGATCTCCGCCACGCGCAGGCGGCCCACGCCGCGCACCGTCACAATATCGCCGGGGCTGACATTCTCCGCCGTTTTGTTTATTATTGCCCAATTTACAAAAACTCTTTCAGCCCTGATCAAATCGGCCGCCCTGGAGCGAGAGAGGTGGTACGCAGCCGCGACGACGCTGTCAAGGCGGAGCGACGAGACCGTCAGCGTGGACTCCCGCGTCCCGGCGTCCCTAGATTTTACGTTTACGGAATCGGGGGCGACACGCCTGACCTTCACGGCGTGCCGGCCAACGCGCTCCAGATTCATCTCAATAAACCCGGCGATGCCCGAACAAACAAAAACGACGGCGGCGCCGTCACCAACAAAGATGTCGCCAACGTGAGAGCGTTCAATCCCGAGGCCCAGAACGGAACCCAGAAAATCCTTATGCCCGATATCGCCCGCGAAGCGCGCGTTGTAACTGATCTCCAACGCCGCGACGGGAAACTCTGGGTCGCACGCGCCGGGGCCGGGGCATATGCCGATCATCCTGCGCTCGCAGCCCTCGCCGCCGCCAAAAGCGGAAACGCCTATGCGAAGCTCGGGGCTCAGACTCTTCAGCACCCGCATAAACCTGCCGCAGCGCGCGGGGTCAAAGAAGTCTGAAAAAGCCGGCTGGCCGGTCTTTGCGCACGCGGCGGCAGAATCGAGGAGCCGCGCGAACATCGTCCGGTCGTCGTCGGCAAAGCCGTTTAGTATTGCCTGTCTGTTCATTAATACAATAATTGTTAATACAACATTTGCGCCGTTTAGCAATCCAATGCTGTGGGGAATACTTTATTTATGTTATCCCCCGACACAGCAAGGGTATTGATTTACTATGATAACATAAAGTGGTGCAAAGGCAATAAGTGTAGCGGGAATTAAAAACCATTTTAAGTTTCTTGTATATTTGATAATGATAAAAACAACAGCAATAATAACAGCAACAATAATTTGCAGCACCGCCATTGAATAAGGAGGTTCAACATGAGTGGCAGCCATATGCTGACCATTCAAAATACAAAATATTGTTATAAAAACACATAAACATACGGTACTAAGCAAACTATAAGCATAACTGTGTTGTTTAATTTGTTCATCAAATACTTTCACCTTAATCCCATATATCAGTCGACGAAAGTTTATCATAACAAAGAAACCAATGCTAACAGCACCTTGGACACGCCCGCTATGAGCAGCCAGGCTATAATCGGCGAAAAATCCAGCATCATGCCGGGGCCGCCCAGCGGGGACTTCGCGATCAACCCGCGTATGGGCCCCAGGATAGGTTCCGTCAGATTGTATACGAGGCGGACAAGGCCGGAACCCTTGCCAATGGGCAACCACGAGAGTATCACGCGCGCGAGAATCAGCACATATAATATTTCAGCGAAATAATTGATTGCCGTGGCAAGAACGTAATGCACGGTTACCTCCGTTCCGAAAAGCGCTTATTATTTACATCTTATTTAAATGTAAGTCATTTATAATGTAAATCATTTAAACGCGGCCACAAATTTTGGCAGCAGCGAGGATTTATTCTTCAGCTCTTCCTGCATCTCGCTTGAGAGGGATACCTCCTGCGGCACTATGACAAATATCTCGCGCGAGATCCGCGCGACGCTGCCGTGCAGCGCGTAGCATGAACCGCCCAGGAAATCCGCGATCCTCTGGCAATCCGGCTTATCTACGTTCTCCAGGTTGATGATGCAGATAAAGCCCTCCGAGAGATAATTGGAGACGGTGGTCGCCTCCTCGACATCCTTCGGCTGGGAGATGATGACCCTGGAATTGCCCAGATTGTCAAACTGCGGGACGGATATGACCTTGCCCTCCCCGGAAAAGCGCTTTTTCGCCGGCTGCGGCAGGCTGCTTGAACTGTTGAAACGGTCCTTTTCCTGCCTGTCGGCCCTGTCCGGCCTATAATACCTGTCCGCCCTGTCCTGGACCTCGCGCCGCTCGTATCGCTCGGAGGGCTCATCCTCAAAGTAACTCTCGCCGTCGTCAAATTCGCTGTATTCGTCGTCGAATTTGGTACCCCACATCAAATCCTTCAGTTTTCCAAACATCGCTGGCATCCCCTCTCGTATTCTCCTTGATTTTCTTGATTTTGATTTTGATTAGTTTCTCATCAGTTTTATCTGACGCCGAATATCCCCGTGCCGATCCTCACCATCGTCGCGCCCTCTTCAATGGCCACGGCAAAATCATTTGTCATCCCCATTGACAGCGTATCAAACAAAGGCGCGGCTTCAGCGGCGCTGTCTACATTATGACGTTTTCTTCGTTCGATGTCAACAAAAAGTTGATACATTTTTTTAAAGAAATGCCTGCTGAGTTCCGCGTTTTCGACATACGGCGTTATGGTCATCAGCCCGCGCAGGCGCAAGGCGGGAAATTCCGATATCGTATCCGCGAATTCACGCAGTTCGGAAGGGGGCACGCCCCCTTTTTGCGGCTCCCCACCGATGTTGACCTCGATCAGCACGTCCATTTTAAGGGATTTCGCGGCGGCGCGCCCGTCGATCTCCCGGGCCAGCCTCAGGCTGTCCAGGGAGTGGATCATGACGGCTTTGTCTATGACATACCTGACCTTATTGGTCTGCAAACGGCCGATCATATGCCAGCGCACGTCGGGCACAGCCTCAAACTTGGAGAGAAGCTCCTGCACCTTGTTCTCGCCCAGTTCCGTCAGCCCGAGCGCCGCGGCCTCCCGTACGCGCTCCGCCCCGACGGTTTTCGTCACGCCGACGAGTGTTATATCCTCGGGCTTCCTGCCGGATTTTAACGCGGAGAGCCCGATCTGACGCCTGATGTCGATCAAATTCTGTTCTAAAATCGAATTCTGTTCCAAATTATATTTCCGCCTCTTTAGCTTTAATTTATTATCTTCTCGCCGTCCGTTATCCGCTGCGCGTCCGACACGATCTTATCGTAATCGTGCAGGCGCCTGTTCTTATCGGTGGGCAGGGTCGTAAAGCCGCTGCCGTCGTCCGCCAGGGGCGATACCTCAATAAACCGCGCGAAACCGTCGTTTACCACAAACACGCCGCTCACGGTCTTAAACTCGCTGATCGTGAAGGATCGGCGCCTGGTGTCCGCGTCGGTCAGGACGTCGCCGGTCTTTATCCTGGTGAGATCCTGGAAGACGTATGTGTTTACGTCGTCCGCGGAGCTTATGTCCACGTCCACGGCGTTTACGCCGCCGTCGGTTCTGACAAACACCTGCTTTGAGTCGCTGCTGCTCACGAAATCGTTCGGGATGGTGAGTATAGTCCGCTGGATGACGGCGGAATCCGGGACGCGGTAACTGCCCGCCGCGTCGTCGGAGATCTTGATGTTGACGCTTCTGACGCCGGCAAAATCCAGCATATACTTTGTAAACTGGATCAGAACGTATGAACCGGGGCCGTTGCCGGGGTTATCCGTGATCTGGATGATCTGCCCGATCCTCGGCTGGAACGTCCCGCCGTTCTCGAGGTACAGGGTCTCGTAGTCGCCCTTTTTCCAGCCGCTCACCTTGTCCCCGGGTATGTACGCCCCTATATACCACGTATTTGACGCGATTATCTTGAACACGGCGTCATTGGCCTTGACGACGGTTTTGCGCGCGCCGTCCGCGGGAGCGGGCGCGACCGAGGTCTGCGAGGCCGAAAGCGCGACCATGTTGTCCGTCCTGTATGTATTCTCATACCCGTCCAGGTTATATGAGACGATGCCGGATTCCGCCGCCGCGATGGGCGTCACCTGGCTGTTGAGCTTCTGTGACAGCGCCGCTTTCTGCCCGGTCATATCCGTGAGGCTGCCGCGGTTTTCCTGCAGCAGCATCTCGTTGCGCATGCCGATGTTTAAGTCCAGATTGTCCTTGATGGCGTACACGGCGGAGAAGTTCCCGGCGGAGAAATTATAGATATTGTCGCTGATGTAGGCCTTTATCTGGTCGTTTTTGAGCTTCACATCCCCGCTGAAGATTGAGAGATCGCTGCGCTGCCGCTGCAACTGGAGGATGTTATCGTCGAGCTTGTTTATGTCCTGCGTGATGTTGGATACGGCGGCGTCATCCTGTATGTCGCAGACCACGTCGCCCTTCCTCACCCGGTCGAGATCGCTGAAGTTATAATGGACGTCTCCGGAGGCCGTGCTGGCGTAGACCTTTTCATCCCGGATGATGACCCCGCTGTATGTGTCCGAGGCGTCCGCGATCTCATTCTGAAGCGTGATCGTGGGCACGGGCGTGCGGTTGAGGAATTTATACACGGATTCCCCTATGTACGCCGTCACGGTCAAAAAGACGACCGAAACCACCAGCACGCTCATGAAGCTCGTGTACACCCTTTTCTGGTATTTTTTATTTTGTTTCGCGGGCATACGCGCCGGGGCGGCGCGCCCGCCGTTATTTTCTCCGTTCTCTCTCATTGTCGATCACCGCTTGGGTAAACACTGATTAACTGCTTGCGCACGCCGCCTAAGCACGGCCAAAACGCTTAACTTCGCGGTTTTGGCCGTCCAAGCACTTTCGCGTAGCGAAAGCGGCGCAAAACGCCGGTTTCGCCGAAGGCGAAACTGCTAAGGGCGCGCAATCAATGAATTAATCGGTGTTTACTATATCGCCGATGTTTAGAATTAACACGGCGCGCCGGGAATATGATGAATCAAATATGAAAATCGGGGCTCTCATGCATACTCCGGTGTATAAAGATACGCGCAAAAAAACACTTTTTATCATTATACCAATCCTGGCGGCCGTTTTCAATATCTTCATCATAATTTTTCCCAAGGAAATCATCGGGGCCGCCAAGGACGGGCTGTGGCTCTGGGCGAACAACGTGCTGCCCTCGCTATTGCCCTTCGCGGTGGGGGTGAACGTGCTGGCGGGCCTCGGCGTGATCAGCTTTATCGGAGTGCTGCTGGAGCCGGTCATGCGCCCCGTGTTTGGCGTGCCGGGGAGCGGCGGCTTCGCGCTGATCACGGGGATGACCTCCGGATATCCCATGGGCGCGAAGACCGCCGCCATGCTCAGCGCGGGCGGGCAGCTCAGGCCGGAGGAGGCCCAGCGCCTGATGGCCTTCTGCAACAACTCCGGCCCCCTGTTCATCCTCGGCGCGTTGGGCGCGAACATGCTCAACGACATCCGCCTGGGCTATTTTATAATGGCCGTTCATTATCTGAGCGCCATAATAAACGGGCTTATCTTCAAGCATTATAATGAAAAGCGTTATAACGAAAAGCGTTATCATGGGAACCGCCGCAAAGCCGATAGAGGGCGGGATAAAATGGCGCGCGCGGCCAAAGACGGCGGTTTATTCGCGCGCGCGGCCAAAGCGATGGAGGAGGCGGGGAACAAAGGCGGCGGCATAGGAAGGATACTGGGCGAGAGCGTGGAAAACGCCGTCGAATCCATGCTGTTCGTCGGCGGGTTCATAATCTTCTTCTGCGTGCTCGTCAGGATGTTTGAGCTCAGCGGCCTTCCGGGCCTGCTTTACCGGGTTTTGGGCGGGCCGCTGGGGGTGCTCGGCCTGAGCCGGGGCCTGTTCGACGGCGTCCTGATGAGCGCGCTGGAGGTCACAAACGGCGCGCGGATCATATCCGCGGAACCGTTTTCAAAGGTTCAGATCATTCTGCTCTGCGGGGCCGTGTCCTTCGGCGGGCTCTCCGTCCACGCGCAGAGCGTCAGTTTCCTCGGTAAAACGGGCGTCAAACCGCGGCTTTACATATTGGGGAAACTGACGCACGGGGCGATCGCGGCGCTCACCGGCTGGGTATTGTACCCCTTTTTCGCGCCGGACCTCGCGTCAGGCGGCCGCCTCGCGTCCCGCGCCGCCGTGCCCGCCTTTTCGGTGCATGACGGCAGGGCCCTGGGCAGGTTCACATTTTCCGCGCTGATGTTTTTATCGGCGCTGATCATCATGGTGGTGATACCGCTGGCGGCCGGGACGATACGCGGCGCCGTGAAGGGCCGGCGGCGGCGCGGGTTTGGAACTGTCCGCAAATAACTTGGACATCTAAGCGGAAAATTCCCTCGCTTATCTGTCCAATTTATTTCTTGACAGTTCCTTATACCAATCTCATTTTCACACCTTTCATTGTTCGGTCGAAGCGCGCAAAAGCTCTGCCGCTTTTGCGCCTCCCTCCAATTCAAGGGTTCAAATTGAGATTGGTATTATAACGCCGCGTCCGCGCCTATCCTCTCGATGACGGCGCGCACGGGCGGCAGGCTTATGATGATCAGCGTGATGATCATCTCCGGCAGGATATAAGAGAGATTGTACAGAGCGGAATATACAAACACATTCTGGCCGGCGGGCGCGTAACTGCCGAAGAACACAAAACCGGCGACAAACGAGCAGACAAAGCGCAGCAGCGCGCAAACCGCGTAGCCGAGTTGCAGGCTGAATTTCGCCCGCCCAAACATGCCGCCGAACCCCAATACCCCGAAGGCCAGCGGGTAATCCAGGATCAGTTCGACGGGGTGATAAAAGGGATCGCCCATGGCCAGCCTGATCAGCGACAAAACCACCCCCGCCGTGACGCCGGCCCGCGCGCCGAACCAATAGCCCACGAGCACGATGAACAGCATGGAGCAGGCCGTCACGGAGCCGCCCTGCGGCAGGTTAAACAGCTTCACGGAGGCCAATACCGCGGAAAGCGCCACGCATATGCCCGAGTATGTCAAAACCTTGACGAAATTCCTTCCCTCAGTAACCTTTCGCATAAAAAACTCCCCCCAAATGTGCCGGGGGGAGACATTAGCGGCCAGAAATACACTTCTCCGTTATAAAACGTCCGCTTCCCTACGATGGAATTATTCAAATCGGAATTATCCAAATCAGGTTCAAGGGTGCTATCTCAGCCAAACTATCGGCACCCCCAGCAATTGTGTATATCTTACCATGGGAGGCGCGGGCTGTCAAGGGCACGGAATCGATTTATGCGGCAGACACAATTAGTTATTGCCCGGGCGCCCTCATGGTTAAAATCACTCGAAAACCTTTGCGCCCGGGTACTGCGCGCAATCGCCCAGCTCCCCCTCGATCCTGAGGAGCTGGTTGTACTTGGCCACGCGGTCCGTGCGCGCGGGCGCGCCCGTCTTGATCTGCCCGGCGTTTACGGCGACGACGATGTCCGCTATGGTAGAATCCTCTGTTTCGCCGGAGCGGTGGGAGACGACGGCCGTCATGTTGTGCCTATGCGCCAGGGCTATGGCGTCGAAGGTCTCCGTCAGTGTCCCGATCTGGTTGACCTTTATCAGTATGGAGTTGGCGACGCCCAGATCGATGCCCTTCTGCAGGCGCTGCGTGTTCGTGACGAACAGATCGTCCCCGACGAGCTGTATGCGTTTGCCGAGCCTGTCCGTCAGCAGCTTCCAGCCCTCCCAGTCCTCCTCGGCGAGGCCGTCCTCAAGGGAGACTATGGGGAACTTATTGACCAGATTTTCATAATAGTCCACCATCTCCGCCGATGTGCGCACGATTTCGCGCCCGCTCATACGACTTTCGCCGGGGAAATGATATTTGCCGTCGGCTTCGTCGTACAGCTCGCTGGAGGCGGGATCCATGGCGATGGCGATGTCGCCGCCGGGTTTATAGCCGGCGTTCTGCACGGCGGATAAGATGGTTTCGATGACCTCTTCTGCCGTGGCGATGTCCGGGGCGAAGCCGCCCTCGTCGCCGACCGCGGTGGAAAGCCCCCTGTCTTTGAGCACCCTCTTGAGCGCATGATATATCTCCGCGCACATGCGCAGGCCCTCTTTGAAGCTGCAGGCCCCTACGGGCATTATCATGAACTCCTGCAAGTCCACGGTGTTGTCCGCGTGCTTGCCGCCGTTTAGGATGTTCATCATGGGCACGGGCATGACCTTGGCGTTGAAGCCGCCCAGGTATTGATACAGCGGCATGTTCAGCGCCGACGCCGCGGCCTTGGCGCAGGCCAGGCTCACGCCCAGCATCGCGTTGGCCCCCAGTTTGGCCTTATTGGGCGTGCCGTCCAATTCCAGCAGCTTCTTGTCGATGCACACCTGATCCAGCGCGTTCATACCGGTGACCTGCGGCGCTATGACCGCATTGACGTTGTTTACGGCATGCTCCACGCCGGCCCCGTTATAGCGCTCTCCGGAATCGCGCAGCTCCACCGCCTCAAAAGCGCCCGTGGACGCGCCGGAGGGCACGGCGGCCCTGCCCAGATGCTGCAAACCCGTCTCATCCTCGACGGTCACGTCCACCTCTACGGTGGGGTTGGCGCGGGAGTCCAGGATCTCCCGGGCGAAAACGTCGATAATCTCCAGATAACCCTTCAAATCAATCAGCTCCAGCTTATTTTTTTATATTTAGTTTTCTATCTCTATTTTCTATCTATTTTTCTATCTGCTTTTCTATCAATGAGATCCCCGTCATATCGGCGGGTTTTAATATCCCCATCATGTCCAGCAGCGTGGGGGCGATATCGCAGAGCCTGCCGTGTTCGCGGAGCGCTTTGGCCGCGCCGCAGTTGAAGATGAGGAACGGGACGGGGTTTGTGGTGTGCGCGGTGAAGGGTTCCCCGGTCTCAAAGTCGTACATCTTGTCGGAGTTGCCGTGGTCCGCGCATAAAAACATCTGGCCGCCCGTCTCCAGGAGGGCGGTGATGACCCTGCCGATACACTTATCCACGGCCTCCACGGCCTTGACCGCCGCCTCCATCACGCCCGTATGCCCGACCATGTCACAGTTTGCGTAGTTAATGACGATGAGGTCATACTTTTTCGCGTTTATGGCCTCGACGAGCTTATCGGTCACTCCGTACGCGCTCATCTCCGGCTGCAGGTCATACGTCGGCACCTTGGGCGAGGGGATGAGGATCCTGTCCTCGTTCGGGTTCGGGGCTTCTACGCCGCCGTTGAAGAAGAACGTGACGTGGGCGTACTTCTCCGTTTCCGCCAGCCTTAGCTGCGTGTAACCCAGCTTTGAAATATATTCGCCCAGCGTGTTCTCCAGCGCCTGCGGGGCGTACGCCACCAGCTTGTTGCCGATCGTGACATCGTATTGAGTGAAACATACATAGCACAGCTTAAAGTACCCGCGCGGGCGCTCGAATCCGGCAAAATCCTCGTCACAGAAGGCGCGGGTGATCTCACGCGCCCTGTCCGGGCGGAAATTGAAGAAGATAACGCTGTCGTTTTCTCTGATGGCCGCGGTGGGCATGTCATTGTCCATGATGACCGTCGGCACGACAAATTCGTCGCCGACGCCCTGGGCGTATGAGTTTTCTATGCACTCCGCTGCGGAAGCGGCCTGCGGGCCAATGGACATCACCATGGCGTCATAGGCGAGCTTTACGCGCTCCCAGCGTTTGTCCCTGTCCATGGCGTAATAACGCCCCATAACCGTGGCGATCCTGCCCACGCCGAGCTCTTCCAGCTTCGCTTCCAGTTCGCTTAAATATTCTTTCCCGGAAGTAGGCGGAGTATCCCTGCCGTCCAAAAACGCGTGGACAAAAACCTTCCTCAGCCCGTTTTGCGCAGCCAGCTCCAAAAGCGCGTACAAATGCTGGTTATGGCTGTGGACGCCGCCGTCGGACAGGAGACCGTACATGTGCAGCGACGAGTCAAACGCCTTGCAGTTGGCGATGGCTTCCATAAACGCCTCGTTTGTGAAAAAATCGCCGTCCGCGATGGACTTGGTGATACGCGTCAGTTCCTGATACACGATGCGCCCCGCGCCTATGTTCAGATGCCCCACCTCGGAATTGCCCATCTGCCCCTCCGGCAGGCCCACGTCCATGCCGCTCGCGTACCCCAATTCCCAAGGGCAGGTGGCTTTTAGCATATCTATGTTGGGCGTGCTGGCGGTGCGGATGGCGTTGCCCGCGGTTTCAGGAGATTCACCGAAGCCGTCTAGAATCATCAGCACAGTCGTCTTACCGTTCAACAAATAAATCAGCCCTCTCTCTTAAAGCAAACATTATTGGTGTGTCCAACACAAAGACGTGAAGAGAAAACCCGCTCGCTTGCTGTCTTAATATCATGCCATGCTATAAGTACATAACGGTTATGGACGAAACCGCGGCCGCACATTCATATTGGCCGCTGCGAACCTGGGCGGGCATCTTTCTGCCTGGTTGCTAGGTTCACTCGGCAATGGAAATTATCTACGCAACCTATGGAACGCTCTGCGCCTACCGGCTGAAGCCGGAAGACTCTGGAGCGGCTGAAAGCCGCGCGACTGGGGTTGACCCTTAAAAAGGTTATTTTTACATGTATTCGGCGAATATGAAAATGAAACATTAAGGATTTTTACGCGGGCATGTAATATAACGTGATTTCGACAGATCTTCTTTCGGCGAGTCCGGTAAAGTCAAGGGCTTCATATTTTATGGGGGCAACCTTTGACCATCTGCCGAACTAAAAGTTTCCAAATAAATTATAGTTCTGGAACGCGCAAAACGCATCCTTGCGTTATGCCGCGGCTTTTTCGCTCCCAGCGGCTTGGATACGGGCAAACAGGGTGTTCCACCCCTACGGATTTCGGGAATTTTTGTCCGTCGGACTCATGTCATTATAGCGCGAAGCAATCCAGCTCTCGCACTATTAATGAAATACCCCGCCGCAAGCAGCGGGGCATTAAAACCGAGAAGCACCAAAGCCCTTCTCCACAAGGAACAGGTGATCAGACCAGAAGAGATTGAAGCAACCCATTTAAAGGTGTAGATTTCACCCACGCGGCTTTCAGCCGCTTTAATGTCTTCCGGCTTTAGCCGGTAGATGCAGTGCCGCAAAATCAATAGTTTACGATCTTTTCAAAATCGGGCTTGAGGCTCGCCCCGCCCACGAGGCCGCCGTCTATATCCGGCATAGAGAAAAGCTCCGCTGCATTTCCCGCCGTCACGCTGCCGCCATACTGCACGCGTATGGCGTCAGCGGTGGCTTTGTCATAGATCTCGGACAGACACTGGCGTATTGCCGCGCATACCTCCTGCGCCTGCTCGCTTGTGGCCGTCCGGCCGGTACCGATGGCCCATATGGGCTCATACGCGACGACCACACCTTTCGCGGCCTCCGCGCCGACGCCCAGGAACGCGACGCGTATCTGCTGGCGCACAAAGTCGATGGTAACGCCCTGTTCGCGCTGTTTGAGGCTCTCCCCGCAGCAAACGATGGGTAGAAGGCCGTTCTCCAGTGCCTTGAGCAGTTTCTTGTTCACGGTCTCGTCGGTCTCCGCAAAGTATTCCCTGCGCTCCGAATGGCCTATTATGACGTATTCGGCGCCGGCGGCAGTCAACATTTTTGCCGATATTTCCCCGGTATACGCGCCGCTCTCCTCAAAGTGCATAGTCTGCGCGCCGACCGAGATGCGCGTCCCCGCGACGGCTTCCGCCGCCGCCGCGATGCACACAAACGGGACGCAGAACACGACGTCGGCTTTATCGGTATCGACCTTATCTTTTAGGGTTTTGATCAGCTCCGCCGCCTCGGCGGGGGTTTTATTCATCTTCCAGTTGCCCGCGATAATTTTTTTGCGCATATCGTTCTCCTTTTGTATTATTTGTCTTGCACGGCCATGACGCCCGGCAGCTCCTTGCCTTCGAGGAATTCAAGGGAAGCCCCGCCCCCCGTGGAGATGTGCGTCATCTTATCGCCGAAGCCGAGCTGGTTGACGGCCGCCGCGGAATCGCCGCCGCCGATAATGGTCGTGGCCTTTATCCCTGAGAGGGCCACGGCTATGGCCTTTGTGCCCTTGGCGAAGTTCGGGAACTCAAAGACGCCCATGGGCCCGTTCCAGACGACGGTCTTCGCGTCCTTTATGGCCTCGGAAAACAGCTCGCAGGTCTTCTCGCCGATATCGACGCCCATCCAGTCGTCCTCAATGCCGCCGTTGGGCACGGTCTTATATTCCGTATCGTTCTTAAACTCCCTGACGACCACCGTATCCACCGGCAGCAGGAACTTTACGCCTTTATCCGCGGCCTTTTGTATCATATCCCCGGCGTAAGCTATCTTGTCTTCCTCAAGCAGGGACTTGCCGACGCCGAAGCCCCTGGCCTTGAGAAAGGTGTACGCCATGCCGCCGCCGATGATCAGCGTGTCCACCTTGTCCAGCAGGTTGTCGATCACGGCGATCTTATCGGACACCTTGGCGCCGCCGAGTATGGCGACAAACGGGCGCACGGGGTTGTTGACGGCGTTGCCGAGGAACTCTATCTCTTTCTGCATCAGATAGCCGACGGCCGATTCCTTGACGAGCCCGGCCACGCCCACGGTGGAGCAATGCGCCCTGTGCGAGGAGCCGAAGGCGTCGTTTACATATACGTCCGCGAGGGAGGCCAGGTCCTTTGAAAACGCCTCGCCGTTCTTGGTCTCTTCCGGGCGGAAGCGCGTGTTCTCTAGCAGCACCACGTCGCCGTCCTTCATGGCGGCCACGGCCTTTCTGGCGTTTTCACCCACGACGGCGTCGTCAGCCGCGAAAACCACCGGCTTGCCCAAAAGCTCGCTCAGCCGCGCCGCCACCGGCGCTAGGGTCGCGTCCGGGGCGGGCGCCTTCGGCTTGCCAAGGTGTGAGCAGAGTATCACTTTTCCCCCGTCGCCAATGAGTTTCCTGATCGTGGGCAGAGAGGCCACGATCCTGTTTTCATCCGTGATCACGCCGTCCTTGAGCGGCACGTTGAAATCGCAGCGCAGCAAAACGCGCTTGCCGGACACACTGATATCGTCGACAGTCTTTTTGTTAAGCATATTGCAGGCTCCTTTGCGTTTGTTGTATTTTATACTTTGCATATTTTACCACTCGCGGGCCAAATTATCAAGCCGAATTATCAACGGATATTTTCGGTTTGTCCGAATTATTGCGGGAAGAATTGATGAAAGAAAATATTGAGAAAATTTTCTTGAGAAAATTTTCTTTATTTATGTATATAAATTCATAATATGGAAATAATCACAGTGTAGTCCAAATCCAAAGATCTTATCTGCGGATAGGGACAATTAATATCCCCCCTCGACCCGGTCTCATCCCCCCCTGAGTCCGGGTTTTCTTTTGCAGTTTTTTTGCAGTTTTCTTTTGCGCAATTATTTCGGAACAGTCTCAAAAATCATCTCGATATACACACGGTGTCTCCATGATTGAGGGCCGGCGGCTGTGAAAAAGTCAAAGTAGACATATAATCCCGAATATAGTATGCTGATACAGGATGGCGAAAATGGGGAAAGCGAGCGATACTGTTTCTTGATGACAAAAAGAAACGGCATCGCCTGAAATCCCAAAATCACAGCCGCCCGAATTGCGGCAAAGATATGCGCATATACCGCGGCATAAAACAAAGGAGCCTATGGCAGGTGAACAAATTATTCAAAACAAAATGGATACATATGGGCTTTGATATTGGGTTGGCCTTGAAGGGCCTGAACGCTGCGGCGGAGATATTGTGCGGGGTCGGGCTGATATTTCTGGACCCGTACCGCATGAACCGCATCCTCTGGTTCATATTCCGCAGCGAACTCGCGGATGACCCCGGAGACATTTTGATGAAGTATCTGGCGGCGTTCGGGGACAGCTTCACTAAAGATACGCAGAACTTCTTCATATTTTACATGCTTTCCCACGGGATAACCAAGATGATCGCGGTCTTTTTTCTTTGGCGGGGGAAGCTGTGGGCATATCCGCTGGCCATCTTCATATTTATATGCTTTATCGCCTATCAAATGGAGCGCTATTTCTCCACGCGCTCCGTTATGATGCTGCTCCTTACGCTATTGGATATCGTGATGATATTTCTGACGGTCATGGAATGTATGCGGGTAAGATCGGAATCCGGAGACAAAAGTTAAGGGCGCTTGCGGCGCAAGCGGAAAACCAAAGGCGGAGACCCGTATCCGGTCTTTAATTTCATATCCGGAGATATTGACACGCGAACCTTTTCCTGGGATAATTAAATTGTAAATTTTTTTAATTAATCGGGAGAAGTCAGGTTAATTTTGTATTTTTTTACTCATTCTGGAAAAGGAGAGCGGAAAAATGTATGAAAAGGTATTAAAACGGCTATTGCCGCTGGCGCTGGCGTTCGCGGTGATGATGCCCAACACGGGCGTGAACGCGTTCGCCGCCGGCCCCTATGACGACGTCATCAAAAAAGCGGCCGGATGGCTGGAGCAGTCACAGAACGCAGACGGCTCCTGGGGGAGGGATCTGTACATACAGGAGACGGCGGAGGTATTGACCTGCCTGGATCCCGGCGTTTTCTCCGCCCCGTCCTACGCGGAAAAGGCCGCGGACTGGCTGAAAAGCCGGCCCACTGCCGATAACGACAGCGCCTTCCGCATACAGGGCGTGCCGGCGGTTCACTCCGACGCCGGCGAGGCGGCGGTGACGGGCAGTCAGAACGAGGACGGCGGCTGGGCGCTCCTGAGCGGCTACCAGAGCGACGCCCTGGACACGCTGCTCGCGTTGGACGCCCTGATGTGTAAACAGCTCGACAAAACGGACGCGGCGGAGAACGGGGTCTCATACCTGCTGGCGTCCCAAAATGACGGCGGCGGCTTCAGTTACGCGGCGGGCGGCGTCCCGGGCGTCTATCTGACCGCTCACGCGATACTCACATTGGAAAGGTTCAAACAGGCCAGCGGCCTGACCAGCGCCGGGCTTGACGCCGCCCTTGTGAAAGCCCGGCAGTTCCTGACCACGTCAGTCGGGGCCGACGGCACCTGGGGGCTCGACAAGGGGAGCATGAAAGCGACGCTGTTCGCCCTGGAGGCGCTGAAGTACACGGACCCCGGCCTCTTCGAGAGCGCCCTGAGCGGCGTGATCGGCGTCATAAACGGCGACGGCTCCCTGTACGATTCGCCGTCGCTCACGGCCAGACTGGTGAGGCTCTTAAAGCTGCCAGACAACCCGGCGGCGTACGGCAAGATCGTTCAGGGCCTGAATATCTTTGACAAATCCGGCGCGGCGGACATAACCGCCAATTCCGACGTCTGTTTTGAGCCCGTCCTGATCGGTTTTGACGACAGCCGCATGGAGCTGTTTATCTTCGTCGAAAACCAGGACGGAAAGCTGCTGCCAGTCGCCGACGCGGACGGGTATTGTTGGAACACGGGCAACACGCCCCACGGCGTCTATTACGCGTACACCGTCGTGTACGACAAACAGCTCGGCGCTTACATAGAAATGACCAAATGGGGCTTTGAGATACAGCCGGGCTTCGGCATAAAGAGCGTCAGCGTGTACACAAACCCCTCCTACACCAGGGTGACCAGCGCGACGGACGTCAAGGTTAACGTCTCCATGGAGAACGTCTCAAACGCCGACGGGGAGCTGACTGTTGTAACGGACGTCAGCGCCGACGGGAAAACCGTGGCCGGCTCCACCAAGGCCTACAGCTTTAAGGCCGACGAACAGTTTATCGTGATGGAACTGCTGACGTTTACCCCCGACGTCTCGAAAGAAAGGCAGTATGTGATCACCGCCTATATCTTCAGGGGTTCGGAAAAGATCGCCGACGGCCAAAAGATCTTCAACGTCTACCCGCTGGCGTACGGCGACATCGAGTACGACCTGTCGCTCGCGCCCGGGCAGAGCTGCGAGCAGGGCATCGACGTCGTCATACCCACCCTACCGCCCCGCGCCGACGTCGTCTTCGCGTTCGACCTGACCGGCAGCATGGGGGGCATCCTGTCCACGGCCAAATCCAGGGCGATCAACCTGATGACCGAGCTGAACAAGCTGGGCGTCGACATCAATTACGGCGCGATCTCGTTCATGGATTACCCCTATGTTTCCAACTACGGCGCGGGCGGCGATTATCCTTATAAAATGGACTGTTCGGTGACGGACGGCATGGATAAAGTCGCTTCCGCAATAAACGCGATGAAACTGGGCAACGGCAATGACAGTCCCGAAGCGTACACCCGTGTGCTGTACGAGAGTTACGCCGACGAAAGCATCGGCTGGCGGGACGGCGCCAAGAAGATCGTCGTTATGTTCGGCGACAGCGTCCCCCATGACAAGAATATAAACCAAGGCGTCCCGGGAAAAACGGGCGTTTACAATACTGGCGCGGATCCTGGACGGGACGGGATAATCGGCACAGACGACGATCTGGTGCTTCTGGACGTGCTGCATGAAATGGCCGCCAACAACATAGAGCTGATAGCGTGCATGACAGGCGGCGCTTACTCCGATTACTGGGGCTACTGGGCCGGGATCACCGGCGGCAGCGTGCACAACACGTCCACGACGAATATGATCAGCGAGGTCATAAACGCCGTGACGAAGTCGCTTTCGGATATCAAGATAAGCAACCTCACGCTGGTCCCTTCGGAGGGTTTTGACGCCTGGGTCAAGGGCATCTCGCCCGAATCGTATTCCGGCGAATCCGGCGTCGTGCTGCCGTTTACGGTCGATCTCACCGTGCCCGACGACGCGACCGGCGGCCTGTACACGTTTTCGCTGGCGGCCATGGACGTCAACGGCATAAACTACGGCACGTACACGTTCAACATCACCGTATTGGGCAACCGCTACGGCTTGAACGGCGCCGTCAGCCTGGACAAACGTTCATACTCCGCGGATGAGGACGTCGCCGTACATATCCACGCGGATAACGCCAGCGATCCCCTGAAGGTTTTCAAAGGGACGGCGGATATCGTCGACGCCGGAAACGCCGTCGTGGACACGCTGGACGACGGAATCAGCGCCGGCAGGGTGACGGACGGCGATTACACATGGAACACCGGCAAGCTGCTGAGTGGCTCATACGCGGCCAGGCTGCGCCTGTTCGACGGGGACGCGCTGGTCTACGAGACGTCGTCCCCCTTCACGATAATTCCCGACGGCGGGTTTGAAAACGGCGTGTCCAGCGAGAAGCCGGCCTATTCGCCCAACACCGTGGCGGTCATAAAGGACAGGGTCCGGAACAACTTCAAGAATTATTACCCCGGCCGGGTGACGGACACGGTGACGGTGAGCGACAGCGCCGGCAACGTCATGCTCACCAAGGTATTTGACCTGGGCAACCTGTTCGCGGCCTACGCGGACGTGACCGCCCAATGGGACATCGGGCTGATCCTGCCGGGGGAATACAAGGCGACAGCCGTCGTCCGTGAGGACGGCGTGGTAGCCTGCCAGTCGGAATGCGCCATAGAGATACTGACGTATGACAGCACGCTCATACAGGGCGAGCTGACCGTGGCGGACAAAGAGGTAAAGCTCGGGGACGACGTGCCCATGTCCTATACGATATCCAACAAGGGCACCCATGATCTCGACGCCGCCGACGCCTCCATCGCGACGCTCGACGCGGCGAGCCTCAAGAACGTCTTCCAGTACGACAAGGAATACGCCCTCAATGTAAATAGTGAGGACAGAGGCGATCTCTCCGCCCCCGCCGATGCGTTCAAGGAGGGCGAATACCTGGCCCTTTACAGCGTAAAGTCCGACGGCGTCATGTACCCGATGAACGGCGCTTCCTTCAAGGTCATCGCCAAAGGCAGCGGGGATGACGGCGGTGATGGTGACGACAAGGGCGGCGGCAACGGAGATGACAATGGCAATAATGGCAATAACAACGGAAATAACAACGGAAATAACAACGGAAATAACAACGGAAATAACAACGGAAATAACAATGGCAATAACAACAGCGGCGGCAAGGCGGTCAACTTCGAGACGGTCAGCCCGGACTACAATAAGACGCCCGCCAGCGCGCCCGGTTATACGATCGAGTGCCTGGACACCGCTACGGGGGCGATACTGTACAAGACCGTAAAACCCTTCCCCGATACGCCGACTATAACCGTCTTCGCCCCGAGGCTTAAAGGCTATATCCTCTCCGAAGGCCAGGCGGATTTCCAGACGTTTGACCGGGCTAAGATGCCGGCGGTCGTGCGCTTCTATTACGGCGCCGACGTCAAAGGCCAACATCTGCGATTCCTGCTGGGATACACCGACAATACGGTGCGCCCGGACAGGCCGGTCACCAGGGCGGAAGCCGCCGCGCTGATGTACAGACTGATCGCCGACCCCGACAAGGACAAATGGACTATGAGGCAGGCGACGTACAGCGACACGGCCGGGTGCTGGGCCGAAAGGGAGATAGAATACCTGACGCATTTGGGGCTGGTCAGCGGGTATCCCGGCGGTATATTTGCGCCGGAAGCCTCCATCTCCAGGGAGGAGCTGATAACCGTCCTGGTGCGCTACGCCAACTACCAGTCCGATAAAACGGTCACCGCCGTAACGGAGGGCTGGAGCGCCGAATATGTCAACAGCGCCGTCGCCAACGGCTATATAATCGGCTATCCGGACGGCGGCCTGCATCTTAAGGACAAGATGACCCGCGCCCAGGCGGTCACCATGCTGAACAATATCTTCGACAGGGCCTTTGACAAGGACGCCGTCTACGGGCAGAAGCTCCCCTTCGCCGATATACGGCCGTCCCATTGGGCCTACCCGCAGATCGTCGAGGCGTATGTCCCGCACGCGTACCAGCGCGTGGACGGATTGGAGAAACTGACCGGGGTGCTGAACTGAACGGACATTGAGACAAACGAGGGAGGATGTTATCTATGGGAATAACGAGGTTTTTACGCCGGTTTACAGCCGTCTCGCTTGTGCTCGCGATGTCTGTGAACGCGCAGTTGCTGGGGTTTTTCGGCAATATGTTCACCCTGACCGCCATGGCCGCCCCGTCCGCCGGCAGTCAGCCCGCGCCGGGCGACACCGCGACGGGCGGCGCGATGGCCCTGACGCCGGAGCTCAAGGGCATTGCCGACGGCCTGAACGCGGCGGGCATATACGATTACGTGCGCAACAACATCAGGCACGAGTTCTACTATGGATTTGACAAGTCCGCAGCTGAGACGTTCGCGGCCAAAAGCGGCAACGACTGCGACACCGCTGGGCTGCTCATCGCCATGCTCCGGTATAAGGGCGTTCCGGCGAGGTTTGTGCGGGGGACGGCGGGCCTGGGCCTGAACCAGGCGCAGAACATGACCGGCGCGGCCACGCCGGAAGCCGCCGCCCAGGCCGTCGCCGCAAAGGGCATCCCGACGACTATCGTCACGTCAAAGGGCAAGATATTCTCGATACGTATCGAGCGGGTGTGGGCAGAGGCCTATATCCCCTATGACAATTACCGCGGCGCGGGGGAGGGGATCGGCGAGCGGGTGTGGATACCGCTGGACGCCGGGTTCAAACTGGTGGACGCGGCGGGCGGAATAATCCCCGAGACGGCAGATTTCCTGCCGGCGTCCCTGCCGTACGTCCTCGTCTCGCGCGGCGATACGTTCAGCGACCCGGAAGCCGCCGTCGCCGATTCATACCCGGATATCACATACAACATACCGGACAGGATGTCGGTCGGCGAGAGCTTTGACTGCTATGTCACCGCCACGGCGGATAACGGGCTCGACAGCCTGACCGTGTCCGTAAACGGCGGCCCGGTGGCGCTGGATGCGGACGGGCGGTTTAAATTCACCGCGCCGGATTACGGATCGTACGTCTTTAAAATGACGGCCGTAGACAAAACGGGCAACTCCAAGACCGTCACCCATACATTGCTGGTGGAGCCCGAGGCGGATACCACCCCGCCCGATCTCGACGTCTTGGTCGATTACGGCGACGGGAAGCTCGGCGGCACGGTTTACGTGCACGTCACGGCCAGCGACGACAGCGGCAGCGCCGATGTGGCCGTAGATCTGGACGGCGCTCCGCTCAGCGGCGCGGACGGCACATACGCGTTCACCGCCGACAGGCTGGGCTCGTATGAGATACTCGTCACCGCCACGGACCCGTCGGGCAACTACACGCAGAAAGGCGTCACATACACGCTGACCGGCGCGGGCGAAACGCCGTCCCCGACCTTCCCGAGCCTGGACATCAATGTGGAGCTCGGCGACGCGCCGGGCCCGGGCGTTCCCATAAACATTTACACCTCCGTCAAAGACGAATCCGGACCGGTAAGCCTCAAGGCGACGGCAGACGGCGAGGAGCTGAGCGGGATTGACGGCCAATATCAGTTTATGCCGGATGATTACGGGACATTTGAGATCGTCGTCACGGCCACGAACGAACAGGGCAACAGCACCCAGCGGACCGTCGCCGTCACGCTGACGGAGGGCGAGACGCCAAAAGAGGTGACGTTCCCGGTGCTCGATGTCACCGTCGAGCCTGGCAAGGGGATCGGCGACCCAGTGCGCATCCACGCCGAAGCCAGCGACCCGGGCGGCGAAAGCGTCAGCATAAGCGTCAAGATCGACGGCGCGGATATCGCGGGCGGCGGCGATTACTATTTCACGCCGGAGCGGGCGGGCAGTTATGAGATAATAACCACCGCCACCAACCAGAGCGGCAACAGCACGCAAAAAACGGTCATCCTGGACGTGAGCGGGAGCGGCGCGGGAGGGGCCGTGACCTCGGCGAGCTATCCGAAGCTGAACGTGGACTTCGTGCAGCGGACGGTCAATGTCGGGGAGACCTTCGACATCAATATAGACGCCTCGGACGAGAGCGGCGGCGTGAAGGTGGCGGCGACCGCCAACGGCGACAGCCTGCCCTACTATCAGATGCCGGACAACCATGGCGTCGCGCATTTCACGCCGGCTGAGCCCGGCGATTACGCGATAGTCGTCACGGCGACAAACGATTCGGGCAACACGGCGGTCGTCAGGTTCACCCTGACGGCGGCGGAGAATACCGAAGCCCCCGGCCTTTACATAATCGTCAACAATGGGCAGGACACCGCGAAGCTCGGCGACACCGTGCCCATCCTCGTCGGGGGGACGGGCCTGGCCGCGGGGTCCGTAAAGCTGACGGCCGACGGCGCGGAACTGCGGCTGAACGCCTCGAACACGGCGAGCTACACCGCGGCGAAGACCGGGCTGATCAACATACAGGCGACGGCCAAGGACAACTTCGGCAAAGACCTCAGCTCAAAATCCTCGCTTAAAGTGATCGACCCGGCGGACGGCGCCGTCCCCTCCGTATCGATAAGCAGCCCCGCCAACGGCGCCGAGATAACCTCCCCGACGGATATCAGGGGCACCGTGACGGGTACCGGGCTCGTGTACTACACGCTGTCCTACGCCGCGGCCGGCGGGAGCGATTTCACCGTGATCGCGCAGAGCGGCAGCCCGGCCGACAACGCCGTTTTGGGGACATTTGACCCGACGCTGCTCAAAAACGGCTATTACACCATACGCCTGACCGGATACGGCTCCACGAAATACACCTACGCCGAGACCGTCGTGTCCGTGAGGGGCGATATGAAGATCGGCAACTTCTCCGTCGATTTTACGGACATGACGTTCCCCGTCCGCAATTTCCCGATGACCGTCTCCCGCGGGTACGACAGCCGCGACAGAAACACCTCCGGGGATTTCGGCTACGGCTGGCATATGTCCGTCTCTTCCGCGACGCTGTCGGTCAGCTCCCCGCTGGGCAAGGGCTGGGATCAGGGCGTGATATCCAGCATGTTCGGCATCCCGCGTTATTCGATCTATGAAACCGTGCCCCACGAGATAACCGTCGATTGGGGGAACGGGAAGAAAGACGCGTTCACCGTCAAGGTGCAGCCGGGCTATCAGGATCTGACGCCGATCTCATACGGCGTGTCGCTTTCGTTCGCGGCCAAGGCGGGGACGAACGCAAAGCTTGAGTCCTTGGATTACGCCGCGGATCTGTATTATAACGACGGCGAGCTGATGGACCTTTACAGCTATACGCAGCCGTATACGATCAGCCGGTTCAAGCTGACGGATCAGGACGGCACGGCGTTCGTGTTCGGGCCGGACGGCAATATCCAGAGCATAACCGACGTGCAGGGCAGCACCATCACCGTAAGCAAGAACGGCATATTCCATTCGGACGGGAAGACCATAGCCTTCACCCGCGACGGCAAAAACCGCATTACAAAGATACAGGGGCCGACGGGCAAGACGACGTCCTACACCTATGACGGCAACGGCGACCTTTCGTCCTTTTCGGACATCACCGGGGCGGTCACGCGGTTTGAATACAACAACAGCCATTTCCTGACCGGCATCACGGACCCGCGCGGCGTGAACGTGGCGCGCAACGAATATGACGACAGCGGGCGGCTCACGGCCGTTGTGGACGCCAACGGCAACCGCATAAGCTTTGACAGCGACATCGCGGGGCGCAAGCAGGCCGTCAAGGACCGGCTGGGCAACACGACGCTGTTTGTCTACGACGAGAGCGGCAACGTCCTCTCCCGGACGGACGCCTGCGGCAACACCACTCGCATGGAGTACGACAAGAACGGCAACCTGTCGAGCCAGACGGACGCGCTGGGCAACGTCACCAAATTTGAGTACACCGCCGACGGCAAGCTGCTCTCCAAGACGGACGCGCTGGGCAACAAGATCACAAATACCCTAGATTCCAAGGGGCTCGTGACGTCCGTCTCCAATAACGGGGTGGCGCTGCTCTCGATCGGCTATGACGCCAAGGGCAGCCCCGTGTCGGCGTCGGGCCCCGGCGGCTCCTCCCAATACGCCTACGACGCGAAGGGCCAGCTCACGGGCATCACGGACTCTATCGGCGAATACCTGCGCGTCAGCCGCGACGCGGCCGGAAACGTGGTCTCGGCGACGCGCGGCGACGGTTCGACCGCTTCGTTCACCTATGACGGGGACGGCAACTGCACCTCAAAAACCGAGACGCGCATGGGCGAAAACGGCCCGGAGACGCTGACGGAGAGCTATGTCTACAACGCCGCGGGGCTCAATATCAAGACGATCAAGGCCGACGGCTCGGTTGTATCCAACGAGTACAACTCCATCGGCAAACTCTCGGCCGCCGTCGACGAAAAGGGGCGCAGGACCGTTTATAGCTATGACATCTACGGCAACTTGGAGCGCGTCAGCTACAGCGACGGCACCTTCGAATCCTTCGCCTATGACGCGGAGGGCCGAAACACCGATGCCACCAGCCGGAGCGGGCAGACCGTCATCATGGATTACGACGCGGTCGGCAATCTGCTGAAGAAAACGTACGCCAACGGCTCAACGGAAACCTTTGTCTACGACGCGAAATACCGCCTTACTGAGAGCACCTCCCGCGGGGGTGGCGTGACGCGCTATGAGTACGACGCCGCGGACGACAACACGGCGGTCATCGACGCGCTGGGCGGCCGCACGGAGTACACTTACGACAGCATGTCGCGCATTACGGGCATGAAGGACGCCCTGGGCCATACGTACCGATACGAATACGACGGCAACGGCAACCGGACAAGGGTCGTCATGCCGGACGGCACGAGCGCCGCGACGCTCTACGACGCCCGGAACAACCCCCTCCGCCAGACGGACCCCAACGGCTATGAAACCTCGTACGCCTACGACGGGGCCGGCCGGCTCACCGGCGTGACCGACGCCGCGGGCGGGGTCTGGCGCTACGGCTACGACGGCGTCGGGGAACTCGTCTCCGTGACGGACGCGCTGGGCAACGTGACGCATTACGAATACGACATGGGCGGGCGCGTGATCAAAACGATCAACGCCGCCGGAAAGGAGGCCACAGCCACCTACGACGCGAGCGGCAATATCCTCACTTCCACGGATTTCGCCGGCGTCGTCACCAGTTTTAACTATGACGCCTCCGACAGGCTGGTACGCAAAGAAGCCGGCTCCGACTGGGTGGCATACGCGTACACGGCCGACGGCAAACTCCTGAGCGCGACCGACATCTCCGGCGCGACCAAATTCACCTATGACGATATGGACGGGCTGACGCGGATCGATTACCCCGGCGGCGATTATATCCGCTATACCTACGACAAGGCCGGCCGCCTGACCGGGCGGCAGACGCCTTACGGCGGCGTGACCTATGGCTATGATCTGCTGGACCGGATGGTCAGCGCGGAGAGCGCCGGCGGCAAGACAGTCTACGCGTATGACGCGGCCGGCAACCTCGCGTCGGCGGCTTATCCGAACGGGATCAAACAGCTTTACGCCTACGACTCGCTCAACAGGCTCATCCGCGAGGACGTCAAAAACGGCGCCGCCGGGGCCGTCACGTTCTACGCGTATACCCTCGGGAAAAACGGCGAACGCCTGAAGGTCGAGGAACCGGGCCGCTCAGTGGAATACACCTACGACAAGCTATACCGGCTCACGGGCGAGAAGGCGGTGAGCGGCGGGGTAACCGCCGACACGCGCTACGCCTACGACGCGGCCGGCAACCGCACCCAAAAGACCGCGAACGGCGCGGTGACCGCGTATACATACAACTCGCTCAATCAACTGACCGGTGAGACCGGCGTGAGTTACGCCTACGACGGCGCGGGCAACCTGATAAGCAAGACCGAGGCGGGCAAGAGCACTGCGTACATCTACGACGCCTTTAATCGCCTGACGTCCGCGGCCGTCACGGCGGGGGCGGACACCAGCGCCGAAACCTATCGGTATGATTACGCCGGAAACCGCGTCGCGAAGACCACGGACGGCGTGACGACGCGCTACCTGATCGACCCCAACGCGGATTACGCCCAGGTCGCCGCCGAGCTAAGCGCGGGCGGCCTTATCGCGTTCTATGCCCGGGGAATCGGGCTCGTAAGCCGCCAGGCGGGCGGGCAGACGCAGTATTACGTCTCCGACGGCCACGGCGACACCCGCATGCTGACAGACGCCGGCGGCGGCGTGACCGACACGTACGCCTTTGACGCCTGGGGCAACATCCTGACGCGCACCGGCCTCACCGACAACCCCTTCCTGTACTGCGGGGAGCAGTTTGACGCGGCGACCGGCCTGTATTACCTGCGCGCGCGGTATATGAACCCCGCGACCGGCACGTTCATCTCGATGGATACGTACCAGGGGAGCGAGTTTGACCCGGGGAGCCTGCATAAGTATCTGTACACCCGTGCAAACCCGGTGATGCGCAAGGATCCCGGCGGGACGGAGGACTTTTCCATGGCGGGATTGAGCGCCGGCATGGAAATAATGGCGACTCTGCAGAGAATAGTCATCCCGCTTTATGTGCCTATGCTCGGACTCGTGACAGGCGGTTTGCTCGCCGAGATATTTAGCGCGAGCGGAAACAGTTCCTATAATTTGGGCAGCGACATATCGAGTCTTGTGCAGTCGGTGGACGCGTCGATGCAGATGTTCAAGCTCGCGCTGACGGTCATTGTGCTGACACCGATCATCGTTATGTACGCGGAGAATGCAAAGACGTCGGCTCTTGCGAAGAGTATCGCCGATGTCGTCGAGCGGACCGATATAAAGTCGTTCCGCGACAACAGCGTTTACGCGTTAAAGACCATGGACATGGGCATAGTCAGGTATATAGGAATATCCAATGATCCTGAGGCCAGATTTTTGCAGCACCAGAGGGACCCCGGAAAACAGGACTGGATCCACACGGTGTATATGACGGTGTTCGCGACCGGTTTGACGCGGCGGGAGGCCCGTCTCATCGAGCAGGCGGCGATTTCGGCTTATACGCTGCAGAACCTGAACAACGCCAGACGGGAGATCGCGAGTAAAAACGTCAAAAATTTCATCGAAAACCTGGACGCCGTCCGCACCCTGATCGAGGGGGCCATTGAGGAAGGGGACTTCCTGGATTTCATGCAATAACGATTTCCGAACCTGTATCCGGCGTTCCGCCGGCTGGCGAAAATCCGGATACAGGTTCTTATATGAGGTTTTCCAGGCAACCTCTGTAAATCCGTCAAATGGCTATCCATTCGGCTCAGTAAAATACGAGACATTGTGCAGTATCACCCAGATTTGGTGAATGATCAGAGGGCTTAATTAATCTGCTCCAAAAAAATCATTAATTTACGACGATTTGCGTGGAGCGTTTATGCGCTGATTGCAATCCGCAGTGTCTAAATTGTGCAATATTTATGAGGCTTAGTCAATCGGATAGCCATAACCCGTCATTGCGAGGAGCGGAGCGACGAAGCAATCCGGAAAATCCCGGCTTATGCGTATACTGGATTGCTTCGCTTCGCTTCGCTCACAATGACTGGTCGTGAGGTTTATGGAGATCGTGAGGTTTATGGATATTGCCTCTATGCGAGGGGTGTTACTTTATGGGATCCTGGGGTACGGGTATCTTTGACGACGACACGGCTTTGGACATAAAGACCGAATACGACGGCCTTTTGGCGTATTTCACGGACGAAGAGGCCGAAAAAAGAATCCTCGAGGATTTCGGCGAATGCCTGGATACGGACGAGGAACCCGTGTTCTGGTTTGCGCTGGCGCTGTCGGAGTGGAAGAAAGGCCGGCTCAGCGAGCATGTGAAGCGCAAAGCGATCGAATGGATCGACAGCGGGGAAGATCTGGCGGTCTGGGCAGAGTCCGGAGAAAAGGAGTATAACAAAAGAAAAGCGGAGCTCGAAAAACTGCGCGCCACATTGCTTACGGCGCAGCCGGCCCGCAAAGCCGTCCGCCGGCCTGTCCCCGCGCGTTCCCCCTGGCGGGAAGGCGATCTGCTGGCCCACAGAATAACGGGCGGGGGCCCGGAAGCCGCGGAGCTGTCAGGCAAATACGTTTTATTGCGGGTGATAGAGATCAGAAGGAAGCAGCTCGCCCGCTATACCCAGGATTACGGCGAATCCATAATACTCGGGCTCTATAATTGGCACGGCGACGCGATACCCGAGCCGGGTATCGTCAAAAACTTGAAGTACATCCCTGTTGTCGATTACACCGGCGAAAGCGGGCACAGAAATACCATCATGTACCTATACTGGTACATGCCCGGCAAATCCGAACTCAAAAAAGTAGACATCGTTTATTTGGGCGGGGGCTCAGGCGCGGATACCGAGGTGAGAACGGCGCATGATACACGGGTGAATTGTCAGGTGTCGGCGGCCGGCTTCGATTATCCCATATGCCACGCCTTGAGGTTGGCTGGCCTGACGTGATTTACCGTCTGGTATTTCATCCGGCAAGAACATGTATTGGGGGCAGACCTTGTCTCCGCCTGGAATACGTGCAGACACAAGGTCTGCCCTACAGCGTTCTGCAAATTTTGCCGGATAGAGCACTAGGCCGTGTCTTAAAACTCACTGCATTTGTGCTATTTCAATAAAATCATCACCGAAGCCAACAAAGCGAAGCTTAAGAAATTCCGGGACAGTTTATCG
>JGI20166J26741_11111114_pt1 | contig 52379 bp, 42 predicted proteins | sample TergutCu122P5_FD_26741 | JGI IMG/M metagenome (IMG submission 26741)
TACCTCAGGACGTTTCCTATGTCCGCCATCATCGAGTCGTTCGGATCGACCGTGTGCATTCCCCAGTCGAACGTGGACAGGAACCAAACGGCGATGCATGCCAACAAAACGAACGTTCCAGCATTCCTGACAAATGCCCACGCCCTTTCGAACATCGATCTCACCACACTAACGAAATGCGGAATGTGATATTGAGGAAGTTCCATTATGAAGGGCGAAGGAGTGCCCGCAAGCGACTTCCACTTTTTGAGGATCACTCCAGACATAAGTATGCATATTATTCCTATGACATACACAGAAATGGCAACAAAGGCGCTGCGCCCGAAAAGCGCACCCGCTATCATGGCTATGACAGGCAGCTTTGCCGAGCATGGAATGAACGTTACCACCATCGCGGTGATCTTTCTCTCTGTCCTGCCTTCTATGGTCCTCGATGCCATGATGCCGGGCACACCGCACCCCATTCCCACCAGAACGGCTATGAACGACTTCCCCGAAAGCCCGAACCTGCGTAGAATGTGGTCCATGATGAAGGCGACCCTTGCCATGTAGCCGCATTCTTCGAGTATCACCAGCACCAGGAACAGCACGAGTATCTGCGGCAGGAAACCTATTACCGCACCGACACCGGCGATTATCCCATTGACTATAAGTCCGGTCAGCCAATCGGCGGCGCCGGCATCCGTCAGCCAACTCTTGGCGGAAGGCATCACTGTGTTTGCGATGTAGTTGTTGAGTTCGGCGGTCCCCCAGCCCCCGATCGTCTCTATAGCAATAAAATAGATCGCGAACATAATGAGAATGAAGATCGGTATGCCCAGCCAGCGGTTCGTTACTATCCGGTCTATTCTGTCAGAGGTCGTTTCATTCCTTATCACGCCGCTTTTATCAAGAGATCCGCCCAAGATCTTGCCGATGAGCTCATATCTTTCCTCAGCGACAATACTGTCCGCGTCCCAGCCCATCTCCCTTTCCATCAAGGAAACGATGGTCTCGATCTCACCTTTGGTCTCTCGATCTATTTTTGCTCCTGCCTTCTCGTCCTTCTCGAGAAGTTTGATAGCATACCATCTTTTGACATTATCAGGTACTTTTCCCTTTATGCAGCCCTCTGCCATGGACACGTACATTTCGAGTTCTTTTGAGAATCTCAACCCGGTGCTGTGTTCTGTTCCGACCACTGACATCACGGTTTCGGTGAGCTCATTGACGCCATGCCCTTTCACTGCGGTCGTTTCGACCATCTTGCAACCCAGATCTTTTGATAACTTGGCAACGTCTATCCTGATGCCGCTATTGGCAGCCACATCCATCATGTTAAGCGCAATGATGGTCGGAATTCCAATAGACAAGATCTGGGTCGTCAGATAAAGGTTCCTTTCCAAATTCGAAGCGTCCACGATGTTGATCACTGCGTCGGGACGTTCGTTCAGCAAAAAGTCCCTCGTAACGATCTCTTCCGGCGAGTACGGAGATAATGAATATATGCCGGGAAGATCGACGATTATCACATCCTCTCTGTTCCTGAGGTTTCCTTCTTTCAATTCGACCGTAACACCGGTCCAATTCCCGACACGCTGTGAACTCCCTGTGAGTTTATTGAAAAGGGAAGTCTTTCCGCAGTTCGGATTTCCTGCCAAGGCTATCTTTACTGTCATATTCTCCCTCTCTCATTGAACAAGTAAGGTTCCGTCTGCGGTTCGGGACGCATATAGGCGTTCGATCGCTTCAGGCGGGAACATAGAATATCTTCGACGCAATCGCTCTGTCCATAGCTATCCTCGAACCCTTTATGTCAAGGATAATGTTCCCCGCATTCTCATTGATCACAGATACACGAGCCCCTATAACGAATCCGAGCTCACAAAGGAATTTCCTTGTATCTTGCTTTGCGGTGACCATTACTATCTTTCCGCCGTCGCCGATCTTCGCGGTGACCAACGGTACGCCGCTTGCAGACGCATCTTCGAGCGGGATGCACATACTTCCTGTGCACACCCCCTTACATATGTTATTCTCCGCATTCTTGCAGTCACATCCTCTGTCCATGACTTTAGGATATCCTAAAAGTATTTAATATTAGGCATTCCTAAAAACTTAATTTTAAAGAAAGAAGATAAATCCTCTTAAAGACCCAGACGCCGTTTTTGATAATATTCTTATATTATGCTCATATGAAATGACGCCAGACACACGACCTACCGATAGTCAAAATAGTGCAGGGGAAGGGATTTGAACCCTTGGACCACTAAGGACTAGACCCTGAATCTAGCGTCGTTGGCCAGGCTTGACTACCCCTGCTTATTCGGGCTGATTCACTTTTTCATATAAAAGAGGTACGTGCACATTCTAAAATTTGTGCACGTATTTTTGTTTTTTTAGGCTCAAGCCTTCATTATTTTCATCCATCCGCCGCTCTCATAGATGGCGAGCTTTCTCTGTTTAAGTATCGACTCGAACTCATCCCATGTGATGACCGATAATCTGTTGTTGCTTCCCTTTGTGAATTGGACACCCGATGTTCCCTTTACTTTTCCGGGCTTAAGACCCTTGTTTTGTGCGATCTGCTTCGCTTTCGCGAGGTCAATTTTTTCCATTACCATCTCTTTCACTCCCTTATGCCTGCTGGCATAGTGTAAAATAAATATCCAGATGGGAAATATTTAAAAGTTATTGCCATAAAGAGGGAAATTGGGGCGAAAAACAATATTTTTGAGGTATTTTTTGTGCTGGCTCAGGTTCCGCGCAATCGCAAGAAATATCAATCGGAATATTTCTTTGGATACTGATGAACAACGCCCACTCTTTGACGCTCCGCTCGATAACGGACGATGACATGACAGCGGAGAAGGCCCTAAAAATAGGGCGTATGATCGGCAGAACCTACAAGAACGTATGTATCGGTTCCGATACCAACCCCAGCAGCAAAGTGATCAAGAACTCTCTGATCAGCGGGCTGCTTTCTGCAGGCGCCAATGTCAACGATGCAGGGATTGCCCCTGCCCCGGCCGTAGCTTTGGCGTCCAAGGGGTCCGACTGCATGCTTATGGTGGGGGAGCCGAACGAACAGGGAGTCATCAGCAGAATTTACATTATGAATTCAGATGGTTCTATGTTCACGAAGGAACAAATTCGGCAGCTGATAACGAACGGAAGGACAGATCGGCCTCTTCCAGGATACAAAGGCATCGGTAATCTGAGAATTATTGATTCTGTCGCCGAGGATTACAACAGGGTCATTTGTAATAAATATCCGGAAAAAATAGACACACCAGTAATATTGGATTGCGGCTGCGGATGCACATCAGTGTGTGCACCTCAGATCTTAGCATCCTTAGGTGCAGATGTAACGACCATCAATGCACAAAATGATCCGCAATACAGCCCCAGGCCTCCCGGAGTAAGCATCAGGGATGTCTCCAACTTGATCGGCATCATCGACACAGGTCTGGGCAACATAGGTATCGCACTTAACGGCGACGGCACCAGGCTTGCGCTGATCAATGAGAGAGGAAAATATGTTGACCCGGATCATGTACTTGCGTTATTGCTTCTATTTTTGAAACCATCATCGTTGGTCGTGCCGATCGATGTCTCCGCTGTGGTTGAAGATGCATTCAAAGGTATCATCGAGGAGGAGGTCTTCACAGACTCCGTGCCAGGCAAAGAGAGGCAGATAATACGTGCCGACAAAGATATCGAATCCATCACCGCGGCAATCAAGAGGGAAGGCGCAGAGATGGGGGTGCTGACGGACGGAGCATTCATCTTCCCCAATGTGACCCTCTGCCCGGATGCGATAAATGCAGCGGTCATTCTTACAAAGATGTCAAGAGATAACAGCCTGAGTAGTCTGTTGGCGTCATTCCCTAAGTATATTCTCATCAGAGCGTCGGTCCATGTCCCCATGAACGCCGAGCACTTCAACAGAAAGTTCGGCGAAAAGATGGAAGAGCTTAATTCAGACAACACTTGGGATATCGATGGAGGCCGGGTCGGCATGCCTGGCGGATGGTTCGCAGTCTCCAGAGCATCAGATAATCCGGAATATGTTACCATAACGGCGGAAGCAAAGGATAAAGCATATGCCGTAAGCATGATGGAGTTCGCAAAGAAGATCGTCCGCGATATAGTGTGATCAGAAGACCAGTTCAAGGTCCACTTTTCTTCCGGAAGAATCGTACGCTTTCCAGCTGCTGCGGTCGTATGGCTGGCACGTTATGAAATGTATTCCCCCCATCTGGTTGAAGAAATCCAGGTCCGCATCGGACGGATCGTTACGATATCCGGGGTGCGAGTGTGCCGATCCAGATTTGTGAAAATCGATCGGCGACATCCAATCGTTAATGAAGCTGTGACTCTCACCGTACACTGAACCAGGGACCAATATTATCTCTGATATAACGCCGTCATACTCCCTATGAAAGCAAATAAACTCATCGGGATATGCGGATCTGGCGGATTCGTTGAATCCGTCTATGAAATCAACGCTTACTCCGTATACTTTTTTGCTCATATAGCGTTCACCAGCTTGTTCCTCACTCTTGAGTAGAAATCTGTATTGAACCTTATGAATTTGACAGTTTCAGGGGATCTTATGAAGTCGATACGTGTTTTTCCCCGGATCTCATATTCTTCCTGGCCATCGACCACCAGCAGGCAGCCGCTGTCCATGACCGTTTCCACAGTTATCTTTGCATTAGCAGGTATGACGAACGGTCTCGACGCAAACTTATAGGCCGCCATCGGGACCACAACGACCGCATTCACGCGCGGGTCGATCAGCGGAGCGCCGAGACTCATCGCATAGCATGTCGAGCCCGTCGGGGTAGAGATCATTATGCCGTCCGCACGGAGTTCCATCATGAACTTGTCGTTAACATAAATTTTGAAATGCCTGATCTTTGCGATCGAGTCGGTATGAACAACGGCCTCGTTCACTGCCTCCGCAAGATACTCTCCCTCATACCAAGAGCTGAGTTTGAATCTCTCCTCGACCACATAGTCGCCGTTGCGGAGCCTTTTGATCCCCTCCTCGAGATCCTTTACATCTACTTCGGTAAGGAATCCCACTCCGCCTGCGTTTATGCCGAAGAGCGGAGCTTTATTCTTCATGAACGTTCGGAGTATCGTTCCGTCGCCGCCTATGGTGATCATTATATCCACTTTCATTTCCTCTATCGGGAGCCCTTCCATTCCGAGTTCGCCTGCGATACTTTCATCCAGGACATAGTCGCAGCCTTCAAGCGCCTTTAACACCCTTTTTGTGTACTCTTTGGCCTCGGGGACCTTTGTGTTCACACATATCCCGTATCTTGGCTCGAACATCTCTTTCTCCATGATGATGAAATCGTAAACCTTCTTTTCTCCGAAAGCGATGAAACTGGAGTGGCATCCGATATCTAATCCCATGTCCAGCGCATTTCCGTCGAGGTCGTATACCTCGCCCCCCGCTTCTCTTAGAATGAGAGTACTCGCTGCGATATCCACGACCCTTATGCCGCGGGTGTACTTCTCGACATGCATCATGAAGCCGTCCGCTACACCCTCGGCCACCAATACCATCTCTAAGGATGCGCAGCCGAGGGAGCGGGACGAGCTGACCCTCTTTGCAAGGCCGAACGACTCGGGGGTCGCAGAGTTCCCCATGTATATCATCATGAACAGGTCTGCCATATCGGCTTTCCTGACGCAGATCTTCGAACCGTTCTTGTATGCACCCTTCCCCTTTTCTGCGGTTATCACATCGCCCGTGGCGATGTTCCTGATATATGCTGTGTGAACATCGGAAAGCGACCTTGTACCGATTGCCATTGATATTGTATAAAGCGGGATCCCGGCGACAGCGTTGGATGTTCCGTCGACAGGATCCAAGATAAGTGTTTCTTCTCCTCCATTATCTACGTACCCTATCTCTTCGCTCAGGACATTCAAAGGGATATTATGCCTTTCAAGGTAATCAAGGACCACATTCTCGGCGATCTTGTCTATCTGGGATGTAGAAGTTCCGTCTGCGCCGATACCGATGCATTCTCCTTTACACTTTGAGTCTGGGATCTTTTTGACAGCCTCCTCTACCGCATCGGCTATCTTGCTGAGAACATCCATCATGAACGTGAAGATATGGTCGGGATATATTGCTCTTTTGATTACTCTTCCTCTTCGGTGATGGGATGGACCTTTCTGTTGATCAGTATCACCAGTCCGCCGACGATCAGGAAAATGCCGCCGATAATGGCAGAATAAACGCCTTCGCCCAAGGAATCTCTGAGAAGGACGGGCCCCGCTATAATGGCCGCAGAGTTCACCATCCATATTTCCCTCTCCGGATAGAGTATGTACAACAGCACGGCGGCCACTATTAATGCCCCGACAATAATTCCGGCGACCGCACTTTTCTTCTCATGTTTTGTGAACGAAAGAGCGGCAATAAAAACAGCTGCCACAGATGCGACCAATACTATGAGCGGCATGTAGAGGAAATATCCTGTGTCCGGGTATGCACGGCCGCCATAAGTGTGGTTCCTCAGAAAGAAATCTATTCCGGAATATTCGATATGTTGAAACCCCTCGCCCGAGGCAAACCATAACTGGAACACGCTGAATATACCTACAATGGCCCCGGTCAGCATCAATATCTTCAGAAGTTCGATGGAACCTTTGGCAAAGTCTGAGTTTTCATCAGGCACGGCCGAGGATAAGGATTGATAATTAAAAGGATGTTGTAAGAGGTTTATGTACATTTGAGTGTGAACAGTTCAGGCCGGTTTGTCTTCGACCGTCAGTCTCAACGCTCCGAATATTATCAAAAGTATTCCAACGATCATAGCAAGCCATATTTCGATTCCCGCATAGTCAGACATACTCACGGTACATCCGTTTTCTGTTTCAGGATATGTGTAGAACAGTATGGCGGCAATCACAAAGAAAAGTACGATGGATTATTAAATTACACATAGATTACAAACAGATGATCCCCATCGACTCTGCGGGCGGTTTGGTCTATTCCGAAAACAGCCGCCTTTATACCTTATCTTCCAGACCAGGCATCAAAGTCTACGGCGAGAAGCTTGTGAGGATCGGCGACCAAGAATATCGTGAATGGAATCCCAGGAAAAGCAAGCTTGCTGCATACATAAAAACCGGCGGCAACATCTTTCCGATAAAAAAAGACAGCAGGATACTATATCTCGGAGCTTCCAGCGGGACCACTTCATCGCATATTTCAGACATCGCCGCCGAAGGGAAGGTCTATTGTGTGGAGTTTGCGCCCAGGATGTTCAGGGACCTTTTGAACACGTGCGAAGCAAGACCGAACATGCTCCCTATACTCGGGGATGCGATAACCCCAGAAGAATACCAATTCGCCGTAAGCAAAGTGGATGTCGTTTACTCCGATGTTGCTCAAAAGAGACAGGCTGATATCATCGCCGATAATATGGATTTCTTCCATGTGGATATGGGGATGGTGGCGATTAAAGCAAGGTCGGAGGACGTGGCCTCGAACCCTCTAGAAGTGTACAAAGAGTCAGAAAAAAGGCTGAAAGAAAGAGGATTCAGAATATTGGATTCGAGAGACCTCGAACCCTATGAGAATGCTCATAGGATGATCGTTTTCGAGAGGAATTGATTTGGGGACGGTCTACGCGGTCGCTTTCAAAGGTGACCGTTTTTTAATGGTATTCAATAAAAAACGCAATGGATGGGAGATGCCCGGCGGCCATGTTGAAGACGGAGAATCTGTCGAGGTCGCTGCGAAAAGAGAATTCTCGGAAGAAGCGGGATATGAGATAGACATCCTCGAAACGAAGGACATCGGCCAATGTCATGTTTGTGCATGTTTGCTTCTCGATAGGATCAATGATTCGCCGGAGATGATCTCCGATCTTTTTTCTGCGATCCCATATGACCTCGCCTTTGACAGAGATGAATATGAAACCGTTATTTCATGGGCACGTTCTTCTGTTTCACGCAGTGGAAAGGATCGCCATCTTCAGTGAAATCACACATTTTATCTGTGTTTCCGGGTTCTTTCTGCAAAACTTATTTAAAAATACTCCTGCATTCACAGACCGATGCAGGCCTTCCTGGACGCATATGGGATTTTCTCCGTCGCAGTGCAGTGGGCATCGGCAATTTTAGCGGTTATGATGATATTAATAATGGTATTTTTAGAGCGCGCCGAGCAACGCACCATCGCCATGTGGCTCACGGTCATGATATTCCTACCGCTCGCCGTGTGGCTGGGTATATTGCTCACACTTCCTGTCGGTCTTTTCTTTACCGTGGCCTTCTTTATTTATTTATGTTTCGGGCAGACATATTATCAAAGAAAATTGTTCGGGATCAAGAACATCGGCGATCAACAGCTTATGGGGATCAAAGCAGAGGCCATGGAAGAACTGAACAAACAAAACATGACGCCCGAGAATGAGGACGGGATACGTTTTGCAAGATCGATGCTGGATGTCGGGGGCTCGGCTTTCAGTAACAACAACGACATCAGGGTGTACACCATGGGGGAGCCGTTCTTCGACGATTTCCTCAATGACCTGTCCAAAGCCGAGAAGTTCATCAATGTAGAATATTACATTGTGAGAGACGATGAGGTCACTAACAAATTCATGGATATTTTGATAGAGAAAGCCAAAAGCGGTGTGGAAGTAAGATTCATGGTCGACGCCATCGGCTTCAAGCTCGGACCGAAGAACAGGATGAAAGAGTTCAAGGAAGCGGGCGGACAGTTCAGGCTGTTCCACAAGGCCGTGACCGTACTTCTGAGTCCGAAAAAACAGAACAGGAACCACAGGAAACTGGCGGTGATCGATGGCAATATAGGCTATGTCACAGGATTTAACATCGGTGACGAATATATGGGAAAGGGTGAAATGGGGAACTGGAGAGATACGGGAGTGCGCATCCGGGGGAATGGGGTCGTTCCCATAAATGCCAGATTTTTCATGGATTGGGGATATGCAACGAAGGACAGGCTCGATGCCAACTCGGACAAGATGGACATGTACTTTCCCGTCAATAAAGAAGAATACGGGAACGACATCATGCAGCTCATATCCGGCGGACCCGACACAAAGAGCAACCCCATCGAATTTCAATATCTTAAGCTGATAAACGCAGCAAAGAAAACACTGTACATCCACACTCCGTATTTAGTGCCGAACAGCGAGATCCAGAAGGCGCTGATACTGTCTGCCGCATCCGGTGTGGACGTCAGGATAATAATGCCCGATAAGCCGGACCATCTTTTCATTTTCTGGGCGAGCATATTGCACGCCGGAGAACTTATGAAACACGGAGTGCGGATCTTCCAATACACAAAAGGTTTCGTTCATTCGAAAACATTCGTGGCCGACGGTGTGTTCTGTTCGGTCGGCTCGGCAAATCTGGATCAAAGAAGTATGAGATTGAATTTCGAGTCCAATGCGATGATCTACTCGAAAAAGATCGGACAGATAATGCACAATGCTTTTCTGGAGGATATAGAACATTGCGCCGAGTACACCCCGGAAAAATACGGTAAACTGACCAGATGGGAAAGAGCAAAGATCAGTTTCGCACGTCTTTTCAGTTCATTGGCTTAAAAAACGAGGGTCAATCTTTTATACTCCTTATTTATAGGTGGGCTCAGCCTCGCCGCGTATATAATGATCGGAGAATCAAAATATGGCAAGAATGCAGACAAGAAGAAAGGGCAAATCCTGTTCGAAGCGCCCCATGATATCTGAGAACCCTGAGTGGGTACCTCTTACAGCCACCGAAATAGAGGACCTCATCGTTCAGTTCACCGAGAACGGAATGGTTTCCGCAAGGATAGGACTTGTTCTCAGAGACCAATATGGAGTGCCCAATGTGAGATTGGCAACCGGGAAGACCGTTACCGAGATCATGAAGGAGAAAGGAGTAATGCCTGACCTTCCGGAAGACCTTTCGAATCTTATGAGGAGAGCGATCTCCCTGAACGTTCACGTGAAGAACCACAGAGGGGATGTTGCCAACATAAGGGGACTCAACCTGATCGAAGCAAGGATCAGGAGATTGGAGCGCTATTACAAAAAGAACGGCGTTCTTCCCCAAACATGGAAGTACTCTCTCTCGAACGCAGAGATAATGCTCAAATGAGGGTCTTATGGACGATACCGTCCTACCTTCCAAACTTCTTACAACCTTATCTCAGGCAGTCAAAATTGTGAACGGCCACGATTTTATACATGTATATTCGCATTATGACGCTGACGGTATCACCGCGGCGTCCATCATAGCAAAAACGCTTCTCAGGGCAGGTAAAGAATTCAAGATCACTCTTTTCACAAGCCTGAACGATGAGAACATGAATACCATAAGGAGTGCGCCCTCCGAGTGCATAATGGTCACAGATCTTGGTGCATCATACATAGAACAGTTGGATGCTTTGAAATGCGACATCATTGTCCTGGATCACCATACTGTCGAAAAACAAGCAAAAAGGATATGCTACGCCAACCCGCATTTGTACGGGATCGACGGTATGACGTCAGGGTGCGGAGCGACAATGGCCTTCTTATTTGCCATTTCAATGAGTCAGGGGAATTGGGATCTGGTCCAGGTCGCATTTGCCGGAATAGCAGGGGACAGGCAGCACATCAACGGCCTTAAGGGGCTTAACATCTATCTTTACGAGGGCGGATTGGAGAGAGGATACATCAAGGTCGCGGACGGTTCGATGATACCTCCCGGACAGCTGATATCCGAGTTGTTCCTCTCTACCGACCCATATATCGCCGGTGTCAGCGGCAATGCCGATGGGGTCGCCGCATTGCTTGACTCAGCCGGCATTGGGAGAGAGAAATACAACAAAGACCTGACAGAGGAAGAGAGAAGAAAGTTATCTTCGCTGATCGCTTTGAAACTGATGGGGCAGGGGACGTCAATGCAGACGATGTTCGAACTGACACGTACAAGATACTACCTGAAAGATTGGAACATGGACGCCGAGACGCTCGGATCATTATTGAACGGATGCGGTCGCCTGGGTCTTGGGGGGATCGGAGTGTCGGCGGGGATGGGTGACACAAAGTGTCTGTCTAAGGCAGCTGAACTGGAGAACACTTCTAAAACACAAATAATGGAGAGCGTGCTGTCTCTGCAGAAAAACGGGCTGAATCAAATGAAACACATACAATGGTTCGACAGTTCGGAACTGGGGTTCACGGGAATGGTCTGCGGTATCGCAATGCAGTTCATGGGGAATCCGTCGAAGCCGACCATAGGCATAAACCGTTCGGGCGGTACTGCAAAGATATCGTCCAGAGCGACATTCGGCCTTTTGGATAAGGGAGTGGATCTTTCTCGGGCTTTGAAGGAAGCGTGTGCGGCAGTCGGAGGCAGCGGCGGCGGACACAGAATAGCCAGTGGAGGATCATGCCCGAGCGAAAGAAGCGATGAGTTCCTCGCGAATCTCGATGAGATAATCGGGGAACAGCTAAGGAGTTAATTTCTTCAGTCTCTCCAAGCGACTTCCACTTCGTCCGTTCTGAACCTCTGCCTTACGGCAGTATCGCCGATACCCATTCTTATCCCTGAATTGTACATGATGTTCCCAAGCCAAGCGATCATTGCGCCATTGTCTATGCACAGTCTTCTGTCGGGAACGAACATGACCGCTCCGCGATCCTCTGCCATGTTGCTGACCATCTCCTGCAGGCGCTTGTTCTGAGCCACGCCGCCTCCCAGGAGAACTTCATCCTTGCCTATGTGTGCCATCGCCCTTTCTGTGACCTCGGTAAGCATTGCAAAGGCGGTCTCCTGTATTGAGTAGGCGATATCTTCTAGCCGGCTTCCTTTCTTCTTCAAAGTGAGTGCAGCGGTCATTATTCCGGAGAACGCAATGTCCATTCCTTTAACGGAATAAGGCAGTTCCAGAAGCTTGTCGCCTTCTTTAGCGAGTTTCTCTATTGTGGGTCCCGCATAGAAACCAAGACCTAACTCTCTGCCGAGCTTATCCAACATGTTCCCTATGCCGACATCATGCGTCTCTCCGAAAATACGGTATCTTCCGTCCGAGTAAGCGATCACCTGTGTATTGCCTCCGGACGCATACAGCATTGCCGGGTCGTGGCAGCCTGTTGTGGCATTGCCTATCTCTATATGTGCGATGCAGTGGTTGACTCCGACTATCGGTATGTTCAGTCTTGATGAGAGTGAACGTGCCGCCGTGGCGGCCACCCTCAGACAAGGACCCAGTCCTGGCCCCATGGAGAATGAAACAAGATCGACATCTTTCAAAGATATTTTTGCCTCTTCAACTGCTTTTGTTATTGTGGAAGCGACAACTTCCGTGTGATGATTTGCCGCTTCCCTGGGATGCAGTCCTCCCTCCGGCGGCCTGTACATGTCGATAACGTTCGATAGGACCTTCTTCTCAGAATCAACCACACCTACTCCGAGTGTGTGGGCCGTTCCTTCGATACCGAGGGTTATCATTACTGTTTGCAAACCGCAACTGTCTTTTATTCTTTACTATCTCCTTCTATTTTCTATTGATTTGTCCAACGGCACTCGAACTAACCTAATGGCCATTAGGATAATGGCCATTAGGTTAGCAGAATTTTCACAGTGCCAGCATCATCTTCATTTGTTGCCTTTGATCTTGAGCCCCGGCTCTTTTTCCGCACATGAAGGACATATAGGCTCATTCTTCCCGAGGAATTTACTGATGAAGAGCGAACACTCTGTGCACAGAATAGTGTTGCACCTGCTGCAGATCGCCGTGTGCTTATCGTCCGTCATTTTTCCGCATTTCTTGCAGAGGAAGATATCTCCTGTTATCTTTTTGTCACACACGTCACATACCAACCACTTTGGTTCAAGCGCGAAGAAATTCTCGGTGCCGCTCTCTAATGATTGGATGGTCCTTTTTCTTCCGAACATCTCATATTCCGTATCTGAAAGGGGAACGAACAGGCACGTAACATTCTGAACGATGATGTCCTTTTTCGACGGGGCGCACTTCTTGTTGACGATCTTGTCGGGACCTGTTTTGATTGGAATATATTTGGTGTGTTTTTCTATTACGCGATCGTAAAGCACATCCAGTATCTGTTTCCTGGGTTTCATGAGATCAGCCTCTTTTCCCTTAGGCTCATAGGCCATCTTAGGGACCATGTCGTAGATCTCTATGAATTCATCGTCCATGATCTTCGAATATCTTTCGCTGATGTAGCAGCTCCCTTCTCCCGATTCCTTATGAATGATCTTTTTGGATGCTTCGAATTCGGCGTTCACGGAATAATCGATCTTGTAGAAAAGAACGAGGGAAATATCCCTTTTGACGATGGAAAGATTCAATGCGATATCATCTGTGCATTTGATGCTGTTCTTTAACTTCTTCGAAAGATGTTCGCGGAACTCGCGGTCGCTGTTCTTCATTAAAATGTATGCTTCAGGTTCTTCTTTCTTGTAAACAAGTTTGATGCCTGCCTTGAATGCTACGGAAGCTAATTTTTCGATCTCCATTAATGTGATGGGTATGTTGCTGTCCTCAACGTATTTCTGTGCGGTGGTTGCGAAGCGGCCGTTCGTTACGATGATGCCTTCTTTCACTCTCTTATTTTTCATTGCCAGATAGAATTTCTCGATCGCCGTTTTTCCGATCGGGGCCTTGGCGGGCGGGAGGCAGAGGACGGAGATGTGGTCCTTGCCGAGAATAAGGAAATCTGTGCTCTCATTCTCATAAAGGTAAGGACGTTTTGTTTTGGATTTGTAGAACGCGGAGAGGATCTCCTCACATATATTGACGAAACCATCGCCGTCGAGACCTTCAGTATAGAGCGTTCTCATCGGATTGTGATGGGGGTGAATGTTTTTGATTGTTTGTGCGGACTCAAAATAACAGAATTATTACCTATGCACAAATATCATTTTACACGCACATTATAAATCTCCATAAAACGTAAATCGAAAAAGAATGGACGAGAAGATCGGGAAAGAACTGAAGGACTGGGCGGAAGCATTGTGCACATACATCCCATACTTTGAAAGCATTGAGGGAATGGAAGGATGCGGGTGGTTTTTGGGTAAACAGTCCCCGGACAGAACAATAAGGGTGTTCTACTGTTCGGAACACTATAAGTTAAGAGATTTTTTCGATTCCTTCTATTTCGGTCTGTTCATGGGGATAGGGCTGGAACCGGAGAATTTCCTAAGCGATTCCGTTGGACCGGACATACGTAAAGAGTCGATCCGACAGGCAGACGCCGCAACGGTTCTGGAGACATTATACTTCTACTATCTTGAGAGATTCTCAGACTATTTTTCTTCAAAGGGAACCAAGGACGGCATCATTCTTATGGCGCTCTACAGACTGAAAGAGATACTCGAGAATGGAGAGATGTCACTCAGCGGGAGATATCTTCAAAATATCCATCCAGAGGAGCATTACTCAGTGTACAGATACAAATACAGGGTGATGGAGGACAGATCCTCATATAATTATTACAGAACGTGCACTGAAAAACTTTGCTTTTTCATTCCGTTTTTCGAGAATATAAGGGGCAAGCTGCCTGTGGATTGGTATCCGGAAGAACGTCCGAGAAAGGCCTGCAGAAAAACTTCACACCTCACATACGATGAAACGCTGTCGGAGTTCTTCAAACTGATATGCGATACCGGCTTTCGGGACTTCGATTATTCTGTGATATTGGAATACAAGGGAACGACCGAAGATCTGCTTGAGCTGATAAGCGTCTCAGATGCCGAGATATCAAGAGCAATGCTTACATTCTACTGCCAATGGGAAAGATTCGACGCGGGACTATGGAATGTCGGAGCCTACAACGGTACAATTCTGACAGCACTTTACAGGCTCAGAGAACTCTTTCTGAATGGTTAACGTTCAAAATTAGACCCCCAATTCCGCTTTGAGCATATATGTAATTAATATATACATATATTACATATATAAATCGGAGAGTAATAACTACGAAAAAAAGACGCATGTTTGTGTTGGGAATAGTAATGCTTGTAGTGGCTATTTTTGTAATAACTCTTTATGTTTCGTTAGAAAGAACGGACATGAACAAATTCAACGATGCCAATCGTCCGTCCGATCAGCACCATAGCGTGAGCATTTCCACTAATTACCCGGATGCCGGAACGATAGCTTCCACCGAGGGGTGGGTCCTTTATAACGATACTTTTGAGTGCACAGTGACGTCCGTCTCGCCCGGGTATGTTTTCGAGGGGTGGTTCTCCGATCACAGGTTGGTGTCGAAAGAGATGTCGTTCGACTTTGTGATCGATCACGATGTTGTGCTGGAAGCCAGATTCTTCAAATTATTCGATGCGTCGTTCACGATCACTCAGACGAACATCGTTGCTCCGACGGAAATGACACTGACCCCTAATGCCGTCGACAACATCGTTGGGAGAGAATGGGTCATCAAAGATGCTTTTACTGGGGAGCAATATAGTTATACAGAATCACAGGACAACGGCAGTATAACCTTCTCTGTAGCAAAGGGAACGCCGCTACTAATCTCGTATACGATAGAATATTCCAATGGGGACAGCATGACACAGAACACGACCGTTGTGATCAACGAGGATGTCACCAAGACCTTTAATTGGAGATATATGAAGGATAATATCTACTCACCTGTAACCAACCTCCTTTCGATAAACAACGGTTCAGTTTCGTGGAATGTTCTGGTCCCTCTCACAGAATACTATTACGCAACAAAATCAACGTTGCCGAGGACAGGCGCCACCGGCGCATATAGGGTGTTGGGGGACTACGTTACATCAGATTCCCGCGTGATAGTGCATATGGCAGAGAACCTTTCTGTATTCACATCCCAGATGAGCGATATAGCCCGTGCGGATTTTGTTCTTAAATTCGTTCAAAGCCTTCCGTACCAGACAGATCTCGACGGAAAGGGAGTAAGCGAGTACTATAAATTGCCCATAGAGACCCTTTGGGAAGGAAAGGGAGACTGCGAAGACCATGCCATCTTATTTGTCGCACTGATGAAGGCGCTGGGGTACGATGCAGTTCTTTACCACATATATTGCTACGATTCGAACGGCAAGTACACCGGTTCGCATGTGGCGGCAGGCATTGCCGTGGAAGGAGCAAGCGGATACAGCACAACGGTTGACGGGGTGGAGTATTTCTATTGCGAGGCAACGGCCGAGGTCGGCACAAGCTGGATAAACCAAGCAAATGTGGGGTACAAACCGGATGGATTCACGGTGGTTGAAACTTGGAAGATCTAAAAAAAAGGAAAGAGATCGGGCGGAAGTTCGCCCGGTCTCACTCCAACTATTCTCACGCCGCAACAGAAAATTACTTTTTTCTGTTGCCCCGATTAAGCAGACTTTTCACATTTCTAAGGGCCAATCGCAGAGATCCCGGAAGATATCTCCGACTTGGAGGTCAAAATGTTATATCCATCAATATTTAATTTTTTCTTAAGAAATTTTATTGTTATGACCAACAGAGAAAGTTGTCGAAGTACATAATATATAATATGGATGCGTATATAGTAAATATAATAGGACGATCATGAATAAGAGGGGGCGGATAGTCGTATTGGTAATCGTAGTTTGCACTGCGTCTGTATTAGGGGTAATGCTCTATTCATTTTCGCACGTAACGAACATCAACGAGTACAACAGCACTCATGTTCCAAATAATTATCACAAGATCTCTTTATTTGAAAATTATCTGGACGCGGGAACACTGTCCTCCACAGGAGGATACGTCCAACACGGTGGCTCCTTCGTCTGCACCGTAACGCCCACTTCTTCCCAATATGTTTTTGACGGGTGGTACAGTGATCAGACGTTGGTCTCGACATCGAATTCTTTCAAATATGTGGTAGAGTGCGATTCGAGCCTGGAAGCAAGATTCCATAAAGTGTCCGATGCAGCGTTCAGGATCACGCAGACCAACATCGAGGCCCCAACGGAAATAACACTGACGCCGATATCTCGCGATAGTGCGGACAAGCTGATGTGGTCGATTGAAGACATGTCCACATTGGAAGAATTAAATTACGCGGATTCGGGGAACAATGACGGAAGCATCACGTGTTCCGTGTCGAATGGATGCCCCATTTCCATCTCTCTCACAACCACCCATCCCAATGGGGAAAGTCAGAAGCAGAATCTGTTTGTCATTGTCAACGAGGATATGGTAAAGAGTTTTGTATGGAGGTATCAAGAGGACGAGATATTCTCGGAAGTAGCCAATGTCCTCTCTATCAACAACGGAGCTGTTTCGTGGTCTTTGACGATCCCTTATGCTGAGGAACACGCGGCAGAGAAATCAACCATCCCAAGGGACGGCGCAAGCGGTGCATATGATGTAATTGCGGATTTCGTCACTGCGGACAATCCGGTGATAATGCAAATGGCAGATGACATTGAGATATTCACAGCACAAATGAGCGATGTAGAACGTGTTGACTTTGTGCTTAAGTTTGTTCAGAGTATTCCGTTCGAAGAAGATATTGCCAGTAAAGGAGTGAACGATTACTATAAGCTGCCGGTGGAGACCCTTTGGCAGGACAACGGAGACTGCGAAGATCATGCGATACTATTTGCCGCAATGATGAAGGCAATGGATTATAAGGTTGTTCTGTACCACGTGTATATCTATTCGGGCTCCACATTTACCGCCGCACATGTGGCTGCGGGCGTCGCGGTAGATGGCGGAAGCGGATATTATACAACGTTGGATGGTGAAAAATATTATTACTGTGAGTCTACAGCCGAGGTAGGTTCAAGCTGGGTCAACCAGGCAGACGTGGGGTATATTCCGTCAGGATATAAGATAGTAGAGACATGGATAGTCTAAAAGAGATCACTGCGGGACGTTCATTCGACAACAGCCTTTATCCTTCTGACGCCGGCCGCAGAGCTCTCCTCTTTCATTATTTTGAATGATCCGATCTCGCCGGTGTTCTTGACGTGAGGTCCGCCGCACAGCTCGACAGAAACATCTCCTATGGAGTAAACTTTGACGATCTCTCCGTACTTACACTGAAAAACTCCCTCAGCATGCCTTTTTTGAGCCTCTTCGTAAGGTATTTCCTCGCACACCACAGGTATATTCGCGTTGATCACTTCATTGACAAAATCCTCGATCTTCTTCAGCTCTTCAGGTTCGACCTTTCTGTCCAAGTTAAAATCGAATCTCAGTCTCTCGGCGGTAATGTTCGATCCCTTCTGGTGTATGTTCGGATCGACGAATCTTTTAAGTGCGGCATTCAATAGATGCGTAGCAGTATGCAATCTCGTTGTTTGCTCGGAAGCATCGGCCAATCCTCCTTTGAATACCTGATCCGACCCGGCTCTGGACTTCTCCTGATGCTCCTTGAATCTGTTCTCAAAGTCGGCTATGCAAACCGTGAACCCTTTCTCCGCCGCGAGCTCCTGCGTCAATTCGATCGGGAACCCGTATGTGTCATACAACCTGAATACGGATTCGCCGTCAAGCTCTTTCTTTTCCCCGCTTTCGGAGATCATTTCGTCGAATCTCCTCAAGCCTTTGTTCAAAGTTCTGTGGAACTTCTCTTCTTCGGCGGTTATTTGGGCGTAGATCGAATCTTTATTATTTTCCAATTCAGGATACGCCGCGGAATATTCCGAAACGATCACCTCGGATATCTTCTGCATATTCACTCCTTCGATCCCGAGTTTGGACATGTATCTGCTTGCCCTTCTGATCAATCTTCTCAGGATATATCCCTGTCCCATCTTTGACGGAACGACCCCGTCACCCAACAGGAAAGTCGATGCTCGAAGGTGATCGGCAACGATCCTGAAGGACCTTATGTCATCTGAATATTTCTTTCCTGATAGTTCCTCAAGCTTTCCGATTATCCCTGTGAACAAGGATGTCTCATACACATTCTTCAACCCGTTGACGAAACAAAGCGTCCTTTCGAGCCCCATCCCCGTGTCAACGTTCTTTTGTGCCAGAGGGACGAACTTTCCGTCTTTGTCTTTATTATACTGCATGAAAACGTTGTTCCAGATCTCAGTGTATTTCCCGCATTTACAGGCGGGCCCGCATTTCGGCCCGCATTTCTTTTTGCCGTTATCGAAGAATATCTCCGTGTCCGGGCCGCAAGGCCCGGTCTGTCCGGCCGGACCCCACCAGTTATCCTTCCTTCCGTAGAAGAATATCTGATCGTCCCTGAACCCAAGATCTTTCCAATGCCGGGCGGTCTCCGTGTCTTTTGGTATCCCCTCCTCTCCTTCGAAGGCGGTCACCGCAAGCTGATCCCGTTTGATGTTCAGTACATCCTTCAGAAGGTCGTAACTGAACCTTATCGATTCTTTTTTGAAGTAATCTCCGAGGGACCAGTTCCCTAACATTTCGAAGAACGTCAAGTGGGAATCGTCGCCCACTTCCTCTATGTCTCCGGTCCTGATGCACTTCTGGAAGTTCACCAACCTCTTTCCGCCCGGGTGCTTCTCTCCCAGAAGATACGGAACGAGAGGGTGCATCCCCGCCGTTGTGAAAAGGACGGTAGGGTCGTTCTCGGGTATGAGCGAAGCCGATCTGATGTAGGTGTGTCCTCTTTCTTTGAAGAAATTCACGTATGCGTCCCTGAGTCCCTGAGCGTCCATTTCTGTTCACCTGATATGAATGGTGTGGCGATACTTTTCTTATTTATATACGCTATGAAAGGATACAATCGAGATACGATACAAAATTGAGTATTAATTCCACTCATTTTTGGACCATAATGTGGCTTATATGTTAGACTACTTCAAGGTCTAAATGTACTTTTCTTGATCATCCCGGAAGATATTCTGACGGTCTTTCCCCTCTCCGCCAAAACTTTGGAGGGCATATGTCCTATCTCTTTTACGACAAATACCGTACAGTCATTCAATTGATCAACGATGCCGTTTATGTGCTCTTTGTGTGAACTGCCGACAACCTGTTTTGAAGTATCGACGTTTACTGTCCTAATCAGCTTTACTCCCCCATTCGAAACCGAATATACATCGAACCTGGAAGCGTTCCCGAATCCGCTGTCGATGTTCTTTCCGTCGGACGTAGCAATCGCGACCCTTAAAGGGTCGCTCTCATCGATATCGATCATCAAAGGAGTAGAATTCTCCGGTGACGGGCCGCATCCCGCCTGACAGTTCTTCATCTTTGCGAACTCGGAGGACCTATCCTCTCCAAGGAGACCTATCGCATCTGCCCTGCATTGTTTGCAGTGTCTCATCATTTTGATGTCCAACTCGCATTTATCCATCAGCTTCTTCCTTTCTTCAGGCGTCGGAGCCCTCTTATCGCTGAATTTCGTACCTTCTACCGGTATCAGAGGCAATATGTTGACGATGTACACACCAAGCGACTTTACTTTCTTTACCAACTCAGGTATGTGTTCGTCGTTCACTCCGGGCACCATGACTATGTTGATCTTCACGACCATTCCGATCTCAACACATCTCCTGATGCCTTCTAGCTGATTCTTCAAAAGGATGTCTGCGCCTTCTTTTCCTTTGTATGTTCTGCCGCCCCATTGCACCCTGTCGTATACCAATCCTCCGACATCGGGGTCGGAAGCGTTCATAGTGACGGTCAGGAACCTCACTCCGAGATCGTACAATCTCTGTGCATTATTCGGGAGGGCCAGACCATTGGTCGAGACGCACAACGTAAGCTCTGGGAACTCTTTGTTCACAAGCTCCAGCGTGCGGAATGTTTCTTCATTGGCGAGAGGATCCCCCGGCCCTGCGATACCGATCACTTTCAGGGCAGATATCTTCTCTTTCACAAATCTGATCTTTTCGACCGCTTCTTCCGGGGAAAGCACTTCGCTAGTGACTCCCGGCCTGGATTCGTTGCTGCAATCATATTTCCGATTGCAGTAGTTGCACTGAATGTTGCACCTTGGAGCAACAGGAACATGCATCCTTGCGAATTTGGTGTGAGCGTCGGAATCATAGCACGGGTGTTCTTTGATAACCCCTTCCAATTTTTTGTCCACATTCACTAAATATCCTTCGAATATCTATTACTTTACAGCCAACCAATGTTTGTTTCGATTCCCACATATTACTAATGTAACAGATAAAATAAAGAACAGCTGCACAATTCCTAATTTGTGGACATAGAGCGCACCATCCGCGACATGAACAGACATGTTGCCGTTTCCAGGAAAACCCTTCTTGAGTACTTGGAATCCGGATTAGATTCATATGATACAAAAGACGGTCAGAAATGCTCTGTAGACCGCAAAGATATCGAGCTTCTCGCAGCCAACTGCACTGAGATCGAGAAGATGAGGCTTCGAATACCTATATTTGTGAGCACGGATACATCATACGAAGGCGGAGCGTGGAAGATCGAAGGGAAGGCAGAGGTGGCTGTTGTGTCTAAGCTTTTGAACAAAAGAGTACACACAGACGACTTTCTGAGGATATATTTCCCGGACCTCAAGGATCTCAGAAAAATGGTGCCCAGTGTGATAAATGTGGTATTCGTTCCGTGACGCTGGCCACTCTGCGTTATATCGATCGACTTCTTAAAGGTTAAGAGCTGGAAGACTTTCGGCGATATCGATCCTCCCACGTAGGCATAGGCCAGGGGCTCACCTTCTAATGATGAACACTCACGCCTGGCTTGCACGGAATGTACAGAGTGAGTGTTCTCAATGCGGATTTCTGTCCTCATAAGTTTGTGTTCAGAGGTTGGTTGATTCGTGAAGATTTTAAATAGTAAATAATATGATATATTTATCTATAGGATATATTTTTTGAGGCGGAGATATGCCAGAAGAAGATAATACAGCAAAGGAAACCGCAACAAAACCCGTAAAGGCGGTCAAAACAAAGGCTAAGCTGGCAATAAATTCTGCAGAGACCCCTGTTGCGGCAAAAATAAGAGACGCCCCCGCAACAAAAATATCGATCGATCCTTCAAAAATAAATGAGGAAGTGATCAGAAATGCCGCATCCGGTACCGTGAAGGTCGGAACTCCTGTCGGAAGCGCCGAAAATGTAAAGAAAGAACCCGCGCCGGTGGAGAACAAGTCACCATCTGAAGCCCCGACTGTCCCCGCTAATCCCAAAACAGGTACTATAGATGGGGCCTCATCTGCAACGGCAACACAATCCTCAAATGGAAAGGCAAGCGCTGATGAGATGTATTCGGATATTGCAGAAATTCTCAGCAATCTCGGGGAAGGGCTTGCAAATGCCCAAAGGCAGCTGGACATAAGCGCACTGATGACGCAGAAGCAGATATTAGAGGATGATGTCCTCTCCGGTTACGGGCTTTCCGCAAACTGGTACGTCATCCCGGAGTTGGAGTTCACTCTGAAAATAACGCTAAGCGTTGTGACGGAGCAGACAGAAGACGGCACTAAACGCGTAAGACGTACAAGACTTTTTGCCACGCCCTTAAACGCCAAATATAACAATCTATACAAATCAGAAAAAACGGAAGAGAGCACCCTCAGGGTAAGATTCGTTCCGGTTCCCATGCCAACAGTAATAAAGATACCGAATCTGCTCGGTTCTACAACAGATTCGGCAAAGAAGACCCTGCTGGGTGCGGCGATAAAATATTCGTTCATAGGTGAGGACGGTTCGGCCTGGAACAAAGAGACCGGGATCGTAGTAGCTCAATCCACAGCGGGAGGAGAGATCATGCTGGCAGATAACACGCTTGTAGTAACGGTAAAGGAGTGAGCACAATGGTAACACCAACTATCGACGATCTTGCGATGAGAGTGGAGGCATTAGAGAAAGCACTGAGTGTGGAACCCGCCAATATTGGAGCCTCATCGCGGACACTGTACGCTGCATCTGTACTGACTCCCGATGCAAAGGCCGTTCTGGAAAAGAGGATAAACGATCTGGAACTGGCTAAATCAAAGGTCAGTAATGCATTCACATCTGAAGATATCTCGAATTATCTTGGAACGGTAATCGATAAATTCAACTCAAAAGCTAGTGGGGGGGATTCGTCCGTCGCATATATGGTGAGCAACGTGGACCTTGAGCTGAAAGCGCAGGTTGTGCGGGAAGGTAATGACTTCAAGTTCATGAGTGCCGACCCGGAAACGAGGAGCGTCGAAAGCATGAGCACCATAAAGATATCGGTGAGGGCCGTGCCCAAGTAAAACGCAAAAGGAGTAGAGAAACAGATCAGAGGATAAAAGACAAGGAGGAATAATGTGACAGACGTAGGACAAGAGTTATTGAACGTACCGTTCCCAGAGATGGTAGTAAAGTTGGCCTCTGCGATAGCGGAAGGACAGTTGAAGCTGGATCTGGTGAGCTGTGAGATCGCAAAGATCATGGGCGATTCTAAGAAAGCGAAAGTGGAGTTACCGGATGTTCTCTCAGATGACAACGGGGTAATAGAAACATCACTGATCGGTGCCGGTTTCCAGCCGACATTCTATCAGTTCACAGACACGATAATCGAAGTTAAGATGGCAATCTCCACGACATCAAGCCATGAAGCATCGATCTCTACATCCGCAAGTGCGAGTGGTTGGGGGGTATGCTCCGCATCGATGAACGCCTCTTACACTTCCAAATATTCGTATGAAGCAAGCGGGTCAAGCCTGCTCAGGACCAGGATAACACCGGTCCCGCCGAGCACATTCCTTCAAAAATTGTTGGAGATAAAGGCACAGATGGTACAGCTTGAGTTTCAAGCAAAGATAAAAGAGGCAGAGGCAAAAATAGCTGAGAATACAGCGAAACCGGCCGCAACCACGGAGAAGACAGGTAGTTAAGGGTGAATTAAATGGGAATCGGACAAGAAATATTGGATGTCCCCTTTGGAGACATGGTATATCAGGTAGCGTCTGCGATCGCAACATCACAGGCAAAACTTGACGGAACATCGATCGAGCTGCTGAAAATAATGGGGAATGTGGATAAAGCACCCGTGTCCCTGCCTTTGCTGGACGATGATGACAGTAAATCGATAAAAACCTCTATGATAGGAGCAGGTTTCCAGCCGACATTCTATCAGTTCTCAGATGCTATAATCGAAGTGAAGATGGCAATAACGATGAGTAGAGAGAATGAGTACAGTAGCACCAGTGAAACAGAGTACGGTCCATCAACAACGACCTCCTTCAACCTGAGGAACTTTACGATCAAACAGTCATCGATCAAATCGAGTACGATCAACGCCAGCTATACGAGTAAGTACAACTTCACCGAAGAAGCAAGCAGCACTTTACGTGTCCGTCTGGTGCCGTTGCCGCCAAACCCGATCATACAGCGTTTCATCGAACTCAGGGCGCAGAAAGAGCAACTGAAGTATGAAATCGAAATGAAAAAAGTAGAACTCGAAATGCAGAAGATGGATGCCGCGAATCAGAAAGAAATAGAAAAACTTTCGAAAACGGCCTAAGGAATGAACGCCATATCCATTGGCGCACATTTCTGTGCTAGAGTGAGATGACTAATGAAATTGCTCACGCACGTCTATCTGGCAAATCTCATCATAGATGAGATCGAGAAGACAGGCGAGCTCAATATACCCGAGGTAAAGGGAAACTACTCTTCTGGGAGCTTGAGGGAACCCTTTGCACCGAACACCGAGCCTGGAAGCAAATCAGAGAAGGAGCTATGGGAAAGTGCGGGGTTCAAGGAGGAGAAGCCCCTGTTCTTTCCCCTAAAGGGGGGAAGTCACACTGTGCCCGACGAGGTCAAAAGATCCATCCTGAACAACAAAACATTTTTTAGGGGAGGGGCCGCAGCGTGCGGACTTCTCCCAGATATAATTTTTAGCAGATACATTATTCACCCCTCCGACTCTGGGATATGGATCGACTATCTGTTTGAGCGATTCAGGATGCTCTCTCCAGGAAAGGAGAGGGATGAGGTCTACGCCTTCATTCTCGGGTGTATGACCCATTATGCTACGGACCTGTTCATCACAGCATATATCAATGAATATGCGAAAGGTGCGTATGACCCGAAAGCGAAGGACGGAGGTAAGAAACACGTACTTATCGCCGACTATATCGACGCAGCAATATCGGATAAGATATCCGACCAGGAAAGGACAATATCTGTCCCTAGCCGGTTCATTGCTTCATGCTTCGCCGACTCTGCCGGGATTGAAGACCAGATAAAGAAGGTCGAGAAGAGGTCCAAAGATCGGGCAAAAGAGAAAATTACAGCGTACAACGGGCAGGAACTTCTTCCGCTGCGCAATAGGTCCTTCAAATACCCAGTGGCCGAAAAAGAGGTCAGATGCATACAATCAGAACCGCTATATCCTCAAGACGTTGAGGAAAAAACAGGCGAGATGGAAAAGTGGGTATCCTCTTGGGCCGCAGTAGCACAAAAACTTCTGAAAGGAGAAGGTGCATCGACAGCGATCCCATCCGTCATAAAGGAGTTGGAAGCAGCATCACCGTACAGGAGACTTGCCGAAGGGATGTATGGGCCGAAAAGATCGATAGGTAGTATCGAAGTAGATATAGAGGGGACGATACTCGAGCTAAGGCCAAAGGATAAACTGAAGAACGATCTCAAAAAATTCGGAAAGGAAAAAGATTACCCATTCGGCAAAGAAGGCGAATTCAAGGCTTTCTCTCTTTGTCTCGCGGCCTCAAAATTTTGTCTTATGGGAAACAAGGAATTGAACAAGTATCTGGGAAAAGAGACTTTCAAACAAGATGAGGGGAAGCATTTTCTCAGAAGGGTCCACCTGGTGGTGACCGAAGACAAGCACCTCATCGATACATTCCCCGACGGCAGGACACTCTGCGGCATTGAGATATCAACAAAGAGCAGAACAGTCGCTTTCAGCGTGATGCTCTCTGCTGAATTCGCAAGGACCGGAGAGACCCTGATCGAAATAACGGCTCCGGTGCCTGTCGATGAGATAAAAAAGATCACATTATTCAACGCAAGCAACTTTGAATGGAATTTCAAAGGACTCGAGATCGAAGACGAGGAAAGCGGGACCACCATCGCAAGAGGGACCGTGTCGGCAAAGGTGGTGTCGGGGAAAGACTTCCCAGTGGAAGTAGACGAAACTGTGCTTAAAGAGATAGCAACGGCACGGGGCACCGCACAAACTATTGATGTGCCAGCAGGAATAATATCATGGCTGTATAGTCTCGATGGGCGGGACGAACCAAAGGACGAACCAAAGGACAAATCGAAGGACACATCAAAAGATGGATCGGAAGATGAATCAAAGGACGAAAAAAAGAAAAAGAAACAATGGGAAAGCAAAAATTTTGCAATATACAAAGCACTGACCGATAAGAAAGATTTCAAACCAGGTCTTAAAGCGGATATCCTGTCCGAGGATTACGGCGAGACAAAGGATAAGTCGAAAACGTCCAAAGAAAAGGAGGGAACGGAAGGCAAGACGGAAGAACCCGCCGAAATAACGAAGACCCCCGAAGGGGACATGATGGATGTCGCCTTTGAAGGGAAATATGTTCCTTTGAAAAAAAGGGTTTTTTCAGGCCAGAAGAACCCCGCACCCGATTCAAAGAAGGAGGGTGGGCAAAGTCAAAAAAAGACAAAAGAAAGCGGCAGTCAGGATGAGACGTCCGGAACGGAGGATAAGGAAGAGAAGCCCACTTCAAAGAAAAAAGATAAGGCCGATATGGACAAGACCATGGACAAAGAAGAACCGGGGCCCAAATCCAAGAAGAAGGACAAAACAGATACGAACAAGACCATGGACAAAGAAGAACCGGGGCCCAAATCCAAGAAGAAGGACAAGACCGATATGGACAAGACCATGGAAAAAGAGGGAGCCGAAGAAGAGCAACCGAAGAAAAAGAAGGATCCAGGCGAAATATCCGAGAAGAAAGACGGTGGCGGGATGAAAGATACCCTGGATAAAGGCGGCTTGGAAGTATCGTTTAAGAAAAAAGACACTAAGGAAATGGACGTTGCCATGGATAAAGATGAGCAGGAGACCCAGCCGAAAAAGAAAGATGCCGAAAACAGTTCGAAAGAGCGGAACGGTGCCGATATGGATAAATCCATGGATGATAAAGGATACAGTGCGAACGGCACCGAGAAAAAGAAAAAAAATAATGAGATGGACAGTTCAAAAAAGGAAAAAGATCCGATGGGGGACGGCTGAGCTATGGATGAGAAACTGCTCATAATCACAGACGGTCTGAAAGGACTCAATAATTCTGCGATCGAAATGATCATCAAGGGAGAATATGCCGAGGCCGAAAGGATGTTCGAGACCATTGAGAACACATCCAGGCTGTTCGGATATGAAGGAGGAATAGGGATGGCGAGATTGTCTTTGGCAAATGTCTCTATATTGAAGGGGGATGTCTTCGAGGCATTGGCCCATATAGAGGTCGCCGAGTGCTGCAATCTTACCGGCAATGATGGCGAGACTGTATGTTCCCTGCACAAAAAGATCGCCTTGATGGCTTTAGAGGTAGGAATTAGAATGGAAAACTCAGGTGAGCTGAGAGATGCGTTGGACCTCTTCGAAAGGATACACCCATATTTGAATGAAAAACGTGCTGTGGCCGTGAAAGAAGAGATCCTGAACTTAAAAGAGTATCTTGATGGGGGCGGAGAGCCATGATCAGGAATAACATTGAGAGTGGCGATGAAAAATGAAACCGCTCACCAGCCTATTTCTTGCGAACCTCCTGATAGAGGAGATCGAGAGTACGGGTAAACTGGTCTTTTCCTTTTCAAGCGGCGAATACAAGAGGGGCACACTCAAATCTCCGCCGGACAGCAAAAAAGAATCGGATGATATCATCGAAAAGCTTGAGAACAAGAATAAAAAACCCGAACAGCCCCTGGTCTTTCCGATCAAAGACCGCATCTTTCAGGTTCCTCCTGAGGTAAGAAGGGCGATCATCGAAAACAAAGAATACTTCCGCGGAGGGGCAGCCGGGAGCGGTCTTGTTCCGGACACTATATTCAGCAGGTCGATCGTTCATCCCACTGATTCCGGGATGTGGGTCGAATATCTTTATGAAAAAATGCGTGCGCTCCCCCCAGGGAAAGAGCGTGACAATGTCTATGCATTTGTGATGGGGTTGACTGTAAATTATGCCGCGGGCATGTTCGTCGATGCATATGTAAGCGAATATGCCGCTGGCTGGTCATCGGGTACGGTTGATACGATCGCAAAACGCATCAATGCGATAGAAGACTACATGGACAGCAAGGTCTCCGGCGTTGTGAAGACTGCCGACAGGAATGCTGCGATACCTTCAGACTTCCTGAAAGCATGTTTTTCCGATGTAGACGGCATCGAGAAAAAAATAAAAAGTATTGAGAAGCGCAAATATACAATACTAATTAAAGAAGGAACAAAAAAGAAGGAATACGCTGATGAAAAGGGTACCGAACGCTCTGATGGGACATTATCGACCTACAAGGCGGGGAACATGCTTTTGCGTCATTTTTCTGTCATTCTCAACACAGTCAGAAGTTTCACTGTCTATGACCCCGAAAAAGAAACGTCTGTGCATACAAAAGTGCTGGGGTCGGACGGAGCCACTGAGAAGGTCGCAGCATGGGCGGACGAGATCGAAAAAGCTGTCAAAGAGTGGATTTCTGTATGGGGGAAGATCATGCAGGGGGTTTTGAACGCCGAAGGCGCCCCGTGCGTGGAAAAACTCGTCAAAACATGGCATGCAGATCATTGGAAGAAGATCACTGCAGTGCCGGAAGGGTTGGATAAAGAAAAAGATGGGATAAAACAGGTAATCGAGCAATATGAAAAGATCTCCGAACTATCGAAACTAAGGGCATTGAAATTTGAAGAGGGCAAAGAAATATCGGAGGTCCTGTTCCCTAATCAGTACTTATGGATGAAAGAAGCTTACAAAGTGGGAGAGTTCAAGAAACTCAGCGATCAGGATGTGAATACTCTCTTTGACAGCAAATTCGACGGTGCCACAGGCCTGTATGGATCACTTGACAACGACATGAAGGGATTCGGTTCCCCCGAACCATATGACGAAGCCACAATGATCAAACTAAAAGAGAGGCTATCAAGAGTTGTCCTCCAATACCCGTATGGCATAGCAGAAAAAGAATTCCGTGCTTTTTCTTTGGGTATGTCTGTCTCCAAGCTGTGCTTGATAGGGAACAAGGGCCTCAATGACTATTTGGGCCAAAAAGATGCGTACAAAGCTGCCGCTCCCGCATACGCCGTCAGAAAACTGACGCTGAAGGTAACGGCAAGGCAGAATGATTATGATGAGATCGAACCGATAGAATACGGTCCGATACGATTCGAGGTACGCGCTGAAAAAACAGGTACCTTAAGGACGCGCATAGAATGTAAGTTCGGCAATGGGAAGTCTATTGAAAAAACATTGGATCTTCACAGAATGATCCCGTATGATGACATAAAAGCATTCAATATTTCAATAAAAGGAATGGATTTTTGGAATATCCAAACAGCTGAATTATTGGACGCAGATACAAAAAGATCTTTAGGCACAATGAAAAACAGCCTCTCCACAGGTGAGGACGAAGGGTTTGAGATCGAACCTGTTAAGAATCCTTTCGAGGGCGATAAAGAGTTTGAGGTGCCGTCCGCGATAGTATCTTGGAACTATAGTCTTAATGGTAGAGACATAACCGGAGAGAACCCCGCGAAGTACCGGCCTTGGGAGTACAAAGAATTTGTAATTTTCCGCGCAGTGTATGAGAACAAATCCTCCCAATCGGATTCGAAATCGGCGTCAAAAACTGCCTCCGGTAAGGGCAGTAAAACATCTTCGAAAGATGGTTCGGATCCATGGGCGAAATATTTCGATATCTCAAGTTTCATGGACATTCTTTATTCTTTTTTTGGCGTAAAGAAAGAAAAGATGAAAATTCCCGAGAAAGCGGACGAAGACGAAAAAATGAGCATCGATAACGCTAATGGGAAAAACAAAAAGACCAATGATGGCGATGGGAAGGAGATGGATCAGACCATGAAAAAAGAAGATAAGTCGCCACAAGAGAAAATATGATGTTTTCTTTATTGGTATGAATTGTTCGTTCGTCCTTATTAGTGAAATAATGAATGAGCAAATAAGGAACTGAGAAAAATTGTGCCCAGCGTGATCAATGTTGTATTTGTTCTCTTACGCTGGCCATTCTGAAAAAGATTTATATACAATTTGTGAGTAAAGGGGTCTTGCGCGATGAAACCCATCGTGTGATTCGTGATTTATTTCGCGAATATTACGCTCACAGAACGCAAGTTCGTGACACTATTCCTGCTGCTGTAGTAGATATTATATACTACTCCTACATCGGGAGTACCCTGAGCTTTGAAAAATAAGCCTGGACATACAATCATGCACCCGGAGAGAGGTCCTCTTTCGGGGAAGAGACGGAAGGGCTCCGTAATGGAGGATGAGATCGGATACAGCCCAATGACCGTCGATCATACGCAACCTGGACGTGTGCTAGATCATACGCCAGCGGCGATGCTACGCCGCATGGGGGATGGTTCGGCTAGAGTGCTGAAGAAGGTCGTGTCAAGCTGCGATAAGCGTCGGGTAGGTGCAAGAAGCCTATGATCCGATGATCACCGAATGGGACTTCCTATTCTTCGGAATGTTCAGTAATGAACGGGAACGCGGGGGATTGAAGCATCTTAGTACCCGCAGGAAAAGAAATCAAAACGAGATGCCGTTAGTAAAGGCGATCGAACACGGTATAGGGCAAACTGAATCCCTTATAGAAATATAAGGGAGATGTGGTGTTGTAGGCTCTTTTATTCCTAAAGCGAAAGATCCAAAATTGACTGGAAAGTCATGCCATAGAGGGTGATAGCCCCTTAGGAGAAGGTCGATATGGAAATTTTAGAAGTTCTTGAGTAACGTGCGTTGGATATCGCGCGTGAATCTGGGAGACATTCACTTCCAACCCTAAATACAACTCTAGTCCGATAGCGCAGTAGTAGTGTGAACGAAAACTGAAAAGTACCCTTAACGGGAGGTTAAAAGACCTGAAACCATGCGGTTATAGATTTAAATAGCATCAAAGGAAAGAAACCATTAATTGGTGGACCAGTGTTATTTTGTTCGTTTAGAAAAACGATCCATGGAGTTCTGATCATTGGCGAGGTTAACTATTCAATTAGGAAGCCGAAGGGAAACCGATTGCCCGCAGTTTTTAATGAGGGGCAAGGTGTGCTCGCCTGGAGTCAATGGTGCGGATACCCGAAGCCGGTCGATCTATGCCTGAGCAGGATGAAGCCTCTCGAAGGGGAGGTGGAGGTCCGAACCAGTGCTGATGTGCAAATCGTTTGGATGACTTGGGTATAGGGGTGAAAGGCCAATCTAGGCCGGAAATAGCTGGTTCCCCCTGAAACTAGTCGCAGCTAGATCTCGATCGAGATCGAACATGAGGTAGAGCACCGATTGAGTGTTTAGGGAAAGAAATTTCTCGGCATTCTGTCAAACTCCGAAATTGTGTTCATTGTAGACGTCGGGAGCAAGGCCATCCGGGGTAAGCTTGATGGCCATAAGGGAAACAACCCAGACTAAAGTTAAGGTCCCTAAATTTCGGTCAAGTGTAATATGAAATGGCGTCGGCAGTCCAAGACAACCGGGAGGTGGGCTTAGAAGCAGCCATCCTTTAAAGATAGCGTAACAGCTCACCGGTCGAGATTGTGGGCCCAGAAAATGGACGGGGCTAAACCGAGTACCGATACTTTAGAATGCAGAAATGTAATTTGGTAAGGGGGCGTGGTGCATGGGCAGAAGTGGGGCCGTGAGGTCCTGTGGACCGTGTACCAACGAGGATCATGGAGAGAGTAGCAGCAAAGCACGGTGAGAATCCGTGTCGCCGCAGGGGCAAGGGTTCCTTGGCAATGTTCGTCAGCCAAGGGTTAGTCGATCTTAAGATAACTCTTAATCGAAGTTATCGAATAGGAAACAGGTTAATATTCCTGTACCAGAATTTCCTTTGTCCACATCGTAGGATCGAGATAGTCATTGTACATTTGTCTGTGTATCTAAGTGTATAGGCCCATGAAGAACCGTAATGGTGAGAAGTGGGTGAAAGCATGATGGGGCGAGAGTAATCTCGCTTATGATGATTTTCGGTCTCCGTGAAAAAGGTGTGGTTACAGAAATTTTGTTCGTACCAAGAACCGACACAGGTGTCCCTAGGTGAGTAGCCTAAGGCGTGTTAGCATAATCAAGGCGAGGGAACTCGGCAAATTAGCCCTGTAACTTCGGGAGAAGGGGTGCCAGTAGAGAGATCTACTGGTCGCAGTGACAAGCGAACTCCGACTGTTTAATAAAAACATAGGTCTCTGCTAGTTCGAAAGGATGTGTATAGAGGCCGAAGCCTGCCCAGTGTCGGCATCTGAAATTCTGTTTCAACGGAACGAAGGACCGATAAACGGCGGGGGTAACTATGACCCTCTTAAGGTAGCGTAATACCTTGTCGCTTAATTGGCGACTTGCATGAAGGCTCAACGAGAGTTCGACTGTCCCCGCCTTGACGCTAGTGAAATCAATCTGTCTGGTGCACAATCCAGACCCCTCCATCTGAAAGCGAAGACCCCATGGAGTTTCACTACAACCTGTTGTTGTTGTAAGAATTGATATGTGTAGCATAGGCGGGAGACGTTACCCAGGACGGTGCGCTAGCATCGCTCCGAGTCACCGGTGAAATACCGCCCTTATTAGTTTTTACGACTCACCTCTTCGGAGGAACAGCTATAGGCAGGTAGTTCGGGTGGGGCGCCACGCCCTCGAAAAGATAACAAGGGCGCCCAAAGGTTAGCTCAGGTAGGTCAGAAATCTACCGAAGAATGTAAGGGTATAAGCTAGCTTGACTCGGAACCAGACAATAGGGTTCGGAGATAGGAAACTATGGCCTAGCGAACCAATCAACCTCCTGAATGGGGGTGATTGATGTCAGAAAAATTACCCTGGGGATAATTGAGTTGTCTCGAGCAAGAGTTCATATCGACCTCGAGGCTTGCTACTTCGCTGTCGGCTCTCCCTATCCTGGTGGTGCAGCAGCTGCCAAGGGTGGGGTTGTTCGCCCATTAAAAGGGATCGTGAGCTGGGTTTAAAACGTCGCGAGACAGTTTTGTTGCTTTTTGATGGAGGTGTAGGTACCTGACGAGAAGGACCCTTTAGTACGAGAGGAACAGGGGTTCGTCGCCTCTAGTTTATCAGTTGTCTGACAAGGCATGCTGAGTAGCCACGCGGCAGTGGATAAGAGCTGAAGGCATCTAAGCTCGAAGCCACCTTGAAAAAGAGGTACCAGGACGCTCATAAATGATGAGTTTGATAGAAGCCGGATGTAAGTATCGAGGTTCGCCGAGATATTCAGTCCTGGCTCACTAAAGTTCGTTTACGTCGCTGGATGTGGTCTAGCAGTCAAACAGGTTGCGTATGTGACTCCAAATTTCTATTTTTTGTAGATAACCTTTGTAGTCGTATGAAAATTCTCATCCTCAAAATATTTTTTTATTTCTCGTGAACACTGATATCGGTTCACAGGTGATGTTTCAATATTATTCTGGCAAGCGCAAAGAGTTGAAGATCGAAAATGAACAATGTTAAATATTGTTAATAATTCCGTTTTTACATGGTCGTTCATCAAGTCAATTCGGGCATGACTTCCGATTCGAATATTTATCTCGTTATCGGCAGCAGGGCCGCATTAATTGATGCGGGGACAGGCAATGAGAATAAGAGAAACATTGCCAAGATCAAGGAACTTCTGAAGGGAAGGCATCTCGATCTGATAGTCCTCACGCACTTCCATTACGACCACATAGGGGGATTAAGGGGTATTCAGGACGAGTTCGGGTCGGAAGCATTCGCAGGAGTCGGAGACGCTCCGTACATAGCGAATGGGGACCCGGCATACACCCTATCCGGACTGTTCGGTGATGAACTCGGTCGCTGCGAAATAACAGAATTGGTGGAAGGTGACATTATTGATCTCGGGGAACACAGGTTGCGCGTAATAAACACACCCGGGCATACATGCGGAAGCATATGCCTGTACGACGAGGCAACAAACTCTCTTTTTTCGGGAGATACGGTTTTCGCCAGCGGAATCGGAAGGACGGATTTCCCATCCGGTTCAACAAAAGAGCTGATAAGGTCGTTGAGGAAACTGAGCAGTATGAATATAAGTATGCTGTATCCGGGACATATGAACACAACGTCTGACGGAAACAGGGCGATAAGAAACGGCCTCTTCATGGCAGGAGGGATGTGATTGAAAATAGTGAAATGTGATTGTGCCAATGCGATCGATCAAAAAAGCGAGAGCGTTATAAAAGAGGCCGCCGAGGAGATCGCCGCAGGTAATCTCATTGTCTATCCGACAGAGACCGTTTATGGTATCGGTGCGGACATATTCAACGAAGTTGCGGTGAAGAATGTCTTCCTTGCGAAGAACAGGCCGTTCGATATGGCTTTGTCAGTTGCGGTCAGCGACAAAAGAATGATGGAGAAGATAGCAGTCGTTGATGATAAAGCGGAAAAACTGATCAAAGCATTCCTTCCCGGACCGTTGACCATAATAATCGAGAAGAAAAAAGAGGTACCGAACCTTGTAACATCCATGTCAAAAAAGGTCGGGATCAGGATACCGGACCATGTCGGTGCATTAGAATTAATAAAAAAGACAGGACCTATCGTGGCAACCTCAGCAAATGTACATTCGCATCCGGATGCGACCGACATCAATTCAGCCGTAAAGGATCTGGGCTCTTCGATCAGTATGTACATAGATGACGGACCTAGCAGGTTAAAGAAACCGTCTACTATAGTCTGGATAATGAACAAAGAAGTGGAAATAGTTAGGCAGGGAGCGATAACGATCAAACAGATAGAGGATGTTCTCAATGCTTAATGCGGAAGAACTGTCGAAGCTCAGGAAGGCCGGCGAGGTCGCGGCAGCGGCAAGGAGCCTCGGAATGGATATGGTCAAAGAGGGCGTGAAGCTTTATGATGTCGCACAGGAAGTCGAAGGGTACATCCGTTCAAAAGGATGCGGTCTTGCTTTTCCATGCAACATCAGCATTAATGAGATCGCCGCACACTATACACCCTGCGTCGATGACAAAAAGGTGTTCGCTTTAGGCGACGTAGTAAAGGTCGATTGCGGGGCAGAGTTGGATGGGTTCGTCGGTGACACCGCCGGGACTGTGGAGGTCGGGACCAAGAAGTACCGCAGTTTGGTGGAAGCGTCAAAGATCGCAAGAGACACTGTGGCTGAATTTGTCGGCGTCGGCACCCCGATCAATGAGATAGGAAGAGTGGTGGAGATGAGCATGAAGCAGAATGGGGTCAAGCCCATCACTAACCTGTGCGGCCACCAGATAAAGCAATACAACCTACATGCGGGAGTATCGATACCGAACTACAATGACGGCAACACAGACAGGCTCAAGCCGGGAATGATCGTTGCTATAGAGCCATTCGCAACCAACGGAGGAGGAACGGTCACAAACGGACCCCCCGGAAACATCGTAAGGATACTGAGGGAAAGGAAGCTCAGTGATCCTAAGTCCCAGGAATTCTTCGAGTATGCAAGAGGGGAGTTCAAATCATTCCCATTCTGTGCCAGGAGCTGCGATTTCCCAGACGCGGAGAAGCATGTTAAAGATCTTATCAGACATGGAGTGCTTATGAGCTACGGTCAAATGATCGAGGCAAGGAAAGGTATTGTCTCTCAGCATGAGCATACTTTTTACATAGCCGGCGAAAGGGCGGAAATAACGACCCTTCCGTAAAGGTTTATTTACCTTTTGTTGCTAACCCAATCAAATAAGCCGGCATTGCCAAGCCTGGTCAAAGGCGAAGGACTCAAGATCCTTTCCCGTAGGGGTTCACCGGTTCGAATCCGGTTGCCGGCACTATTACTATAGCTTTCTGTGCCAGATAGGTTTTATATTCGATCGAATATCGCATTTTTGTGAAAGGCGACAGTATTGCCGTACAATTCGCAATGGTGGCTCTCGGAGGGGCTGTAGGTGCGGTTGCAAGATACATTCTCACAATCATAGTGCCGTCAGATGAACCATTATCATGGGGGGTGTTCGCTGCGAACTTTATCGGATGCTTCCTTATATGCTTCATCTCTTTTGCGTTCTTTGATATGACCCAGATAAAAAGATTATTCTTATTTATCGGGTTCTTCGGCGCATTCACAACAATGTCCTCCGTGTCGCTGGAAATGGTCCAATACTCCACAGAAGTGTTCCCGGTCGGTGCATTCTTATTCTTTGTGTTGAGTGCGGCGATTTGTCTCGCAGCAGGATTCATGGGAAGATGGTTAGCCTCGACTCTGCAGTTTCCGAACATACGCACCATTTCAAGATAAAAAGGGACGTACATGCCTGCCTGCTCTCCCATATAACGGCCTCTAATAAGGGAGAGACGATCCCAACCTTAAACGATTCAATGCCAGATCTTCCGACGGAGTGAAAAAAATGAAAGAACTAGTTTTGGTATCGCCCGCTTTTGAAAAAGAAGGGCTGATACCTTTGGAGTATACGGGGCACGGAGCAGACATATCTCCAGAACTGCAATTATCAGGCATAGACGAAAGCGCCAGATCCATTGCAATAACCATGGACGATCTGGATCATCCCAGGCCGAACTACAACCACTGGGTCATATGGAATATCCCTGTGATGCAGGTCATTCCTTCAAATATTCCTCATGGGGAGACAGTTGAGAAATTATCGGGTGCGGTGCAGGGACGCGGTTACGGCAAACATAGGTACAAGGGCCCAAAACCGCCGTTCAATTGGTCTCACAGATATCAATTCAATGTTTTTGTTCTTGACAGCACTTTGGACATCCCATCCAAATCCGGAAAGAAAGAATTGCTGAAAGCAATGGAAGGGCACACACTCCAAAGGGCTGAATTGACGGGCTATTATAAGAGGTCCTCACGCGCTTGAATATAAGAACCTTTAATAATGAAGAGGCAATCCCAACCCTAACGTAAACTCAGGACCCGTCACGCACGAACACTGAGAGCGCATCCGACAGGATAAGGCGCTTGAGTACATCCCCTCGGGGAACATTTACGGAGGAATCAAAATGGCGAAACCAAAGAAGGAAGCGCCCAAAGCTGAAGATGAGAACTTCAACTTCATCGTTCGTATCGCAAACAGCGATATCGACGGACAGAAGAGAACCGTAATCGGTCTTCAGAGTATCAAAGGCGTAGGAAAAAGAGTAGCACAGATTGTGGTGAAAAAAGCGAACGTCAACCCGACCGCAAAGATCGGTACGCTTTCTGACGACAAGGTGAAGGAGCTTGAGAAAATGGTCCTTACCTATTACGAATACGCACCGCACTGGGCCGTCAACAGGCAGATGGATTATGAGACCGGCGCCGATATGCACCTTATCGGGAACGATCTCGACATCATCCAGAAGGATGACATCAACAGAATGAAGATGATCCGCTGTTACCGCGGAATAAGGCACGAGACCAAACACAAGGTCAGAGGTCAGAGGACACGTTCCAACGGAAGGAAGGGTCTTACGATCGGTGTCCAGAGGAAATCAAGCTGAGGTGGTATGAATGGGAGATCCAAAATTCTCACGCAGGTCATATGACACACCCTCACACCCCTGGCAGGGAGAGAGGATAAAGGCAGAGGTGGAAGTTGTACGCGAGTTCGGTCTTAAGAATAAGACAGAAGTGTGGAAAGCAGAGACCATACTCAGAAACTTCAGAAAACAGTCCAGAGAGCTTCAGGCACGTATCAGAGGAGGAGACGCACAGGCCAAGATCGAGGCTGACGCACTCATCAGAAAATGTTCCCGTATGGGTCTGATGCCCACCACCGGCGATCTCAACGATGTTCTGGTGCTGAAAACACATGACGTCCTTTCAAGGAGGCTCCAGTCGGTCGTCTTTGACAAAGGATTGGCAACGACGATCAAACAGGCAAGGCAGATGATCACTCACGGTCACGTGTTCGTGAACGGCCATAGGGTCACTGTCCCGGGCTACATCGTCAACAGGGAAGAAGAGGCTTCAGTCATGTACAACAACGCCTCGCCTTTCACAGATGAGATGCACCCCATGAGGATATCTGCGGAACAGGCGGCGGCCAACGCGGCCGTCAAAGCCGAAGCACTGGCAAAAGCGAACAAAGAAGCGGCCGCAAAAGCAAAAGCCGATGCGGCTGAGGCGGGAATAACACTTGAGGATGGTGAGGTCTGATGACAGCTAAATGGGGAATAGCGAACGTATTCGCAAGCTACAACAACATAATGATCACACTTACGGACATAACAGGCGCCGAGACGCTCGGCAAGGTCACCGGCGGAATGGTCGTTAAACAAGCAAAGGATGAATCTTCACCATATGCGGCACAGAAAGCAGCGGAGAAGATCGCAGAAGTTGCCAGGGAGAAGGACATCGTCGGCATACACGTAAAAGTGCGTGCACCCGGCGGAAACAAATCAGCATCACCAGGACCGGGCGCTCAGGCGGCTATCCGCGCTCTTGCTAGGGCCGGGCTGAAGATCGGACGCATCGAAGACGTTACACCAATACCTCACGACGGTACCAAGAAGAAAGGCGGACGCAGAGGGCGCAGGGTCTGAGGAGGCACTCCGATGGAGATAGAGATACTCGAAATGGGGGAGATGAAGGGCAGTTTCAAACTGAAGAATTCATCGCCGGCCATGGCGAACGCGCTCAGAAGGACAATGCTTACCGACATCCCGAAAATGGCCATAGATAAGGTAGAGTTCCATCTGGGTCCCATTATGCAGGATGACAAAGAGTACGAAAGCGTGACGCCTCTCTTCGATGAGATCATCGCTCACAGACTCGGAATGGTGCCTGTTCCCACAGACCATCAGCTCTTCGGTTATCAGAAGGATTGCGTCTGCGGAGGCGAAGGATGTCCCAACTGCACCATAATGTACAGCCTTAACAAAATAGGGCCGTGTACCGTCCTATCCGGAGATATGATGCCTCTCGGGAACCCCGACCTCGCAGTCAAAGATCAATTCATTCCGATAGCAGAACTCACTGACGGCCAGGCGGTCCTCATCTATGCGACAGCGGTGATGGGAACAGCCAGGACGCATGCGAAGTGGCAAGCCGCTTTCGGCGTAGGGTACAAGTATGTCCCAATTATAAAGGTGGACGAGAAGAAAGCCGGCGATGCAAGCACAATCAAGTGCGCAGAAATGTGTCCCAGAGGTGTCTTTGAGGTCAAAAGCGGAAAGCTGAAGGTGAAGAATCCACTAAACTGCTCAATGTGCAAAGAGTGCGAATCGACATCCAAGGGAGCGGTACTTGTCGGAGCGGATGATTCAAACTTCTACTTCAAGTACGAGACAGACGGCTCTTTGACAGCGAAGCAGGTCCTTGACAAAGCGATGGAGATAATCGCCACACAATCAGAAGCTACCTTTTCTCATATTAATGAGGCGATCTGAACTTTTTCCGGGCGCAAGCCCGTCCAATATCTTTTTAATAGAAATCTGAGAGTCTGCACTTTTTGATCTTGTCGTTGTTAAAGACAGAATCCATGCTCATTTCGAGAATCATTATCCTTTCTTTTGTGTAGTCATCAAGCTCATATTTATCGCTGATCTCTTTTGACACTTCCAGATACTTCTTCACGCTGGCTTCGTGTACAGTAAGAGTAAGTTGGTTGCCGCATTTGCATATCCCGGACAGCGGGATCCTTCTGTACTTATCTCCGCATTTGGTACATCTCACGGTCTGCGTGCTGAAACTCCTCAGATTTCCTGCCATATCCGGCAGGAAGTGCTTGTTGATGACCTTGGTGGCAACATCCCTTTCATCCACTGCTCGTATCTTCTTTCCGAGGTAAAGTTGAGCATCCATCTTATCCGTCATACTCTCAAGTGTCGTATAAGCGGAATTTTTCGGACCTTCGGAGATATCGGAAGTGTCATGGGTGAATCCGAGCCCCTGATATTGTTTCTCTGTTCCTATGCGCCCCCCGACGAGGTCCATTATCTTTTCCAGTTCCTTCGGATCGCGCATTTCCATCGCAGCATTAAAAAATTCCAATGGATACGCCCTCAGGCAGTCGATATTGTGTGCCTCTTTGTCGATCTCGTTGGGGTCCAGTCTTGTGGTAAGGACAAGCGGAGCATCCATCAGACCTCCTCTTCTGTCGGGGAGGAACAGCCTTGAAAAATTCAACAGACCGTCAAGTGCCAGTATGACGCAGTCCTCATCCCCGTCGCAGTTCCTTCTCTTTGCCGCATGGAAGAACGGATGGCCGTAGCATCCCCTTATGTCGGAATATCCTATGATGCGGCAGAGTATGCAGCCGGACGTATGAGGTGCCAGACCGAACGTCAGATGTCCGATGAGACCCTCTCTTTTGCTGATATTGTAGTATCTTTTCATCCCGTATATCTTCTCAAGTTCGTCATCTATGTATTTGGACACCTTGACCAAGAAGTCTCCGCAATCTTTTGATGGGATTATATCCTGCACTTTCAATTCGCAGATCTGATCAACGCTTGTGAGGGGATCACCGTTCCAATCCCGGGAATATCCGAGCTCATTTGCCTTTTCGATACTGAGTCCGATCTCTCTGGGTCTGAAGTGGGTCAGCGGAACGTCGGTCATATCGTACCTTATCGTACCGTCCTTATAGACAGACACATCATTCTTCGCCCGCAGTATTCCCTTTTCGATTATCTCCGGGGTCTTGGTCCTGGAAATGAGCCCTTCGACACATTTCAGCTCATCCGGTTGGCTTTCCTTTAAACTTAAAAGCGCTTCGCGGTATTCGTCTGATAAATTGATGTTCAGCGTCGATTGGCCGCTGTTCCCATATGTTTTCTTTGCATTGGAGGGAAGGGTGTGGATCTTGCATTTCCTGCACCACGTACGGAATGTTATGTTCCCGCACATCGGGCACATTCGTTTTCCCACCTCGATGCTGAGAGTGGGCTCGGCATTCGAATTCAGATGAGGTGTTTTGGATTTGGATGCTTTTATCGCGGAATCGATGTCTCTCCCGTATTGCCCATCCCTTCCCACCGGGAACAGCGAATGGACCTTGGGACTCATTTCTCTTTCTTTCGCTTTCTCCGGACGCGCCATTCTTGTTCCGATGCGTGTTCTTGCCTTTGCGCGGATCTCGAATCCTGCCGCTTTGCTCACCGCGGATAACGAATCGTCCCCTTCAAGCTCCATCAAAGATGACAACCTTCCGTCTTTGACACAAAGACCCAGCCCGTCGATGAGAGGCATCGAATAAAGTTCGTCGATAACGACCTCTTCGCCCCTCACGCAATGTGTGGCGCAGAGATTCTCTAATATCCTCTTTGTGTCCGGTTCTTTGGGGATCACGAGATTGTTCTCGAATCTCCCCTCTGACAGTATCTTGGATCTAAGGAGGACAAGCATCTTCACGGGGACGTCATACCAGAACATGTTGAACTTCGGATGGAGCGGAACATCGAATTGTTTGCACATCTCCTTTGCGCGTTCGTATGTGGGGCTCTCCCAATCCTTTGGGAGCTCGGTCTTGGACATGATCGTTGCTTTATGCCATTCGGGCGAATATCCGCAGGGCACCAGGGGATGGTTGTTCTCGCTGAACTCGCCGAAGGGGACGAGGATCTCTCCGTTGTCCACGACCTCGGCCACTTCTTTGCTTACCGCTATGATCTCCTCTTTGGTCTGACAATGTATGAGGTCTCCGTTCTTCAGCAGTACGTATGGGCCGTCCAGGAGATCGCAGGGAGTCGCCACGCATGCCTTGCCCGGTCTTTCTATCTTTATCTGTGTGCCCAACGCCATGAATTCATCCATAGCATACATGCTGGCGGGGTTGAATGCCAATGCCGCAAGGCCCGTGGTCCTTGCCCTGCCGTATCTGAGTCTGAACCCTCCGACCGCACAAGGGTGTCCGAATATGGGCCTGCCCGCGACCAGGTCCTTAAGATATGTAAATGATTGTTGAACGGTCTTCCGTGCACTCTCATCGGTTTGGGCGGGCTTGTGCGCATCAACGTACTCACCGATGAATTCCCAGCCTTTGATCTGTAGTTTGTCCACGTGCTTCTTCAGTTTCGCCGCTTTTTGGCACATGCCCTCCGCAATAACAAGGCACGCTCCTCCTCTTACGCGATTCGTCTCGATCCTGGGAAGATCCCTGTATCCCGATATCTCGACGGTTTCCGTTCCTTCACCGTCAATGCATATGGGACAGTTCCTGACAATGAGGTCGATCTCTTGCGGCGTAGGTGAGAATTGAAGGTGTTGCTGTTGCTTATACAGCGGTATCTCTTCGTTGAATCTCGCTATCTCTTCTTTGGTGGGGATGTATCTCCCGATCTTGAGCGCCTGACGGACCATGTCGGCAATAAGGACGCTCATTGCTTGCCCTGTACCGCCTGCGGCGCGGATAGGTCCGGCAAAAATAAGGTCGATATAAGATGACCCGTCCGCATTGGTTTTGATCTTCGTGTCGGCAATTCCCTCAAGCGGCGCGACAAGTATCCCCTCTGTAAGGACGGCAAGACCGACCCTGATCGCGCGATCAACAACCTTTTCAAGGCTCTCTCCGGGCCTCCCGGCGATCTCTCCCGCGATCATCAGGGCAACGATCTCACGGTTGCCATGTATCTTGGTAAGTCTGCGTATGTCTTCTGCGACCCCGTCCACTCCGTAGTCTTTCAGAAGTTTCTCCACTCTCGAAGCAAGGTCCTCTGCCTGAGGTATCTCCACGAATGTCTCCGGATCCTTTCCGACGCTTCTCGCCGCTTCAGCGATAGTATAACACTCTTTGTTCTTTCTGGAAAGTGTTCTGAAATATTCCTTCATCTCTTCGCTTGCCGCAATCTCCCCCATGATCAAACCTCTTCCGACTCGACCGCCCTTTCTCTGAAAATGACCCTTACAAGGGAAAGTATCTTCTCGTTAAGTTTATCCATCCCATCCCCGGTCTCGGCAGAGAAACTGATATGGTCGTTCTCTCTTTTCAAAATGTCGCTTTTACTTTCAGCAACTATTATCGGTATGCCTGAGAAGTTCTTTTTCACAGAGTCCAGGAGGGAATTCTGTTTTTTCATATCATAGCCGCAGGTCTCAGAGGGATCAAGGATGAACACCATTACATCTGTCAGGTATCTCAAGGCAAGAACCGCCTGTTTCTCTATGTTGTTCCTATCATCGAATTCGCGGTCCAGGAGCCCGGGCGTATCTATTAATTGGAACACTCTCCAATCGTCCTTCACGTGGCCGATGATTATGCCCTTTGTGGTGAATGGGTAAGAAGCGATCTGAGGGGTGGCGGAGCTCATCTTTGCGACGAGGCTGCTCTTCCCCACGTTAGGGAAGCCCGCCACCACGACCGTAGGCACTTTCGGGTCCACCGCCGGTAATTTCCTGAATTTGTTCTTAGCTTCCTGCAGGAAAAGAAGGTCCTTATCGATCCTGTCTATGTAGGAGGACATTCTCCCGTAGAAGCTGTTCTTGTGACTTTCGATCATTGAGGCATCCTTTGTTCCGCGGATATCTCTCAGTGAATCGTTCTTGAGTTTCTCTATTCTGTTGGCGGCCCAATTCAGGGCCCCAAGCGATCTTTTGTATTGGTCGATACCGATGATAAGGTCGATGAGTTCTGGAAGGAAATCCTCTCTTTTTTCGATCCTTGGGAATTTTTCGATGTATCCGTTGATAGTGGTTGTAACGATATCGGCGGATGCGGTCACTTTGGCAAGAGCTGTCTTTTTCTTTCCATCCAACGCATCCGAGCCTTTCTTCGAGATCTTTGCGGCTCTTTTGAATGACTTATCCTTTAACTCATCCGCAGAAAGGACGGTCGGTATTTTGAAACTCACTCCGGCCATAGTGAGGTTATATGCATCACCTATAATTAACTCATGGATACCCTCCTTTTTTGCTGTGTGGCTATCATTAAATATCACACCGATGTGAAGGTCGCTTTCAGCACCCAAAGGTCCGATTCCAGCGTCATATCGGGATTTTGTGAAGGCGGTATCAGGACGGTGGGACAATCCATGATCAGCACTCCCGCGGTGACCTTCCACTTGCCGATGTCTTTGCCGAACACTCTGCAGAGACCGGAAACATTGGTGTCCACATGTATCCCGAGTTTCACTTCGGGGATCGACTCTATGTTCTTCAGGAAGAACGGCGCATCTATCCCGAAATATAACGTCACGCCGAGGTACAGGTTATCTGTCAGAACCTCTACCGGCTTCAGTCCGTACGGGTTCTCTATGTGCAGGAGCAGCGATTCTATCTCCCCCACAAGACATTTCAAGCCATCCTCTATGAGTCCGGAATCAATGAAAAGCTCAATGCACACACCCCCGCAAATCGTCGACGTGTCATCCGCTATCTCCAACGACACAAAGATCGATGCTTCGATGAGACATCCGGCCAACATCTCGATTGCAGTATCGATCGCATCCATGATCGCGACCTTGAAGAACTCGGTAAGGTCATCGACGTTCTTCAGTGATTTCATCTTTGTCAGCGTCTTTACCGCAGAATCCTTCAATATCTTGATGAGCTGCACTTTAATCATCTCTCCGCCCAACACTCCGCCGCAGTTCCCGGTGCCCGGCGTACCCTCGGAAAAAGACCAGTCCATGGCAGCGTCGGCCGACCTCTGCCAAGTACGGCCATCGTTGTAAGAATCGCTCTTCACAGGGGTCACGTCGACCTCTTCACCGTTCGGCGAGACAAGGGTCACGTATTCTTTTGAGTTATTGAGGAAAGATCCCGGCAGGTAGACGACCTCTCTCTGCCCGGGCATAAGGCTCAGACCGGTTATATTGTATACTTTGGTGACGGGGTTGGAACCAGCACGAATCGTATACCCTTCAAGATCCACTCTCGAACTTGTCGCATTCAGCAATTCCACCCATTCGTTGCCTTTATCATCACCGGACGGATTCAACTCGAACTCGTTGATCAGCATCCCGAATTTGAACGGGATGTTGTACTTCAGATCTATTCCCGCATCTATCTCCGCTTTTAGCCCGGGGATGGGCAGCGGAATGTTCGATAGTATGGCACCGAGCCCCGGCACATCAGAGAGACAGAAATCTGTATGTTGGTATTGTACCAGATCCGGCAGGATCACATCGAATTGAATGCCCCTTACATGTCCGCTTATACTTATCATGTGCGGCGTCGACTTCATCAGCGGGTCGAAATAAGCATAAACGTCCCAACTTCCGCCGGTTATTCTGGCATCTCCCGTCAGGATCAGCTGTTTGGTGGAGCCGGAACCTTTTTGTTTGATGTTAAGCGAACAAGAGACCTTGAGATGGAATATCTCTCCGCTCAGAACTATCGTCAACAGATCCTTTGTGTTGTTCGCAAGGGTAGACAGTTTCGTTGTGAATGTCAGGGTCCATCCCATAAAAGTGAATCCGACGGTCTGTTTGGTCAGATCTATTCCGACGATCCATTGGACATTCTCGATCGCCTTTTCAAGTACGATCGTGAACACCTTGTCTATAGTATTCTCGATGAAGTCGGCCAACGCTTTCAGCGAAGCCATCAGGATACGGTACACCTTTTCGACCACCGCGGAAACATACTTCATAATATCCGTGATCGCTGAGCTCAAGATCGACAACACGTCCATGACCATCGACATTGCCTTGCGAAGGGGCTCCAGCAGCGGCGACAGCAGCTTAATCAGAGCATTCCAGACGTCCGACAGAAGCGTGTTGCTTGCTTTGTAGTCCTTCACGCCGGCAAGCTCCCATCCGCTTGCCGCCACTATCTTCAACTCCATGTTGATCGAGGATGTTCCCTTGCAGACAGAGTCCGATATACCCATCGTTGTTTCCAATGAGCCGGAGCTTGTTACTGTATACTGAAGATCATCTTCTATGATCACCGAGAAGGCGGTCGCGTAAGATGCGCCGGTGTTCTCATTGAAACCGACATAGTGGATGCAGTCTGAAAGATTCTCGTTCGGCCCTTTGACCTGTATCTTCGGTGACGATGTCGAGGAAACCGAAAGCCTCTCGACAGAGGTGTTACCGTCGGAATCGACCAATCTGAAACTGTCTGACCCCGGGAGTTCGACCTGTCCGCTGTACGCGTTGATATTCGTATTCTCTATGGCCTCGGCACATAGTGTTTTGATCCTCTCCGGAACATTCGTCGCAAAATCCATGAAAAGGACGCCGGCCCCGAATATCCCGGTGCAGATCTTCTTGATCGTTCCGGATTTTCCTGCTGGTATATCGGTAAGCGGTCTCAGCCCATCCAGACAGCTGCTCACTTCATTTTCGTACTGAGTAATTTTATTTTTGATCTCGATCCCGTTGAAGACCGTGTCGGTGGCGCTGTCGAGCTCTTCCGCGCTCACCTCTATATCATTTGCTGAGAAATATGCGGCCAAAGAAGATCTTATTGATGCCTTTACATTATCTTTGAATGCGCATACGCCGTAGATATCATCACTGTTATCAGATATTGCGTTGTATATTTCTGAATAAAATGGATCGGAAATGGTCTGATCGTTGATCGCGCTGGTCATTATTCTCTCGATCTGAGAGTCTCCTCCGTCCAGGGCGGCCGCAACCGCTTTGTAAACGGATTCCATGAACGACTCGTCGTCATCCGGATCGACAGGGATGCATATGGTTCCGAGTGCTTTTGAGCTCCCGATGCTCACCGCAGCGGAGTTGATTATACTTCTGATCCACTCCCTTATTTCGTTCGTACCTTCCCGGTAATGCTTTTTGAAGTTCGATATGTCGTTATGGGAGAACATATCGACCATTGGGTAATCGGCGCTGATAGTCATTGACGGAACAGAAATGTTTCTTCCGCCCAAGTTAACATTGATATCGGATATCCTTATCGATGTCGTTTTTCCGCTGAAGAGGTACCTATAGTGATCGATATCCAATCCGTTGTCCCTCATCACTTGTTCGATGTAAGGCGCAGCGGAGAATTCGTTCTTTCCGCTGAAAAATCCCCTCAGAGAATCGAAAGCGTTCTTCAGGGTGTCAAGTACGGAATCGGCAACGTTTATGACGAGGTTACCGTACAGGTAGTCGAACCATTTAAGTGCCAGGTCGTCCGCGATTGATATCAGTGCCTGAGAGTATACCGCAGAAAGATCGATTGTGACATCCCCCCCATCAGGTATCATCCAGTCCGCCAGATCTATCTTTTCCATATCTGTGGTCAGGCCATTAGAGGCGAAGCGGAAAACAAGCACATTCAGGACATCAAGCGAGCTTTTATATGCAGACCTGACATCTTCGGCCGTTATGATCGACATGGTGCCCATGCTACCGTATTCCGACATTGCTCCATACCCGTTCAGCACTCTGTACTGAGCAAGAGCGGTCAGTTGCTGGGTCATCATCTGAGACAGTGCGGAACCGTCGCTTGAGGTCATAAGCTCGAACAGCGATCCCTGCTCTGCGACAAGAGGCAGAGCGCAGGTCCCGTCAGTTGATATTTCGGTCGTCCTCATAACTGTCCCGGAACCGGAGATGAAGTCTGCGGTGTAGTGTCCGGTAGCTTTGAGGTAGGTTGGCATATAGCCATCGGTAAAGGCGTCTGATGTTGTCATTTTTAGAGACTCGGCCTCCAGCACAAAGTCGAAATCCTTTATGCTGATGGACACGCCCTTATCAGCACATGGAAAATTGGATGTCATCCATTCCTTTGAATCCTTTTCGAAGATCTCTGCACGCTCGTCAAGCGAACCGCCTTCCGGGTCTGTGCTTATCTGGAAGATCAGCTCCCCCAGGCCTCTTTCGATCTTTGTTTCGGTCCTTTCGATCGCATTATCCAACGTTCCGAGCTCTGTGACGATGTTGTCGGCAGTCTCTTTGATATCTTTCGATTGTGAGATCATCACTCCGAACGCGGATGCAAGGATGAGTATCACCACTGCGATCGCAACGAAGGGCATACCGCCGTCCCTTGACCTTTTTATGTTCTTTATTCTGCTTTTCATGTTTGATCGGAACTATCACGACGGTTCCCCAGATAAAGGGGGGATGCTACAGTTATACTACGTTTCCATTTTTAGGGGGCTGCCATATGCGCGCGGGAAACAGGTATTATAAATTCTGAGTGTATCTCAGGCATTGGTACAATGACTTCAACAATGCAGAATTATGCAGTAAAGAAGGGGCTTCCGAAACAGACGCGTTCCGTCTGTCCGGAATGTGGGAAGATCCTTGACGCGACTTTGTACGACAAAGGCGGCAAGGTTTTTATGGACAAGACCTGTCCGGAGCACGGGAAATTCTGTGATGTTTACTGGTCCGATACCGAACTTTTCCTCAGAGCGGAAGAGTTTGCGCATGACGGTATCGGACTGCGAAACCCAATGGACAAGAACCTCAAAGAAGGCGAAAACGTCCATGTGTTCGTTGACGGGGAAAGGGTAGATATGCTTACATGTTCAGCTCTTGCCAACATCGACCTCACAAACAGATGCAACATGAACTGCCCAATTTGTTTTGCGAACGCAAATCAACAGGGTTACATCTATGAACCGGATTATGAGACGCTGACCAAAATGCTGGATGCGCTTAGGGCGGAAGAACCTATAAAATGCACAGCCGTACAGTTCTCGGGCGGAGAGCCGACCATACACCCCGATTTTGTAAAGATAATAAAGGCTGCAAAAGACAAAAAGTTCGCTCAGGTGCAGGTCGCAACGAACGGAATAACCTTTGCAAGACGCTACGACATCCTAAAAGATGCGTCAGCTGCCGGACTCAACTCGATATATTTGTCGTTCGACGGTCTGACCGATGACATCTATCTTCAGGCAAGGGACAGGAAAATGTTCCAGGTCAAAATTGATGTCATCACAAACTGCAGGAAACTGAAGGAAGAGACCGGTGTGTGCCCCTCGATAGTACTTGTTCCGACAGTGGTAAGAGGAATGAACGACGACCAAATAGGGGACATGGTGAAGTTCGCTTTCGATAATGCGGACATTGTCCGCGGAATAAACTTCCAGCCGGTCGCATTCACAGGAAGGATGACAAGAGAAGAGCTGGAAAAAGGAAGATTCACTCTCCCAGATCTCATAGAGGCTTTCGGTGAACAGACCGGATATACCACCAAGGACGATTGGTACCCCGTGCCTGTCGTGGCGCCGATATCCGATTTTGCATCAATAATCCTGAATGAGAATAAAGTAACATTCACAACGCACCCCCACTGCGGCGTGGCGACATATGTATTCATGGATGAGAACGGAAAGGTTACACCTTTCCCGAGGTTCATCAACGTGAAAGAGTTCACAAAAGGTCTCGAAGAGATAGCCGCAAAGGCGGAAAAAGCCACGTTCAAGAAGTTATATGCACTGAAACTGCTGAAACTTTTGGACAGAAGCATAATCGAGGAGAACCTTCCCGGAGGAATGAACAAGAAGCAATTCAAGAAGATGATGGCCAGCGTGATGAGCAAGAGGTCTAAGACCGCACTTGCGGCATTCTCTTGGAAAGTGATGTTCTTCGGCGGTATGCATTTCCAGGATTCGCATAACTATGATGTAGAAAGGGTGAGGCGCTGCGGTGTCCACTACGTAACGCCCGACTGTCAGGTGATCCCATTCTGTGCCTACAACGGAGGTCCGGAATATCGCAACGAGATTGAGAAGAAATTCTCGGTGCCGCTTGCGGAATGGAAAGAAAAGAACAAGAAGGAGGCCGCTGAACTCGAAGCGGCAATGGTGGTCCCGGATGACCAAAAAGCATGACCCAGGTGAGGCCAAATGATAGTAGATGAAGACAAGTGTTTGCATTGCGGAGGATGTGTCGGTTCGTGTCCGGCCAATGCGATATTCCTTAACGATTTTGTTTTGGAATTCAACAACAGATGTACAAGATGCGGAAGGTGCGTTAAGCTTTGCCCCGTCCACGCATTGTCGATGGAGGGAAAGAAATGAAGATCTACAGATGCGACGTGGTTGTCGTCGGGGGAGGCCCCGGCGGAAGCATGGCTGCAAAGTTCTGTGCACAGGGCGGTCTCGATACGATCATGATCGAAAAGAAGGCCGAGATAGGGGCACCGCTGAGATGTGCCGAAGGCGTGTCCAAAAAATGGCTGGAAGAGGTAGGTATCGAACCGGACCCAACATGGATATGCGCAGACATGGTCGGTGCTGTGATAAGGTCGCCCAGCGGATACGAGTTCAAACTTGACGAGAGCCAAGCGGGTTCCGAGGTCGGTTATGTGCTGGAAAGGCACCTCTTCGACAAAGCACTCGCAAGGGACGCCGTTGCTGCCGGTGCGAGGATAATGATGCGCACGTCTTGCACTGATGTGATAAAAGAGAACGGAAAGCTCATCGGGATAAAATGTAAGAGCATGGGAGAGAAGATAGAGATACACGCCAAAGCCATAGTTGCGGCAGACGGATTCGAATCCCAAGTAGGCAGATGGGCCGGGATCGAAACGAAACTGGATCTCAACGATATCTGCTCATGCCTGCAGTACAGAATGGTCAATGCAGATATCGATCCGGAATACTGTGAGTTCGACATAGGAATGAAGATAGCTCCAGGCGGATACCTTTGGATATTCCCCAAGGGAAACGGTGTCGCCAATGTCGGTATCGGGGTCATGGGGAAATTGTGCAAGAATGCAGATGCAAAGAAGTATCTGGACAAATTCATCGCGGAGGATCCGAGATTCAAGAACAGTCAGGCGGTAGAGGTAGTGGCAGGCATGGTCTCTACCTGTCCCGGACTCGACTGTGCCGTTGCAGATAATATAATACTTGTGGGCGATGCGGCGAGGATAATCGACCCAATAACCGGCGGCGGGATCTGCCATGCGTGCAGAACAGGAATGTATGCCGGTCAGGTCCTGACGGAATGCGCAAAGACCGGGGATTTCTCCAAGAAAGCGCTGATGCCATACGAGAAGATGTGGCGCGATAGGATGGAGGATAAACTCTACAGGAACTGGATGGCTAAGGAAAGGCTTGCAGAGCTTGATGACGACACCATCGATGAGCTTGTAAAGCTGATCTCCGGATCGGATATCAAAGAGGTCAATGTCTACAATCTTCTGAAAGTAATAAAAGAGAGATTCCCTAAGGTCGTCGAAGGTTTCGAAGATCTAATTTAAAAACGTGGCGCAAGCCACTTATTTTCACTTTTGCTCACTTTTTTCAGATGTGCGGACTCCTTCGACACCGGTTTTCACAATAAATGGAGCTCCGCCGCGGGAAGAAATAGCCTCGCACACTTTATCCGGTTGATCGGTGAGTGCGACCATGCATCCTCCGCCGCCTGCGCCGGTCAGCTTTGCACCGTATGCGTATGGTAGCGATGCATTTACAAGTTTGTTCAATTCATCTGAAGATACTCCGAGGATAGAGAGGAGCTTATGATTCTTTGTCATGAGTTTCCCGAGATTGACAACATCATTCGAGCGTATGCACTTCAGTCCTTCGACAGTTATCCCGCTTATCTCTTCGATAATATCGGAGGCGAAACGGTTGCTGTCCTTGTATTTTCTTACCTTCTCTACCAAAGGTCCGGTGGCCGCTCTGATGCCGGTACATCCGATCACAAATGTCATCTTCGGAACATCGATCCTTGATACGTTCCAGGCATGTTCATTCTTACTGATGTTCCAGAGTATGTCCTCTTTTTCTTTTGACATGTTCAAAGCTATGCCGTAGCCGTGTGCGGATGCGGAAGTGTCCATCGGGCTCCCCCTGCCTTGGCTGAAATATTCGGCTTCGAAAGCCTCTTTTGCTATATCTGCCACGTTCAGCGATCTATTGTTCAATGCGCGCATTGCTGCGGAGAAAGCCACAGAAAGTGCGGCAGACGAACCCAACCCAGAACCTGTGGGGATCCTGCTGTCCATATTCACCGACACAGGCATCATGTCGTAATTCCCTAAGATATATCTCAAATGAGGATTCTGCCGGATGTCCGCCGCCTCATTGTTGATCATGAACTCGTTGCTTTTCTTCACACTCATGTAAAATCTTCGGTCGATCGCGATCGCTATGGCAGGTTTGCCGTATACAACCGCATGTTCTCCGAGGATGACGAACTTTCCCGGAGCGGAAGCGAAGGCCTCGTTCATTCTGTCAGACCGTATTTGTTGAGCATTTCTTTAATTGCATCGTTCGGGGTCCTCTTCCCAAGCAATGGTTGGGGGATGTCCCACCATCCCTCTTCGAATGCCTCGAGTTCCATCTCGTACATCTCTTTGCTGGGGAAGTCCTCTTCTTTTACACCAAGGAGAGCTTTTCTGTGTTCTTTGATGATGTCTACCTTGAATTTCTTATTTGTAAGCATGAGCCCGAGGTAACTGTCGAAGCAGAACGAGATCTCCAGTCCGAGTTCTTCAGGGGCAGAGTCACTTATCATATCCAGCACGCC
>JGI20166J26741_11333336_pt1 | contig 51653 bp, 48 predicted proteins | sample TergutCu122P5_FD_26741 | JGI IMG/M metagenome (IMG submission 26741)
ATCCTCCCTAAGAACGTTGTTGTTGCAAACACCATTCTACCGAGAACCGATGCGCTACTACTTATCTAGGTTTGTTGCACTTGCAGTGAAGATTCAAGCCTTTTTGCAAAGAAAACTGCTGACAAACTTCGCGTAGCCGTTAATCTGAAGCAGGCCGAGCTCATTATTCTGCAAGAAATGCATTTTTCGGCCTCACGGGGATTATGATGAAAAATTCTTGCTGTTCAAGTAAAGTTTTAGATATTACTGGGTACTAGTATCTGAAGAAAAGCTTTCCGCTTTTGCGGGGAGCTTTTCTTAGTCTATTATGGTAATAGTGGCGTACTATCTCAAAGGGGTCATCTTCCATGTCAGGTTCAAGTTCGATAATCAGTTCTCCTGTCGTCTCTGTTGCCGCAGAGCTCATCCCCCTGATCATAGCTGGTCTTGTACTCGTAACCTTTGTCGGTTTTGTAGTCTATCGTTTGGCAAAGTGGACACGAGGCAACAGCGACCTGAAAGACCATTAGGTCTGCCATGACCCAGGGATCGCTTTTCGACGCACAGGACGCGGCTGCACGACGCAGTGTGGCGCCGCTGGCGGTGCGCATGCGTCCGGTCACGCTTGAGGAATTCGTCGGGCAGGAACACATCGTCGGCCCCGACAGCTATCTGCGCCGCATGATCGCGGCAGACACCCTGACCTCGATCCTGCTCTTCGGCCCGGCCGGCACCGGTAAGACGACACTGGCGCGCATCATCGCGCACACCACGAAAGCCGAGTTCGTCGAAGTCAGCGCTATTACGGGCAAGGTCGGCGACCTGCGCGACGCGATCGCAGCTGCAAGTGCGCGGCTGGGACTTTCCGGGCAGCGCACGATACTCTTCATCGATGAGATCCATCGCTTCAGCAAGTCTCAGCAAGACGCGCTGCTGCACGCGGTCGAGGATCGCATCCTCATCCTTGTGGGCGCCACGACGGAAAACCCCTACTTCGAGGTGAACTCGGCGCTCGTCAGTCGCAGCCGTGTGCTGGAGCTTAAACCCCTTGCCGACGCCGAGGTTGAGCTGCTGCTGCGTCGCGCGCTTACAGATGAACGCGGCCTGGGTGGCCGCTATGAGGTTGACGACGATGCGACCCAGGCCTTGGCGATCACAGCTGGCGGCGACGCGCGCGTGGGGCTCACCTCGCTGGAGCTTGCCGCGCAGCTGGCCTCAGCCGAGCAGTCAGGCCCGGCCCGTCCGCGCATTACGCGCGCGCTGGTGCGCGACGTCGTACCCAATCGCATCCTGCCCTACGACAAGGGCGGCGACGTCCACTACGACGTGATCAGCGCCTTCATCAAGTCGATGCGCGGAAGCGATCCCGACGCGGCGATTTACTGGCTGGCGCGCATGCTGCACGGGGGAGAAGACCCGAAATTCATCGCGCGCCGCATGTTCATCTTCGCTTCTGAAGACATCAGCAATGCCGATCCTCAGGCGCTGCTGATCGCGGATGCCTGCTTTCGCGCCTGCGAAGTCATCGGGCTGCCGGAGTGCCAGATCAACCTGGCGCAGGCGGCCGCCTACCTGGCGCTTGCACCCAAGAGCAATCGCAGCTACGAGGCGCTGTCGGCGGCGCAGTCCGACATCGAGCACGGGCCGGCGCGCGCCGTTCCCAACCACCTGCGCGACCGGCATCGCCCAGGATCCGAAGACTACGGACCTTACGTCTATCCTCACGGACATCCGGATGACTGGGTCGAGCAGCGCTACCTGCCTGACGGCTTGGCACGCGGCGCGTTTTTTACGGCCTCAAAACGGGGCTGGGAGGGGCGGGCCGCCGCGCGTCTGCGTGATATAATCGACCGGTGGAATAAGGAAGGACCTTAGTATGTTCACCTATGAAAACATCATCCATGTGCTGCTGGCCTTGCTGGCCGCAGCGGGCATTGCCGCCGTCGTGTTTCTGACCCGGCTGCTGCACAGCACACGCAAGACCATGGACACGGCTAACGACACGGTCAAAGAGGCGCAGACGACCATCAGGGAGCTACGCGAAACCACCGTGCCCATCCTGGAGAAGGCGAGCGTCTCGGTTGACGCGGTCAACGCCGAGCTGCTGCGTCTCGACGCCCTGATCGGCACCGTGGAAGAGGCCAGCTCGAAGGCGATCTCGACGGTCGGCGCCGCGACCGAGCTGGCGCAAAAGCCGGTTGATCTGCTCAACAGCGTAACGGACAAGCTGCGTCGGGGCTGGAAAGAGCGGCGAGCGGCGAGCGCTGAAGAGGCGACGGTTGCCGCGGCGGCCGCCGTAGCGGCCGCGGAACAGGCGGCAGTGGAGCCCGCGCCCGAGCCTGTAGAGCCCGCGCCCGCGCCCGCGCCTGTGGCGCCCGCGCCCGAGCCAGCGCCTGTAGAGCCCGTGCCCGCGCCTGCGCCCGCGCCTGTGGCGCCCGCGCCCGCGCCCGCGCCCGCGCCTGTGGCGCCCGCGCCCGAGCCGGTGGTCGATGCTGCCGTTGAGCCGGAGTCTGTCGCTGAGTCCGCTTTTGAACCCGAGTCGGCGTTCGAGCCAGAGCTTGCCCCTGAATATGCTCCCCTCCCTGAGGCTGCGGACGGCGCGGAACTGGTGATTGAAACCGCCGTTGAACTTGCCCCTGAGCCCGCTCCTGCCCCGATTGATGACCTCAGTTAGACAAGCCCGAAGGAACATGCCTGTGAAATACATGAGTTCAGATGAAATCCGTGAAAGCTTTCTCTCGTTTTTCGAGAGCAAGGGCGCGACGCGCTATCCCAGCTCGTCGCTGATCCCTGATGACCCCTCCCTGCTGCTGACCGCAGCGGGGATGGTGCAGTTCAAGCCCGTCTTTCTGGGAACCAAGAAGTTGCCCTTCTCGCGGGCGACTACGGCGCAGAAGTGTGTGCGCACCACCGACATCGACATCATCGGCACGACGGGGCGTCACTTAAGCTTCTTCGAGATGCTCGGCAACTTCAGCTTCGGCGACTACTTCAAAGCCGAGGCGATCGCCTGGTGCTGGGAGTACTCGACCGAGGTGCTGGGCCTGGATCCGGACCGACTCTGGGCGACGGTCTATCGCGACGACGACGAGGCCTACGACCTCTGGCTGAAAGAGACTCCGATCCCGCCTGAGCGTATCGTGCGCCTGGGCGAAGAGGACAACTTCTGGGCGGCCGGCCCCACCGGCCCCTGCGGTCCCTGCGCCGAGATCTACTACGACCAGGGTCCCGAGTTTGCCTGCGGGCCGGACTGCGGCATCGGCCACTGCGACTGCGACCGCTATCTGGAGTACTGGAACCTCGTGTTCATGCAGTACGATCGCGCCGAGGACGGCACGCTCACGCCGCTGCCACGCCAGAACATCGACACGGGCATGGGCCTGGAGCGTATCTCGGCGATCATGCAGGGCGTGCAGTCCAACTACGAGACCGACCTGTTGCGCAAGCTCATTGAGCTGGCCGAGGAGATCACGGGCAAGACCTACCACGGCGGCGCGGTGATGGCGGGCCGTCAGGAACGCACCGACATCGGCCTGCGCATTCTGGCCGATCACGCGCGCTCCGTCGCCTTCATGATCGCCGACGGCATTCTGCCTTCCAACGAGGGCCGCGGCTATGTGCTGCGCCGTCTGCTGCGTCGCGCCCTGCGCTATGGTCGCCTGCTGGGGGTGGAGGATCCCTTCATGGTACGCCTGGTTGAAGAGGTCATCGCGCTGATGGGAGGCGCCTGGCCGGAACTCATTGAGAAGCGCGACGTGATACGGGGCTTGGTGGCAAGCGAGGAGGAGCGCTTCACGGCGACTCTGCGCACGGGTCTGGCCTGGCTGGATCGCGAGCTGGGGTCGCTGCCACAGGGCGCGGTGCTGTCCGGCGCGGCAGCCTTTGAGCTGCATGACACCTACGGATTTCCCGTCGACCTGACGATCGAGATCGCGCGCGAGCAGGGCCATGAGCTTGACAGCGCTGGCTTTGACGCGGCGATGGCCGCGCAGAAGGAGCGCGCTCGCGCCGCGGTCAAGGACGAGAGCTGGACCACCTACGGCGGCGTCTTTGCCGACATCTTAGCCGCGCAGGAAAGCAGGCCGACCGACTTCACCGGCTACACCGAAAACGAGAGCAGCGCTGCGGTCGTGGCGCTGGTAAAGGACGGCGAGCGCGCCCAGCGTCTGGAGGCCGGAGAGTCCGGCGTCGTCGTGCTGGATCGCACGCCGTTTTACGGCGAGCGCGGCGGTCAGGCCGGCGACACCGGCGAGATCGTCGGCCCTGCGTCAGCTGTCTTTACCGTCAGCGACACGAAGATGGAAGAAAAGGCCCTCGTCGCTCACTACGGCGTCGTCGCGCAAGGCAGCCTTGAGGTGGGGCAGGACGCCGAGGCGCGCATCGACGTGGCGCGCCGCGAGCGCATCCGGCGCAACCACACAGCCACGCATCTGCTGCACTGGGCTCTGCGCAAGGTGCTGGGGACGCATGTGACCCAGGCGGGCAGCTTTGTGGCGCCTGATCGTCTGCGCTTCGACTTCACGCACTTCGAGAAGATCGCGCCCGACCAGCTTGACAAGATCGAGCAGCTCATCAACGCCAAGATCGCGGAGAACCATCCCGTGCGCGCCTACGAGACGAGTCTTGAGACCGCGCGTGAGTCGGGCGTCATCGCGCTTTTCGGTGAGAAGTACGGTGAGTTTGTTCGCGTGCTTGAGATCGGTAACTTCAGCAAGGAGCTCTGCGGCGGCACCCACATCGGACGCAGCACAGAGATCGGCCTGCTGAAGATCACGGCCGAGGAAAGCGTCGGGGCCAACCTGCGACGCATCGAGGCGGTGACGAGTCTGGACGCCTACGACTACACCTTGCAGGCCCAGGAACAGCTACGCGAGATCGCCGCAGCCTTGAAGACCGCGCCGGCCGAGGCCTCCGCGAAGGCAGCGGCTTTGCTTGACGCTACCAAAGACCTTGAACGCCGTCTGCGCGAACAGCGCGCGGCCGCCGGCGCCGGCGACGTCGAAGCGCTGGTGGCGAGCGCTACGCAGCGCGCGGGCTACCGACTGGTGGTCGCCGAAGTCGAGGCGGAAAAAGCCGCCGACCTGCGCGAGATCTGGGACGCCCTGCGCGTCGCGGGCATCGACGCTGCCATCTTGCTGGCCGATCTTGAAGGCAAGGCCGCCTACCTGGCCGCCGCGACCGACGAGGCGGTTGCTGCCGGCTTTGACGCGGGCGCCCGGGTCAAGGACATCGCGGCGGAACTGGACGGACGCGGCGGCGGACGGCCGACGATGGCCCAGGGTGGCGCCGACAGCGCGGCGGATGTGCCGGCGCTCACGGCGCGTCTGAAGGCGGAGCAGACCCAGTGACGGAGGTCGTTTCTCAGACGCCTGAGGGAGCAGAGGGTCAGGGGCGTTGTCCCTATCCCCTCATTAACGGCATACCCTGTCGGGGGACAACGCCCCTGGCTCCCTGCTCCCTCGGGCGTCTGCTTGCGCTTGATGTGGGGGATCGGCGTTGCGGCGTGGCGGTCAGCGATCCGCGCGCCGCGGTCGCGACTCCGTTGACGGTCGAGGACACGGCAGCGCTGCTGCGCGACGGCAGTCGTCTGCGCACGCTCATCGAAGACTATGACATCACTGGCCTGGTGGTAGGTCTGCCCCTGACGCTGGCAGGCGAGGAGGGTCCTCAGGCGCGCCACGTGCGCGCGCTCACGGAGCGGCTGCTGGCTGCGGCGGGTCCGACGGCCACGGCGCTTCCGCTCAGCTTCATCGACGAGCGCCACAGCTCTGCGCGCGCCCAGGAGGCGGCGCGCCAGGCCGGAAAGACCACGCGTGATACGCGCGGCAAGCTTGACGCGCTGGCCGCCACGCTCATCTTGCAGGGGCACCTTGATGCCGCGCTCTAGCTCGCGTCACTCCCAGCGCCGACCCGCGCGCCGCGTTGCGCGCGGTCGGTTGGGTATGGTGCTTGTGCTCCTCTGCGTCGTGCTTTTGCTCGGCGCTCTCTACGCCCTGTTCCTGCGTTCCAACAATCCGGCGCTTTCCGATGGCCGGCAGGTGACCTTTGTGGTCGCGCCCGGCGAGAGCACGGCGAAAATCGCCGCAAACCTGAAACGGGCAGGCCTTATCGACAATGTCACGATCTTTCGCTTTCGCCTGCTGCGCTCAGGTTTGACGACCACGCTCAAGGCGGGCACTCACAAGCTGACGGCTGGCATGGACTACGAGCGCATCATCCTCGAACTTCGTCAGAGCCCTGGCGTCCCCTCGGCCAAGGTTACGATCCCCGAGGGCGCCAACATCGACCGCATCGCCGTGATTCTTCAGGACAAGATCGGCCTGTCCGCCGCCGACTTCAAGGCTTACGCCGAAGCAGCCGCGCCGGACTTTGTCACACAGTATCCCTTCCTGGCCGGCGCCTACGACGACTCGCTCGAAGGCTTCCTGTTTCCCGATACCTACCAGTTCTCCGTCAGCATCAGCGCGCCTGAGGTCTGCGCGCAGATGCTCGCGCGCTTCCAGAGCGTGTACGGCGGCCTTCCCGCGCCCGCGGCAGGCGCCGCGAATCGGGACTTCTCGCCGGCGCAGTACGTGACGATCGCCTCGCTCGTGGAAAAGGAAGTCTCGGTGCCTGCGGAGCGTCCCCTGGTCGCTTCGGTCATCTATAACCGGCTGGATCGCAGTATGAAGCTGCAGCTTTGCAGTACCGTACAGTTCCTCCTGCCCGACCCCTCGAAGAACAAACTTCGCCTGACCACCGAAGATCTGGCGACGCCCAGCCCCTACAACACCTATCTGAACTCCGGTCTGCCGCCCGGCCCGATCGCTAACCCCGGCAAGGCGGCCTTGCAGGCGGCGCTCAATCCCGCGCGAACCGACTACCTGTACTTCGTGCTGACCGGCAAGGACGGCAGTCAGACCTTCGCCTCCACCGCAGCTGAATTCGAGGCGGCCAAGGCGAAGTCCAAGGAGGTCTTCGGACAATGAGAGCGGCTACGGACAGGGTGGCGATCTTCTGATGGCGATCCCGAACTATTACTACAGGAGCGTGAGGCAGGTTACGCCGGCCTGGCTTGCCGAGCGAGGACTGAGCGCTGTGATCGTCGACCTGGACAACACGATCCTGCCGCGCTACACCGACGAGATCCCCGCCGATATCTGCGCCTGGGCCGCCGCGCTGATCGAAGCTCGTGTCCCGGTGGCGCTGCTCTCCAATAATCACAGGAAACGCGTTGCCGCCTATGCAAAGCGCCTGGGTTTTACGCCGCTGTCCGGCGCGGTCAAGCCGCTGCCGTTTGCCTATCTGCGCGCGCTGCGCAGGTTGGCGACCCCCCGGCGCAAGGTCGTCATGATAGGCGACCAGCTCTTCACCGACATCTGCGGCGCCGCGTTTCTGGGTATCACCAATGTCATGGTGTTGCCGCTTTCTCAACGTGACTTGGCGCACACGCTTCTTTTGCGTAAACTAGAAGCGGTGTGTATGCGTCATCGTTGTGCGGAATAGAGTGGGGAGGGCGACAATGGATGGACAGGGCGGAGGGTGTCGTTTAGCCGTTATCGGCACGCCCATCGAACACTCATTGTCCGCGTTGCTGCATGAGGCCGTGTTCAAAGAGACGGGTCTGCCGTGGCAGACCGATCTGGTCGATCCGGGCGACCTTGAGGGCTTTTTACGCCTGATAGAAGACATACGAAGCGGCGCCGCCGGTTATAGCGGGGCCAATATCACGATTCCTTACAAAAAGGCGATACTGCCCTTCTGCGACGAGCTTCTGGCGCCGGCGCAGCGTTGCGGAGCGGTCAACACGCTGTTGCGTACTGACGAAGGCAGGCTGATAGGGAGCAACAGCGATTCAGGGGGCTTTATCAGGGCGCTTCAGTCCGAGCTGCATATCAACGCTCACCACCTGCGCAGCGCCGTCATCTGCGGCACGGGCGGAGTGGCGCACGCCGTTGCCGGGGCGCTGGTCACCGCCGGTGTTCCCGAGCTGGTCGTTTTGTCGCGTACTCAGTATCGCGCCGAAGATTTCATCGCCGAACTGCAGCGCTCAGGCGAGAACACCGTCTGGAGCGGCGCGGCCTACCATGACGCCTTCAGCATCATGGATCCGGAGAAGATATTCGACCTCTGCGTCAACGCAACGCCGCTCGGCATGCTTGACGACACGATCCAGGAGATGCCCAAAGGCTGGCTTTCCTGGTTGAACCAGCACGCACGTTCGATCTTTGACGCGGTGTATCGCCGCAACGAGCCGACGCTTCTGGTGCAGTGGGCGCACAAGAACAACATCCCTGCCACCGACGGCCTGATGATGCTCATCGAGCAAGCGATCATCTCGCTCAGGCTGCTGGGTGTCGCGACGGAGCCCGATGAGATGCGCGCTATAATGAAGAAGGCTTTTACGGATGAAGGGATTGCCCGGTGGGTAACGAATCAAGGCGCCTGAAGCCGTGTCCGCATATTGCGCTGGTCGGATTTTCCGGAGCGGGGAAGTCGACCGTGGCCTCAGAGATCGCGCCGCGTCTGGGTCGCCCCTGCATTGACACCGACGCCAACATCGAGGCTGCCTGTGGCAAAACCATCCCCGAGATCTTCGCAGACGAGGGCGAGGCTTTCTTTCGCGCGCGGGAGAGCGAGGAACTCGCCCGGGCGCTGGAATCAACGCCTGCGGCGGTCATCGCCTGCGGCGGCGGCGTCGTCGAATCTTCCGAGAACTTCGCGCTGCTGCAGAAGCAGGCGGTCGTCGTCTACTTGCGGGTAGCCACGGAGTTCGCGCTCGCCCGGATTGACGAGCTGCACAGCCGTCCGCTGCTGGCTGAGGCGGGAACAGGCGAGGTCATCGCGGCGCTCATGGCTTCGCGCATCGCGCTCTACGAGGCGCTCGCCGAGCTGAGTATCAACACTAACTATCGCAACGTCAGCGAGGTCTGTGACACGCTGATCGCCCGTATCCGAAAGGCAGGCTATGAGCTCTGAGACTTCCGTACCCGTCCCTGCGCCTGCGGCCGTCCGTCAGGACTTCGCCGACGGAACCCGGATCGACGTCACGATAGCAGGCGAAAGCTATCCGATCTTTCTCATGGATCGTCCGGTCGAGATCCTTGCCGGCGTCATCACGCAGCGTCAGAAGTCCGGCAACATCGCGCTGATCTGCGACGAGAATACGGCCGAACTCTTCGGTCTGCGCGCTGAGGCCGCTTTCATCAAGTCCGGCTTTACCGTGGTGGCGCTGACTGTCGCGGCGGGGGAGTCGACGAAAAGCTGGGATGTCGCCGGTCAGCTGATCTCGGTTCTGTCGACCTCGGGTATCGAGCGCAGGGACAGTATTGTCGCTTTGGGTGGCGGCATGGTCAGCGATCTGAGCGGATTTGTCGCGACGCTCTATGAGCGCGGCCTTGATTTCTATATCATACCGACTACCTTGCTCGCACTGGTCGACGCGGCGGTCGGCGGCAAGGTGGCGGTCAACCGCGAGGAGGCCAAGAACCTCGCCGGCGCCTTCAAGCAACCCCGCGCGATCGCGGCCGACCTGCGCGTGCTGGCGAGTCTTCCCGACGAGGAGTATCGCAGCGGCCTGGCCGAGCTGGTCAAGACCGCGCTGCTCTCCGGCGAGGACTTCCTCAGCTACCTGGAGGAGCATACGGGCGAGCTGCGTCGACGCGACCCGGAGGTGCTGCGCGAAGCTTTGGTGCGCGCGCTGTGCTTCAAGGCTCAGATCGCCGCCGACGACCCCTATGACCAGGGCCTGCGCGCCTGTCTGAACTACGGGCATACCATCGGGCATGCCCTGGAGCAGGCGAGTGGCTATGAGATCGCGCACGGCCTGGCGGTGGCCGAGGGCATGCGCTTCGCGGCGCGCCTGGGCGTTCAACTCTACGGCACCGCGCCTGACTTCGTGCGTCGCCAGGACGCGCTGCTTGATGCGCTGGGGCTTGAGGCCCTTGACGTGCACGACTATAACATGGCCGACCTGGTCGCGACCATGCGCCGCGACAAGAAGAACGGTGCGGGTGAGATACGCTTTGTTCTCGTGCGCGAGCCCGGCGTCGTCGGCACCACCCCCGTCGAGCTAGAGACCCTCTACTCACATCTGCGCCCCTGGCTTGGTATCAGAGGCTACGAACCGGAGGCAGAGATAAATACTGCGTCTGGCAACGACCCGGTAGAAGACGTCGACGCGGGCGCCCCGCCTCTGGATATCGCTGACGACCCCGGCACGGCCTCCGCGGATGCCAGCGCCGAAGAGGAGCTCTCATGACGATGCGTGTGCTTCTGATCCACGGCCCGAACCTGAATCTTCTCGGTCAGCGCGAACCTGAGATCTACGGCGCCCAGACGCTCGCCGAGCTTGAAGAAGCCGTGGCCGCCTACGGCGCCGCGCACGACGCGCAGCTCAGCTGCTCTCAAAGCAACCACGAGGGCCAGCTGATCGACTGGATCCAGCAGGCGCCTGCGCGCGCCGACGCCGTCATCTTCAATCCAGGCGCCTACGCCCATTACAGCTACGCGCTACGCGACGCCATCACGGCCATCGCACCGCTTCCGGTCGTCGAGGTCCACTTAAGCGACATCAGCAGGCGCGAAGACTTCCGCCACACGAGCGTGACTGCGCCCGTCTGCGCGGCGGTATTTGCCGGCAAGGGTCAGCAGAGCTACGTCGACGCCCTCGACTTTCTCGCCGGCTTCCTCGCATGAGCGCAAAGGAAACCTCTGCTCCCGAGGCTGTTGTCGAGAAGACGGTCAGTCCCGGGGCCTCTGCCGCTTCCCGTCTGGCGGCACTGCGCGCTGTTTTGGCAAAGAGCCCCGCGCCGGCGCTGATTCTCACCGACAGCCTTAACATCGGCTATATAACGGCTGCGATGGGCCTGACCGACTTCGAGGATCCCCACGTGGCGCTGGTCACGCCAAAGCGGGCCCTGCTCTTCACGGACAGTCGCTACAGCGAGACCGCGCGCCAGCAGGTCGCCCAGACCGGCGCGCTCTGGCAGGTCGTCGAGTTCTCCGTGGGCAGCCCGGCAGGCGCCCAGGTGGTCGACCGCCTGGCCGAGCAGTCGTGCACTGCGGTGATGCTGGAGGACACGATGTCTCATCGGCGCTACGGAGAGTGGATGAAGCGTCTGGCCGACCACGACATTGAGACCTGCGCCGCGGTGGATCTGGTTGAGGGTCTGCGGCGCTGTAAGGACGCCGCCGAGCTGGAGGCCATCGCTGCCGCCCAGGCCATCACGGACGCTGCGTTTGCGCAGATGCTCGGCTGGATGGAAGTCGGCATGACCGAGGCCGCTGTCGCTCTTGAGCTTGAATACCGCCTGCGCTGCCTCGGCGCGACCGGGCTGGCTTTTCCCAGCATCATCGCGAGCGGGCCTAACGGCGCCAAGCCGCACGCCCTGCCCTCACAGCGCGTGATCGAGCGCGGTGATCTGCTGGTGATGGACTTCGGCGCAAGTCTGAATGGCTACTGCTCGGACATGACGCGCACGGTGGCCTTCGGCGATCCGGGAGAGGAGGCGCGCGCGGTCTACGCCGTGGTGCGCGCCGCCCAGCAGGCAGGACTCGACGCGGCGCGCGCGGGTAGTGCCGGCAGCGAGGTGGACGCGCAGGCGCGTGCGATCATCTCCCAGGCAGGCTACGGCGCGTACTTCGGCCACGGCCTGAGCCACGGTCTCGGCCTGCTCGTACACGAAGCGCCTCACGGTAGCCCTCGCAGTAGCGACACGTTTGCTGTCGGCGACGTGATCTCGGTGGAGCCTGGCGTCTATCTGCCGGGGCGCTTCGGCATACGCATTGAAGATCTGATCGCGCTTACTTTCGAAGGCATCCGCAACTTCACGAGTTCCCCCAAAGACTTGATAACCCTGTGAACACAAAAGAGCCGGTCCTTTTTGTGTCCTCTCCTGACTTGCGCTAGGATAGTACAAGATTTCATTTCACAGAGTTCAAAGGAGCGCGCGCAATGGCGATAACGACAGCTGACTTCAAAAACGGTATAGCGATCATGCACGAAGGCAAACGGTGGGTCATCATCAACTTCCAGCACGTCAAGCCTGGCAAGGGCGGCGCCTTTGTGCGTACGAAGCTCAAGGAGCTCGAGAGCGGGCGTGTGGTTGAGTACACCTTTCGCAGCGGCGAGAAGTTCGACGACGTGCGCGTTGAGCGTAAGGCGATGCAGTATCTCTACAATGCCGACGGTCTGTTCTACTTCATGGACAACGATACCTATGAGCAGATCGAGCTGGACGCGGACTTCGTGGGAGAGGCCGCGCAGTGGCTGCTGGAAAACGACTCCGTTGAGCTGACCTGCGCCGACGGTGATTATATCGGCGTCGACCCTCCGATGTTCATCGAGGTGGAAGTGACGGAGACCGAGCCGGGATTTAAGGGCGACACGGTCAGCGGCGGCGGTAAACCGGCGACGCTTGTCACCGGCGCCCAGGTTACCGTCCCGATGTTCATCAATATCGGCGACAAAGTCAAGATCGATACTCGCGACGGCAGATATGTGACAAGAGTGTAAGCATGGGAACACCGCTGAACCGCCTCATCGATCATACCTTGCTTGCGCCCACGGCGACGACCGCTGACGTCGCGCGTCTCTGCGAGGAGGCGCGCTCCTACGACTTCTTTGCGGTCTGCGTGAACTCGGCCTGGGTGACGACTGCTGTCGCGGCGCTTGCCGGGACTACGACGCGCGTGGCCGCGGTGGTGGGCTTTCCCTTGGGCGCGCAGCTGCCGGCGGCAAAGGCCGCCGAGGCGAAACTGGCGCTGCAGGCCGGAGCCACGGAGATCGACATGGTCATCGCGCTCGGGCCGCTGCTGACAGGAGACGACGCCTACGTGCACTACGACATCGCTACGGTGGTCGCGGCTGCGAAGGCTGCGCGCACGACTGCGGTCGTGAAGGTCATCCTCGAGACCGCGGCGCTCACTGACGAGCAAATCGTCCATGCCTGCGAGCTTGCGCGCGAAGGCGGCGCCGACTTCGTGAAGACCTCGACGGGCTTTCTGGACCCCAAGCTCGCGCTGCCCGGTCGCCCGACGGGCGCCACGACCGAGGCGGTCTCCCTCATGCGCCGGACGCTTGGCGATACACTCGGCGTCAAGGCCTCCGGCGGCATCTCTACTCGAGAGCAGGCCGAGGCATTAGTTGCGGCCGGCGCCACTCGTCTCGGCACCAGCCGCTCGCTTGCTCTCGTAGAAGGCTACCTGTTCCAGGACATTTTGTAGGGCGCAGGTCTTGAATCGCCCTCCCTGTGCAGTGTCTGGTTATCAACGTTTCGGCGACAAAGCATACCGTGACGATCGACGTTAACGACGAGGTCACGGCGTCTGAAAAGGACCCCTGCTTCTGGCGGGGGTTCTTTTTCAGGATGCTATAATGAAGCCATGAAAACAGACAACCGCAGCATTGTGAGAGCCGCATGAAGAGCATCCTGATAGTCGATGGACACTCCTGGATGCACCGCGCCTTTCACGCGATTGCCTCGGCGTTGACCTCTCCTGACGGCCGACCCACCAACGCCGTTTTCGGCTTCTTCGCCATCATGGGCAAAGTAGTCGACGAACTGCGCCCCGACGCCGTCGTGGTAGCTTTTGACGCGGGCAAGCCGGCCTTTCGTACCGAGGCGCTTGAGAAGTATAAGGCCCAGCGCCCTCCGGCGGACCCGGATCTCGAACAGCAGTTCCCGATCGCGCGTGATCTTCTCGCGGCGATGGACGTCCCGGTGGTCCAGCTCAAAGGCTGGGAAGGCGACGACATCCTCGGTACGCTCGCGGCGCGTGGCGAGGCAGCCGGCATGCGCGTCTTTCTGGCGACCGGTGACCGCGACGCCTATCAGCTTATCAGCGCTCATACCAGTGTGGTGACGCACAAGGCCAGCATCAACGAACCCGTCATCATCACGCCGCGCGATGTGTGCGAGCGCTACGGCGTCGGCCCCGATCGCGTGGTCGACTACCTCGGTCTGAAGGGAGATCCCAGCGACAACATTCCCGGCATCCCCGGCGTCGGCGAGAAGACCGCGAGCAAGCTGCTCCAGGAATACGGCACGCTTGACGCCGTGATCGAAGCGGCCCGGTCTGGCAGGATCAAGGGCAAGGTGGGGGAGTCGCTGGCTGCCAACGCTGATCTGGCCCAGGTGTCGCGCACGGTCGCGACGATCCGGCGCGATGTGGACGTCGACCTTGACCTTGCGACAATCCGCTTCGGTCCCTTCGATGCTGTGCGCGTTACGGAGACCTTCATGAACTACCGCCTGAAAAGCCCCCTGCGCTGGATACTGGGCTACGGGAGCTCTCGTGACCAGCCGTCTGCTGATCAGGAAATCGACAGTGCGGACCGCGTTGCGGTCAAGCCCCGGGGTTTCCCGGCGATCGCTTCCGAGCTTGCCGGTACGGCGCTGGTGCTCGGCGAGAGCGAGGGCACGCTCTTTGACCTTGACAAGAAGCTTGCAATCAGCCGCGGCACGAAGGACGCTACGCGCGTCCTGACTGGCGCGCAGCTGTCCGCGGAGCTGGTCGCCACGCTCGGCGACGGGGGTCCCGCTCTCGTCTGCGGCGATCTGCGACCTCTGATCACGGAGGTCTGTCCGCCGGACAGCGCACTTCCTGCGGCGCTCGATTTGGATACGCTTGATGCGGACCGGCTCTTCGACATCCCGTTGGCGGCCTATCTGCTCAACTCATCGCGCACGGACTTCAGCCTTGAGACGCTTGCGCTTGAGCAGCTCGGCTATACGGCGACCGACCTGCCCCAGCGCGCGCAGCTGACGGCGCGCCTGGCAGCCGCGTTGCAGGAGCGTCTGGTCGAAGACGGGTCAGACGAGGTCATGCGCAGGATTGAGATGCCGCTGCTACCCGTGCTGTTGCGTATGGAGCGCAGGGGATTTGCGCTTGACACCAAGGTGCTCGCCGAGCTTGCCGCCACGGGCGGAAAGCAGATAGCGGAGCTTCAAAGCAGTATCTGGGAGCTTGCGGGCCGTGAGTTCAACATCGACAGTACGAAGCAGCTCGCCGAAGTGCTTTTCGACGAGCTGGGTATGGCGCCGGTCAAGACGGGGAGCAAATCCCGCTCGACGGACGCCTCGGTGCTCGCCGAGCTGGCGCTCCAGCATCCGATTGCCGCCCTGGTCAGTTCGTATCGGGAACTCAAGAAACTCCAGACGACCTATATCGAGGCCTTGCCCAAGCTGCTCGGAGCGGATCGGCGTCTGCATACCTGCTTCAATCAGACGGTGGCAGCGACCGGGCGCCTGTCGTCAAGCAATCCCAACCTGCAAAACATCCCCGTACGCAGCGACCTGGGTCGCGCCGTTCGCGAAGCCTTCATCCCCAGTGAGCCGGACTGGAAGATCCTGTCGGTCGACTACAGTCAGATCGATCTGCGCGTACTCGCGCATCTCTCAGGCGACGCGGGCCTGATCGCGGCCTTCAAAAGCGGCGAGGACTTCCACCGCGCCACGGCGGCGCGCATCTTCGGGGTCGCACCGGAGGCCGTCGACGCTTCCATGCGCTCGCGTTCAAAGGCGGTCAACTTCGGCATCATCTACGGGCAGGGCGCCCGCGCGCTCTCCCAGCAGCTCGACATCAGTTACGGAGAGGCGCAGGCCTTCATCGACCGCTACTATCAGACCTTCCCGCGCGTCAAGGAGTACCTGGCAGAAGTCGTGGCATTTGCCCACAGCCACGGCTGGGTGGCCACGCTCTACGGACGCAAGCGCCACATCCCCGAAGTCCGTGCAAGCAACCACGCGCTGCGTAGCTTTGGCGAGCGTACCGCCATGAACCACCCCATGCAGGGTACGGCCGCCGACCTCGTCAAACTGGCCATGATCGCGGTCGACGCGCGCATGCGCGCCGACAAGATGACCGCGCGCCTGCTGGTGCAGGTCCATGACGAACTGGTCTTTGAAGTGCCGCCCGGGGAGCTGGACGACCTGACCGCGCTTGTAACCGAAGAGATGAGCGGCGTCGCGCAGCTGGAAGTGCCGCTGGATGTCTCCGTAGCGGTCGGCAGCAACTGGGCCGAAGCGAAGTAATGAGTTTTCATCCCGTATCGTTGCTCTAAGGTGAAAAATGAGACGAAAGCCCGCATTAAGAACTTCTACTAAGGAAAAAAATTAATGAAGAAATTTATCATAATTTGTATTCTGGCCGTGGCGATGTTGTTTTTGGTTTCTTGCGCCAAGAAACCTGCGGCCAGCAAGCCTAATGGGAAAACGCCGCAGACGTCTACCCAGACTTCCGCAACCGTAGAGCCTACTGCAGCGTCAACTCTGACAATAGATGGTACTAGTAGCAATGGAGGCAACAGCGGCAGTAGCAATAGTGGTAGCAGCAGCAACAGCAATGCTGTTGTTACTTCAATCACTCATGCAGAGATGGCAAAACTGATTAAGCAGGCGGCGACTTTTAATGAGTTGAAGAAACAGTATGGCTTGGCTATGAATCCGAAGCTTGAAAACCAAAATTCTTTCGAAACCGTCACTAGTCCTTCTGGGTTCACTTTTACATTCGGAAATAGTTTCAATAACACGATTTATGATTATAGCCAATTTAAGCTTCAGGCTATATCTGGGCCAGCTTCTCTTGTATTTCCTAAGTATATCGGCATGCAGACTGCGCAAATTCCAGGTTATGATCAACAAGGCTCAATGGATCAGCTGATCCAAATCAATGATCAGTATGGCGCTTACTATATCTTATTATCTGAGCCTGGCATACTTGGTGCCAACGACCAAGTTACTATGGGTGCTATGTGATCAGCATAATGAGTGGAAAACTTATAGAACCTGACTTCGTCAATTTAGTGACCAGTTTTACTGGAGCCGTTCAATGAGCTCCATCACATCTGGCGCTCTTAAGCCAGGTAAATCCGCCGTCGTTACCGGTCTGTCACCGATTTGTTCTAAATCTATATTGACTACAATATCTTGATGTCCTAACCTTAAGAAGCCCAATATCTTGTGGCACCGACAAGAAAGCGTCTACCGTGAACAAAACGGCTTCTCAGGAGGAACCATGGCGACAAACGCAACAAAAACCAGCTTCGATCAATCGATCAACGAGCGCCTGGCGCCTAACTCTCTGACGGTTCTGGAGCGACGTTACCTGAAGAAGGACGAAGAGGGCAACCCTATTGAAACGCCGGCTGATATGTTTGCGCGCGTGGCTGAAAACATCGCTTCGGCTGAGGCTATCTGGGGAACTAAGGCCGACGTTGAGACGGCGACCAGGGACTTCTACGAGCTCATGACCTCGCTGGAGTTTCTCCCCAATTCGCCGACGCTCATGAACGCCGGCCGCGACCTGCAGCAACTCTCCGCCTGCTTTGTGCTGCCGGTGGGCGACTCGATGGAGGAGATCTTTGACGCGGTGCGCTCGACGGCGCTCATCCACAAGAGCGGCGGCGGCACGGGATTTTCGTTCTCGCGCCTGCGTCCCTCCGGCGACAATGTGAAGACGACCCAGGGCGTCAGCTCCGGTCCGATCAGCTTCATGCGCGTCTTCAACCAGGCGACCGAAGCCGTCAAGCAGGGCGGCACGCGTCGCGGCGCCAACATGGGCATTCTGCGCATCGATCACCCCAACATCCTCGAGTTCATCACCTGCAAGAGGAGCGGCGACTTCGAGAACTTCAACATAAGCGTCGCTCTTACCGAGGCCTTCATGGAGGCGGTCGTCAGCGGCGAAAAGTACACACTCTACAATCCGCATACGAAGGAAGCCACCGGAGAGCTCGACGCGCGCGAGGTCTACCAGCTCATCATCGATCTGGCCTGGGCGACGGGGGACCCCGGCATCATCTTCATCGATCGTATCAACCGCGCCAACCCGACGCCGCAGGTTGGCGAGTTCGAAGCCACCAACCCCTGTGGCGAGCAGCCACTTCTGCCCTATGAGGCCTGCAATTTGGGCTCGATCAATCTCTCGCGTATGGTCAAAGAGGGCACGGACGGCAAGAAGGTCATCGACTGGAAACGCCTCAAGGGGATCGTGCATCGCGCGGTACGCTTCCTTGATAACGTGATCGAAGTCAACCGCTATCCGCTGCCGGAGATCGATGCGATGGCGCGCGGCAACCGTAAGATCGGTCTGGGCGTGATGGGCTGGGCCGATATGCTCATCATGCTGGGCATCCCCTACGACAGCGACGAGGCGGTCAGGACCGGCGAAGAGATCATGGCCTTCATCGACGATGAGGCCAAGGCCGAGAGCCGTGCGCTGGCTAAGATCCGGGGCGCCTTCCCGAACTTCGAAGGCTCGATCTATGATACGCCGGACGCAGAGCCCATCCGCAACGCGACGGTGACGACCATCGCGCCGACCGGTACGCTCTCGATCATCGCCGCCTGCTCTTCGGGCGTCGAGCCACTGTTCGCGGTCAGCTATGTGCGCAATGTCATGGACAACGACAAGCTGGTTGAGGTCAACCCCTTGTTTGAGGAGGTAGCGCGGGAGTGTGATTTCTATTCGCCCGAGCTGATGGAAGAGATCGCGGAGCAGGGTACCGTGCGCGGTCTTGACGCCGTGCCGGTCGACGTGCAGGAGGCCTTTGCGACGGCGCACGACATCACGCCGGTCTGGCACATCCGCATGCAGGCGGCTTTCCAGGAGCACACGGATAACGCTGTGTCCAAGACGGTCAACTTCCCCAACAGCGCAACGACAGAAGACGTCCGCATGGTCTACGATCTGGCCTACGAGCTGAAGGTCAAGGGTGTCACGATCTACCGTGACGGCAGCAAGGACAGCCAGGTGCTCACCACCGGTGCGACCGCAAAAGCCGGAGCCGCTGCGGCTGAGTCCACAGCTCCTGTTGGCGCTGCCGGTCTTGAGCCGCGCCCGCGTCCCGAGATCACACAGGGTCGCACGGAGAAGATCAAGACGGGCTGCGGCAGTCTCTATGTGACGATCAACTGGGACGAGCAGGGCATGTGCGAGATCTTCAGCCAGATGGGTAAGTCCGGCGGCTGTGCGGCGAGCAATATGGAAGCGCTCTCACGCATGATTTCAGCGTCTTTGCGCGCTGGTATCGATCCGCACTCGCTGATTCCGCACCTGCGCGGTATCCGCTGTCCCAGTCCCATGTGGGCCGAGGGCGGCAAGGTGCTGAGCTGCGCCGATGCAATCGGTATCGCGCTGGAGCATGCGCTTGAGTACCACGAGAACGGATCGGTCGTCACCGCAGTAAGCAAGCACACCGATGATCTTGATAACCTGACCGGCGCCTGCCCTGAGTGCGGCGGCGTGTTGGAGCATGAGAGCGGTTGCGCGGTCTGCCGGGCCTGTGGTTATTCCAAGTGTGCGTAAGGAGCTTTTACCATGGTACTTTCTGATCACACTATCAAGTTGAAGATGGCTTCGGGCGACATCGTGGTCGACCCCTGTGATGAGGCCGACATCCAGCCCTCAAGCATCGATCTGCATCTGTCGGACAGTTTCGAGGTATTTAACAACTCGCGCTATCCCTACATCGACCCCCTAAGCGAGCAGCCCGGACTGACCAGTCCCGCGACTGCGACGGTAACCGAACCCTTCGTTTTGCATCCAGGTCAGTTCGTCTTAGGCTCGACGGTTGAACGTATCGAACTGTCAGACGACATCGTCGCGCGTCTGGAAGGCAAGAGCTCGCTGGGCCGTCTCGGTCTGCTGATCCACTCGACGGCAGGTTATGTTGATCCCGGCTGGAAGGGACGTCTGACCCTGGAGCTTTCCAATGTGGCCAACCTCCCCATTCTGCTGCGCCCCGGCATGCCCATCGGCCAGATCTCGTTCACCCAGATGACCACTCCGGTAGATCGTCCCTACGGGCACATAGCCCTGAACAGCAAATACCAGAATCAGAACGGCACTACCCCGAGTAGGATGTATCAAAACTGACATTTTGCAGAATGGGAACAGCACGCTACGGGTTTGCTTGTTCATCGTGTCGTTGCAGGGCATTGCGCCTGACGTATAGCTTCCTGTCAGAATTATCGCCAGACGTGGCAGAGAATGACGGAAACGTATGGTTTGCGAGCGATATTTAGCGAGAAACAGGCCTCTGAGCGCCATTTCCGATCAATCTTGCGAGAAAAACCATACGTTTCCGTCATTCTCTGCCACGTCTGGCCGTTTTTGCGATCTGCGCCGCTGTGGTCGGCCGTGACACACCGTGACGCATCGTGACGCACCGTGACGCACCGTGATGCAATTAGATGTGGTTAGTCAGCCACTCGATCAGGAACTTCGGCATGATCCCGAAGAGCGATTTGCCCCAGCGCGACGCCGCGACGGGAAAGATCTTCAGCCGCCAGGCGATCATGCGGCGCAGATGTGCGGTGCCGCGGCGATGGAGGGCCTGTACCTCCTCCGGGCTACCTCCGGCAGCGATGGCGCGCCCGGCGGACCGGCCGCTGTCCATTGCCCAGCTGATGCCCTCGCCTGAGGTGGGGGAGAGAAAGCCGCCCGCTTCGCCGACCATGAGCACATGCCCCCGACCTGTGACGATGTCGTGCGCACTGCGGTGCTTGAGCGCCGACCAGCCCTCGCGCTTGATCGACTCTCCGAGATTCAGACGCTCGCGCAGGATCTCCAGGGCGTGGTCTTGCTGCTCGCCGGGGCGCTTGGTTCCCGGATAGTAGATGAGGCCCACCAGGGCGCGCTCATTTTTGGGGATGACGTAGCCAATCGCGAGATCAGGTACCTCTTCGGTCCAGAAGCAGTCGAAGACCGCGTCGACCGGCCCCGTGCGCAGGCAGTAGTCCTGTACGGTGAGGTAGCAGTCGAAGGGCGCAAGCCCCAGCGCGCGACGCAGGCGCGAACGCGAGCCGTCGGCGCCGACCAGCCAGTCGCAGACCACGGTGCGCTCCTCACCGCGCGCGTCAAGCGTCACCCGAAGCTTCCCGTCGGCCGTTTCTTCGTGTCCGACGTAAGAGCAGGCGTCCCAGATCTCGGCCTTATCCGCCACGAGGGTAAGCATCCACTCGTCGAAGGGCGCCCGGTCGACATTGAGAAAGCCCAGCCGGGTGTCATAGTGGTGGCGCTTATCCCAGTCGTTGTAACGGAAGTACACGGTGTCGGGTTCAAGCAGAAGCTTCGCGGGCATCTCCACGCCCATCTCAGCGAAAATGTCCTGCGAGAGCGGATGGATCATGCCCCCGCAGCTTTTGTCGCGCGGCAGACTGAAGCGATCGACCATCAGCACCGGGCCGGCTTTGGCCGCGTAGTAGGCGGCGAGGATGCCGGCGGGGCCCGTGCCGACCACCAGGGTATGAACAGACGTTTCTTCAGCCATGGCAACGATTATAGCGGATATGACCGCGCTGTTGAGCGTTTGCTTCGCATGCAGGCGTAAACGGAGCGCTGGGTCCGCGCGAAGTCTCTGCGGTTTGCTCTCCTGTGCTAGACTGAGCTACAGAAGTATCACTACATAAAGGAGAGTTTCAACCATGACGGTTTGTTGGCGTACGCGCGAATGCGATCCGGAGATACAGAAAGATTGTCAGCATGCGGTGACGGACTACGACATGTGTCCGTCGAAATGCTTCTTCGCGGTCTGCGATCGCCCCACCCATGAGGTTACGAGCGATCCCGCTCTCGTGTTTGATCCCGAGGTCGATCGGAGCCAGGCACTGAAGCAGTCCTGTCTCTATTGTGTCTTCTTTCTCACACATGGCCCGCGCAAGCCTAAAGACTCGAAGCTTGGCGTATAATAGAACTTCATTATGAAGGAGTATCGAGTATATGTCTGCGTTTGAAATGGAATTCGAAGTTCAGTGCCCCAACGACGGTATGATCACCGTGGGCCTTCCTAATATCGAGGGCGTGAAGATCCAGAGTAACGACCATGCCGAGCTGGTTGTGCGCTGTCCGCGTTGCGGTACGCTCATCACGGTCATCACGCAGCTGCCGGCCGACATGCCCGCGGCACTGATGCACGTCATGGAGGCCATCTCGCACAGCATGGACGGCCCGATGGTTGAGAGCCGTCTGAACGCGCTGTTTACGCAGATGGAGAGCTGGGCTTCGGGCTTTGATTTCGAGCCTTTTGACGACATTCCCGATTTCCTGGCGCCGCGGGAGCTTGGCGAAGACGAAGAGTCGCATCTGGGCTACTTCCGCAGCGAACTTGATAAACTGGAGTCCGTCGACGATTTTCTGAAACGGATCGACGAAGAGTAAGTACCTCTGACGCGTAAGGAGACCCGTTATGGTGTGGATCATCGTAGCTATCGCAGTTCTGCTTATCCTTGCTATCCTTGTGGGGAGCTACAATCGTTTTATCGTGCTGCGCGGGCGTGTCGACAACGCCTGGGCGCAGGTGCAGGTGCAGCTCAAGCGCCGCTGGGACCTGATTCCGAATCTGGTCGAGACGGTCAAAGGCTATGCCGCGCATGAGTCCGGCACGCTTGAGGCGGTCGTCGCGGCTCGAAGCGCTGCGGTCAGCGCCACGACGCCGGCAAGTAGCGCCCAGGCCGAGGCTGGCCTGACGGGCGCGCTGCGCCAGCTGCTGGCGGTTGTCGAGGCCTATCCCGACCTGAAGGCCAACCAGAACTTCCTGAGCCTGCAGGGCGATCTGCGCGACACCGAGGACAAGATCTCCTACGCGCGCCAGTTCTTCAACGACACGGTCATGAACTACAACATCGCCATCGCGCGCTTCCCGGGCGTGATTATCGCCAACCTGTTCAACTTCAAGCCGCGCGAGAGCTTTGAGGCGCCGGAAAGCGAGCAGGCCGCTTTCCAGGTATCCTTCGAGGGCGCGCCGAAGGTCGCGGACGCAGCGGTCCCGGCTTCAACCCCTGCGGCTGCGGACGCGGCGATGCCCGCGGCAGCCCCTGCTGCCGAAGCAGCCCCGGCTCCCGCGGACGCGGCCGCCCCGGCCGCCCCGGAAACTTCGGAGGTTTAAGCCAGATGGCCGGTATCCTGGAAGCGATTACGCACGGGCTTTCAAAGGTCAATCCGACGCTGTTTACGCTCGGACCTTTCACCGTGCGCTGGTATGGTATCGCGTATCTCGTCGGCTTCGTCGTCGGCTACTTCATCATCAGCTTTCTCAACAAGCGCTGGAAGCTGGGTATGAGTGGCGACGACCTGCTGACTCTGCTGCTCATCTTGATCGTGGTCTGCATCGTCTCATCGCGCCTCTTTTACTGCATCTTCTACAATCCGATCTACTATCTGCACAATCCGCTCGACATCCTCAAGACCTGGGATGGCGGGATGTCGTTTCACGGCGCCATCATCGGTGGCGTCGTCGCCCTGCTTATCGCGGCGCGCCAGATCAGGCAGCCCTTTCTGCGCCTGGCTGACCTTTGCGCCGTGGCACTGCCCTTCGGACTCTTTCCGGGGCGCATCGCCAACTTCATCAACGGCGAGCTCTGGGGGCGCGTCACGAAGGTCGCCTGGGGCGTCGTGTTTCCGGCGGCCGGACCCCTGCCCCGGCATCCCTCCGCGCTCTACGAGGCAGTCCTTGAGGGTCTGCTGCTTTTCGCCGTCATGATGGTGCTGGCGCTGCGCCGCCGTCTGTGGCCGCGGGGCTTTCTGGCGGGTACCATGATGACGCTCTACGGGATCTTTCGTATTTTTGGAGAGTTCTTCCGTCAGCCGGATGCGCAGTTGGGCTTTCTCTTCGGCACGAAGTGGCTGACTATGGGGATGCTGCTGTCGCTGCCCATGATCGTTGCGGGTCTTGGTCTCATCGTCTGGGCCTGGAAGGGTGAGGACTGGTGGGGCGAACGGATGATCGGGCGCGCCGCTCAGGTCCGCCGCAAGGGTAACAAGGCTGATACAGAGGACACAGAAGAGGCGACAGAACCGATAGAGTAGTAATTATAGTAGTGACGTAGTAACGTAACGTAGTAAAAGGAGTCTCAGGAATATGAAACAGCATCGTATGCTGGCTTATCTGATCTGTGCGGTGCTGCTCTCCGTCCTGGTGACGGGCCTTGCCGCCTGCAAGAAGCAGACGGTCAAGACCACGCCCCCGCCCGTGACAAGCGAGCCTAAGGTCGCGCAGAAACCCAAGCCCGTCTGGCCTCTGACCGGCCTGCCGGCCGATGAGAACGCGCCTTTGGATCGCTATCCGCTCTCGGTCAAGATCGAGAATCTGCGATCCGTGCGTCCTCAGTCGGGGCTAAACAGTGCCGACATCGTATACGAGACCGAGGTCGAGGGGGGCATCACGCGCTTCAACTGCCTCTTCGACTCGCAGATCCCCGATGAGGTCGGGCCGGTTCGCTCGGCGCGTCTCTCCGACCTGTGGGTTGTGCCCCAGTATCAGGCTCTGCTGTTCTATTCAGGGGCAAACGGGCAGGTGAAGAGTGGCTTGCAAGAGCGCGGCCTGACCAAGATGGACGTCGACGCGGCCAGCTCGCTCTACCATCGTGTTAAAGGCAAGCGTGCGCCGCACAACCTCTTCCTGTCGCTGTCAAAGGCCTACGACAAGGCCAAGGCGATCGGGGTCGCAACCTCAGGCGAGGGCATGCGTCCCGGTCCGGTGTTCGGAGCGCTGGCCTCGGACGAGACGACTTCATCTGGCGTCAGTATCGACATCCCGTTTTCTCCGCTTTCACGCGCGGCCTGGACCTGGGACAGCGCCAGCGGGCACTATCTGCGCAGCACCGACGGCGCGGTTCACACTGATGCGCTGACGGGCGCGCAGGTTTGGGCTGACAACGTGGTGATCATGTGGGCGACCTACACTCAGCAGGGTAAGGTCGACGCAGCCGGAAACGTCACCTACGACGTCACTCTGGGCGGCAGCGGTAAAGCCGCGGTTTTCCGCGGCGGCCTGCGCATCGATGGCACCTGGAGCGCGACTGCAAGCGAGCCGCCCACCTTCAGCGACGCGGCCGGCAAGCCGATCCCGCTTACGCCAGGACGAACCTGGTTTGAGGTCCCCCGCGACAGCGTCGCCATCGTAAGTCAATAACGCGTCAGGCAATGACGCCGTAGGGGGCGCCGACCCGGCGCTTTGCGCTGGCAGAAAGGGACGAGACCGGCAATGGCAGAGATAAAACGCGTTCTGGCTATCCACGACATCAGCTGTTTCGGTAAGTGCTCCCTGACGGTGGCGTTGCCCATCATCTCGGCGGCGGGTATCGAGACGACCGTGCTGCCGACAGCGGTGCTCTCGACGCATACCGGCGGCTTTCAGGACTTCACCTTTCGTGACCTGATCGAAGATATCCTGCCCATCGTCTCACATTGGCAGACCCTCGACCTGCACTTTGACGCTATCTACTCGGGCTTTCTGGGTAGCTTCAAGCAGATAGATCTGGTCATCGAACTGATCGCGCGCCTCAGGAGCGACGACACCCGGATCATCGTCGATCCGGTGATGGCCGACCAGGGCGAGCTCTACGGGCTGTTTCCGGCGGACTTCCCGCGCGGCATGGCGCGCCTCTGCGCGCTGTCCGACGTGATCGTCCCAAACACCACCGAGGCGGCTCTGCTGCTGGGCCGCGACTGGACGGCGCCTCCGTATGCAAAGGCGCGTGTGCGCGAGCTCTGCCAGGCGCTGACGACGGATCTGGGCGCGAAAGCGGCCGTGCTGACGGGCGTGTCCTTTGACGACGCGCACCTGGGCGCGGCGAGCTTTGAGGCGCCATCTGGGCGCTTCACCTGCGCGCAGGAGGTCCTGGTGCCCGACCTGTACCACGGCACGGGCGACGTGTTCGGCTCGGTACTGGTGGCCGCGCTCGTGCGCGGGGTGACGCTTGCCGCAGCGACCGAGGCGGCGGCGCGCTTCACGGCGGAGAGTATCCGGCGCAGCTACGCGGCGCAGACCGATAACCGCTACGGCGTAGACTTCGAGAGCGGCCTGGCCGGCCTGGTCGATCTCATAGAGAGCGTCAGGTAACAAAAGGATTCCGAGGCACACAGGGGCCGGTTCCTTTTGTGTTATGCCAGGATTTTGTCGCGCGGTGATATACTCATTACAGAAGGAAAACTACCTACTGAAAGGCTGAAGCGTACATGTCAGGACATTCCAAGTGGGCAACCACCAAGCATCGTAAAGGGGCTCAGGACGCGAAGCGCTCGGCGCTCTTCGGCAAGCTGACGCGCATCATCTACGTTGCGGCTAAGGAAGGCGACCCCAATCCGGCAAACAACGCCACACTGAAGACCGCCATCGACAAGGCCAAATCCTACAGCCTGCCCAAGGACAAGATCGACGCCGCCATCGCCAAGGCGAGCGGTATCGGCGCCAACGGGGCGATCTTTGAAGAGATCGTCTACGAAGGCTACGGGCCGGCGGGCGTTCCGCTCTATGTCGAGGTGCTGACCGACAACCGCAACCGTACCGCCGCCGACGTGCGCTCCGCCTTCTCGAAGGCGGGCGGCAACTTGGGCACGTCCGGTTCGGTCGCGTTTCAGTTCGAGCGTCGCGGTCAGATCCTGGTTGATCCGGGCGATTTGGACGAGGATGAGTTCATGCTTCTGGTGGCTGAGGCCGGCGGCGAAGACATCGAAGCAACTGACGAAGAAGTCTATGTCTGGACCAAATCCGACGAGGTCGCTCTCGTGCGTAAGAACCTGATTGACGCGGGTGTCGAGGTCACTGGCTCCGACCTTTTGATGGTTGCGAAAAGTCCCAGTCCTATTGAAACCTCTGAGGCAAAGAAGGTCATGCGCCTGATCGAGCGTCTTGAGGAGAGCGACGACGTGCAAAACGTCTATCACACGATGGATCTGACAGACGAGCAACTTGACGAGCTCGACAGCGAGTAAGCACGAGGAGGCCCGATGATCATCCTGGGCGTAGATCCGGGTCTGTTGCACACCGGTTGGGGCGTCATCGAGCGTCAGGGCTCGCAGATGCGCGCCCGCGCCTATGGCTGTATTGACACGAAGTCCGGTGATGACATCGGCCATCGCCTCCAGCTTATCCATCAGGGCATCATCGATGTTATCGACCACTATCATCCTCAGGCCTGTGCTGTCGAGGACGTATTCTTCGGCGCCGACGCCAAGGCGGCCTTCAGCGTAGGGGAGGCGCGCGCGGCGGTCATTCTGGCTGCCGCCGCCTTTAACCTGCCGTTGGGCCAGTATCCGCCGCGTCAGGTCAAGCAGGTCGTCGTCGGTGTCGGCGGGGCCGAGAAAGCGCAGGTAGCCTATATGATCCGCCTGCAACTGGGACTTGACCACGACCCCAGGCCCGATCACTGCAGCGACGCTCTTGCCATCGCGCTGGCTCACGCGCTACTTACGCGCGGACAGGAATGTGACGGGGGAGACGGTCCTCTTTGTCATAAAACGCAAAAAGGGCCAGCCCTTTTGTGTTCGAAGGACTCCTGCTCATGATCGCCTTTCTGGCTGGGACGATCGCGGAGAAGACTGCTGACGGCGTGACGCTTGACGTGGGCGGCGTCGGTTATCTTCTGGGCGCCTCGACGGGGACTCTGGCCAATCTGGGCGCTGTCGGCGACGAAGTTCTGCTCTATACGCACTTGCATCTGCGCGAGAATGAGATCGCGCTCTACGGCTTTGCCGACGCGGGCGAGCGCGCGGCCTTTCTGGCGCTGATTGCCATCTCAGGCATCGGGCCGAAGGTGGCGCTGGCGGTGCTCTCAGCACTTTCGCCGCAGATCCTGGCCAATGCGGTTACCACGGAGGACGTGGCGACGCTTTCCAGCGTGCCGGGCATCGGCAAGAAGACGGCGCAGCGCATGATCCTGGAACTTAAGGGTAAACTGGGCGCCCCGCTTGAGACGGCTGGCGCCTCAGGCGCCGGCGCGGGCGCCACCGGTGGCGGCGCCGTCGCGGCTTCTGCTCTGGCTGAGGCTCAGGCAGCGCTCTTCTCCATGGGTTTTGCGCCGGTCGAAGTAGCCGAGGCTCTGGTGGGCGCCGATGCCGAGGCCGATACGGCCGCGTTGCTTAAAAGAGCCCTGCATCGCTTGGGCGGGGGTGCATAAATGGTCGGCACGCGCTGGGAAGCCGAGAGTTCCGAGTTCGCGGCGACACATCCCGCCAGCGCTGAGACGCGCATCGTATCTGGTTCGGCGACCTCTGGCGAGGATGCCGCCGACGCGAGTCTGCGCCCGACGACTCTGGACGACTACCTCGGTCAGACTCGCGTCAAGGAGAATCTCAAGGTGCTCATTACCGCTGCTCTGCAGCGGGCTGAGCCGCTTGACCATGTCTTGCTCTCCGGCCCGCCTGGCCTGGGCAAGACGACGCTCGCGACCGTCATCGCGCACGAACTGGGTGCGCAGATCAGGCAGACGAGCGGCCCTGCCATCGAGCGCGCGGGCGACTTGGCGGCGATTCTTTCGAACCTGGAGGCCGGCGATGTGCTCTTCGTCGATGAGATCCACCGTCTGTCGCGTGCCATCGAAGAGGTGCTGTACTCGGCCATGGAGGACTTCACGCTTGACATTGTGATTGGCAAAGGGCCGGCGGCGCGCTCGCTCACGCTTGACATCGCGCACTTCACGCTTATCGGGGCGACCACGCGCACGGCGCTGCTCTCAAACCCGCTGCGCGACCGCTTCGGCGTGAACTTCCGCCTGGACTACTACAGCCCGACCGAGCTTGCCGACATCGTTATGCGCAGCGCGCGCATCCTGGGGGCGCGTATCGACGCGGACGGCGCCGCCGAGATCGGCTCACGCAGCCGCGGGACGCCGCGCCTGGCCAACCGACTGCTCAAGCGGGTACGCGACTATGCGCAGGTCAACGTCTCCGCGAGCGCTCCGCTGACCGAAGAGATCGCGCGCGAGGCGCTGAGCTTCTTTGAAGTCGATGAGCTGGGTCTTGACTGGATGGATATCAAGATCCTGCGTACGCTGACTGAGACCTTCGCCGGACGCCCGGTGGGACTGACCACGCTGGCGTCGGCGACCGGCGAGGAGGCCGACAGTCTCGAGGACGTCTACGAGCCCTACCTGCTACAAAACGGCCTGATCGTACGAACGCCCAAAGGGCGCCAGGCCACGGCGCGCGCCTGGGAACACCTGGGACTGCCGTTGCCGCAGACCGCCTTGCAGCAGGATACGCTCTTCGAAGACTAGACGGTGATTTTCGCGCCAAATGAGCCATGCAGGTTGCAGTGAGCGATCGCCACGAGCTCGGAACCCGGCGCCAGGTTCAGCACAGTCGAGAACTGGGGATCGACCGCCTGTGGCAGACCGCTGAAGAAGGCGAGCGGGGCCCCGTTACAGAAAAGCTCAATGCGATCGAAAAAGTGCCCCGGCTCGTTGGGGTGGGCCACAGAATACCCGAGTTTGACCGTCACATGAAACGCCCCCTCCAGCTCCTCGACCTCCAGGTAGGGGGTGTGCTTCTTCGTGAAATCATCGGCGGATGCGCTATCATCGGTGAAAACCGGCGGGGTAAGGGCGAGGGCTTCAGTCATGTTGAAACTCCTTTCAGAGAGCGGATACGCAGCGCGTCTTGCGCTACACTTGATACGTAGTTTTATCATAGCGCGCTCAGGCGGCAGGTAAGGATTCTCTCCTGAAACCGCACAGAATCAGCGCAGAAAGAAGGGCGAACAGTGAGCGACGAAAACGCAGGGGCGCAGCTACTTGACGGACGCAAGACGGCGGTCCGCGTCAAAGCGGAGGTGCGCGCGCGCGTCTTTGAACTCCAGGCCCGGACGGGGGAGCACCCCTGTCTCGCGATGGTGCTCGTGGGGGAGGACCCCGCCAGCCAGTCCTACGTGCGCATGAAGGCGCGCGACTGCGAGGAGGTCGGCATCATCGCGCGCGACCACCATCTGCCGGCAGATATCAGCCAGGACGAGCTTAACGCGCTCATCGATGAGTTGAATGCCGAGGAAAGCGTCCACGGCATCCTCGTACAGATGCCTCTGCCAGCCGGTCTCGACGAGGAGGCCGTTGTCGAGCGCATCAGTCCGGCCAAGGACGTCGACGGCTTTCATCCGGAAAACCTCGGACTGCTGCTGCGCGGTCGTCCCGCGATCCAGTCCTGTACGCCGGCCGGCGTCATGCGTCTGCTCGATGAGTACGGGATTGACCCGGAGGGTAAGCACGCCGTGGTCGTCGGGCGCTCCACTATCGTTGGCAAACCGCAGGCTATCCTGTTGCTCGCGCGTAACGCGACGGTGACCATCTGCCACTCACGCACCCTTGAACTGCCGGCCATCTGCCGCCAGGCCGACATCCTGGTGGCGGCGATCGGACGCGCGAAGATGATCGACGCAAGCTACGTCAAGCCCGGCGCGGTCGTCATCGATGTGGGCATCAACCGAACTGCGGAGGGGCCGCTGGTCGGCGACGTCGACTTCGAGGCGGTGCGCGCCGTCGCAAGTGCTCTCACGCCGGTTCCCGGCGGCGTCGGTCCGCTGACGCGGGCGCTGCTGATGCGCAATACGCTAGAAGCGTTTGAAAACCAGCTGTCGTGAACTACAGCGTTAATCTCTCCCGCCTGACGAACGGCGATCTGGTAACACTGGCCGTCGCGCTGCTCGTGATATTTGCGCTCTTCGCGGTGCTGTTGTTCACGCAGCGCAAGTATCTGCGCTTCCTGCGTCGTCCGCCGCAGTACAAGATCGACAAGGAGCGTTACGAGAGGCTGGCAGACGAGGCCGTTCAGCATCACGCCGAGGCGCGCGAGGGGCTCCGGCACGCTGATCGCCTGATGGAGCTGATCCGGGCCGGCGCGGGCCGCGAGGTCTACGTTGAGCACCTGGTGCTGCACGCCTGCTGCACGCCCTGTACGATCAAGTCCTACGCGCGCCTTGCTGCCGGTCAGGCTGTCACGCGCGAGGGAAAACCGGTGATCGCTGACAGGATCACGCTCCTGTTCTACAATCCTAATATCGCGCCGGCCGACGAATACGAGCGCCGTCGCGCCGCGCTCATGAACTACTGCGTCGACCAGCACATCGAGGCTGTCGAGCTTGAGTACGAGCCCTCACTTTGGGAGGAGGCGACCGCCGCGGACCAAGCCGTACCCGGTCGCTGCCGGCAGTGCTATGCCCTGCGCCTGAACCGCGCCGCGCGCTGGGCGTCCGAGCACGGCGCAGACGCCCTGACCACCACGCTCACGATCAGCCCCTATCAGCTGCCAGATATCATCGCCGAGGAGGGTCGGAAAGCTACCGCAGCAGTAGGTCTTGACTACCTCGACATCGACTTCTCGCCCGACTACCGTGCCAGCCAGGCAGCCGCGCGCGTAGCCGGCATCTACGTGCAGAACTACTGCGGCTGCCTGCCATCGAAGCGCGAGGCCGCAGAACAACGCGTTGCAAAAAAGGCTGCGAAGCAATCTGCCCGCTCGGGCAGCACCCTCCTCGCAGGGGACGCCGAGGCCGGCGTCTCGTCGGTTCCAACTACGGAGAAGCCCGATGCGCACTGACGACTTCGACTACGAGCTCCCGCCCGAACTGATCGCCCAGACGCCGGCTGATCCCCGCGACAGCTGTCGCCTGCTCGTGCTTGACCGCGCGACGGGCAAGCGCGAACACCGCCGTTTCACCGACCTCCTCGACTATCTGGACCCCGGCGACCTGTTGGTCGTCAACGAGACCCGGGTGCTCCCCGCGCGTCTGCGCGGCCAGCGAGCCGGCGGGGGAGCGGCCGAGCTCCTGCTGCTCAAACAGGAATGCGATAAGGGATCGGAGGTTCTGTCGCGTTTCCACGGATCCACTGCCTCCTCCGAGCTCTGGGAATGCCTCGCGCGTCCCGGCAGGCGCATTCGCGTGGGCGATACCTTAGGCTTCGGCGACGGGCGCCTGACAGCCGAGGTCGTCGAGCGCCGCGACGAGGGCCGTCGCCTCGTGCGCCTCAGCGTGACCGGTCAAGACGACACGGTCGCCGCAGCTCTGCATGCCGTTGGCGAAACTCCGCTCCCGCCCTATATCACACGCAGCGTTGATGACCCCGAACTCTACCAGACCGTCTACGCCAACGCCGAAGACGAGCACTCTGCAGCTGCGCCCACCGCAGGCCTGCATTTCACGCCCGAATTGCTTCGGGCTGTCCAGGACCGCGGCGTCGGCCTGGCGAAGTTGCGTCTCGATGTGGGACTGGACACCTTTCGCCCTGTGACAGAGGACGACCCCCATAAGCACGCCATTCACACGGAGTACTACTTCGTGCCCCCTGAAGCGGCCGACGCAATCAACGCCACCCATGCCCGCGGCAACCGCGTCATCGCCGTCGGCACCACGGTCGTCCGCGCCCTCGAATCTGCCGCCGCCCAACCCGTTCTTCGCAGCGCAGGCGGCTCCACCAGCCTCTACATCCTGCCTGGATTCACCTTCCAGCTTGTCGACGCCCTCATCACGAACTTCCACGTGCCACGCTCGACGCTCGTGATGCTCGTCTCCGCCTTTGCGACCCGCGAGCAGATTCTTGCCGCCTACCAGGAGGCGGTCGCCTGTCGCTACCGCTTCTTCAGTTTCGGCGACGCCATGCTGATCCGCTGATGCGTTTCACTCACCTGCGGCTGGCTCTCGTGTTGCGCTATACTGGTTCAGATATGAAACGTGATCCGGGTGTGGGCACGCAAAGGAGGAGCGTGACCTGCCCGGTTCTTTGACAAGAGACCGAAGGAGGTTGCCGTGAGACCAGTGAACATCACTGATACCACTTTGCGCGACGCGCATCAATCGTTATGGGCAACGCGTATGACCATCGGCGACATGCTTCCCATTCTGGGTAAGCTTGATACGGTGGGGTTCTGGTCGCTTGAATCCTGGGGAGGCGCCACCTTTGACACCTGTCTGCGCTTCCTCGATGAGAACCCCTGGGAGCGTCTGCGCACGATCCGGACGCACTGTCCCAGGACGCGGCTGCAGATGCTGCTGCGCGGACAGAACCTTCTGGGTTATCACCACTACTCTGATGACATCGTGCGGCGTTTCGTCTTCGCCTGCAAGCGCAACGGCATCGACGTGATCCGTAACTTCGACGCGCTCAACGACATTCGCAATCTCAAGACTTCGGCTGAAGCCATGTTGGAGTGCGGCGCGCACTTTCAGGGAGCTATCAGTTACACGATCAGTCCCGTGCATACGATCGACTCCTACCTGGACTACGCCCAGGAGCTTAAGGACCTGGGCGCGAGCAGCATTGCGGTCAAGGACATGGCCGGCATGCTCACGCCGTTTCGCACGGAGAAGCTCGTCAAGGCGCTCGTCGACGAGATCGGCCTGCCCGTGACCGTGCACTGTCACTACATCGGCGGCATGGCGCCGATGAACTACGTCAAAGCGGTCGAGGCGGGAGCGACGACCTTCGACTCGGCCTGCGTGGCCCTGGCCTTCGGCAACAGCCAGCCGGCGACCGAGACCATGGTCGCCGCTCTCAAGGAGAGTCCCTACGACTCCGGACTTGATCTGGACCTGCTCTTCGAGATCGCCGGGTACTGGGAGGAGGTTCGCAAGGTCAACCACATCAAGCGCGGGACTACCTCGCTGCTCTCCCTGGAGGTCTTCTCGCACCAGGTGCCGGGCGGCATGATGAGTAACCTCATCAGCCAGCTTGAGATCCAGAATGCGACCGACCGCCTGCCCGACGTGCTCAAGGAGATCGCCGTGGTGCGCGCCGAGGTCGGCTATCCGCCGCTCGTGACGCCGATGTCGCAGATCGTGGGCACCCAGGCAGTGCTCAATGTCCTGACCGGCAAGCGTTGGGACATCGTCCCGCAGGAGATGCGCGACTATCTGCTGGGCTACTACGGCAAGGCGCCCGCGCCGCTGAATCCGGATGTGGTGGCCAAGGTGCTCGGTGACGAGAAGCCGCTTGACCCCGCGACGGCGCCGTCGACGCTTGCGACGGGCAGCTACAAGCAGGCGGCTGAAGAGATCGGCGACCTGGCGCGCAGCGAGGAAGACGTGCTCATGTACGCGCTCTTCCCCAACGAGGCGCATGCCTACCTGAGCAAACATCGCAGCGGCGTGGAAAAAGCAGTGTTCATGATGGCCGACGAGGCCCGTGTGGTACGAGAGGATGATGATGAGGACATGGAAGTAAAGCAGATCAGCGAGCTTATCAAGCAAGTGACGGACAGCGACCTGGCCGAGGTCATCATCGAAGAGGGCGAGAGCAAGGTCACGCTGCGCAAGGCGGGCGCCGTGCCAGCGGTTGTGGCAGCTCCTGCTGCTGCTGCGCCTGCGGCCGCAGCTCCGGTAGCTGAGGACGGCGCTGCGGCAGGCGGCGCAGCAGCAGCTTCCGACACAAAGAGCGCAGGCGGACGTCCCGCTTCCTGGAAGTCGGTGACTGCTCCGATGGTCGGGACTTTCTACGAGTCGGCCTCGCCGGAGTCCGGTCCCTTTGTCGAAGTCGGCACTGAGTTTGCGGCGGGCGACACGCTTTGCATTGTCGAGGCCATGAAGCTCATGAACGAGATCAAGGCCGAAGAAGCCGGCGTCGTCCGTGAGATCTGCGCGAAGAACGCCACGCTGGTCGAGTACGGCGCGCCGCTCTTCTACTACGAGGCCAGGTAGGCGACCATGGCAGGCGAGCCGAAACTATTCGATACGATCCTCATCGCGAACCGCGGCGAAGTCGCCCTGCGTATCCTGCGCAGCGCGCGCGAGCTGGGCATCGCGACCGTGGCTGTCTACAGCACCGCTGACGCCGACAGTCTGACGGTGCAGCTGGCCGACAAGGCGATCTGCATCGGACCGGCGCCTTCGACGCAGAGCTACCTGGCGCAGCGCTCGATCATTGCGGCGGCGAAGGGCGCTGGCGCGCAAGCCATCCACCCTGGCTATGGCTTTCTGGCCGAAAACGCGGAGTTCTCCGACCTCTGTGCGCGCGAGGGCATCAAGTTCATCGGTCCGTCAGGGGCGGCCATTGCCACAATGGGGAACAAGTCGGCCGCACGTCTTGCCGCCGTGGCGGCCGGGTTACCGGTCGTGCCGGGCAGCGAGGGCGCGCTACGTACCGCCGAAGACGCCGCGCACTTCGCTGAGGCGGCGGGCTACCCCGTGCTGATCAAAGCAAGCGCCGGCGGCGGCGGCAAGGGGATGCGCCGCGTGGATAGCCCTGCGGACCTGGCAAGCCAGTTTGCGGCGGCGAAGGCCGAGGCGGCGGCTGCCTTTGGCGACGACACGGTCTATCTGGAAAAGCTCCTGGAGCACGCCAAACATATTGAGTTCCAGATCATCTGTGACGCCTACGGTAACGGCGTCTCGCTCTTTGAGCGCGACTGCTCGACTCAGCGCCGTCACCAGAAGCTGATCGAGGAGGCGCCGAGCTCGGTGCTTACGCCCGCCGAGCGCGCGGAGATGGGCGCGGCCGCACTGCGCCTGGCCGCCGCGGTCGACTATGAGGGCGCCGGCACGGTCGAGTTCCTCTACGCGGGCCCCGGGCAGTACTACTTTATGGAGATGAACACGCGGGTTCAGGTCGAGCATCCCGTCACCGAAGCGATCTGCGGACTCGACATCGTCGCCGAGCAGATCCGGGTTGCGGCGGGCTTTCCGCTCTCCCTGACGCAGGAACAACTGGGACAGCCCCGCGGACACGCCTTCGAGTTTCGCATCAATGCCGAGGATCCGCGCGCGGACTTTCGCCCGAGCCCCGGCAGGATCACGCGCTATGTGGTGCCGGGCGGCTATGGAGTACGCGTCGACACGGCGCTTACGCAGGGCGCGGTCATACCTCCCTACTATGACAGCATGGTTGCCAAGCTGATTGCTTTTGGCGCCACGCGGGCTGAGGCTCTGGCTCGCGGACGGCGCGCGCTGGATGAATTCATCATCGAGGGGGTTGAGACCACGATCCTCTTTCACAAGAAAATGTTGGAGCAGCCGGCTTTTATCGACGGTACGGTTGCGACTGACTATGTAGAGACGCAAGCTGAAGACTGGAGTTATGATGCCTGAGAACCTTACTTTTGATGGTTTGACCATCGCCCCGAACGTGCTTGACACGATGGTGCGTCTGGCGGCGCAGCAGGTCAAGGGCGTGGCGGGACTCGGGGTCGGCGTACGCAAGACCGCCTTCGCGCGGGCTGTCGAGATTGATGCGGACGGCCAGGGCGGCCTGCTCATCAACGTCCATGTCCAGGCTTACGCGGGCGAACAGCTCCGCGATCTGGGCCGGGCGATTCAGGATGCCATCGCCGACGCGCTGAAAAGTCAGTTGGGGGTGGAGACGACCCGCGTCGACGTCTACATTGACGGCCTGGTATTTGCTGAGTGATCCTGGCTGATCCTGCCATGTTGTCTCCTGATACGTCACCCGCCGCGTCGCGCGCCGCCTCTCCCGAAAGTTACGGCGCGCTTAGCTACAGCCACGCGCGCACGCGCTCCCGCGTCTACGCACTGCGTCTGCTCTATCAGGCGGAGATGACGGCTAAGCGCCCTGAGATCGTTTTAGAGGAGGGCGCCTACCGCTTCAGCATCGATCGTCTTGAGGAGTGCCTCTACGACTGCGATCGGCGCAGTTGTTGCGACTTCTACCTCCTCTTTTCGCTCTTCGACACGGAGCCTGACGACTACGCGCTGACGCTCGTACGCGGCGTTGAGGCGCAGGGCCGCGAACTCGACCGCGTGATCCGGGAAGCGAGCGAGCACTGGGCAGTGTTTCGCATGCCGGTGGTCGATCGCTGTATCCTGCGTCTGGCCGCCTGGGAGATCTGCTATAACGCGGCGCTGCCGGCGCAGGTCGCCATCAACGAGGCGGTACAGCTGGCCAAGGAGTACGGGGGCGAGGACTCTCCAAAGTTTATCAACGGTTTGTTGGGGAAAGTCGCGCGTGTCTGCGCCGACCCCGTACAATAGAAGATACCGATACGCACGCGATCTGTTTGACAAGGAGTTCTGTGAAGCATGGATGATGTGAAGAACAACGCACAAGATCTTGAAGAAAGCAAGGACTCCGTAGAGGGCGCCGAAGCATGCGTTGAGCCTGTTGAATCTGAGCAAAGTCCCTCCGCCGACCCACAGAGTTACTCTGACGCAAAGGCGCGTCTTGATGAGATCGTCAAGCAGGTGCGCGCGAAGGATGTGTCGCTGGAGCGCAGTCTCGACCTGCTGGAAGAGGGTGTCAAGCTGGCCAACCAGTGCACGGAACTGATTGACCAGACTCGCTGGGAAGACGAACCAGAAGACGTGGCCGCAGATGACACAGAGCCAGCGAATGACGCAGGGGCTGCGAATGACAATGACTTTGTAGGAGACGCCGACCCTGGCGTCCCGTCTGTCGCAAATGACGTTCCAGCTCAGTTTGCTCCCGCTCCTGAAACTGAAACCGAAGGCGCAGGTGTGTGACGGGACGCCAGGTCGGCGTCTCCTACGCGATTATGGACTCTAAACGGATACTCGATAGGATTGACTGTCCGGCGGACCTGAAGGGATTGAGCGAGCAGCAGCTGAGCCAGCTCTGCGAGGAGGTTCGCGCACAGCTGATTGCGACCACCTCGAAGACGGGGGGGCATCTGGCGCCCAATCTCGGCGTCGTGGAGCTGACGATCGGTCTGTATCGCGCGCTTGACTGCCCACCGGACGCGGTGTTCTTCGACGTGGGGCATCAGGCCTACGTCCACAAGCTGCTGACGGGGCGCCGCGACAGCTTTGACACCTTGCGGACTTACGGCGGCATATCGGGCTTTCCCAAGCGCTCGGAGTCCCCCTATGATATGTTCGGCTCCGGCCATGCGAGCGACTCGCTTTCCATCGCGCTCGGCTATGCGCTGGCGCGCGACGCGCGGGGCGGCGATGAGACGGTGCTTGCTGTCATCGGCGACGGATCGATGACTGGCGGGATGGCCTGGGAGGCGCTCAACCAGATCGGGCAGTGTCAGACCCGGATGGTCATCATCTTAAACGACAACGAGATGAGCATTTCGCGCAACGAAAGCGCCTTTGAAGCCTCGCTGGGGCGCGCGCGCATGGATCCTCGTTACTGGGGCACGCGCGAGAAGATCCAGAGCCAGCTTACCCGTCCGCGGGTGGGACGCGGGCTCGTGCGTCTGGGGACGCGCATGAAAGACTCCTTCAAGCATCTGCTGGTGCCGGGTACCATCTTCGAAGAACTGGGTTTTGTCAGTGTCGGGCCGCTTGACGGACACGATCTGGGCCTGATCGAGGCAGCGGTGAAGGCCGCGCGCGAGATGGATGGTCCCGTGCTGATTCATGCGGTCACGCGCAAGGGGAAGGGCTTCGAGCCAGCGGAGACCGATCAGCCGCGCTTCCATGGACTGGGCCCCTTCGACCCGGAGACGGGCGCGGCCTGCAAGAGCGCGACACCCTGTCCGCCCAGCTACACGGAAGTCTTTTCAAAGGCGCTGATCGCCGAGGCCGCCGCTAATCCCGACATCTTCGCGATCACGGCCGCCATGCCCGCGGGCACGGGGCTGGATAAGTTTCAGAAGGTCTACCCTGCGCGCTTCATCGACGTCGGCATCGCCGAGGGCCACGCCGTGGGCCTGACAGCCGGGCTGGCCTTTGGCGGTAAGTTGCCGGTCTTTGCCGTGTACTCAACCTTTTTGCAGCGCGGCTACGATCAACTGATTGGAGACATCGCCCTCCAGGGCGTTCATGCGGTCTTCGCGCTGGATCGAGCGGGTTTCGTCGGCGACGACGGACCGACGCATGCCGGCCTTTATGACCTGACCTATCTGCGCAGCATTCCGACGATGAAGATCCTTGCGCCGAGTAACGAAGCCGAACTGGTCGACGCGCTGCACACGGCGCTTGCGCTGGACGGCCCCGTGGCCTTGCGCTACCCGCGCGGAGCCGCCGAGGGAGTCCCGCTGCCCGAAGAGCCTGCAATCTGGGAGGTCGGACGGGCGCTGCAGAAGCGCGCAAGCGAGCGTGGCAAGGTGGCGCTGCTGGCCGTGGGGCACTTGCTCGGACGGGCGACCCAGGTCGCGGAGCTGCTGGCGGCCCGCGGCGTCGAAGCCTCGCTCTGGGATATGCGCTGGGTCAAGCCGATCGACGAGGAGGTCGTGCGCGCCGAGGCGTTAAGCGGCAAGCTGCTTGTGACTATCGAAGAAAACACGATCCGCGGCGGATTTGGCTCGGCGGTGGCCGAATACTTAAGCGCCGCGGGCATCACCGCGCCCTTGCTCCAGATCGCGGTGCCCGACGAGTTTTCCGTCCAGGGTTCTGTCGATACCTTGCTGGACGAGGCCGGCCTTGCGCCTGCGTGCATCGCTCGGCGCATCGTCGAGCGCCTGACGCGCATCGCATCCGCTGAGGGTAAGGCGCATGGCGCACAAGAGGCGCGCTGACGAGCTCTTAGTGGCGCGCGGCTGCTACGCGACGACTGCAGCCGCGGAGCGCGCCCTGCGCGCCGGAGAAGTGCGTCTGAATGACGCCCAGAAGACCCTTCTTGAAACCCCCGGACAGCTGATCGACGAGGACAGTATGTTTCTCTGCCAGGCTACCCGGCGCTTCGTGAGCCGGGGCGGCGAGAAACTTGCCGGCGCGCTCGCGGACTTCGACTACGACGTGCGAGGCCTGCGCTGCATCGACATCGGCGCTTCGACCGGCGGCTTTACCGACTGCCTGCTACAAGCTGGCGCGGCCTCGGTAGTCGCTCTCGACGTGGCCTACGGCGTCATCGACTGGAAGCTGAGAGGCGACTCGCGGGTGCGCGTGGTGGAGCGCTGTAACATCCGGACGGCGACCGAAGACGAACTGGCGGCCCTCGGCGCGCCCTTCGACCTGCTGGTCGCCGACCTCAGTTTTATCTCGCTTGAGATGGTGTTTGCGTCTCTGCAACGCTGTGTGGGCGATCGCGGCGAGATGCTCCTGCTCGCCAAGCCGCAGTTCGAGGCCGCGCGCCGCGAGGTGGGGGCGGGGGGCATCGTGCGCGATCCGCGGGTGCAGAGCGCGGTGCTTGCGCGCCTGGAAGCGGTCGCGGGCGACGCCGGCGCCGTCGTGCGGGGCCGGACCAGCTCGCCGATCAAGGGAGCCAGGGGAAACATCGAGTTTTGGCTGTGGATCGGTGCTGTAAGAGACAGCGCGGCGTGCGATAATAGGGAATCGGTAGACAGGGTTGTCAGAGACGCGCATGAGAGACTGGACTAGATGAAAACGATCCATATAGTGTTTAACGAGCAGGTGCCGCAGGCCGCCGCCGCGAGCGAGCGGTTGCAGGCCTGGTGCCGCGACCATGAGGTCGCCTGCTGTGATGGCCCGCCGGGCTTTGCCGCCGCCGATCTCATCGTGGCGCTGGGAGGCGACGGCACGCTGCTGAGGGCTGTGCACGCGACACACCAGCTGACGGCGCCCTTTCTTTCGATCAAGTTTGGCCGCCTGGGTTTTCTGTCGGGTGCTCCGGCCGATCAGCTGATCGAGGCGGTTTCGACGGCGCTCTTCGGCGATGCCCCTCTTGAACTGCATACCATGATAGAGGCGCGGCTCTTCTCAGGCGACCAGGAAACTACGGAGCGCCGGGTGCTCAACGAGCTGGTGCTGCACACGCTGCCGGGTCGCATGCTGACCACGACGCTTATTATCAACGGGCATACCTTCAGCGAGTTCAGCGGGGACGGTCTGATCATCGCGACTGCGACGGGATCGACGGCCTATGCGCTTTCTGCGGGTGGTCCGGTGCTGACGCCGAGCTTCGAGGGCATGGAGGTAGTGCCACTCGCGCCGCACTCGCTGATCAATCGCGCGGTGGTGACGGCTCCCGGTGATCTGCTGCGTATCGAGCTGTCCGACCCGAGGCGCGCCGATGCGCTTCCGCTGCTTGATGGTGAGACGCTCAGGCTGGAACGTCCGGTGACGGCAGTCGAGCTGAGTGTCGCGCCCGAGAAGCTGCGCCTCGTGAAGTTCGGCGCACATAACTCCTACGAGGTCGTCGCACAGCAGTTCTTTGGCCTGCCCTCACGGGAGACTGAACATGCGACGGCAGTTCCGACCCCCTGTCGCATTCCGGGAGAAAGAAACGATGCTTGAAGAACTGCACATACGTGATCTGGCCCTGATCGAGGAGGTTTGGCTGCCCTTTGGGGAGGGCCTGACCGTGCTGACAGGGGAGACCGGCGCCGGAAAGACGGTGCTGCTGTCCGCCCTGCAACTGCTGATGGGTGGGCGCGGGGACGCGAACATGCTGCGCCCCGGCGCCGACAGCGCCCAGGTCGAGGCGCAGTTTTCCGGCGAGCTGGTGGCGGCCCGCACGCTGATGGTCGGTGGACGCAACCGCTGTTTGCTCGACGGAGACCTGAGTACCGTGGGCGCGCTCGCCGAGACCATCGGACCTTTGATTGATCTGCACGGACAGCACGATCATCAGGAGCTGCTGCATCCGAGCAACCATCTGGACTATCTGGATCGCAGTGCCGCTGCGCGCATCGCGCCGCTGCAGAGCGCCTACCAGGAGGCTCTGGAGGCCTGGCGCGAGGCGCGCGAGGCGCGCGAGGCCCTCCAGGCGCAGCTGAGCGCCAGCGCCGAGCAGCTGGAGGCCGGACGCATCGCCCTGGCTGAGATCGAGCGCATCGATCCGCAACCGGGGGAAGATGATGAGATCCGGTCAAGCCTGCCCGCGTTGGAAAACGCCGAGGAGCTGGCCGGACTGTGCGAGACGGCCTACGGCGCGCTGCACGACGAGGGCGCGGCGCTGGATCGCCTAAGTCGCGCGCGCGAGGCCCTGGAACAGGCGGCGCGCTTTGAGCCGGCATTAGACGAGCAGCGCGCGCAGATTGCCGAGGCGAGCGTGCTGCTGTCTGACGTCGCTGACAGCCTGCGCGACAGCCTGGGCCGCATCGAGCACGATCCGGCAGCGCTTGAGACCCGTCTGAACCGTCTGGCGGAACTCGACGGCCTGGCTAAGCGCTTCGGCCCCTCGCTGGAGCAGGTGCTTGCCCTGCGCGACCGTCTGGCGGCCACCGCCGCCGTGACCGGCAGCGGGGATGAGGCGCTGGCAGCGGCGCGGGCAGCCGAGGCCCAGGCGCAGACAGGCCTCCAGGAGGCGGCCCAACGCCTGGCTGGCGAGCGCCGGGCGCAGGCCACGAGCTTTCTGGAGCAGCTGGCTGCCGCCGCAGCGCCCCTGCAGCTGGGAACGGTGCGCTTCGATTTTTCCTTCGAGGATTTGCCCTTCGAGCGCTGGACCAGCTCCGGATCTCAAAAGCTTGAGATCCTCTACGCGCCGACGCCGGACTCTGCGCTGCGCCCGCTCGCCCGGATCGCCTCGGGCGGCGAGCTCAGCCGCGTGATGCTCGCTCTGCAGACCGTGCTGGGTTCAGGCGACGACGGCAAAACGCTCATCTTCGATGAGATCGACACGGGCATTGGCGGCGCGGTGGCCACGGCCGTGGGCAAGGCGCTCAAGGAACTCGCGCGTCACCATCAGGTCATCGTCGTCACGCATCTGGCGCAGGTGGCCGCTTACGGCGACGCGCACTACGTGGTGCGCAAGCAGGACGAAGGTACGGGCGGCCAGGTCGTTACGACCGTAAGTCCGGTTACGGGGAGCTACCGTACCGCGGAGATCGCGCGCATGCTCTCCGGTGAGACGAGCGAGGCGGCGCTGGCTCATGCAGAGGAGGTGTTGGCTGGCGCCGCCGGCTGAGTGAAAAAGGGAGCAGGTCGTCTGGCGAGTCCTCGCTCCCCTTTTTCACTCAGCCTGTTGTGTCTGGCGAGTTCTCGCCGGGCGCGTGTATACTGGTAGGCATGGAAATTGTGGCGAAAATCCAGCGTGGGAAGAAGACGAAGGACCTGGTCAAGCATCTGCGGCCGGGCCAGATCGCCGTCATCGATCACCGCGACATGGATCACATCAGCGCCGAGAGTCTGATCGAGTCCGGAGTAGTGGCGGTGGTCAACGCTTCGCCGTCGATCTCGGGGCTGTATCCCAACGCGGGGCCGCTTGTGCTTGTGCGCGGAGGGATTACCTTACTCGATGATTGTGGGCAGGCGGTCTTTGATGAACTGCGCGACGGCGACGAGGTGACGATTGACGTGGACGCCGGTACGCTCGCCGCGCACGGCAGCGTCGTGGCGACCGGCACGCACCTGACGGAACCCATGGTCGAGGCGGCGCTTGATGAGGCGAGTAAGAACATCGGGGAGCGTCTTGATGAGTTTGCGCGCAATACCGTCGAGTATCTTGAGCGGGAGAAGGACATCCTCGCGACGGAAACCTGGGTGCCCAAGATCAAGACCTCGCTCTACGGGCGCCATGTACTGGTTGTGGTGCGGGGCTATCACTACCGGGAAGACATTGAGGCGCTCAAGCCCTACATCCATGAGATGAAACCCATACTTATCGGCGTCGACGGGGGCGCCGACGCGCTTATCGAGGCGGGTTTTAAGCCCAACATCATCATCGGCGACATGGACAGCGTGACCGATGCGACCCTGAGCTGCGGGGCGGAGCTGATCGTCGCGGCCTACGAGGACGGGCGCTGTCCCGGTATGGATCGCCTGCGCGACCTGGGTCTGGAGGGGGGCGCGATGTCCTGGCCGCTGGCGGCGACCAGCGAGGACCTGGCGCTGATACTTGCCTGGGAGATGGGCGCTGACCTGATCGTCGCTGTGGGCACGCACGCGAACCTGATCGAGTATCTCGACAAGGGGCGCAAAGGGATGGCTTCGTCGTTCCTCGTGCGCCTGAAGGTGGGGCCGCGTCTGGTCGACGCCAAGGGCGTTAACCGCCTGTACCGCAGCTCGGTCTCGGTGGGCATGGTCTTTCCGCTTGTGATCGCCGCGGTGGTCGTGGTGGGCGCGCTCATCTTCGTCTCGCCGGGCGCCAACACGCTGTTTCGGCTGCTGATCGCGCGCATTCAGACACTGTTAGGTATTTAGATGATTTTTCAGATAACTGAGATACAATAACGAGGTATGTATAATCTGCGCTATCATATCGTTTCGATCGCCGCGGTCTTTCTGGCGCTGGCGCTCGGCCTGGTGCTGGGGGGACTGATCGGCGACAAGGCGCTGTCCACGACCCAGGAGAGCCTGTCCAGCGGAATACTGGTCAAGAACAACCAGCTGCGTGAGGAGAATACGCGGCTTGCCGCGCGCAACAATCTGCTGACTACTTTTGGCAACGACGGCCTTGCGCAGCTTGCCGGGGGTCGTTTGAACGGGAAGAGAGTGCTGCTGATCGGCGCTCAGGGCGCGGCGTCCAAACGCGCGAGTCAGGTGCTGCAGCAGGCGGGGGCGACGCTCGTGCTTGCCAGCATCGATGAAAACCGCTATAAGGCAGACGACAAGAATCTGGCGAGCGCCAAGTTGATCGCCGATCTGAAGACGCGCTACCACCAGACCGACGACCTGGCGGCGCTTGCGGCGGGTTTTGCCGCCGAATGGTCGCAGTCTGCAACTGCGACGGCGGGGCCGGCGACGGCCGGCGCCGCGGTGCGTCCGGTGACCGCGGCGCTGCAGACAGACGGCATCCTGAAGCTTTCCGGAGACTTCACCGGCGTCGCGACCTTTGACGGCGTCGTTGACGTCGCGCTGGGCGCGAAGGGAGCGCCAGATACTTTCGGGTTGCAACTTGCCCGTGCGCTCAGTCAGCGGGGCACGCCGACGATCGCCGCCCAGATGGACGGATCGCTGTCAACGTTGGGCGTGGCGGCCGTCGAACTTAAGTTAAGCGCGACAAATCTCCTCGGGACGCCGCCGGGTGACTGGACTGTCGTCGCGGTGCTCAGCGGCGCGCCTGCGGCGACCTACGGCACCCTCGAAGGCGCCAATCAAGCCTACCCCCCGGTTAAATAAAAGTATCAACACGGCATCGGGCGCCTCAGGCAATGACTCGGTAGAAAGCGTCGCCTCCGACGCTCCGTCTGTTGGGTTTTACTGCTCAAGCAACTCTGAAGCCCGTGCCAAAAGCGCCTCGCGGGTGTTAAGCGCGGGGTCTTCTATGACTTCTTCAAGCAGCGTCTTCAGTAGCTGCCCCATTGCGGGTCCGGGCTGCATACCCAGCTCGATCAGGTCGCGGCCGCAGGCGGCGAGCTGCTGAGTTGAGCAGACGAGCTGCTCTGCCTCCCGCAGCTCGCGGTAGCGCCGCTCGATCTCGGCGACGGCCGCCAGGCGCGCTTCGCGGTACTGCTCGGCGACCGATCCGGCGTCGGCATACTTAAGCTGCAACAGATCGTCGAAGAGCTCTTCGCCAACACTGGCTACCGCGCGACGGATGCTCGCATCGCTGCTGCCGACCTGACGGTCGTGTTGCAGCACCAGGGCGCAGACCTCGTCGGTCAGCTGGCGTGAGAACTTCAGACGGCCCATGAGGTCGCGGGTGATCTCGGCGCTGTATTTTGGGTGCTCATAGAAGTGGTCGATACCGTCTTCGCGATGGAAGCGCGCCCGCGGCTTGCCGATGTCATGGAAGAGCGTGGCGAGGCGTACTCTCAGCTCGGGCGGCGTCAGCAGGCAGGCGACGATGCTGTGCCCGCCGACGCTGTACTGGTGATAAGGGGTGTTCTGGGGCGTGTCGAAGGCGGTAACCAGCTCCGGCAGGAACTGGTCAAGCACTTCACGGGGCATCGTCTGCAGAATGTACGGATCGGCCAGCAGCAGCTTGCAGAACTCGTCGCGCACGCGCTCGGCGCTGATATGGGCGAGCAGGGGCGCCTGCCGTATCGTTGCGGCGCAGGTGGCGGGCTCCAGCGTAAACCCCAGTTGGGCGGCAAAGCGCCAGGCGCGCAGGATGCGCAGCGGATCTTCAGCGAAGCGCTCATCTGCGCCGCCGACGCAGCGGATCATGCGGGCGTGCAGATCGTCTGCGCCGCCGAAGAGGTCGAGCAGGCCGCGATCGGGGTGGTAGGCAAGCGCGTTGATCGTGAAGTCACGGCGGGCGAGGTCATCTTCGATGCGCTCAGCAAACTCGAGTTCATCAGGATGACGATAGTCAGTGTAGCGGCCCTCGCTGCGAAAAGTCGTGACTTCGACGAGCGCCTCATCACTGAAGACGCCCAAGGTGCCGAAGCGCTCGCCCAGCCCGACGGTCGCATCCGGAAAGATCAAAGCGACCTGTTTGGGACGGGCGGCCGTTGCGATGTCGTAGTCGTGTGCCGGGCGCCTCAGCAGCAGGTCGCGCACGGCGCCACCGACGACCCAGGAGTCAAAACCGGCTTCTTCAAGCCTGTCAAGTATGCGGATCGTGTTGTCAGGGAGCAGGATATCCATCGCTCAGGCTTCGAAGTGCAGTTTCAGCAGAGCGCTTACTACATTGAAGAACTGTTTGCCGCGATGCCAGAAGCCGGCCAGGTCGCGGCCAGTGGCGGCGTGCGTCATGGTGGTCGGGACTTCCAGCAGGGTCATACCTGCGCGCAGTGCCCGCACCGTCAGCGCCACCTCGACGCCGTAGCCGTGCACGAAGGGGCGTATCTGATCCAGGCAGTCGCGGCGCAGGCAGCGCTGTCCGGACAGGGGAGCGTCGGGGCGCCAGCCGCCGCCCATGCGCGCGATGCCCCAGCGCGCCAGGCCCTTGACCAGGCCGAAACCGGCCTTGCCTGTCGGGCGGGGAAACTTTGCGACCGTCATGTCGGCTTTCCGTGCGAGCACCGGCGCCAGCAGTACGCCCGCCTCGCCCGCGCTGATGCCGAGGTCGCCGTCCAGAAGCATGATGACGTCGGCGTCCTCGGCGAACTTTGCGATATATTCGAGAGCGGCGCCCTTGCCGCCGGAGATGTTGATGACCGGTCGGTCCTGGTCGATGTCCGGGTTGCTCGCCGAGCTGATCCGGTTGCGCAGGCGGATCACCTTCGCTCCGGCCTCCTCGGCCAGGCGCGCGGTGTCGTCCTCGCTGTTGTCATCGGCGACGATGACGCGGGTGACGCCGGGGAGGTGCAGGGTCGCGCACACCGTGGCGGCGATCCGTTCAGCTTCGTTGCGCGCCGGTATCAGGGCGACGACGACGGGCGGGTCTGACCAGCTCTGGGGGATCTGGCTGGTGGATCGCAGGGCTGTGTCGCTCTCGTTGGCCATGCTCAGGCCTCGCTTCCTCTTCTGAGGCCGAACTTCCGGCCAAATCTGCGCACTACCTGTCCGAGGAGGCTCAGTTCCTTGACGCGCATCACCCAGATCAGGAAGAACGAGACCGCCAGTCCGCAGATCCCGGCGACCGCGATGATGAGCAGCGCAGCCAGCTTGCCGGCGCCCAGGGCGCCTGCCATCACGTGCTGCAGACCCCAGGCGACCGCGCCGCCGGCGACGCTTGCCACGGCGGCTTTGGCAAACACTACCACAAAACTTCTGACGTCGAAGGCGCCGACCTTGCGTCTCATCAGTATCAGCAAAGTCGAGAACAGCAGCACGAAAAAGACGCTGTCAGAGATCGGAATGCCGGTGTAACCAAAGCCCTTCCAGCCAAAGATCCCCGTGGTCAGGATCAGGTAACCGCCCGCCTGAAATACGGTTGCGCCCAGATTGGCGACCGCGACGGTCTTCGTGTCCTTGAGGGCGTAGAAGCTGAAAATCATGAACATCATCAGGGCGCGCATGACAAGCGGCACAGACCAGAACTGAAGCACGTGCGCGACGGTCGGCACGTCGCTTGGCCGGAATCGTCCGGCAGCAAAGAGCGAGATGACCTGAGTCGAAAGGGCGAAGAGCACCGCGGAGGCGGGCAGCATCAAAAGCGCGGTTGAGCGCAGGCCGCTCGCCATGCTGACCTTGTAGCGGTGGAGATCCTTGCGCGAGGCGTAGGTGGACATCTCGGTGAAAAGCGCCGTGGTCAGCGCCACCGACAGGATGCCGTAAGGCAGGCTCATCCAGGTGTTCGCGAAGTACATGATCGCCGGTCCGCGCCCTGAGATACCGCCGGCTGACGCCGTCTGTATCGAGACCGCGACCAGATTGGTCAGGGTGTAGATCATGGCCGGCACGGCCAGGATGAGCATCCGGTGGATGTCGGGGCTGCGGATGCCCAGCTCGAAGCGGTAGCGAAATTTCGTCTTCAGCAGCGAGGGCACCATGACGGCGAACATGACGAAGACGCCGAAGGTGGTGCCGGCGCCTAAGATGATCTTTGCAGTAGTTGTCAGGGCGCCGCCGTGTGTCGAGATCAGGGAGGCGGCCCAAAACATCGTGCCGATAACGACCAGGTTGTTGAAAACTGGCCCGAGCGCCGCCCAGAGGAAGCGCCGGTGTGCGTTGAGCATGCCCTGGACGATCGCGCCGAAGGCATAGATGACGACCTGAAACGCGAAGAGGCGGAAGAAGAAGTTCGAGAGGCTGCGCAGGGCGACCGTGTCCGAGGACAGACGGAAGGTCTGCGTCCAGATGAAGGGCTGCGGAAAGATCGCCCCGACAAGGGCGACCAGCGCCAGCGCGAGCATTCCGAGGTTCATCGCGTTGCTGGCAAAACGCCAGGCTTCGTCTGTGCCCCGCCTTGCGCGTACCTCCAGAAAGCTCGGGATGAATACGGCCGAGAGGATGCCGCCGACCAAGAGCTCGTAGATCATGTTGGGGATGTTATTGGCCAAGCTGTAGGCCGAGGCGCTGACGCCCGCGCCCAGCGCGAAGGCCGTCGCCCAGACCCGAATAAAGCCGGTAACGCGCGAGAGCATCGTCGCCACCGACATGATGGCCGTCGAGCGGGCCACCGACGGCGCCTGCTCGATCTCTCCCAGATCAGCCTCAGAAGCGACGAAGTCATCAGGTAGCAGCTCGTCGGTGACGGAGCTGTCAAGACCCGACTCGTCAGAGAACAGCGCGGCATCTGCAGTCAGGTCAGAGGCGGTATCGGTGCTGTGCGTAATAAGAACTCCTTTGTTGACGGCTGTTATCATGATAGCGTAAAAGGACTCCTCAGGACTCTCTTGACCGTCCGGTTTCGTTGTCAGCGTGTTACGCAGGCGCAGACGAGCTTACGCTATGATAGCTATGGTGAAAATGTAGCGGTTTTCCTGGTCTTGAGACAGCCAGGTCATAAGGTGAGGCAGGAATGAGCCTTCGGATATACACAACAGGCACAGCGACTCGTCTGAGAGCGATTCTGCTCTCCCTTCTTCTTGTGCTCAGCGCGGGGCTGGGCGTCTGGCCTGCGCCAGCGCAGGCGATATCTCAGTCCCGGGTAGCGGCCGCGGCGCCTGGCGCCCGGTCCTCTCAGGTCGTGCTGATACTGGCGCCCTTCATCAGCTGGGATGACGTCAGTGCTCAGAAAACCCCCCAGCTATGGAGCGCCGCGCAAAACGGAGCTATCGCCAACATCAACGCGCGCAGTCGCAGCGGCGGTCCCCAGGGATTGCTGACGGAACGCGCGCTGACCTTGGGCGCCGGGGCGCCGACTCTGATCGACCCGGCGGCCCTGGACGCCTATGATCGCGATGAGCGGATCGGCGGCGACAAGGTCTCGACGCTTGCGCCGGCCTACCTGCAAAGTCCTCTGGCTTCAAACAACATCGCCTATCTGGGACTTCCCCGTAACATCAAGGCTAACGCGATCAATGATTATGACGCGGTGCTGGGTCTTTTAGGATCTGCGATCGAAGACGCTGGTGGCGCGGTGGCGGCCATCGGAAACTCGGATATTCAGCGGGGGTCTACGGGTCTTGATCGGGACCGACCCGCGGCGCTGATCGCCATGAACCGCGAGGGCTACGTCTGTGCCGGCACCGTTTCCGGGGCGCTTCTGACGAGCGACGCCCTGGCGCCTTTCAGTATGCGCAGCGACCAGAAAAAACTTGCGCAGGCGATGACTGCCACCAAGAGCCAGATCGACGAGAAGAGCGCGTCAAAAAGTCTCATCGTCATCGATCCGGGCGACCTCTACCGGGCGCAGCAGGCGCTGCCCGACGTCGCGTCGGAGGTGGCGGCCCGCCAGTGGGCGGCAGCATTAAAAAGCCTGGACAACTGCTATGGTCAGGCGCGCGAGGTCTGGCCTCAGGCAACGATCATCGTGACCTCTCTGGCGACGCGCGACAGGGCTCTTGGTACCGACAGCTTCGGACCGCTCATCGTCTCCCCGGCGTCGTCGGCGTCGTCTTCAGCCGGCTTGCTCATCTCGGCTTCGACTCATCGCGACGGTCTTGTGGCTGATACCGATCTGGCTCCCTCCATTCTGGCGATGCTCGGTATCGCGGCCCCCGTCCAGATGCTGGGATCCCCGCTGGCGGCGGATCGCGCGAGTGCGCAGACCACAGGATCTACGCCCGAGGCTCTGTCCCGTCGCATCGAGGTTCTGACGCGCATGAACCGGACGGCGGTTTCGGTCGAGTCCGTACGGGCAAGGATCATCAACGCCTTTGTGGTCGCTACCGTACTCATCATTTTGCTGGGGCTGGTTTTCGTGCTTTTTGCCGACCGACTCTTCTCGCCCCGTTTTACCTGGATCTGCAAGCGGCTGTTGTATGCGCTGATCCTTTTTGTGCTGGCGCTGCCGGTCGCGAGCTGGCTCATGTTCTTCTTCTACCGCTGGCCTGCCACACGCTCGGCGGTGGTCGCAGAATTCCTCGCAACGGCCTTGCTCCTGTGGGCGCTCTTTCTGCTTGTCGCCTGGAAAGGGGACAAGCGCCCACCGCTGATCGTTGCGACAGGGCTGACGACTGTCGTCATCATCGTTGACCAGATCCTGGGCGCGCCCGCCTCATTTGCGAGTCTTTTCGGCTATTCGCCGCTCGCCGCCGCGCGCTACTACGGCATGGGCAACGAGGCTGCCGCCATCATGGTGGGCGGCATCATGGTAGGTGTTGGGCTGTTTGTCGATCAGTACAGCGATGCGCGCTGGATGGGCGCGTTCAAGCGCTACGGCATCGCGCTTTTGGGTCTGATAACGATGTTTGCCGCCGCCGCCCCGATGCTGGGCGCCAATGCGGGGGTGGCCATCTGGGCTACGATGGGCTTCATCGTGTTCTGGCTGCTTCTCAACGCGAAGCGCTTCTCCTGGAAGACGGCGCTTATCATGGTCGGCGCGGTCGTGGTCGTTGTCGGGGGCTTTATCCTGGCGGACTTGCTTCTGCCGGGCGGCCAAACCCATCTGGGGCGCCTCGTGACTGATACGGCACAGGGGGGCTTCAGTCAGCTCTGGATCATGGTGACGCGTAAACTGGCGACGAACCTCAGGGTCTTCGCCTACACCAACTGGGCCTACATATTTATTGCCGTCATCGCCTACCTGATTATCGTCAGCGTGCGTCCCACGGGCGACTTCGCGGTGATGCTCAAAGGAAACGCCGCCTTCCACCGCGCGCTGATCAGCGTACTGATCACAGGCATCATCGCGTTTAGCACTGAGGACAGCGGCATCGTCTTGCCCTCGCTGATGGTCATCTACCTGGGCGCTTCGATCGTCTGGCTGATGCTCGGCCCGGTCAAAGGCGCCACCAAAGAGGAGCGCGCGGCGATGCGCCGCGCTCATCTGCAGCGCCAGATCGAGGCGCTGGGCGAAGGGTCGGGAGAACGTTCATGAGCTACGGACTTCTGATCGCTGTCGAGCTCCTGGCGATCATCGTTTGCTGCGGCGTGTTGCCGGCGGTTGTGCTGCACTTCCTGATGAAGGCCTTCGCAAGGCGCTCGGCGTTTCTGGTGAAGAACTACGTGGGACGCGCAGTGCCGTTGGGGCTGGGGTTTGTCTGGCCACTCTGGGGAATCGGCGCGCTGCTTTTAGCCCTTATGGTCCGGTTGTTTCCCGACGCGCAGTATGAACCTTTGCTGGGGGGACCCGCAAGGCTTCTCGGAGGCGGCTTTCTCGGATGGGCGATCGCCATCGGGGCGGTATTCGCCTTCGGTTTGATCGATGACTTGGGCGGAGCAGGGATATCGAAGGGATTCAAAGGCCATCTCAAAGCGCTCGGGCACGGGAAGCTGACAACGGGCATGATCAAACTGATCGGTATAGGCATCACGGCGCTGCTTTTTTCACGTTACTACTTCATGTATT
>JGI20166J26741_11434473_pt1 | contig 51626 bp, 42 predicted proteins | sample TergutCu122P5_FD_26741 | JGI IMG/M metagenome (IMG submission 26741)
CCGAGAACACCAGCAAGGATGTGTGGGCGGATTCGGCGTATCGCTCAGAGGAACATTTGAAACGCCTGAAAGCTTTGCGATACCGGGAGCATATTCAGCGAAAAGGATGCCGAAACCGACCGCTGACACCGTGGGAACAGACTGGCAACCGTGCCCGTTCGCGAACGCGGTCACGGATTGAACATGTGTTTGGCGTACAGGCACAGCGGGCTGGCAATTTACTGCTACGGACGATTGGCATTGCCCGGGCGCGGGTGAAAATCGGGCTACGGAATCTGGCCTACAATATCGACCGGATAGCGATGTTGCTGCTTGCTCAACCGGAGAAGCGCGCCTGATGGCAGGGAAAAGCGTGTAGTAAGTTCAACGCGAAGCCCCGGAAAAGAAGCTCAAATGGACTACTTCTGATTTATTGCGGCACGCGAATGTGTCACTCCACAGGCAAAACCCTGGTCGCAAAAAGACCAAAAATGAAAAAGACTATTTTTCGAGATTCCCTATTATTTTGACAAACCATAATCCGGACAACTCCATGCCCCCCATCATCGCTTTCATCGGCTGGCATAACAGCGGCAAGACGACGCTGGCGGCCAAAGTGCTGGCCATTTTGCGCCAGCGCGGGCTGCGGGTGGCGGCGATTAAATCGAGCCACAAGACCGGCATCGTTTTTGACCAGGCAACCACCGATACCGGCGTCTATAAAGCGGCGGGCGCCGCCGGCGTGCTGTTGGTCGCCCCTGACCAAATAGTACTGCAAACGCAAAACGACGGCGCTGCGCTTACGGCATTGGCCGAACGCTTTTTTCCCGACCATGATCTGGTGATTAGCGAAGGCTTCAAACGGGCCGAAGGCGTGGCCAAAATCGAAGTACGGCGAGGCGGCCAGCCGCATGGCGACGAACCACTGACCACGCTGGTCGATGGTATCGTCGCGCTGGTGTCGGATGAAGCCGATGCCTTTCACGAGCATCTTTTTCGCTCTGGCCAAACGCAGGAACTGGCCGATTTTATTCAGACAAATTATCTGGCAAAAACGAAGGGCCGACGGCTGGCGCAAACGCCGCGGGTCAGCCTGACTATCGATGGCCAGGTGTTGCCCCTGAAAGATTGGGTGCAGGAGGCGCTGGCCGGAACCGTGTTGGGTTTTGTCTCGGCCCTGAAAAAGACCGAAGGCATGGACGAAGGTGAAGTGGTATTGCGCATTTGGCGTGGGGCGCCGGAACCGTAGGTGGGTTGTATCTTTTTTATCCCGGAAGGACAACGCCATGCCCCAAATCGACATCGCGTGGCACGAACAGTGGTTCGCCACCTACGCTGACCGTAAAATCGCTGAAGCTGAGCCGGATGCCGAGCCGTTGCGCCTGAAGTGCGAACACACTCGCCGGGTGTTGGCCAATACCGAGGAAATTGTCGGCGCTGAAGCCTTTGCCCCAAAGCTGGCCCGCGCCGCCTTGCTTGCCGCTCTTTACCACGACGTTGGCCGCTTCGACCAGTATTTGCGCTACCACACCTTCAACGATCGTGCCTCTTGTAACCACGCGATCTTGGGAGTGAAAATTCTCAATCGGCATGGCTGCCTGGCCGGCGAGGAATACCGAAACATGATTGGCGCCGCGATTAGCCTGCACAACCATTTCGCCTTGCCTGTCCATCTGCCCGATGATTTGCGTCGGATTATTTTGGTTGTTCGTGACGCCGATAAGCTCGATATCCTGCGCGTCATGGATGAGCAATTGAATGGCCAGGCTGGCTGCGCTGAAGCGGTGGTCTTTGGCCTGCCCGATGATCCGGCGCTGGCCAGCGAGAAAATCATCGCGGCGGCGCTGGCGGGCCGCGTCGCCTCCTATGCCGACCTGCGCAGTGTCGGCGATTTCAAGCTGCTCTTGGCTACCTGGATATTCGATCTGAATTTCCCGGCCAGCCGCAAACGCTTTGCCACCGATGGCCACGCCCGGCGGCTACTCGAAAGCCTGCCGCCGGATTCGCCCCACGGCCCGGCGCGGGCGGCGCTGTTGGCTCGGTTTGAGCAATCGCGCCGATCAGCGCCAGGCGGCGACGAGTGACAGCACGGCATAAGCGGTCAGCCAGAACACCACAACGCCGCTGGCCGCCCGCCGGTGTTTTCCCGGCAGCGAAGCCAGTGCCACGAGGAGAAATGCGGGCAATATGACGCCGGCGACAAGCGTCGGCAGATAGCGCAGCGCCTCCTGAATGCCGAGAAAAAACCATGGCCCGGTAATGATGACCCGCCCCAGCCGGTCGGCGTCCAAAGGCGCCGGCACCACAGCGCAGAACAAAGCCAAGGCCGCCACCAGCCAGAGATAATCGCCGGTTGCCACGCGGTAGCGGTGCAAGTGCTGCCAAACAAGCAGCAACAAAATCAGACCAAGCGTTACCACATGGTGAAGAAATATCCGGCTCAGGCCGTGGCTCGATAGGGCGACGAACAGGCTGTCGCAGGTCTTGCCAATAAATGGTATGGTCAGGACGATGGCTTCGGCGATGCGTCCGGCGGCACTGCCGGTGCTGTCGGCGCGCAGGACATAGCCGGTGAAGAGCAGCAAAACGGTTACCGGCAAGACCGAGGCCAATCGCAGGTATTCGGCCCAAGTCATTTCGGCGAAGCGTGGCGCGACGGCGAGAAAATGCCCGATGAGCAGCAGAAAGAACGCCTGGCTCGCATAAAAATGCAGCGAACGAAAAAAAGCGCCGTAGGGAACGAGCTGCTCCAGCATGAGCACCGAGTGGTAAGCGTCGTGCGTTTGGTATTGCAAGGTGACGGCGATACCGGAGGCGATTGAGACATACAGGCTGACCAGGGCCATCGCTCCCCAAGGCAGTTTCCGTAGTGAGAAACGCCACCGCTCCGGCCAGCCGGACGGCGGGTTGCCAGGCCCTGATTCTTCAGCCATCATGACTGTCGATGGTGATGATGTAGCGAGGCGGCTCGCCCTCTTTACACGCCTGATAGCGCGGCAACGGGCGGCTGGCCGGGCCATGCAGCACCTGGCCATCTATGGCGAAGCGGCTCTGGTGGCAGGGGCATTCGAGCAGATTTTCCACTTCATGGTAGTTGACGATACAGCCGAGATGGGTGCAGCGCCGTGACACGGCCCAGCATTTGCCATCACGGTCAAAGAGGATGCAATCGGCGAGCGTCAGCGACCCGTTGGCCGGTAATGGCGCCGGCGCTTCGAGAAAAAGCTTTTTTGCGGGCGCGCGAAATCCGGCCAGACGAGCGACAAGGGTGAACAGGGCGACGCCAGCCAAGGCCAGCAGCAAGCGTCGGGACAAGGAGGGAAAAACGGCCATGATCACTGGGCGAATTTCTTTTTCAGAGCCATTTCCACATGTGGTGGCACCAATTCGCTGACATCGCCGCCGTGGCGGGCGGCATCGCGGATTATTGTCGAGCTGATAAAAATCCAACGCAGGCCGGGCATGAGAAAAACCGTGTCAATGTCCCGTTCTAGCTTACGGTTGACCAGCGCCAACTGCATTTCATAGTCGAAGTCGGAAACCGCCCGCAGGCCACGAATGAGGGCGCTGGCGCCGCGCCGCCGGGCATATTCCACTATAAGACCATCCACAGTGTCCACCTCAACCCGTCCCGATGCCTCGGTAAAGCATTTGCCGATCATTTCGACGCGCTCTTCCATGGAAAACAGCGGCGTCTTGTTCGGGTTGAGGGCGACGGCGACTACCACCTTGTCAAACAGGAGCAGGGCGCGGTTGACAAGGTCGGTATGGCCGTTGGTGATCGGATCGAAGGTGCCTGGATAAATAACCAGAGTGGGCCGGCTGGACGGAAGCTTGCTCATGGAGGTATAGGGACGATGGAGTGGATGGCCGAGAATTTAGTTTTGTGGCCGCCCGATGCAAGGCGGGCAAGGCTTCCAGTGGGAAGGTCATTCCCACTCGATGGTGGCCGGCGGCTTCGAGGAAATATCGTAGACGACGCGGTTGACGCCACGCACCTCGTTGATGATGCGGTTCGAGATGACGCCCAAAAGATCGTAGGGCAGGCGGCTCCAGTCGGCGGTCATGGCGTCTCTGGAATCGACTGAACGCAGGGCGATGACGTGTTCGTAGGTGCGGCCATCGCCCATGACGCCGACGGTCTGAATCGGCAAAAGCACGGCGAACGATTGCCAGACCCGGCGATACCAACCGGACTTTTTCATCTCTTCAAGGACGATGACATCAGCTTGGCGCAGGATGGCGAGCCGCGCCGCCGTGATTTCGCCGAGCACGCGGATGCCCAGCCCCGGCCCCGGAAAGGGCTGGCGATGAATGGCTTCTTCCGGCAGGCCGAGTTCCAGGCCAAGTTCGCGCACCTCGTCCTTGAACAGGTCGCGTAGCGGCTCAATCAGCGCTAGTTTCATGATGTCGGGCAGGCCGCCGACGTTGTGGTGCGATTTGATCGGCGCCGCGCCGCGAAAGGACAGCGACTCGATGACATCCGGATAGATGGTGCCCTGCACCAGAAAATCGACCTCGCCTATTTTGTGGGCCTCCCGCTCAAAAATCTCGATAAAGCCGCGGCCAATGCGCTTACGTTTTTCTTCTGGGTCGGTGACGCCTTGCAGTTGGCTAAGAAAATAGCCGCTGGCATCAACATCGACGAGGCGCTGCTTACTGGTTTCCCGGAAGAATTTCAAAATGGTCGCCGATTCGCCGCTGCGCATCAGGCCGTTATCGACGTGGATGCAGGTAAGCTGGTCGCCAATCGCCTTATGAACGATGGCCGCCGCCACCGATGAATCAACACCGCCGGACAAGGCGCAGATGGCCCGCCGCTCTCCCACCTGTTCACGGATAACCGCCACCGCCGTGTCGATAAAGGAGCGCATGGTCCAACTGGGGCTACAGCCGCAGACCTGGAAGATGAAATTGCGCAGGATGTCCGTGCCGATCAGCGTGTGCGCCACCTCCGGATGGAATTGCACGCCGATGAAGGGCTGGGTTCTATGCCGCACCGCCGCGTGCGGAGAATGGATACTTTCGGCGCTGGCGATAAAATCATCGGGCAGCCGCTCGATACGGTCGCCGTGGCTCATCCACACCTGGTGCGGCTCTTTCGCCGCCAAACCGGCGAAAATGCCCGCCGCCTCACCGATTTTCACATCGGCGCGACCAAATTCGCGTTTCTCCGCCTTTTCAACGCTGCCGCCCAGTTGCTGCATCATCAGTTGCGCGCCATAGCAGATCCCCAAGACCGGAATACCGAGGGTGAAAATGCCGGGGTCACTGTGCGGCGCATCCTGATCGTAGACCGAACAGGGACCGCCGGACAGCACCAAACCTTTGGGACGCATCGCCCGGATTTTCTCCAAAGGTGTCGAGAAGGGATGAATCTCAGAATAGACCTTTTGTTCGCGGATGCGGCGGGCGATCAGTTGCGTGGTTTGCGAGCCGAAATCGAGGATGATGATTTTTTCGTTGTGCATATCCGTGCCGTCAATATGTCAGGGCGTATGATAGTTGGGCGCTTCCTTGGTGATGATAACGTCGTGGACGTGGGATTCCTTCAAACCGGCGGCGGAAATACGGACGAAACGGGCCTTCTCCTGCAACTCGGCGATGCTGCCAGCGCCGACGTAGCCCATGCCGGAGCGCAGGCCGCCGAGCAGTTGGTAGATGACGCCGGCCAGCGAGCCGCGGTAGGGGACTTTGCCCTCGATGCCTTCCGGCACGAATTTGGCGCTGTTCGTGACCTCGCCCTGGAAGTAGCGGTCGGCGGAACCTTGATTCATGGCGCCGAGCGAACCCATGCCACGGTAGCCTTTGTAGGTGCGTCCCTGATAGAGAAAAGTTTCGCCGGGTGTCTCGTCAGTGCCGGCCAGAAGGCTGCCGATCATGACGCTGTCGGCACCGGCGCCGATGGCCTTGGTCAGATCGCCGGAATGCTTGATGCCGCCGTCGGAGATGATCGGAATGCCATGCCGGCGCCCGGCTTTGACACAGCCCTGGATGGCGGTCATCTGCGGCACGCCGACGCCGGCGACAATGCGCGTGGTGCAGATCGAACCCGGCCCAACACCGACTTTCACGGCGTTGACCCCGGCCTCGATTAGATCTTCGGTCGCTTTTTCGGTGGCAACGTTGCCGGCGATGATCTGCAAGTCAGGGAAGGCGCCGCGCACCTGGCGCACCGCCCGCAGCACCCCTTCCGAATGGCCGTGCGCCGAATCGATCACCACCACATCGGTCCCGGCTTTGATCAGCCGCTCGGCGTGTTCCTCGATGCGCTCGCCAACGCCTAAGGCGGCGCCGACGATCAAGCGGCCATACCCATCTTTGGCGGCGTTTGGGTATTTTTTGATCTTTTCCAGGTCTTTTATCGTGATCAGGCCCTTCAGGGCGCCGTTGTCATCGACGACCAGAAGTTTTTCGATACGGTGCTCGTGCAGCAACGCCTTGGAATGCTCCAGAGAAATGCCGGGTTTGGCGGTAACCAGTTTTTTCGAGGTCATGACATCTGAGACCCGCAAACCGGCATCGGAGACGAAGCGCAGATCACGGTTGGTGACGATGCCGACCAAATGGCCGTGATGCAGTACCGGCAGGCCAGAAATTCGGTAGGTGCTCATGATCTGCTGCACCTCGCCGACCGACTGGTTCTGATCGACGGTGATCGGGTCGATGATCATGCCGGATTCGGATTTTTTGACCCGCTCCACCTCCATGACCTGCTCGTCAATGCCCATATTCTTATGGATGATGCCGATGCCACCCTCGCGCGCCATGGCAATCGCTGTGGCATGGCCGGTAACGGTATCCATAGCGGCGCTGACGAGAGGCGTGTTCAGGTTGATGCGGTCAGTGAGCCGGGTTTCCAGCGACACCGTGTTTGGCAACACCTCGGAATGGGCGGGAACGAGCAGCAGGTCGTCAAAGGTCAAAGCCATTTCAATGGTATCTGCTAGCATGGAAGCTCCTTTGCCGTAAATGGGCGATGAAACGGAAAGAGGGCTGGGCGTGTCGGGCTAGGATTTTCCGGCTGCGTGGATGACAAGAAGTGAGTACCATAGCGACGAAACTCTCTGTACTCCGTTCTTCAGGCCAACCGTCATGCTGCTCGCCATCAATCCCGACAATCCCCAAGCGCGGCTTGCGCAACAAATTGTCGCTAAACTCAAAAACGAAGCGGTGATCTGCTACCCCACCGACACCGGCTACGGCATCGGCTGCGATATTTTCAACGCCAAGGCGGTGAAACGAGTGATGCAGATCAAGCAGCGCCCGGCGGGTAAACCCTTTTCCTTCGTCTGCTCCAACCTGACCCATATCAGCGCCTACGCCCATGTCTCGAACAGCGCCTACCGGCTCCTGAAAAAATGCTTGCCCGGCCCATACACCTTCGTTTTGCCCGGCAGCAAACTGGTGCCAAAACTGATGCTGACCCGCCAGAAAACCGTCGGCATCCGCGTGCCTGATAACGCCATCTGCCGGATGCTGATCGAAGAGCTAGGCAACCCGCTGGTCAATACCAGCCTGCCGCCCGATGCCGGTGGCAGCGATGCCAGCCTGGTGCATGACGCCATCGGCCATCTCGTCGATGTGGTCATCGACGGCGGTCCAGTCTACGCAGAGCCGTCCTCGGTGGTGGACCTGACCGACGATGTTCCGGCCATCATCCGCGAGGGCAAGGGCGACATCAGTCTTTTTCTGTGATCAGAGCTTCCTTCAGAGATTTGCTCATCGTAAAGTGCAGGGTGCGGCGCGGCGGAATGTCCATCACCTGACCGGTGCGCGGGTTTTTCGTATTGCGGGGTTTTCGCGACCGGATGGAAAAGCTGCCGAAACCTCGCAATTCGATACGGCGTTCGTCCTCCAATCCTTGCGCCATCGTCTCAAGCAGAATATCGACGGCCATTTCCACATCCTGCTTCTGCATCATCAATTCATCGCTGACAATATGTACCAGATCTTTCTTCAGCATACTCGCATCCTAGCGAACGAGGGAATCGGATAAAAAAAGGCTTGCTCCGCCTGAAAACGATGCGGGGGAACAAGCCTTGATTGTCAAACGGGAAGAACCAATCAACTTTCGCTGTTTTGATTCCCGCTGGCCGCCGCCTTCAGCAGATCACCAAAAGTCGAGGGGCCACCACTTACAACCGGCGCTTCCGGCGTTCCTTCCTCGTCGAGGGTTTTGATCGACAGGCCGATTTTGCGGTCTTTCGCCGAGACATTGATGACGATTGCTTCCAGAATATCGCCGACCTGGTACAGGCCAACCGGCGTTTTCACCTTGTCCTTGCTGATCTCGGAAACATGGACCAAGCCCTCGATGCCTTCCTCGAGTTTCACGAAGATACCGAAGTCGGTGACATTGGTGATCTCACCCTTGACTACGGTGCCCGCCGGATAGTTGTTGTAGGCGGCCTGCCAGGGATCGGGTGTCAGTTGTTTAACGCCAAGCGAGAAGCGCTCGTTTTCTTTGTCGATTTTCAGGACAACCGCCTGAATCGTTTCGCCCTTGGCGTATTTCTCCGACGGATGTTTAATCCGCTCGGTCCAGGACAGGTCAGAGACATGAATCAGGCCGTCGATGCCGTCCTCGATGCCGATGAAAACGCCAAAGTCGGTGATGTTCTTGATCTTGCCCTCGATAACCGAACCAACCGGATAGTTCTCGATGACCTGATCCCAAGGGTTGGGCAGAAGCTGTTTCATGCCCAGCGAAATGCGTTTGGTCTCCGGCTCGATGTTCAAGACCATGACATCGACCTCGTCGCCGACTGCCACCATTTTGGAAGGATGGCGCGGTTTCTTCGACCAGGTCATCTCAGAGACGTGGATCAAACCCTCGACGCCTTCCTCTAACTCGACGAAGACGCCGTAATCGGTAATCGAGACGATGCGGCCATGGGCTTTCTGGCCGATCGGATAGCGCGCGACCACCGATTCCCACGGGTCGGAACGCAGTTGCTTGACGCCTAAGGAAACGCGGTCATGCTCGCGGTCGTACTTGAGGACTTTGACTTCCATTTCCTGGCCAACCTTGTACAGCTTGGCCGGATGGGAAACCCGGCCCCAGGATAGGTCGGTGATATGGCAGAGGCCATCCATGCCGCCCATGTCGATGAACAGGCCGTAGTCGGTGATATTGGTGACGGCGCCACGGATGATCTGGCCTTCCTGCAAGCGGTCACGCATCTCCTCGCGCAGTTTGCTGCGCTGCTCTTCGAGAATGGCGCGGCGGGAGATGACGACGTTGTTCCGCTTCTTGTTGAATTTGAGAATCTTGAACGAGAAGCTCTGACCGATTAAGGCATCGAGATCCTTGACCGGGCGCAGATCAATCTGCGAGAAGGGGAGGAAGGCGGGAACGCCAATATCGACCGACATACCGCCCTTGACCCGGCTTTCCACCTTGCCGTCGATGGTGCCGTCAGCTTCCTGAATGGCGGCGATTTTCTCCCAGACCTTGATGGCGATGGCCTTTTCGCGGGACAACAGCAAACCGCCTTCGTCCTTGCGCCGCTCAACCAGCACTTCGAAGGTGTCGCCAACCTTGATGGCGTCAACATCTTCCTGACGGAATTCGGATTTCGGGATATAGCTTTCAGCCTTGTCGCCGACATCAACAAGAAAAAAATCGTCGATCATGCCAATGACGGTGCCAATGGCCACGTCGCCTACATTGATGACCTTGTTGTTCTCTTCCATTTCGAAGAGTTCGGCAAAGCTCAATTCTTCGGTGCTGTCGGTTGGTTTTTTCGGTTGTTCGCTCATAAAAATAACTTCCTGGAGACGTTTCGCCTGTTGTGATTGACAATTTCCGCCGCTGATTCTCGTCAGCGGCGCCCCCTCGGACAAACCGGTTGACCCGGCTGAAGCCAGCCTTTCTACCACAACCATATTTTTTCGGCAATTGCAAAGCAAAAAAAACGGCATAAAAACATCTTAGCCGCGTGGCGGTGGGCGTCGGCCACGGCGGCGCGCCGATGGTTTAGTGAGAACGGCGCCGCCCGCCTTTTCTGTTTTCGGCGGCAGAGCGGCCAGCAGTTCTTCCTCCGGCGCCACGCAGGGCAGACTATGGCCGATGTAATTTTCAATCTCCGGCAGCATGAAGGCGCCTTCCTCATCGGCAAAGCTGATCGCCACCCCGGCGGCGCCGGCCCGGCCCGTGCGCCCGATACGGTGGACATAATCCTCCGGCTCGTTGGGCAGAGTGTAGTTGACGACGTAGCGTATCTGGTCGATGTGCAAACCGCGCCCGGCGACATCGGTGGCGATGAGGATTTTCGCCCGGCCACTGCGGAAGCGTTCCAGCCGCCGCTCGCGCTTGTCTTGCGGCACGTCGCCGGACAACTCGGCGCAGTCGATGCCGCGTTCGGCCAAGCGCTGGGCCAGGGAATGTACCTCGTTTTTCATGTTGGCAAAGATCAATGCACGGTCGTCAGGATGCGAACGCAGGAGATTGTAAAGAACGACGAATTTCTCTTGGCCGCTGACCAGATAGAGCCGCTGTTCGATGCTCTCCTGGGCTACCTGCTCCGGCTCGGCCTCGACATATTCCGGCTCGACACACCATTGAGCGGCCAGCCGACGCACGTCGTCGGAGACCGTCGCCGAAAACAGCATAGTCTGGCGCTGTTCTTTTTTCGGCAGGCGGCCAATGATGCGGCGGACATCGGGGATAAAACCCATGTCGAGCATGCGGTCGGCCTCGTCGATGACGAGAATTCGGCAGTGGTCGAGGCGCAGGGCGCCGCGGTGAAGAAAATCAAGCAGCCGCCCCGGCGTCGCCGCCACCACATCGGCCCCTTGGCGCAGGCGGCGTTCCTGCTCCTGATATTCAGCGCCGCCGTAGACGGCCACCACTTTGATGCTCGAGTATTTGCCAAGACCAGCCCCGTCTTTGGCGATTTGCGCCACCAGTTCCCTGGTCGGGGCGATGACGAGAGCCAGCGGCAAGGGTGGTTTTTCGCCGGTTGCCCGCATTTCCAGGATGCGGTTGAAAATTGTCAGCAGAAAAACCGCGCTTTTACCGGTGCCGGTGTTGGCTTTACCGATCAAATCCTTACCGGCCAGCGCCGCCGGCAAGGCCTTGTCCTGAATCGGCGTGCAATACTTGAAACCTTGCTCGCAGATGCCACGCATCAAGGGCATTGGCAAAGCCAGGTCGTGAAAGCGGCCTTTGCCGTCCTCTGGCGGCACAGTGAAATCCTCAGGCCGCCAGCTATCATCCACGGGTGGGCCAGCGGCGGATCCGCTAGGTAAAGAAGCGGTCACCTCCGCGTTTTTGTGCCGGCTTTTACGCCGCCGTTGCGGCTGGGCAAGGGATGGTCTGTCCGTCGCCTGGCCATTATCGACCGTGGCGGTGTGGGGTTCGGGCGTCGGATTCTTCCGTCCGGTGAATACGAATTTTTTCAGGCGCTGGGCGGCTTGCCGCAGGAAACTTTTAATCATGAAAAATCGGGGTCATTTGCCGAGAATCCGCAGTTCGTCGATATAAGGGCCAAACAGTTCGTCATAGTCGGGGATGGCTTTGCGCAGCACGGTGTGCAAAAGCGGCAGATCGGATTCCCGTACCGTCAGATTCGCCGACAGCGACAGGGCTTCCAGGTCGTAGAGGGTATGCAGTTCTTTGCCAATCAAAACCAAAAAGATATAGCGGCGCTTGATCATGCTCATCGCCCGCATGGCCCGGTAGAAGACGCCGGAGGTAAAGCCGCCCGGTTCGTAGTCCTCGTGCAGGAAGATGCTGGCAAAGGGGAGAAATTCCAGCCGTTCCAGGGCCTCGGCGGAGGTTTCCGGTCTCTCGGCGACATAACCGAGGCCCTCCATGGTCTGGGCGACGATATTTTTGCCTTCGCCGGCTGGCATCAGGACCATCGAACGCGAAACATCCTCGATGACATCCTGATTGCTGAAGTCGCCGTCACGCAGCCACTGCAAATCCGGCGGCGGCGGTTTCACCGCGACAAACGTTTTCTTTTCCCTTTCCTCTTCCTGTTCCAGTCCCAGGGCTTCCGCCGGGTCGAAGGTGACGACCGAGGAGCAGGAGACGCATTTGACACGCGCCATCTGGCCCTTCGGCAAGGCGAGCAGGCTGTCGCGCACCTTGTCGCTCAGTTTCATCTGGGTGCCGCAGCGCGGGCAACGTACATTCATGATTTCACCTCGTCATCGCCGGACGTTTTCTCGACGCGGTGGCTTGCTGGGTTTCTTCTTCTTCGCGTTCGACGGTCAGATCGGTCAGGTTCGAGGTCATCTCGCCGCGTTCGGCGCGGATGCGGTCGATGCCGCGGTTTATTTCCGAGCGCTGGGTACAGTAATGAATGGCGGTGTCGGCGGAGATCATGCCGCGTCCGTAAAGGTCGAGAATACTCTGGTCGAAGGTGCGCATATCGGCGCCGCCGCCGTCCTTGATGACATTGTAAAAGGTGCGTTCATCGGACTCGCCGTTCAGGATCAGGTCGCGCACCCGCAGGCCGGCGCAGAGAATCTCCAGTGCCACGACGCGACCACCGCCAACCCTGGGCAACAGGCGCTGGCCGACGATCCAACGGACGGTATCGACCAGGCGGTGCCGGGCCTGCTCTTGCTCGGCGTGCTCAAACATGGACAGGATGCGGTTGATGGTCTGGCCAGCGTCGATGGTGTGCAGCGTCGAAAAAACCAGATGCCCGGTTTCGGCGGCGGTCAGGGCGACATCCATGGTTTCGCGGTCGCGCATCTCGCCGACGAGAATCACCTTCGGCGCCTGCCTGAGCGCCGCCCGCAGGCCGATGGCGAAGGTGCTGAAATCGGTGCCCAGTTCCCGCTGGTTGAAGGTAGCGGTCTTCTGGGGATGGACATATTCGATCGGGTCTTCGAGCGTCACCACATGCACCGCCCGCTCCTCGTTGATGCGGTTCAGAACGGCGGCCAGCGACGTGGTTTTACCGGAACCGGTAGCTCCGGCGAACAGCACCAAGCCGTTCAGCTCCCTGGCCATCTTTATGAAAGCCTGCGGGAACTGCAACAGCTCGATGGTCGGGATAGCGGTATCGAGCTTACGCAGTACCGTCGTGATGTAGCCTTTCTGGGTGAAGATATTGACGCGGAAACGCGCCTTGTCGCCCAAACTATAGGAAATATCGCAGGAGCCGCTTTCCACCACATCCCGCAGCATCCGCCGGTTGCCGCCAATCAGATTCAAGGCGAAGGCTTCGGTTTGAAACGGGGACAACTCGCCGATTGGCGGTTCGACATGCACGGGCATCAATTGACCGTTGGCCTCGACTTGCAGGGTTTTGCCCACCGTGATATTGAGGTCGGATACGCCATCATATGCGTCGAGCATAGTGGCGATCCAGTAGTCGATTTCCACCTTTTTCATCAATGTCTCCAAAATCCATGGGTCACAAACGGATAATTCTGTATAATGCCGCTAAATCATCTACAATTTCAACATTTTTCTCATATCCGTCGATTTCACCGCCACGGCTGTCGTACAGGCCGCCATCCCTTTTCATTTTTTTCTGAAGATATTGCCATGACCATTCCTCTCCGCAGCGACATCACCACGCAAGGCCGGCGCATGGCCGGGGCGCGCAGCCTCTGGCGTGCCAACGGCATGAAAGAAGAGCACTTCGGCAAGCCGATCATCGCCATCGTCAATTCCTTCACCCAAATGGTGCCTGGCCATGTCCATCTGCACGAAATCGGCCAGAAGCTGCGCGACCGTTTTGCTAACAAAGGCTATTTCGCCGCCGAATTCAACACCATCGCCATCGACGACGGCATTGCCATGGGCCACGACGGAATGCTCTACTCGTTGCCGTCGCGCGGGATCATCGCCGACAGCGTAGAATATATGTGCCAGGCGCACGCTGTCGATGCCATGATCTGCATCTCCAACTGCGACAAAATCACACCGGGGATGCTGATGGCGGCCATGCGCCTGAACATTCCCACCATTTTCGTTTCCGGTGGGCCGATGGAGGCCGGGCGCGGCGAGAAGCGCAAGTACGATCTCATCGACGCCATGGTCATCGCCGCCGACCCGCACGTGTCAGACGATGAGGTGGCGGCCATCGAACGCTGCGCTTGCCCGACCTGTGGTTCGTGTTCCGGTATGTTCACGGCCAATTCGATGAACTGCCTGAACGAAGCGCTCGGCCTGGCCCTGCCTGGCAACGGCACCGTCGTCGCCACCCACGTCGAACGTGGCAAACTCTTTGAGCGCGCCGCCGACCGGCTGTTGGAGATGACCGAAGCCTGGTACGGACGCGGCGACGCGCGGGTTTTGCCGCGCTTGATTGCCACCAAAGCCGCTTTCATGAACGCCATGGCCCTTGACATCGCCATGGGTGGCTCGACCAACACGGTGCTGCATCTTTTGGCCATCGCCCACGAGGCGGCGGTCGATTTCACCATGGGCGACATCGATGCCCTGTCGCGCCGCGTGCCGCATTTGTGCAAGGTGGCGCCGTCAACGCCAGACTATCATATTGAGGATGTCCATCGCGCCGGTGGCGTCATGGCCATTTTGGGAATGCTCGGTCGGCTGGGGCTGATCGACGCCAGTGTCGGTCGCGTCGATTATCAAACACTCGGTGCGGCGCTCGCCGACTGGGACATTGGCCGCGCCGGTCACCACCCGGCAGCCGAGGCATTTTACCGGGCTGCTCCCGGCAATAGGGGCCTGAATCTGGTCATGGCCTCGCAGAACTGCCGCTTCGACAGCCTCGACCTCGACCGGCAACAGGGCTGTATCCGCGACTTGCCCCACTGCTATAACCAGGACGGCGGTCTGGCTATTCTTTTTGGCAACCTAGCTAAAAACGGCTGCATCGTCAAGACCGCCGGCGTTGATGAGGAAGTTTTCGTTTTTTCGGGACCGGCCAAAGTGGTCGATTCGCAGGAGGAAGCCAGCGAAGCGATCCTCGGCGGCAAAATCCAGGCCGGCGACGTGGTCATCATCCGTTACGAGGGGCCGAAGGGCGGTCCTGGGATGCAGGAGATGCTCTATCCCACCTCGTATTTGAAGTCGATGGGTCTTGGCAAGGCCTGTGCCCTCATCACCGATGGCCGCTTTTCCGGCGGCACTTCCGGACTGTCGATTGGCCATGTCTCGCCGGAAGCGGCGGCGGGAGGCGCCATCGCCCTGGTACGGGACGGTGACATGATTGAAATAAACATACCGGCGCGAACCATTCGCGTGGCGCTCACCGATGAGGAGCTTGCCATTCGCCGGCGGCAAGAAGAGGCAAGAGGGAAAGCGGCCTTTACACCGGTGGGGCGAAAACGGCAGGTTTCCACGGCGCTCAGGGCCTATGCCCTTTTGGCCGCTTCCGCCGACCAGGGCGCGGTGCGGATTGTGCCGTGAGGATGGCGCGGGATTTCACAGGCCATTTTCCCGCAGCTTTTCTACCAGTTCGCGCTGCGCCGGCGTCAGGGTCTTCGGCACGGCCACGGCGATTTGCACATAGAGATCGCCGCGCTCGCCGATTGGCCCGACCGGCATACCGAAGCCCTTGACGCGCAAGCGCGTGTCGCTGCCGGCGCCCGGCGGTACCTTGATTTTGAATTTCTTTTTCTCGAGCGATTCCACCTCGATCGAGCAACCCAGGCAGGCGTCGCTGAAAGCGATACTTTTGCCGACGATCAGGTCATCGCCCTCGCGCTTGAAGATCGGGTGTGGCGCGATTTCCACCTTCAAATACAAATCGCCAGCCGGGCCGCCGTAGGCCGAGGGGTTGCCCTGCTCGCGCAGACGCAGCTTTTTCCCGGCCTCGATCCCTTTCGGTATCTTGACGCTGACGTTCTGGGTCTGGGAACCGCGCCTGAGGGAAATATTGCGCTCGGCCCCGTGCAGCACGTCTTCGAGGTTGACGGTGATCTGCGAATTGAGGTCTTCGCCCTTTTCAAAGCCGTTGTGGCCACCGTGGCCAGCGCCAGGCCGCCCGCCGGCATTCTGAAAAAAGGAAAACTGGCCGCCGCTATCCATGCCGCCCATATTCATATTGGTGCGGAAGCGCGTGCCGCCGCCCCCAGCGCCGCCGAAACCGAACTGACGCAGGATGTCACCGAGGTCGAAATTACGGAAAATATCTTCCTGGGAATAACGCTGACGGAAATCGGCGGAGCCGAAGGTGTCATACTGCTTGCGTTTTTCCGCGTCCGACAGAACCGCGTAGGCCTCGCTGATTTCCTTGAATTTTTCCTCGGCCTTTTTGTCGCCGGGATTTTTGTCGGGATGGTACTTCAGCGCCAGTTTGCGATAGGCTTTTTTGATTTCTTCCGGGCTGGCGGTCTTGCCCACGCCCAGTGCTTCATAGTATTCCATGCTCTTTCCCCTTATCCCTTGCCGCGGAAGGCTGTCGGTTTTCGCCCCAGACAATAGGAATCAAAAGGAAAGCCGTCAAGAATGGCGGCCAAGGCAAAAACGAGGCCGGATTGGCAACCTGGCCCTGCGGTCACGCCTCTCAAAACGAAATGTATTCGTCAGAACGGTACTTCGCCGGTGCCAGGCCCATAACCGCCGGGTGACTCATCGGGGAAGGGCGGTTCCTGATAAGCGCCGCCGCCTCCCTGCCGCCCGCCTTCGCCCTTCGGCGTCAGCATCTTCATGTCGCGGGCGACGATTTCCGTGGTATAGCGATCGGCGCCGTCTTTGTCCTGCCATTTCCGGGTCTGTATTTTGCCCTCGATATACACCTTCGATCCCTTGTGCAGGTATTCGCCGCAGATTTCCGCCAGCTTGGCCCAGGCGACGATGCGGTGCCATTCGGTCTGCTCCTGCATCTGGCCGTCCTGGCCTTTCCAGCGCTCGGTGGTGGCGACGTTGAAGCTGGCGACGGCGGTGCCGCTTTGGGTATAGCGGACTTCCGGGTCGGCGCCGAGGTTGCCGATAAGAATCGCTTTATTGATCATTTCATCCTCCGGGGTCTGAAATCGGCCATCCGGCAGAAATTCCTGGCGGATGACAAAGAGCCGCTATAGTATCCGGGCGATTCGCAAAAATACATCAAATTATCGACTCAATCCGTCATGGCCGCACTATCATCCATAACTTTCGAGGGAGTTGCTATGCTTTCGGCAAAAAGAATTGGTTTTATCGGCGGCGGCAACATGGCCGCGGCTCTGATCAGCCGTTTGGTGCAATCGCGGACGGCCCTGGTCGAAAATCTTATTTGCTCGGATATGCTCGAGGAGACGGGACGCGAGCAGGCGGCGCGTTTCTTACAATCGCGGACGGCCCTGGCCGAAAATATTATTTGCTCGGATGTGCGCGAGGAGGCGCGGCGCGATCTGGCGGCGCGTTTCGGCATCGTCGCCACTGACGACAACCTTGAGGTGGTCCGCCAGTCAGCAATCGTCGTCTATGCCGTCAAACCACAGGCGCTGCCGCAGGTATTGCGGCAAACCGCCGTGGCGGTCGATGCTACGAAGCTCGTCATCTCGATTGCCGCCGGTGTGTCGCTGGCGGCCATAGCTGACGGGCTAGGCGGGGCCGAGGAAAAAATACGGTTGATCCGTGTCATGCCCAACATTTGCGCCTTGGCCGGCGCCAGCGCCACCGCCATTGCCGCCGGAGTTGGGGCGCGGCCCGGCGATACGGAACTGGCCAAAGCCATTTTCGACGCGGTCGGCGTCAGTGTGGTCATGGAGGAACGCCTGCTTGACGCCTTCACCGGCCTGTGCGGCAGCGGCCCAGCTTATGCCTTCCTCATCATCGAGGCCCTGACCGACGCCGGCGTCAATATGGGCCTGGCGCGGCAAGACGCTCAGATGTTGGCGGCGCAGATGCTCTATGGCTCGGCCAAAATGGTTCTGAACGGCCAGGAGCACCCGGCGCAACTGAAAGATCGCGTTTGCTCGCCGGGCGGCACCTCGATCGCTGGTGTCCACGCCCTGGAACAGGGCGCCCTGCGTGCCACGCTGATGAACGCCGTGGCGGCGGCGGCGGCTCGTTCGCGTGAATTAGGGCAGGCGATGGCCGGGAAATTCCACCAATGAATTGTCCGCTTTGTCTGAGGTGGAGAAATCGGTGGAGGTTGTAGAAGCCGATTTCCTCGCCATCACGAAAGACGAAAACCATGTCCGGCCATCTTGGACGGACATGGTGTGTTATGGTAAACGCGAGGCGGGAACTTACAGGCTGAGCCTGGCACGCGGACGACGGGCCGAATCGCGCTGGACCAACGTCGTATCGGCAACTTGTCGTTGCTTGCCGGGCATTTTCTTATATGTTTCCTCGCCCGTTAAATCGGAGCAGTGGAAAAACACATACCAGTCATCGCGTTTGCCAGCGGCGGCCATCATTGGACGCCCGTCCCGCGACTGGCGGCCATACCGTCTGGCTAGGGCGTGGGCGGCATTTGCGGTGAGGTGCATCAGGCTGACAGCGGCGATCAATCCGATCAATACGATACTCGTGGACATAATCTATCTCCTTGTCGATGTGTCCGGAATCATTGGGCGCTTTCCCATGCCCTCGCACGACGCCCGGTCCGAACAAATTGTTTATCCTTTTTTCACCACCAGGGTGGGGCGCGACGAGAGGGAGATTACCCGCTCGACCACGCCGCCCATCGGCATGTCGGCCAAAGCGGCCCGGTCGTGGCTCCCCAGCACAATCAACTCGATGTTTTTCTTCACGCTGTAGTTGATGATGGTTTCGTCGGGCGAGCCATCGAGAATGTCGGTGACCACCCGCACGCCGAGGCGTTGGCCTTGGCCGGCCAGGGTTTGGAGCGGCGGGAAACTCTTTTTGCGCGCCTCGTCCAGCACGCCGTAGCGGAGACCGCGCTCGATCGGGATGTCGAGCGCGGTCACGGCATGAACCTCGCCGCCAAAGGCCAACGCCAGTTCGAGGGCGCGAAGCCCGACTTCCATACTGAAGCTCGAACCGTCTATCCCCACCAGAATCCGGGAGAAATTCACTTCGGCCTGTTCGGGCACCATGAGCAGGTCGCAAGGACTGCCGGCGATCACCTTGGCCGCGGTTCGGCCAAGCAATATCCGCTCGATCCGGCTGCGTTTGGGGTAGCCCAGGAGGAGCAGGCTGGCCCGCTCCTCTTCGGCCACGCGGATGATCTCCTGCACCGGATCGCCCACCGTGTGGATCGTGCGCAACGCCTGTCCGCTTTCGATCACCATTTGCCTCGCCTCTTCCAGGCAGCGCTTGAACGGCTCGCTGAGCTGTTCATCGGCGTTGTTGATCTTCCAGCGGTTCATGTTACCCTCGTAGCCGGGCGTGACCGAAACGGCCAGCAACTCGGCTTTGAGGAACAGCGCCAGCCGCAGCGCCTGCCGGACGGCATCCTTGCCGGCATTACCCGGAGCGATGGCAAGGAGGATGGTGGCGATGGACGTGGACATGGCGCTCTCTCGGTGCTTGCGGTTTGAGGTTACGCCGGGCTTGCCGCCGCCGCCCTCTCCTGGCGCCGGGCTTTGAACAGGCTGGTCAGGATGATGCCGGCGCCGACCAAGAGGGACAGACACATGACGCCAAAACTCACCTTGTTGGTGATTTTGACCACGAGATCGCCGAACGAAACCAAATGCAGTTCGTTGAGGTATTTGGGCATGGCGAGAAAGCGGCTGACCGCGACAATCAGCATGATCGTGGCCATGACATATTTGATCATGTAATCTTTGACATAGGTGGTGCCGATCGCCCCCAGTTGCACTCCGAACAACGATCCGGCCAGGATAATGATGACCAGGCGGATATCGACCATGCCGTAGTAGGCCCAAATCAGGGTGCCGCCCAATCCCATGACAAAGGCGATGACCAGTTCGGTGCCCGAGGCCACGATGCTGGTGACGCCGACGATGTACATCAGGCCGGGCACGCCGATGAAGCCGCCGACCGCGATGGTGGCGGCCAACATACCGGTGGCCAGGGCAACGGGGATGAGGAACCATACGCTGATGCGCAGGTTGGCTACCTTGAGATTGAGCATCGGCCAGAGTTCGATCTGTTGCAGGCGTTTGGCGATGCTCAGATTGCTGGATTCGGTTTCGCTCCGTGCCTGTTTCATTCGCATGGCATCACGCATGACAAAAGAGCCGACCGTTACCAGCACCAGGAGGAAAATCACGGAAATATAGAGGTTAGAACCAGCTTGGCCCCAAGTAGCGAGAATACGATTCTGGATCGTGATGCCCACCTGGACGCCGATTTCGGCAAAAACGCCCATGATGAGGCCAAGTTTGATGTCCACCTGACCGTATTTGTAGCGCTTGATCGCCCCGACCAGGGATTTGGGGAATTTATGGCACATATTGCTGGCCACGGCGACCGTGCCCGGAACCCCCAGGCTCATCATGGCCGGAGTGAGGACGAAGGCGCCGCCGGAACCAATGAAGCCGCTGACCAGGCCACCGACGAATCCAACCACAAAGAGAAAGGCGATGGTATAGAGACTGAGATCAATAAACTGGATTATTTCACCAACGGGGGGACCGTGCATAAATCCGCTCCTTGTAGTTTGAGAACCGATAGGTCAGCGCCGCGCCCATCCTGATGAGCGCGGCGCCGTTTGCGCCGAATGACCGGCGCGTTTAGACGTTGACCTGCAACCGAGGCCGGGTGTCGCGCCGCGGGGCCTTGACGGTCGCCTGCTTCTGGGTGGCGACCTGGGTGGCACTCTTCCTGGAGGCTTCGATGCCGAGCGCCGACCAGAACGAACTGGTAAAGTTGCCGTGGAAATAAGAAACGGCAAAGACCGTGGCCACCGGCAGGAGGGCGTAGACCCCGCCTTTGCAGAAATAGGTCATGACCAGGCTATGGCATGAGAATACCGCCGCGTACAGCGCCGCTGTGAAAGTTCCAAAAACTACGCAGCGCAGGATGTGTTGTTTTTTGCTGGTGGTAGACATGGCGAATACTCCTTTTTGGGGGGTTGAGGTATGGGAAAAAGTTTTCCTGAAAATACTTTCTTGGGTGGTTTTCACCGTAAATACCGGGACAGGGGCCGAGCGGGCCGCCGCTTCCTGGCGGATGCCTTTGTCGATGACGACAAACTCGATATGCTTTTTGCCACGGCATAACCGACCGATCACGTCGCCGATCTTGCCGAATTCGCCGAGATGCTCCATCGCCACTCCCCGATACCGGGCCTTGGCGGTCAACTGGGCCGCGCTTTCTTGCATGGCGGCGGCAAACAGTCGGCTGCGGCGGCCCCGGTTGAACAGGGGCAGGGTATCGACGTGGACGGCGAGAATCGCGTATCCCAGACGCTGGGCCACGGTGGCCGCATATTCCATGACATGCTCGGACATGTGGCCGTTGCGGGTCACCGCCATGATGTAGGAAGTTTCGGGCCCTCTGGCCGGGATGGCGCTGCCGCTGATCGGGGTGGCTCCATGCGGTCTTGGATGATAAGCGGTTTGTTCGGTGTTCATGGCAGTTGGAAATGGATGGTTTTTGTTGTGTTGCCTTTGTTTAAGCAAGAGGCGTGCCATGTGAAGAAAAAAAATTTATTTTATTGATATTACGTGTTAATTTTACAAAAGGTCCATTTGGCGGGTAAGGCGGGTCTGTTGCAATGTGAAACGGGTTGCGAGCCAAGCCTGATGACCCGCTGTTTTTGTCGTTGCATTTTGCAATATTCACTCAGGGCGGTGTAACATGGTGCGCCAGGCGGGGCAAAGAAAGATCGGCCAGCGGCGTGAGGGCCAGAAAAAGACAGCCAAAGCAAGGGATCGGGGCGAAGCTTGCCGATGAAATCCGGCGTTCTTGCGAACGTATGCCGGGACAGGGCGGCATTATTCTTGCAAGATTCTGATCTCCTGATAGCAAAGGGAGAAAGAACGAGCGGATGAAAACAGCATTGAGGAAATCTCGAAGATGAGCCAAACTTACCGGTATTTCATATTTAACATATTGAATATACGTATTATTGATTTTCAAGAATTGAATTATTTGACATTCCCATGAAAGGAGCCAAGCATGTTTTTCAAAAAGAGAATGGAATCGAACGAAGAGCCGGCGTCACAGCCGAAAGCCACGCCCTCACTCCTTGAGCAGCTTCGTTCGCAGGCCGAGACGGCCCGCTTACCCCAGATCGTCATGGAGGCGATTGCCAGCGAGCTGGACAAGCTGGAAAAGACCGATGCGGCTATCGCCGAATACTCGACAGGCATTAATTATGTCGAACTGCTCCTGGCGCTGCCCTGGAACGTTTCCAGCCAGCACAAGCTCGACCTGGCCCGGACCCAGACGGTGCTCGACACCTGGCACTATGGCCTTGGCCAGGTCAAGCAGCGGATTCTTGAATTTCTGGCCGCCAAAACCCTGTGCAGCAGAGCCAAACAATCGGTCCTCATTGTCGATGACGAGGAGATTGCCCGCACCAACCTGATGTACGTGCTCGGCATGGAGGGGTACAACTGTTACGGGGCCGCCAACGGAGCCGAGGCCCTCGAGGTGATGAGCCGCGAGGAGATCGACCTGGTGGTGTCGGACATGAAAATGGAGCAGATGGACGGCCTCGAACTGCTGGACCGGATCAACCGCACCGCCCCGGAAGTGCCGGTGGTTATGGTCACCGGTTTCGCCACGGTCAGTTCGGCGGTGGATGCCCTGAAAAAGGGGGCCGCCCATTTCCTCGGCAAGCCGGTCAACCTCGACGAACTGCGGCGCACCGTCAAAGAAGTGTTGGAAAAAAAGCTCTTTGTCCAGATGGGCAAGGGGCCGATCCTCTGCTTTACCGGCCCTCCCGGCACCGGCAAGACCTCGGTGGGGCGGGCCATTGCCGAGGCGCTCGGGCGGCAATTCATCCGCCTGTCCATGGCTGGGCTGCGCGACGAGGCCGAACTGCGCGGCCATCGGCGCACCTATGTCGGGGCCTTGCCCGGCCGGATCATCACCGAACTGAAACGGGCCAAGGTCAACAATCCGGTCTTCATGCTCGACGAGATCGACAAGATCGGTCAGGACTTCCGCGGCGATCCCGCCTCGGCCCTGCTCGAGGTGCTCGATCCGGAACAGAACGTCCACTTCACCGACCATTACGTGGAGCTGCCCTTTGACCTTTCCCGGATCATGTTCATCGCCACGGCCAACGACCTGAGCAAACTGCCGAGGCCGCTCCTGGACCGGATGGAATGTATCGAATTCACTGGCTACACCGAGCGGGAGAAGCTGCACATCGCCCAGCAGTTCATCCTGCCCCGGCAGCTCAAGGTGGCGGGCCTGTCCAAATCCGCGGTCAAGCTGACCGACGAGGCCCTAATCAGGGTAATCAACGACTACACCAGAGAATCGGGCCTGCGCGACCTGGAACGGCAGGTGGCCGACATCTGCCGGAAAATCGCCATGCTCTGTCTCAAATCCGCCGGTCGCCAGGAGGAGCAAAATCTGATCGACGCCCCGGACGTGACCAAACTGCTTGGCCCGCGCAAGTTCCGCCGCGAGGCGGCCGAAGCCACGCCCCAGCCCGGCATTGCCACTGGCCTGGTCTGGGCCGAGACCGGCGGCGAGATTATCAGCGTCGAGACGGCCCTGATGCCGGGGTCGGGGACGCTGCTTTTGACCGGCTCGTTGGGCGACGTTCTGCGCGAGTCGGCCCAGACCGCGCTCAGTTTCCTGCGCAGCCGGGCCGGTGATTTCGGCATTTCCGACGATTTCTTCAAAGGGGTCGATATTCACATCCACTTCCCGTCCGGCGGCATTCCCAAGGACGGCCCCTCGGCGGGGATCACCATCTTCGCGACCCTCTTGTCTCTGCTCACCAAACGACCGGCCCGGCGGGATGTGGCCCTGACTGGCGAGATGACCTTGACCGGCCGGATTCTGCCGGTCAGCGGCATCAGGGAAAAGGTGCTGGCCGCCAAACGGGCCGGGGTGCGGCTGGTGCTGCTGCCTCAGGCCAACCAGGAAGAGGTGGAAGCCCTGGACGCCGATGTGGTGGAAGGCATCCAGTTGCAACTGGTGGCCCAGGCCAGCGATATCATCGACCCCCTGTTCGTCGGCCAGAGTTTATCTTGATGCTGTGACGGGTCGCCTGGCTGAGAAAATAAGGGGAAAAAAGAGTCAGGTATCAGGGTCTTCCAGGCCATAGCGTTTGATCTTGCGCCAAAGAGACACCCGGTCGATGCCGAGGATTTTCACGGCTGCCGACCGGTTGCCCTCCACTTCGTCGAGGATTTCCAGGATATACCGTTTTTCGTGTTCCTCCAGAGTGGGCCAGTCGTCACGCTGCTCGCGCACCGCGACCCCGCCGCTGTCACCGAAAGCGGCGGCGATGTGCTGGGCTTCGACAACCTCGCCATCGCAGGCGATCAGCAGTCGCTGGGCGATGTTTTCCAGTTCCCGGATGTTGCCGGGATAATCGTAAAACAACAGCCGCCGTTCGGCCTCGGGCGAAAGCTGCGGCGCCGCTCTGCCCGCCTGGACATGCTTGGCGAGAAAGTAACGGATCAGCAAGGGGATGTCGTCCTTGCGCTCGACCAAGGAGGGCACGTTGATGGTTAGTACGTCTAACCTATAATACAAGTCTGAACGGAAGGTGCCGGCCTCGACCTCGCGTTTGAGGTCCTTGTTGGTGGCGGCCAGCACCCGAAAATCGACGGCGATCTCCTCGGTGCCGCCCACATGGATGATGGTTCGTTCCTGGAGCGCCCGCAGCAGCTTGACCTGCATCGGCAGCGGCAGTTCGCCCACCTCATCGAAAAAAACCGTGCCGCCCGCCGCCGTTTCCAGCAATCCCTTTTTGGCCTTGCCGGCCCCGGTGAAGGCCCCCCGCTCATAGCCGAACAGTTCACTGGCGATCAGTTCCTCGGTGAAAACGCCGCAATTGAAGGCGACAAAGCGGTTTTTGGCTCGGGGACTGAGTTCGTGGATAGTCCGGGCGACCAGTTCCTTGCCGGTGCCGGTTTCTCCCTGGATCAACACGTTGCAGTCCAGTTGCGACACCTGGTTGATGGTCTCGCGCAGGGCCCGCATTTTGGGGCTTTGGCCGACAATCCGCCCGCTGCCCAAACCGGCATCGACCCGCTCGCGCAGCGTCTGGATTTCTCGTCGCAAGAGGCCCTTTTCCAGGGCCTTGTCGATGATCGCCCGCAGCTCGTTGATTTTGAACGGCTTGATTACGAAATGGTAGGCGCCCTTGCGCATGGCCTCGACCGCGATGTCGATGCTGGCATGGCCGGTAATTACCACCACCTCGGCGGCGGGCCACAATTTCTTGGCTTCCTCTAAAACCACCATGCCATCAATATCCCGCATCCGCAGATCGGTCAGAACCAGGTCCACTTCTTGCTGGCGCAGGATATCCACCGCCTCTTCGCCGTCAGCGGCCAAGAGAACCGCATGGCCGTCCTTGGTGAGGATATGGCCAAGATTGTCGCGGGCGATGGCCTCGTCGTCAACCACCAGGATTGTGCGTTTGGGCATCGTTTCCGCTCACTGTTGCCTATCGCCGGTATAGGGAAGACGAATAAAGAAGGATGTGCCCTGGCCAGGGGCGCTTTGCACGGTAATCTTGCCTTGGTGCTGTTGAATGATGCCGTAGACCACCGGCAGACCCAGGCCCGTGCCATGGCCTGCCGCCTTAGTGGTGAAGAACGGATCGAAGACCTTGCTCAAGTTCTCTTCCTCGATGCCATGGCCGGTGTCGCGGATCTCGACCACTACCTCCTGGGTCGCGGCATCGACGGTGGCGGCAATGACGATTTCTCCCCGCTGTTCGATGGCCTGGGCCGCATTGATAATCATGTTGATAAAGACTTCCTGCATGCGCTGCGGGTCCATGATCACCATCAACTCGTCGGGAATGTGGACGGTGACGCTGACGCCGGACGGCACTTGGCTTTTGACCAAAAGAACCGCCTTGCGGACAATATCGGCCAGAGAGATTTCGCGCGGGGGAGAGAATGAATCCTGGGAGCGGGCGAATTCGAGCAGGCTCTTGACCACGTCACGGGCCCGCAGCGTTTCCTGCTCGATGTTGTTCAGCATCCGCTTGAGCAGAGAAGGATCCCCTTGATCGAACTCGTCGATGACAATCTGGCAGGAGGTCGAGATGTTGTTGAGCGGGTTGTTCAACTGGTGGGCCACCCCGGCGGTCAGAGTGCCCAGAGAGGAGAGCTTCTCCGCCTGGATGAGCTGGTCCTGGCGGCGTTCGAGTTCCTGAACCATGATATTGCAGGCTTCCATGACCTGCTGCATCTCGTCGTTGCTGTGGATCACGTCGATATGGCGGAACCGGCCCTGGGCAATGTCCTCGGTGACCCGTTTGACCGCGGCCAGCGGTTTGAACACAAAGTTGACGACCGAAAGAGAAAGGACGAAGCCGATGACGATGGCCACGGACACCCAGATGAGCAACTGCTCCCGTAACTGGCGGATCGTCGCGTGGATGAATTTTTTCTCGTCATTGACGATATCCTCGCTTATGTCCGAGATAGTTTTCCCGTATTGCCTGATTTCTCCGGTAATCCGGTGGTATTTTTCCTGATCCGTTTTTTCGAGGACGAGCAATTCACTGATTTTTCCCGTGTATACTTCCATATAGGCGCTGAGTTCCTTCAGTTTCCCGGTAATGGTCGGCACGCCGTCGCGATGAAGGATGGCGTCAATCATTTCCGAGGTCTTCCGGATCATGGCGATGGTGTCATCAAGCGAATCTTTGTCACCGAAGAGAAAATAATTTTTTTCGGATCGTCTCGATTCAAGAATATCGTTGTGAATGTTGTAGGCCAGCTCCAGGGTTTCGGTTTTCTTTTCGGCATCGACGAGATCACGGTAGGCGATGATCCCCATGATGGCCACCGAGGCGATGTAGAAGAAAAGGACCAGGGCGATCTTGGAGATCATCCCGAAACGAAAAAATTTTTTCATGACTGTCAACCTCGCCGCAACCGTCGGATCGCTCTTTGCCATTTGTTTGCCGGGCACAGTACCCGCGTTCAGAAAATATGCCGGGCCGGCCCTTTCGAGACAGGCGCGGTGGACAAAATTTGGAAAATACCGCATGGGATTGAGATAGGTCAAGGTTTGCCATCTTCTCCTGGGCAAGAGCGAGGAAGTATTCCATTCGATCTATCCGGTGCATTTTCCCCTGTTGGCGGAAAAGAATTGACGTCGCTTTGACCAAGATGTATGAAGCAACGAGTTTCAGGCGCGACGATTATTGTCGCTTCAAAAGGAACCCCGTGCGAATCGGGGACAGGCCCGCTGCTGTGACCGGGGACTGAAGCCGCAAAGGCCACTGGGGGAAACCCTCTGGGAAGGCGCGGTGGAGGGATGAGCCGGAAGTCAGAAGACTTGCCGGAAACATGAGGTGTTCTTCCCGTGGACAACGGAAGGACAAGTCGAGACGCGGAAAACAGGGATTCCCCGGATCAATTCTTTGGTCCGGGGATTTTTTGTCTCCGGGTTGGCCCTTTTAGAAGGAGCGGTGATGGATGAGGGCGCGGTAATGCCGGGAAAGTTTTATGTGGTTGGCGTCGGGCCGGGCGATCCACGGCTTCTGACCCTGCGGGCGGCGGAGGTGTTGCGGCATTGCCCGGTCTGGCTTGTGCCTTCGGCCTTTGCTCGAGGCGGACACACTGGCGAAGGCGGCAGCACAGCCCTGAAAATCGCCGAGGGCGTGGTGGAGAGCAAAGGCAAGACCATCATCAGCCATCATTTTCCGATGAAGCCGGTGCCTCGCGGCGGCGATGCCGGCCCGGAAGTGATAGCCGCCTGGCAGACGGCGGCGGCGGAAGTCGTCGTCCATCTGGCGGCGGGCCGCGATGTTGCCTTCCCGACCTTGGGCGATCCGGCGATCTATTCGACGGGCTTCTATCTGCTCGAAACCCTGCGCGCCACCGAGGCCGGCATCAGCATCGAGGTCATTCCCGGTATTTCCGCGCCCAGTTCCGCCTCGGCGGCGGTTGTACACCCGCTCTGTCTCGGCGACGAGCGGATTGTGATCATCCCGGCGGTGTTCGACGACCAGGGGATTCGTGAGCTACTGGCTATTTGTCAGGTGGCGGTGTTCATGAAGGTGCACAAATCCGTACCCCGGCTGATCGCTCTGCTCGACGAATTCGGTTTGACCGAACATGCGGTTCTGGTCGAACGAGCCAGCCTCCCCGACCAACGGATATGGACGGATATTCGTCAGGCGGAAACGGTGAGACTGCACTATTTCTCGACGATGATTGTACGCAAACCGCCAGCGATAAACCACAGGCCAGCGGCGGCGTCATGAGCGCCCAGACGGCATATGGGGTGAAGCCTGACTGGCGCTACCGTCTGCTGCTTTTCGCCTTGCTCGTAATAGTCGTGGCAGCGGTTATCGTCTCCGCCGGCATGGGCTATGTGAAGATTGGCGCTTTCGACATCGTCAGAATCATCACCGCCCGTCTGAGCGGTGATATGAGCCTTCCCAGCGGCATCGGCGAAACCATGCCTTATGTATTGATGGATGTGCGCTTGCCGCGTATTCTCACCGCCGCCCTGGTCGGCGCCGGGCTGGCCCTGTCCGGCGTCATTTATCAGGGCATTCTGCTGAATCCGCTGGCCGATCCCTACACCTTGGGCATTTCCAGCGGCGCCGCTTTTGGCGCGTCGCTCGCGATCGTGATCAACATTTCGGCCATTCCAGCCATTTCAACCATTTCCGCTCTTGGCCAGGTCTCGACGCCGCTCTTCGCCTTCGTTGGCGCGATTGCCACCTTGCTCGTGGTTATGCGCCTGTCGAGTTTCGATGGCCAGATATCCGCCCAAACCTTGATCCTCTCCGGCGTCATCATTGGCGCCGTGCTGTCAGCCGGTATCAGCCTGTTAAAGTACCTGGCCGATGAACAGGTCGGGGTCATCGTTTTTTGGCTGATGGGCAGTTTCACCTCCAGTTCCTGGCGGGCGGTGCCGCTGGTCGGTTTTGGCCTGGCCGTCGGTTGCGCCATCGCTTTTTTTTATGGCCGTGACCTGAATATTATGAGTTTGGGGCGGCGCTCCTCCGATACTTTGGGCGTCGAGACGGCGCGCACCCGCAAGATTTTGCTCGTCACTGCCTCTTTTGTCACTGCCTTGTGTGTCGCCGTCAGCGGCATCATCGGTTTTATCGGTCTGATCGTGCCGCATCTGATGCGTTTTATCGTCGGCCCGGATAACCGCAAGCTGCTGCCCACCTCGGTGCTGGCTGGCGCCACCTTGCTTTTGGCCGCCGATACCCTGACCAGGGCGGTGTTGCCGGCGGAAGTGCCGATTGGCGTGTTGACGGCTTTAATCGGCGGGCCGTTTTTCGGTCTGATTTTCCGCCGCAAACAACGAGGCGGACGCCGCTATGAATGAGCAGCCTCTGTTTGCCGTGGAAAATCTCGGCTTCGCCTACGGCGAGACGATGGTTTTGCGTGATATTTCCTGCGAGCTGTATGCTGGCCACTTTTATGGTGTCATCGGCCCGAACGGCTGTGGCAAGACGACGCTTTTAGATCTTTTGACCGGTTGCAAACAACCGGCCAGCGGCACGATTCTTTTGCGCGGACGCCCTTTGGCCGATTACGGTAAACGCGAACTGGCGCGGCAATTGGCGCTGGTGCCACAGGAATTTGACATCGGCTTCGATTTTACCGCCCTGGAAACGGTGATGATGGGCCGTCATCCGCACATTGGCCGTTTTCAGGCGCCCACGGCAAGCGACTGGGACAAGGCCCAGGCGGCGATGACCGCCATTGGTATCGACACGCTGGCGGCACGGCCTTTGGCCAGCCTGTCCGGTGGTCAGAAACAGCGGGCGATTGTCGCCCGCGCCTTGGCTCAGGATACTCCGGCGCTGTTTTTCGACGAGGCAACCGCCAGTCTTGATGTCCGTCACGCCCTGCGCATTCTGGGTATTGCCCGGCGCCTGACACGAGAGGGACGGATGGTCCTTGCCGTCATCCACGATCTCAACCTGGCCATAGCATTTTGCGATTATCTGCTGATTATCAAAGATGGCCTGCTGTTTGCCCAAGGCCGGGCGGACGAGGTGATGAGCGCCGCCGTCATCGCCGAGGTCTTTCAGACCGAAGCCAGTGTCAACTGGAACGCCTTCAGTGATTCGCTTCAAATAAGTTACCGCTATTTCGACGCGGCCTGAGCCGTATGGAAGCTTTATGATCCGCATTGAAAATTTGCAGAAATCCTACGGCGCGGTGCGGGCCGTCGATGGCATTGACCTGACGGTTGATCAGGGCGAACTCTTCGCCTTTCTCGGCCCAAACGGCGCTGGCAAGACCACGACCATCCGCATCCTCACTGGCCTGACGAAAATTGGCGCCGGTCGCGTTACTATCGGCGGTTACGACATTGCGCAAAACGCCCAGGCCGCCAAGCGTCAGTGCGGCCTCGTTACCCAGCATGTCAACCTCGATAGCGAATTGAGCGTGCGCGAGAACCTCGACATTCATGGCCGCCTCTTCGCCATGCCGAAACAGGAAAGGCGGCGGCGCATCGACGAACTGCTCGGCTATGTCGAGATGGCCGACCGCGCCAACCATCTGGTCAAACAGCTCTCCGGTGGCCTGAAACGGCGGCTGATGATCGCCCGCGCCCTGATGCACCAGCCGAAGATCATCTTCCTCGACGAACCGACCGTCGGCCTCGACCCAGCCATTCGCCGCCGAGTTTGGGCGCTGGTCAAGCGGGTGCGCCACGATGGAGCCACCATTTTCCTGACTACTCATTATATTGAAGAGGCGGAATTTCTCGCCGACCGTGTCGCCTTCCTCGACAAAGGCCGCATCGTCGCCCTCGACCAGCCGCAAAACCTGATGGCCGAGCTCGGTCTCTGGGCCATCGACGAGATAGATGGCGAGAGCATGGAAACCCACTATTTCCAGAGCCGTGACGAGGCCGCCCAATTCTCCGCCAAACACGACAGCGCTTTTACTTTGCGGCGGGTCAATCTCGAGGACGCATTCTTGAGCCTCACCGGGAAAAAGGTGTCGTAATGCACGGATTTATCGCCACTTATCTGCGGGAAATGCTGATTTTGCGGCGCCGCTTCAAACGGCAACTGGCTGGCATGGCGGTGTCGCCGCTCTTGTACCTCATCACCTTTGGCTACGCCATGGGCGGGCTGATTCAGTTTGGCCATGAGCCGTACCTGCACTTTCTCATCCCAGGCCTGGTGGCCATGGCCAGCATGACCCAGAGTTTCGCCATCGCCACCGACATCAACATCGCGCGATTTTACTGGAACATTTTCGAGGAGTTCCAGGCGGCGCCAATCAGCGAATTGGCCTATGTCGCCGGAGAAATCCTGGCCGGTATGACACGGGCACTGATCAGCGTCGTCGTCATTCTGCTCTTGGCACTGCTGTTCGGTGTCCGCCTCAATTACGGGCCACTGTTCTGGCTGGCCGTGCTCTTGAACAGTTTTGTTTTCGCCGCCTTGGCCGTGGCCATGGCCATGCTGGTCAAATCGCACGCCGACCAGGCGCTACTGAACAATTTCATCATCACGCCGATGGCTTTTCTTGGCGGCACCTTTTTCCCGGTCGATAAACTGCCGGATTGGGGTCAGGCGATTCTCTACTGTCTGCCGCTGACCCATGCCTCGCACGCCATCCGCGCTACCGCTTTGGGCCGCCCAGCGCAGGCTGTGGATTATCTGGTATTGATAGTCGTCGGCCTGGCCTTTTTCTGGCTGGCCCTGCATTCGGTCGGTCGGGCCAGAGACTAAGAGGACGGAGGACAGATGACAGAGGACAGTGACAGAAGTCAGCATCCTCCCGTTTTTGTCGTTGCCGGCGTTGCCAGCGGTTGCGGCAAAACCACGGTGACGTTGGGCCTGATGGCTGCCTGCGCGGCGCGGGGGCTGCTGGTTATGCCGTTCAAGTGTGGCCCTGATTTCATTGATCCAGGCCTGCATCAGTTGGTGACCGGTCAGGTTTCCATCAACCTCGATCTGTGGATGATGGGCGAAAGCAACGTGCGGCACGGCTTTCACCGCCGCATGCAGGGCGCGGACATCGGCATTGTCGAAGGGGTGATGGGAATGTTCGATGGCGGCCCGTCGTCCTGCGGGGCGCTGGCCGCTTTCCTCGGCCTGCCGGTGGTTCTCGTCGTCGATGTCCGCTCGATGGCTGAAAGCGCCGCCGCCGTGGTCAAAGGGTTTGAGAGTTTTCGGTCCGACGTCACGCTGGCCGGGGTAATCCTGAATCGGGTCGGCAGCGAGCGTCACCTGCGGCTGGCGGTGGACAGTATCCATGAAAATTGTCAGGTAAAGGTCTTGGGACATGTACCGCGAACGCTGGATTTTACCATCCCCAGTCGCCACCTTGGCCTGTTGACCGGCGACGAGGCGCCAATCGGGCGCGAGGCCATCGACAAGCTGGCGGCGGCGGTGGAGCAAAATATCGATCTTGATGGCATTCTGCGGCTTTTTCCCTCTCCCGGCGCTGCGCGCCACCCTCTCCCACAAGCGGGAGAGGGAAAAGGCGTCCATATTCCGAGAGCTATCACCCCTCGCCCGCTGGCGGGAGAGGGGCTGGGGGAGAGGGTGAGGGCCTGCCGTATTGCCGTTGCCCGTGACCGGGCCTTCTGTTTTTACTATCAGGATAACTTTGAATTGCTGCGTGAGGCCGGAGCGGAGCTGGTCTTCTTCAGTCCGCTCGCGGATGTCTCCTTGCCGGAAAATATCTGTGGCATCTATCTGGGTGGCGGCTATCCGGAGTTGTACGCGGCGGCTTTGAGCGAAAATACCAGAATGATGATGGAAATCCGTGCGTTTGCCGCGGGCAATGGCGTTATTTACGCGGAATGCGGTGGATTCATGTATCTATGCCAAGGAATTGAATACGACGGGCAAAGGCAGCCGATGGTTGGTCTGTATCCGGTGTCAGCCACAATGAACAAAACGCGGGCCGCTCTCGGCTATCGTGAAGTCACCACCACCCTTGCCACGTGCTTTGGCCCGCCAGGCACGGTTTTGCGCGGACATGAATTTCATTATTCCGAGATCAGCGCCATGCCAGAACGTATTGGCCAGGCCTACCAGTTGGACAACGGCCAGGTCGAAGGCTACTCCCAGGGCAATATCCTGGGCGGCTACCTGCACCTGCATTTTGCCTCGAACCCAGCGGCGGCCAGGCATTTCGTCGAATTCTGCCGCCAGAACCACTGCAAAAAGAGAGACCGACCATGAGTATCCAGAAAGTCAGTCCCGCCGACATTGAAAAAGAGAGCTTCCGCATCATCGCGGCGGAACTCGGCGAGCATCAATTTGACGCCAGGACGCTGGCCGTCGTCCTCAGGGTGATCCACGCCACCGCCGATTTTTCCTTCGCCGAAAACCTGCATTTTTCACCGGAAGCCATTGAGGCGGGTATCCGCGCCTTGCGGGCCGGCAAGAACATCCTCTGCGACGTGACCATGGTCCAGGCCGGGATCAGCAAAATCCTGCTCGCTCACTGGGGCGGTAAAATTCTCTGCGGTGTCGGCGACCCGGCCATCGCCGAAGAGGCCAAGCGGCGTAACCGCACTTGCTCGGAGGTGGCGATGGAGCGTCTCCTCGATGACAGTATCGGCATTGTCGCCATCGGTAACGCCCCGACGGCGTTACTGCAAATAATTGATACTATGAAGACGTTGGCGCCGGAAAAGGCGCCGCTCATCATCGGGGTGCCCGTGGGTTTCGTCAACGCCGCCGAATCGAAGGATTTGCTGATCGAACGCGGCCATTGCCACATCACGAGCCGGGGCCGCAAAGGTGGCAGCCCGGTGGCGGCGGCCATCGTCAATGCCCTTTTGCGTCTGGCGGCGGCAGAAGGATGACGAAACTTTTGCGCAGCGGCTTCACCACCGGCGCTTGCGCGGCGGCGGCGGCCAAGGCGGCGGTGATGGCGCTTGCCACAGGCGTCGCGCCGCCGGAAGTGATGATTCCCTTTCCCGATGGCAGCCGCCAAGCTTTCGCCGTCCATCGCGTGTCATTGGCGTCAGACTCGGCTACCGCCTCGGTGATCAAGGATGCCGGTGACGATCCCGATGTCACCAATGGCGCCGAGATCGTCGCCACGGTTTCCTTTGTGGACAATGATTGCCAGGCGGAGTCGCCGGATGCGGTCTGGTCTGGCTCGGTTCTGTTCCGCTGTGGTCAGGGAGTCGGTCGCGTGACGAAACCGGGCTTGGCGGTGACGGTCGGCGAACCGGCGATCAATCCGGTGCCGCGCCAGATGATTGGCCAGGCCGTGGCGGAAATTATCGCGGATCGGGCTGTAGCCGTTACCATTTCGCTGCCGGATGGCGAACGCCTTGCCGAAAAAACCCTCAACCATCGCCTCGGCATTGTTGGCGGTCTGTCGATTCTCGGCACTACAGGTATTGTCAGGCCAATCTCGGCTGAAGCCTGGACGGCGACCATCGAAGCATCAATGTCAGTGGCCAAAGAGGCCGGTTTGTCCGAAATTGTGCTTGCCACCGGTCGGGTATCGGAGAAGGCTGGGCAACTGCTGCTGGGCCTGGCCGATGAAGCCCATGTGATGATGGGCGATTACCTGGCTTTTTCCCTGGAAGCGGCCCGCCAGTACGGTTTTGCCCGCCTGCATTTCTGCGGTATGTGGGCGAAAATCGTCAAGGCGGCGCTGAAGACGCCGCAGACCCATGTCCGCAACGGCGTTTTGGAGGTGACGGCAACGGCGGATTTGCTGGCGCGTTTGGGCGCGTCGGGTTCGCTCTTGGCCGCTTTGCGCCGCGCCAATACGGCGCGGGAGATGCTGCTTTTGCTCGTGGAGTACCGGCGTTTCGAGCTAGCCGAAGCCGTTTGCTGTCTGGCTCGGGATTACGCGGTCGAATTGTTTGGCGGCACGGTTCGGGTTTATCTGGTCAATGACAAATCCCAGGTGCTTTACCATGTCTGAACTGCTGCTCTTGGGCGTTCATAGCATCCTTACGGTGGAGCAACTGAAGCTCGTAGCCGATGCCGCCCTGATCGTCGCCAGCCCGCGTTTTCAGCCGCAACTCGCCGCCTTTCCCGCCCGCTTTCAGGCGATTGCCCCACTCGATACCGCCATCGCTGCCATGGCCACCGCGCTTGAGGTTGGGGACAAGGTGGTGGTCTTGGCCAGCGGCGATCCTTTGTTCTTTGGTATCGGCAAGCGCCTGCTACGGGAATTTCCTGACGCGCAAATAACTATTCTGCCGGCGCTGTCTTCCGTGCAACTTGCTTGCGCTCTATGGCGGATTCCCTGGGAGGATGCCCATATCCTCAGTCTGCATGGCCGTGAGCTGGCACATGCTGGCCAACTGCTGCGCCATGAAAAAACCATTGTCCTGACCGATAAAATAAATAGCCCCGATCGTCTGGCCGCTGTTCTCCTCGACTATTTTTCACAGATAGGAGAAGTGGATCTGCCGGAAAAAATCGAGATGCTGGTCGCCGAAGACCTGGCGCTGCCAGAGCAAAAAATTACCAGCTTATCGCTGACAGCGGCTAAAGGGCGGCGTTTCAGCCCACTGAATGTCGTCTGCTTTCGCCTGCCAATCGAGTTCATCCAAGGCCCGCCATTTGTCTTTGGCCTCACGGAAGAAGATATTGACCATGACGCCGGCATGATTACCAAAAACGAAGTGCGGGCGGCGGTTTTGCACGCGCTGCGCTTGCCGGCAACCGGCGTTTTTTGGGATGTCGGCGGCGGCAGCGGTTCGGTATCAATCGAAGCGGCGCGGCTGGCCCCAGACCTGGCTATTTATACGATTGAATGTGAAGCGGCGCGGCTCGATGCCATCAGGGCAAATATCCGGCGATACCACTCTTTTTCCGTGATGCCGGTGGCGGGAAAGGCGCCGATGGCGCTGGCTTCGCTGCCTGACCCGGATCGGGTATTCATCGGCGGCGGCGGCGCGGCTCTCGCTGCCATTGTCGCGGCGGCGGCGCCGCGGTTGCGGCCCGGTGGACGTCTGGTTTTGACCGGCGTCTCCGAACGCACCATCCAAAGCGGGCCGGAGATTGTCGCCCGCCATGATTTCACTGTCCGTACTACCGAGCTTTGCGTCACACGCGACGGCCAAGGGGGACGGAAAGTCTTTAATCCTATCACTATAATTACAGGTATAAAATGACAGATAATGCGACAGGCGACGCGGCTTCATGCGAACGTCATCCCGTGCATTTCGTTGGCGCCGGGCCAGGCGACCCGGAACTGATTACCGTCAAAGGCCGGCGTTTGTTGCGCGAGGCCGATCTGGTTATTTACACCGGCAGCCTGGTGCCCAAGGCCATGGTCGCGGACTGCCGGGCGGAAGTGGTGGATTCCGCCGCTCTCGATCTGGAGCGGATTTTCGCGCTCATCGAAAATGCCTGGCAACAGGGCAAAAAAATCGTGCGGCTGCATACCGGTGATCCGTCCATCTACGGCGCGATAGGCGAACAAATTGCTTTATGTCGTAAGAGCCGGATTCCCTTCATTGTTGTTCCTGGCGTCAGTTCCGGCTTGGCCGCCGCCGCCAGCCTCGGCGTCGAACTAACCGTGCCGGAACGCGCTCAGACGGTGATCTTCACGAGACGCGGTGGCAGGACACCGGTGGCGGACAAAGAAAACCTGTCGAGTCTGGCCGCCCATCGCGCCTCGATGGTGATTTTCCTGAGCATTGCAATGATTGGTGAAGTGGTCGCCGAGCTGCTGGCCGGCGGCTACCCATCTGACACTCCGGTCGCGGTGGTGGAAAAGGTTTCCTGGCCGGAGGAGCGGCGGCTGCGCGGCACGCTGGCCACCATCGCTGGGTTGGTCGAGGAGGCGGCCATTCGCAAGACCGCTCTGATCCTCGTCGGCGAGGCTTTGAGCGACGCGCATGAATTGTCCAGGCTCTACGCCGCGGATTTTACGCATGAATACCGTCTGGGCGAGGCGCGGTGAACATTGGCATCGCTGCCATCACCGACGGCGGTTGGCAATTGGCCCGCCGTCTGGCGGCATTGTTGCCGGAAGGAGAATTGCTGGTCGGAGAAGAGCAGGGTATCACCGCCTCGCTGGCCGCCAACTGGCGGCATCGTGACGGCTTCATTCTGATCATGGCGGCGGGCATCGCCGTGCGGGCCATCGCGCCGCTGTTGACCGACAAAAGAAGTGATCCTTGCGTCGTGGTCATGGATGAGCGGGGCCGGCACGCCATCAGCCTCGTTTCCGGTCATCTCGGCGGTGGCAATGCGCTGGCGCGGCGGGTGGCTGCCATCTGCGGTGGCGAAGCGGTAATCACCACCGCCTCCGATACGCTGGGGCTCGTGGCGCTCGACCTTTGGGCGAGGGAACAGCGGCTCGTTGCCGAATCACCCAGGCGGCTGACCAAGGTTTCCGCTCGCTTGGTCAATAAAGGGATGGTCACCTTATATAGTGAAATTCCAGTTGAATTTCTGCCGCCAGGGCTGGTTCAAGTAAATGAAATGGGACAGGCCGACATCATTGTCAGCAACCGGCACATCGACAGCGAAGCCCTGCTGCTGCGGCCCCGCAATTTAGTGGTGGGCGTTGGCTGTAATCGCGGCACGGCGGCGGAAGAGTTCGATCAGGCTCTCGCGGAAATATTGGATGAATTGCGTCTGAGCCGCCTGGCGATCCGTAGCCTTGCCTCGATCAGTCAGAAAAATGACGAGCAGGGCCTTTTAGAATTTGCCAGCAACAATCACTGGCCAGTGGATTTTTTCCCCGGTGACGCCTTAAACGCCAAAGCCGCCAGCCTGGACCATAGCGAATTCAGGTTAGCCTTTTCCCCGGCGGCCATGCGGGCGGTCGGCGCCAGCCATGGCGTTGCCGAACCGGCGGCCCTGGTCGGCGCCGCCCGCAACCATCTCCTTTCTAGGAAACGAAAATGGAAAAATGTGACCCTGGCCATCGCCCAGGCATCCTGTATGTTGTCGGCACCGGGCCTGGCGCCAAAGAACATTTGACCCTGCTGGCCTGTGACACGCTGCGTCAGGTGTCAGTGATCGTCGGCTATCGTACCTATCTTGAACTTATCCCCGAATTTCTCGCAGGTAAGGAGGTAATTTCTTCCGAAATGCTCAAAGAAATCGACCGCTGCCGCCAGGCGCTCGACATTGCCGCCGCCGGTCGGGATGTGGCCCTGGTCTGTGGCGGCGATCCTGGCATCTACGCCATGGCTGGATTGGTCTTTGAATTGGCGAGAGAAACGCATCATGCCGGCAAAATAGAGATTATTCCCGGTCTGGCAGCAGTCAATAGCTGCGCCGCCCGGCTCGGTGCGCCGCTGATGCACGATTTTTGCGCCATCAGCCTCTCCGACCTGCTGACGCCGATGGAAGTGATCGAAAAACGCCTTATCGCCGCCGCCGAGGCCGATTTTGTCACCGCCATCTATAACCCCAAATCGAAGCGGCGTGTTGGCCAAATCGGCCTCGCTCAGGCGATTTTTCTCCGCTACCGCTCGCCCGAAACGCCGGTGGGCATTGTCACCGCCGCCAGTCGCGCCGCAGAGAGAGTCGTCATTGCCAGGCTCGACAATATGGCGAGTCAGGAAATCACCATGCAATCTCTGGTCATTATCGGCAACAGCCAGACCCAAACCTGGGACGGCCTGATGGTGACGCCGCGTGGTTATCGCAACAAATATTCGTTGGGTGCGGGGGTGGAGTGATGATATTTATGAATCACGGCGGCAACCTGCGTCATCTGGCCGAAATGTCGGGAAGGCCGGCGGATGAAATTCTTGATTTTTCCGCCAACATAAATCCGCTTGGGCCGCCAGCGTGGATGCGGCCTTTGATCAGTTCGCGGATAAGTGCTCTCTGTCATTATCCCGATCCGGATTGCGCGGAACTTCTGGAAGCCGCCGCCGCGCGTTATGGTGTCGCCACCGACGAGCTTATCGCGGGGAATGGTTCCGCTGAACTCCTGTACCTGGTCGCGCGTATTGTCGAAAAACGCGGCCTGATTCCCGTTCCGTCCTACGTGGACTACGCATATGCCTGCTCCGCCACCGGTCGCCGGGTTTGTTTTTTTCCGATGCGGGAATGCGAAGGATTTTCGCTGAACACGGAGGCGCTCGAGGCGGCGCTCGCGGAAGAAGCGGCGCTGGTTTTTATCGGTCAGCCGAATAATCCGACCGGCGCGGTCTGTGATGCGGAGGCATTGCGGCGGTTGGCGCGCCGCAATGCCGATTCAGTTTTCGTTATCGACGAGGCGTTCGCGGATTTTGTCAGTGGATTCGACAGCTTGACCAGGGATCGTCCGGACAATGTCATTGTGCTGCTTTCGCTGACCAAATGTTTCGCGATTCCAGGACTGCGGCTTGGACTCGGCGTCGCCGACGCCGCCATTATCCGCCGTCTACGTGGGCTTCAGCCACCCTGGTCGGTGAACGCGCTGGCCATGGCCGTCGGCGCCCAAGCGCTTACCGATACGGAATATCTGGCCAGGGCACGGGAATATGTCGATGGCGCTCGCGCCCGGATGATGGATGAATTGAAGCGGATTGGCGGCTTCACCGTCTATCCGGGCCGCGCCAATTTTCTGCTGCTGCGTCTTGACCATCCGCAACAAAACGCGGCGGCATTGACGAAAAAGCTCCTGGCGCAAGGAATCGCCGTTCGTGACTGTGGGAATTTTCAAGGACTGGACGACCGTTTCATCAGAATCGCGATACGAAGCGAAGAGGAAAACTCCCGGCTGATGGCAGCGCTCGCATCGCTGCCATCGCCTGACTCACATCCAGCACGACTCCGCGCGCCGCGCACGACTCCGGCGATCATGTTTCAGGGTACGAGTTCCAACGCCGGCAAAAGTGTGCTGACGGCGGCCATGTGCCGTATTCTGCTTCAGGATGGTTTCCGTGTCGCGCCATTCAAGGCGCAGAATATGTCGCTCAATTCCTTTGTCACGCGCGACGGTGGTGAGATGGGACGCGCCCAGGTGGTGCAGGCACAGGCCTGCCGTCTCGAACCGGATACGAGAATGAATCCGGTGCTGCTGAAGCCGAGTTCGGACGTCGGCTCACAGGTAATCGTCCGCGGGCTGCCAGTGGGGAACATGACGGTCGAGGAATACATCCGTTTCAAGCCGGAAGCCTTCCGCGCCGCCAAAGATGCCTACGACAGCCTGGCCCGCGAATTCGACATCATCGTCCTCGAAGGTGCCGGCAGTCCGGGTGAAGTCAATCTTAAACGCCACGATATTGTTAACATGAATATGGCGCGTTATGCCGGCGCGCCGGTGCTGCTGGTTGGCGACATCGACCGCGGCGGCGTGTTCGCGTCGTTTGTCGGCACGATGGAAGTGCTGGAAGAATGGGAACGGGCTTTGGTGGCCGGTTTCATCGTCAACCGTTTCCGTGGACGCGCTTCGCTACTTGCGGACGCCTTCGAGTATACCGAGCGGCATACCGGCAAACCTGTTTACGGCGTCATTCCATATCTTAAGCAGCTCGGCCTGCCGGAGGAGGATTCTGTTACCTTTAAGGAAGCAGTGTCGTCCAAGACCGCAGCGGCGAACGGCGTCGAAATCGCTGTTATCGACCTGCCGCACATTCAAAATTTCACGGATTTTGACGCCCTTGGCAATGAGCCGGATGTCGTGGTCCGCGTCGTGCGCGCTGCGGGAGAACTGGGGGCGCCGGACGCGCTTATTCTGCCGGGAAGCAAGAACGTACTCGAAGATATGAGCTATCTGCGGCACAGCGGATTGGATCAGGCAATTCTGCGGCAATCGCAAAGCGCGGAAATAATCGGTATCTGCGGCGGCTATCAGATGCTTGGTTCGCGCATTGACGATGCCATCGGTGTGGAATCGGACAGGCGATCGACGCCGGGGCTGGGTCTGCTGGAATTGACCACAGCGATGGCGGCGGAAAAAATGCTGCTGCGCGTCGAGGCCCGGCATATTTCGGGGCTCGGCCTGCACGGTTACGAAATTCATCATGGCCGCAGCGAAGGGCCGGGCTTGCAGCCGATCGTTTTCCGTGCGGACGGTGCCGTCATTGGTTCCGGGCGCGGCAATGTCTGGGGGACGTATCTGCATGGCCTTTTTGACGCCGACGAGTTTCGGCGCTGGTTCATCGACCGCCTGCGAGAGCGCCGTGGGCTCGAACCGCTGCGGGTGGTGCAGACCACTTACGATCTGGAACCGGCGCTTGACCGGCTGGCGGCAACAGTGCGGCAGGGTCTCCGCGTGGACGAGTTGTACCGGCTGATCGGGCTGCGATGAATTTAGAATATCAGATACTCGCCGCTTTCGGGCTTGATCTGCTCTTTGGCGATCCGCGCTGGCTGCCGCATCCGGTGAAACTGATGGGGCGTTTTGCCCTGATGCTGGAGGCCCCGCTGCGGCGGCGTATGACGAGTGCCCGCATAGCCGGAGTTGCCGCCGCTGTGCTGGTCGTTGGTTCCGCCGGGCTGATTACCTGGGCGGTGGTTCGCTGTGCCACCGCCGCGCATCCTATCCTCGGAGATGTAATTTCGATTTTGCTGCTGTATACAACCTTTGCCGCCAGGGATTTATTGAGCCACAGCCACCGGGTATATCGGGCATTGGAGAACGGCGACATCCAGGGCGCGCGCGAGGCCGTCGCCATGCTGGTCGGGCGGGGCACAAAAGATTTGGATGAAGGCGGCATTTCTCGCGCGGCGGTGGAAAGCGTGGCGGAAAATCTGATTGACGGCGTAACCGCGCCGATTTTTTTCGCGGCGCTGGGCGGGCCGGTCGCGGCCATGATGTATAAAGCGGCCAGTACACTTGATTCAACCTTTGGATATAAAACCGAACGCTATCTGTTTTTCGGCTGGGCATCGGCGCGGCTGGATGACGCCTTGAATTATCTGCCGGCGCGGCTTACCGTGCCGTTCATGGCCATGGCCGCCGCCGTGTCCGGATTCCATCCTGTTGACGCCCTCCGTATCTGCTTGCGGGACGGGCGAAAGCATGCAAGCCCGAACGCCGGCCTTGGTGAAGCCGCCATGGCCGGGGCGCTGGGCGTACAGCTTGGCGGACTGAATTATTACGACGGCGAGCCAGAAGAAGGCGCGTTGATGGGTGATTCCGTTCGCCCGCTCGACAGGCGAAGTATTCTTGCCGCCAACGCTCTGGCGTTGATTACAGCGGTTTTATTCCTCGTGGCCTGCGCCGCCGCACGTGGTCTTCTCGCCGCCGTTTAGTCCGCGGCATAATGTTGCCAAAGAGGATTCTGTTGTTTAATGAGCAATGGACATATTCCATGACCGAATCTGAATCCCGAAACGCCGGTTTCCCCACACCGCCGCAAGGCAAGCCACGCCGCCGCTGGCTGGGCGTGCTACTGACCCTGATCTTCATCGCCGCGCTGGCGGGTGGGGCGGTTTATTTGGCGCATCGCGCCAAAACCTCTCCTGCGGGCGGTCCGGGAGGTCCAGGCGATCGTTCGTTCGGTGGTCCTGGAGGCTTTTTCGGTGGCCTCGGTGGTGCCGGTCCCAGCGTGACCGTGGGCGATGCCGTGGCCAAGGCCGGGGAATTGCCGATCTTAATCGACGCGCTGGGCACCATCACGCCGCCGCAAACGGCGGTGCTGGTGCCGCAGGTGGCGGGCACGCTCGAAGCCGTGCTGTTCACCGAGGGCCAGATGGTTAAAAAGGGCCAGGTACTGGCGCGCATCGACCCCCGTCCCTATCAGCAGGCGCTGGCGCAGGCGCAGGGCCAGCGCGCGCGCGACGAGGCGCAACTGGCCGCCGCGCGGGTGACGCTGCAACGCTACCAGCGGTTGTTGAAGCAGGACTCCATCGCGCGGCAGGACTTCGACACGCAGAACGCGCTGGTCAAGCAGTTGCAGGGCACGGTCGAAGCCGAAAAAGCCGTCGAAAAAGCCGCTCGGATCAATCTGGACAATTGTGTCATTACCGCGCCTTTCAGCGGCCTGATCGGCTTGCGCGCGGTCGATGCGGGCAATTACGTGTCTACCGGTACTACCAGCGGCATCGCCACACTCACACAGATGCAGCCGATCGACGTGGTGTTCGCGCTGCCGCAAGACCGCATCCCCGATGTGCAGGCCGCCGCGCGCGAGGGGCATCTGCCGGTGACGGCGCTCGACCGCGCCCGATCGCAGCAATTAACGGTTGGGCGCTTTCTCACGCTCGATAACCAGGTCAACGTTTCGACCGGTACGGTGCGGGCCAAGGCGCGTTTTGACAATGCCGACGACAGACTGTTTCCCAACCAGTTTGTCAACGTGCGGCTGCAACTGGGCACGGTGCATGGCGTGCTGGTGCCGGTGACGGCGGTACGCACCGGGCCGGAAGGCGATTACGTTTATGTGATCGACGAGGACAGCATGGCGCACATGCGGAAGGTCAAGCGTGGCCTCTCCACCGACGAGCAAATCCTGATTGCGCAAGGCTTGCAGGCGGGCGAGCGGATCGTCTCCGAGGGCGGCGACCGCGTCAAAGACGGCTCAACGGTACGGCGGGCGGATGCGGCGGGGCCGTCCGGTAGAACATCCGGCGCACACGGCGCGGGCGGGGCAGGGCATCCGGGCTTGGATAGCTTACCGCCGCAGGTGCGTGAAAAACTCCAGGGCATGACGCCTGAAGAACGGCGCGCCTACATCGAGAAACTGCGGGCGCAGCGGGCGGCGAAAGAAGGCGCGGCGGGCGCGGCCCCGGCGGCTTCCGGTCAGGGTGGTGCGGCCAAGTCGCCATGAACGTTTCGCGCCTGTTCGTGCAGCGCCCGGTGGCAACGGCGCTGTTCATGGTCGCCATCGTGCTGGCGGGCTTGGTGGGCTTGCGTTTTCTGCCACTGTCGGCATTGCCGCAGGTCGATTACCCGACCATTCAGGTGCGCACGCTGTATCCCGGCGGCAGCCCGGACGTGATGAGCCGCACCGTCACCGCGCCGCTGGAAAACCAGTTCGGCCAGATGCCGGGGCTGACGCGCATGACCAGCGTCAGCAGCGCCGGGGTTTCGCTCGTCACGCTGCAATTCGCGCTCAACGTCAGTATGGATGTGGCCGAGCAGCAGGTGCAGGCGGCCATGAACGCGGCGGGTTCGCTCTTGCCCGCCGACCTGCCGGCGCCGCCCGTGTATGCCAAGGTCAATCCGGCGGATGCTCCCGTGATGCAACTGGCGATCACTTCCGACAGTTTGCCGCTGACGCAGGTGCAGGATATGGTCAACACGCGGCTGGCGCTGAAAATCAGCCAGATTTCCGGCGTCGGCCTGGTGACGCTGGCCGGTGGTCAGCGCCCCGCCGTGCGCGTGCAGGGTAATTTGCAAGTGCTGGGCGCGATGGGTTTGGGCCTGAATGCCCTCAATACCGCCATTGGCAACGGCAATTCCAACAGCGCCAAAGGCAGCATCGACGGCCCGACGCGCCAATACAGCATCAATGCCAATGACCAACTCAGTACGGCGACTGATTACCGCAATCTGATCATCGCCTATGCCGGCGGTGCGTCCGTGCGTCTGAAAGACGTGGCCAATGTCATCGACGGCGCGGAAAACGACCGGCTGGCGGCCTGGACGGTCATCAAAAACGCCGCCGCGCCGGTCGCCGCCGCTGAAACCGTCGGCGATTCGACGGCATTGACGCCGGCCATCATCCTGAACGTACAGCGCCAGCCCGGCGCCAACGTCATCGCCACCGTCGATGCCATCAAGAAACAGTTGCCCGTATTGCGGGCCAGCCTGCCGCAAAGCGTACACATCGCCGTGCTGACCGACCGCACGCTGGATATCCGCGCCTCGGTCGAGCATGTGGAATGGGAGCTGATTCTGGCCGTGGTGATGGTGGTGCTGGTGATCTTTTTCTTCCTGCACAGCCTGCGCGCCACGATCATCGCCAGCATCGCCGTGCCGATTTCGCTGATGGGCACGATCAGCGCCATGTATCTGCTCGGCTATTCGCTGAATAACCTGTCGCTGATGGCGCTGACCATTGCCACCGGCTTCGTGGTTGATGACGCCATCGTCATGATCGAGAACATCTCGCGCCACCTCGAAGAACTGCGCAAGAACGCGCCCGCCACCGACGACCCGCCCTCAAAACTCACGCTGGCGCGGCTGGCCATGAAGGCGGCGCTCGAAGGCGCTGGCGAAATCGGCTTCACCATCATTTCGCTGACCGTGTCGCTGATCGCCGTGCTGATTCCGCTCTTGTTCATGCAGGAGGTGATCGGGCGGCTGTTCCGCGAATTCGCCGTGACGCTGGCGATTACGATTTTGTTCTCGGCGCTGGTGTCGCTGACGCTGGTGCCGATGATGTCGGCGCACTGGCTCGAACCGCCCGATGCCACGCGCGGGCGGCTGGCGCGACGCATTCAGGATTGGTTCGACCGCGTCATCGCCAGCTACGACCGAGGTTTGACCTGGGTACTGGCGCATCAGCCGTTCACGTTGGTGGTGACCATCGCCACGCTGCTGCTGACGGTGTTCATGTATTGGGCCATGCCCAAAGGGCTGTTCCCGACGCAAAGCACCGGTCAATTGCAGGCGCAGTTGACGGCGTCGAGCGACGTCTCCTTTGCCCGCATGTCGGCGCTGCAAGCGCAAGCGGCGCACGTGATCGCCGGCGATCCGGCGGTGCTCTCGCTCAGTTCGGTGGTCGGCGTCGATGGGGCCAACAACATGGCGCTGTCAGCGGGACACCTGCTCATCAACCTCATAGACCGACCGCTCTTGGGTGATTCCGAGGCCACGATCATGCAGCGGCTGCGCGATACTGTCACCCAGCAGGTGCCGGGCGTACAGATTTATTTGCAGCCGACGCAGGACTTGACCATTGATTCCGACACCGGCCCGACGCCCTACCGCTTTGACCTCGAAGGCGTGGACACGGCGCAGATCAACGATTGGGCGCAGCGTCTGGCCAAAAAAATCGCCACGCTGCCTGAAGTCAGCCGTGCCACCACCGACGCCGGCGCCACCGGCCTGGCAGCCATGGTCAAGGTGGATCGCGACACCGCCTCGCGCCTCGGCGTAACCGCCAGCAGTCTCGACGACGCGCTCTACAACGCCTTCGGTCAGCGTATCGTTTCCACCATCTTCGGCGAGACCAGTCAGTACCGCGTCATTCTGGGTGCCGCGCCGGAAGCCAAGCCGGGGTTGCAGGCGCTGGCTGATATGCCGGTGCAGGTGCAGGTTACCAGCGGCAACGCCACCAGCGGCGGCACGACACCGCTGTCGTCTTTTGCGCGGGTGGTGGAAGAACCCGCGCCTTTGCAGGTGGTGCGCGCGGGACAATACCCCGCCGCCACGGTCGGCTTTGACATTACGCCGGGCGTGTCGCTGGGCGCGGCGGTACAGGCCATCCGTGATGCGGCACAAGCCGAGGGCTTGCCCGCAGCCATCACGCTGCGCTTTACCGGCGCGGCGGGTTCGTACGAAGGGTCGCTCGCCAATCAGGTGTGGCTGATTCTGGCGGCGGTGGTGTGCGTCTACATCGTGCTGGGTGTGCTCTACGAAAGCTATGTGCATCCGCTGACGATTCTGTCCACGCTGCCTTCGGCGGGTGTCGGCGCGCTCTTGGCGCTGTGGATCACGGGACACGCGCTGGACGTGGTCGGCATCATCGGCCTGGTGCTCTTGATCGGCATCGTCAAGAAAAACGCCATCATGATGATCGATTTTGCCATCGAGGCCGAGCGCGGGCGCGGTGTGCCGCCGCGCGAGGCGATCCACCAGGCGGCGCTCTTGCGCTTTCGCCCGATCATGATGACGACGCTGGCGGCGCTGGCCGCCGCCGTGCCGCTGATGCTCAGTTTCGGCAATGGCGGCGAATTGCGACGACCGCTGGGTATCGCCATCTTCGGCGGGCTGGTGCTGTCGCAACTGCTGACGCTGTTCACCACGCCGGTGGTGTATCTGGCATTTGACCGCCTCGGGCACTATCTGGATAGCCGGCTGGCCGCCGAAATTGCCGAAGGCGACGCGCCACCGGTTGGCCGCGACGGAACCATGCAAGTATGAATCTTTCGCGCTGGTTCATCGAGCGTCCCATCGCCACCACACTTTTGACCATCGGCCTGGCGTTGGTGGGCATCGGCGCCTTTTTGCTGTTACCTATCGCGCGGCTGCCGGCGGTGGATTTTCCGGTGATTTTCGTGTCGGCCAATATGCCTGGCGGCAGCCCGTCGGACATGGCGCGCACGGTGGCGACGCCCTTGGAGCGCACGCTGGGCGTGATCTCCGGCGTCAACGAGATGACGTCAAGCAGCAACACCGGCAGCTCGCGCGTGGTCTTGCAGTTCGACCTGAGCCGCGACATCAACAGCGCCGCGCGTGACGTGCAGGCGGCCATCAACGCCGCGCGCGTCGATTTGCCGGCCAATCTGCGCACGAACCCAACCTACCGCAAGGCCAACCCGGCGGGGCAGCCGTTTCTGATCCTGGCGCTCACCTCTGGAACGCGCACGCCGGGGCAGATTTACGACGCGGTCTCGAATATCGTCAGCCAGCGCCTGTTGCAGGTCGAAGGCGTGGGCGACGTGGAACTGGGCGGCGGCTCGCTGCCGGCGGTACGGGTGGATCTCAATCCCTTCGTGCTGCACAAGTTGGGCATTTCGTCCGAGGATGTGCGCGCGGCCATTCAGGCCAACAATGCCAACCGGCCTAAAGGGGTGGTTGAAACCGGCGGCGCCGAAGGGCGGGCGCTGCAAGTGCTGACGCCGCCGCCGGGTCTGCGTGCGGTCGATTACCAGCGGCTGATCGTCGCCCAGCGCAACCATCAGGAAGTGCGGCTGCAAGACGTGGCGCGTGTGACCGACAGCGTGCAGGACGTGCATACGCGCGGCATGTTCAACGGCAGCCCGGCCATCATCGTCAGCATCACGCAGCAGCCCGATGCCAACCTGATCCGTGTGGCCGACAGTATCCACACGCTGCTGCCGCAACTGCGGGCGCAACTGCCGTCGGACATTGATTTACAAGTGGCCATCGACCGCACCGGCTCGATCCGCGCCTCGGTGCGCGAGGTCGAGCTGACGCTGGTCATCGCTGTGCTGCTGGTGGTGCTGGTGGTGGGGCTGTTTTTGCGCAACCTGCGTACCGCACTGGTGCCGGCGGCGGCCACCGTGGTATCGCTCTTGGGCACCTTCGCGGTGATGTATGCGCTCGGTTATTCACTGAACAACCTGACGCTGATGGCGCTGACGGTGGCCACCGGCTTTGTCGTCGATGACGCCATCGTGGTGCTGGAAAATATCTCGCGCCATATGGAAATGGGACACTCGCGCCGTCAGGCGGCGCTGGAAGGCGCGCGCGAGGTCGGCTTTACGGTGCTCACCATCAGCGTGTCGCTGATCGCGGTGTTCATCCCGCTCTTGTTCATGGGCGGGCAGGCCGGGCAGTTGTTCCGTGAGTTCGCGGTGACGCTGTCGAGCGCCGTGATGATTTCTCTCGTGATCTCGCTCACGACCACGCCGATGCTGTGTGCGCTGCTGCTGCCCAGAACCAGGCGCCAAAGCAGCCAGCCTGGCCAACCGATGCGCCGCAGTATGATTGGGCGCTTACGCGATTGGCTCGCCTGTTTGGCTGAAGGCGGCCAGCGGCGGCTGACTGGCGGGTATGCGCAGGCGCTCGATTGGGCGCTCGCCGCGCCCTGGCTGGTGCTGCTGGTGCTGCTGCTGGTGGTCGGCCTGAACGGCTACCTGTTCGTTTCGATTGCCAAAGGCTACTTTCCGGAACAGGACTCCGACGTCCTCTGGGGCGGCATACGCGCCGACCAGAGCATCTCCTCGACCGCTATGGGTGACAAGCTCCAGCGCGCGGTGGACATCATCCGTGCCGATTCGTCGGTGGGCACGGTAGTCGCTTTTTCGGGCGGCCCGCGCGCCGGCAGCGGCATGTTGGCCGCCGCGCTCAAACCGGCTGCCGAGCGACCGCGTGGCGAGACCGCGCGCGCCGTCAGCAACCGCTTGCGGCCCAAACTCATGCGTATTCCGGGGCTGATGGTGTTTCTGAATCCGATGCAGGAACTGCGTATGGGCGGACGCGGTTCCAACTCCACCTACCAATACACGCTCAAGGCCGACAACGAGGCCGACCTGCGCATCTGGTCGCGCCAACTGGCCGAGCGTATGAAGCTCGACGAGCGCCTGATCGACGTCGATACCGACGCCGCCGACAACGGCGTGGAAACCTATGTCGAGGCGGACCGCGACAAGGCCGCCTCGCTGGGCGTCACGGCCAAGGCGCTGGACGCGGCACTCTACGACGCCTTCGGCCAGCGGCAGGTGGCCACCATGTACACCGACCTCAACCAGTATTCGGTGGTGATGGAATGGGCGCCGCAGTACGCCCGCTCGCCGATGGTGCTCTCGGACGTCTATGTGCCCGCCGATCCGTTCAGCCAGGGCGGCACGGCCAACATCAACGCCACCTCAGCGAATCCGGGGTTGCGCAACGCCTCCAGCGGCAACGCCATTTCCGCCGCGGCCCGTACCATGGTGCCGCTTTCGACTTTTGCCGCTTTCCGCGACCGCGCCGTGCCCACCTCGGTCTTGCACGATGGCGGCGAGCTGTCGTCCACCGTGTCGTTCAATCTGGCCGACGGCGTGTCGCTCGAAGAGGGCCGTCAAGCGGTGATGGACGCCATTGATGCGCTGTCGATGCCCAACAATCTGCACGGCGCGTTCTCCGGCATGGCCGCCGCCGCGCAAGAGACGCAAGCGCAGCAAGGCATCCTGATCGTCGCCGCCATCGTCGTCATCTATATCGTGCTGGGCATCCTGTATGAAAGCCTGATCCACCCGGTGACCGTGCTCACCACGCTGCCGAGCGCCGGCTTTGGCGCGGTGCTGGCGCTCTTGATGTTCCGCATGGATTTTTCCATCATGGCGCTGATCGGCGTATTTTTGCTGATCGGTATCGTCAAGAAAAACGCCATTCTCATCATCGACTTTGCGCTTGACGCCGAGCGAGCGCGCGGCCTGACGGCAGTGCAGGCGGTGCGCGAAGCATGCCTGCTGCGCTTTCGGCCCATCATCATGACCACGCTGGCCGCGGGCCTCGGCGCCTTGCCGCTGGCCATCGGTTTCGGCCAGGGGGCGGAATTGCGCCAGCCGCTGGGCGTGACCATCGTCGGCGGACTCATCGCCAGTCAGTTGCTTACGCTCCTGACCACGCCGGTGGTGTATGTGCTGCTCGACAAGCTGCGCCGCAAGAAAGCCGACGAATCGCATCTGGCGCGCCAGGCCGCCATGGCCTGAAGGGGTTGAAGACAAGGCAAAACTATTGTCCGGGGAGCCACTCCTATGACGTTCGACAAGATTGTTCAATTGACTGTCACCGCGCTGGCCGCGCTGCTGCTCGCGGCTTGCTCGCTGGCGCCCGGCGGCGCCAACGCGCCCGCGCCCGAGGCGCCCGTGAGCCTGACCTGGAAGGGTGTATCCGGCAATGTGGACTGGATCAGCGCCGATGCGCGCCAGCAGTGGCAGACCGGCCAGTGGTGGCTGCTTTTTGGCGATGCGCAGCTCGATGAACTGATGCCGCGCGTGGTGGTCGGCAACCAGAATCTGGCGCTGATGGTGGCGAACGTCGCCCAGGCGCAGGCGCTCTTGCAGCAGGCCGGTGCCGCGCGCTGGCCGAATCTGGGACTGGATTTGTCCGGGGGCCGCAGCGGTCGGCCCGCGCATGGCACGGGGGCATTGGGCGCGTCGGCCAGTTGGTCACCCGATCTGTGGGGTGATTTGTCTGACGCGGTGCGGGCGCAGGCGGCCAATGTGCAGGCCAGCCAGGCCGATTTGGCGGCGGCGCAACTGTCGGCGCAGGGCAGCTTTGCGCAAGGCTACTTTGCGGTGCGCGAGGCCGATGTCGAACTGGCGCTGCTTGACGAGATTATCACGGGCTACGAGCAGGCCGAGAAAATCACGCAAAACCGCTACGACAGCGGCATTGCGCCCCGCACCGATTTGCTGCAAGCGCAAAGCATGTTGGCCAGCGCCCGTGCCAGCCGCGACCAGCTCGCGGCCAGCCGTGAAATCTCGGAGCACGCGCTGGCGCTCTTGCTGGGTCTGCCGCCGGCGGACTTCAGCCTGCCGCGTGAAGCCTGGCAGGCAACCACGCCGTCAGTGCCCGCGTCGCTGCCCTCCGAACTGTTGCTGCGCCGGCCCGACATCGCCAGCGCCGAGCGCGCCGTGGCGGTGGCCAATGCGCGTATTGGCGTGGCGCGCGGCGCCTACTTTCCCAATATCGGGTTGACGGCCTCCGTGGGTCGGTCGGCCATCGGCCTCTCACAACTCATCTCCGAGCCGGTGCTGGCCTGGTCGCTGGGCCTGTCGGCGGCGGAAACCCTGTTCGACGGCGGCGCGCGCGCCGGCGCCGTGGCCCAGGCCAAAGCCCAGCACGAAGCGGCCACGGCCAGCTATCGCCAGACTGTGCTCACGGCGATGGGGCAGGTCGAGGATGATCTGACACAACTGGCGGCGCTGGCCGGGCAGATCGAACAAACCTGCATCGCGGCGGCAGCCGCGCAAGGCGCGGCAGAGCGCATGATGAACAGCTACCAGGCGGGCATTTCGGCCTATACCGACGTGGTGACCACACAAGCCTCAGCCTTGTCCGCGCGCCGCTCGTTGCTGCAATTGCAGGTGCAGCGCCAGCAAACCGCCATCAGCCTGATCCAGGCGCTGGGCGGCGGCTGGATCGCGCCGTGGGCGGGTCAGGCCAGGGATTCAATTCACCATTGAGCCTTTTGCAAAATGAGCAGTTTTCGGTGTTGGGTGCAAGTCTCATCCACTGATCTTTGATGATTGAAGGCTACCCTGCGAGCCGAAGCAACTGAT
>JGI20166J26741_11456695_pt1 | contig 50833 bp, 44 predicted proteins | sample TergutCu122P5_FD_26741 | JGI IMG/M metagenome (IMG submission 26741)
TGGCGTACGGCCTCGTCCTCGGGGCGCTGCGGTGGAGGACGGGGAACTGCTACTCGACGATGCTGCTGCACGGCGTCCTCAACCTGTTCGGCCGCTGACGTGGGTCGTCAGGTGCACCACCCGGCCGCGGGCCTGCGGTGAAGGGCCGGGGCAGCTACGCGGCGGCCAAGCCGACGACGATCAGGCCCTGCGCGACGATGTACGGCAGCATGGTCAGGGCGTCGAAGGAGCGCGGCTTCGTCCCGAACGCGAAGTAGGTCATCAGGACGTCGGAGGCGATGAACACCAGGCTGCCGACGAAAAGGAGCGCCGAGTACGTCGAGGGACTGGCCAGGGCGAATTGCAGCGCGCAGACGCTCATCGCGAGGATGACGATGCCGTAGACGAGGATCGCGCCCCGCAGGGCCTTCGGCGGATTGATGATGCGCGGCAGCAGGATCTCCGCGGCGAGCGCGACGACCACGGACGCGACGAGTGCGACGATGTGCACCCCGTGCGTCAGCGAGACGAGCGCGACGATGTAGAACACGTGGCTGAGCAGGAACGCGGCCATGCCGCCCCGGAAGAACCGGGGATCGCCCTTGCGGATGAGCACGACGTCCCCCAGCCAGGCGAACGCGATCGCGACGATGACGGCGACGAGCACGGGGTGGGCCGCGACGGCGTAGTACACCAGCAGCACCGGCATCAGCGCGGCCTTGGTGACCTTGCGCACAACGTCCCAGAATCGCAGTGCCGCGACCTCGTGCACGAGCCCGACCAGCGCGTACACGGCGAGCATGACTGTGGGCATCGGCGCCTCCGTCTCGGTTGGGTGAACCTGCCCCGCACGGGGTGCCTGTGATCCTACCGGTGTCACCGCTCCGACGGGGACGGCCGCTGATCCAGTCGCCGGTGGGTTCCCCTGCGGCAGGGTTGTCGCATGACCGTGCAGCAGTGGCATGAGGGACACGGCGAAGACGCCCGGCTGGACGACGCCTCGGTCACCCCGATCCCGCGGCATACCACAGCCACCTCGGAACCGCCGGCCAGCAGGCCGTCAGCACGTTCTTCAATGAGCTTCAGCTTGCTGTCAAGTGGCCAGGCCGGCATCTCCACTTAAGCGAAAACGGTTTCAGTGGTGAACAGGGGGAGACACTTTCAGGTGCCTGGAGACGGCTCTGGAGTGACCGGAGTGTCACGATTGCAACCGGCGATCGGATAGAAGCCATGCATGTAACCCGGAAGATCCTGACTGAAGAAGACCCAGGCAACAAGAGTGAACGCAGCGGCAGCCACAATGGCTGCGAGCACTGCGATCGCCTTGGCCCAGACTCTCGGCGTGCGCCGGAACAGCACAACGGCAATCACGATCGCGGCGACGCCGAGCGCCATCCCGACGATGTCGATCAAAATGACGGAACCCGGCAGCCAAGACTGCGTGTAACAGTCGTAGGTGCCAAGTCCCTTGCTCCAGTAGTCTTCCCGTGCGTTCGGCATTGAATACCCAGGAATGACCACAGTGCCAATAACGCAAAGAACCCAGGCGAAACTGAGCAGGCCGTTGGTTTTCCATTCCCTCGGAGATATGGGCTCCATGTCTCACCAGTCCTTTCTTGGCCGCACGAATGTGGTTGTGAAATCGCCGTCATCTTCCACGATCCGCTGGCTGCGAATGTTGAGGTCACCGTTCAGCATGGGGCCCTGCTGTGTGTACAGTATGTCGCCGTTCGGCAACACGGCCGTCACGATCGCAGCATGAAACGGGACACCATCTACGGCACTGTTCTTGGTGAAGTCGGCGATGTCGCCAGGTTTGACAGAACCGAAAGGTGGGCTGTCGCCGTTGGCGGTGGTCGCCAATGTCGTGCCATGAGACTGGAAGAAGGCCGCATTCTCGCAGGCCACCCCGAACGAATTTGATGCGCCAGAAGAGTGGCTGGGATACCTTAGCCCTTCGGCATACCAAGAGCTGCCATCGTAGGGAAGACCACCGCCCCGATGAAGCGCGGTTGAGACGAAGATCGTGCAGTTGGCGTCACCGTTCATGTCGTGAAATGGCAGATCGTTTGGGTTGATGTTGTAGTTGTTCTGGGCCCAGGCGACGGTTTCCACCGAGTTGTAGCCGTTCGTGCTCAAGCCTGTCATGTCATCCAGTGCTGTCATTACATCGGCCTGGCGGCTTCCTGCAGGTATCCTCGACAACAGGTCGTACACGTCAACCGGCACCGCCAACTCGAACTGCCGCCGCGAAGTCGGGTCGAGATCGTCCCACCAGGCTTGGATCTGGGCTGGTGTTGCTCCGATCGGCAGCGCGGCCCTCATCATTGCCAGGTCATCGTTCGTGGCGATCACACCGGCGCCGTCCATCGGATCGGGCGTGTGGTATGGGTCGCAGGCGTTTACCGACGCATCGTCCTGGCTTAGGCCTTGCTGGACCCACCACATCCCGTTCTGCGCATCCGAGTCGACCGTGTCTGCCTGACCCAGCAGAAGCGCAAACTGGCTGCGCGCCCAGCCGGCGGCCTGCAGTCGGCCCGACATGTCCTCAGGTGTCGTCGGAGTCGATGCGAACCACACACCACCAGTGGACGTGTCGACCGCTAATCCGCTGCCCGTCGCCACAGCGACAGCGTCGTGCAATTCATCGCGCAACGAGTTCATCGCCGATGCGTAGGTGGACGCCACCGAGGAAGCCGCGTCCAGCAGCGTACACAACACCATGAAAGAACCGCCCGCCTCATCGATCTTGCCGACAGCCAGCGGGCCGGACGGGTTCGTGTATGCCTCACTGACCGGCCCGGAACCACGTTTCGTCAACGTGTCACGCAGCGAACCGTAGTCGACACTCAACGTATGAAACTGTCGGCCCAGGCTATCCCACTCCCGAGTATCGAACGCATACAAAGTGTAGAAATCCATGCGGTCACCACCTCGACAATGTGTCACCCAGCTCTTCCAAGGCGGCTGCAGACCGCTGCACGACCTCTGCCACATCGGACACAAAGACTTGGGCGCTCTGTAGCTGCGCACTCGATCGTTGCGCCTGCCTGTCACCCGCTGTCGCGGCAAGACCTTGCCAGCCCGAATGCAGCTCCATCACGGACTTGTCATAACCGCCATGGGCCGTGTCCATCGCCCGCGCCTGCCTGTCCAGCCAGCCCTGAAGCTCGTACAGTTCGTCGGTGTCGGCCACCACGTGCTCTGCCGAGCCTGCCTTCGATGACACGTCCCATCCGCGGACCGATCCGAGCTGCGTGAACAGACCGGCGATGGCCTGGTCGCACTCGTCTGTTGCGTCGGCCATCGCCGTCAAGCGGGCCGCTGTCTGATGAACTTGCTCGTGTGTGGCCGCTGACAGACCACGTGCGGCAGTCAGGAAGGACAATGTCGCCTGTTGACACAACAACCCAGTCGGCAAACCGTCGATGATCCGCAGGGCGGCTGACTCGTCCGTGACCACATCCGTGTACAGCGAGTCGACCTGTGATGCCATGTCAGTGGCGGCGGCGCGCAACTGGGTCGGCCATATGTCAATCTGCATGTGCCAACGATAGTTCAACGTGCCTTCTGCTCCATTGATGAGAAAGCGGCGCTGGTCAGGTCAACCTCAAGAGATGGTGGTGCTGGCCCGGCCCGAAGTTGCGCTGGAGCATCAGGTACCTCTCGTTCTTGGAAGTTCGTGATCACAGGCTCTGCAGGACGCTTCGCCAGACCCCCCGGAGCATCGAAAGCCCCCGGACAAGGGGCGTCTCCGAGCCGTGAAGGTTTGAGAATTGTCCAGCCGTCTCCACATCCAAGCCCGCACCCATGGCTCCGCTGAATGACATCGCGCCCAACACTCGTCCGGACTGGTGCCGGCCGGGGCGAGTTGGCATATGATTGGCGTACGCCGGGTTCGTCCCGCCATGGCGGCGGAGTTGGCGCTGGTCTCTCGTGGAAGGGTCTGGTATGTCCACTCGTGGTTTCGCAGTGTTGCGCACTCCCCTGGTTTTCGGCGTCGCGGCGACGCTGACTCTGTCCGCCGGCCTGGCTCTGAGCGGGTCGGCGGCGCAAGCCGCTCCTACCGATATCCCGGTACACATCTTCACGTTCAACGACTTCCACGGCCGCATCGACGGCACTGTGGGCGCCGACGGCGTCACGGTGACCGGCAGCACGGCGATGAACTTCGCCTACACGCTCGAGAACCTGGCTCTGGCCGACCCGGACAACTCCATGGTCGTCAGCGCCGGGGACAACGTCGGCGCCTCGCTGTTCGCCTCCTCGATCGCCGGCGACACCCCGACCATCAAGTTGCTCAACGACCTGGCCGCCGCGACCAACTTCAAGGCGTCCAGCCTCGGCAACCACGAGTTCGACACGGGCCTGTCCGGGCTCCAGGGCACGATCATGCCGCAGATGAGCGGCTGGGCGTACACCTCCGCCAACGTGGTCGACAAGACCACGGGTGCGCCCGTGTTCCCGCCGTACACGATCTACACCCTCGGCAACGGCCTCACCGTCGGCGTCGTCGCGGCCGACACGACCGAGACGCCGTCGCTGGTCACGCCGGGCGGGATCGCGACGCTCAGCTTCACCGATCCGGTGACCGCGGTGAACAAGTACGCCGACCAGCTCAAGGACGGCGATACGAGCAACGGCGAGGCCGACATCGTCGTCGCGGTCTACCACGACGGCTCCCCCGTGTCCACCTCCCTGGCCGACGGCATGGCCGCCAGCGCGTCGTTCGCACGCATCGTCAACGCCACGGACGCCAACGTCTCCGCGATCGTCGGCGGCCACACACACATGCGGTACGTCTGGAACGACGCCACCGGGCGCCCCGTGATCCAGGCCGCTTCCTACGGCGCGTTCGTCGGCCAGATCGACCTGGCGTACGACCCGACGACCGGGAAGGCGAGCCTCACCGGCGCCTCCACCAACCAGAGCGCGATTCCCGCCGGCGTCGACCCGACCACGGTCGGCAACATGGCGCTGGTCCAGCAACACCTCGCTTCGGCGCTGTCCGCGTCCGCTGCTCTGGCGAACCAGACCGTGGGCAAGATCTCCGGCAACATCACGACGGCCCACACCAACGGGCAGTGGCTGAACGGGACCTACCAGAACACGGGTACGGCGGTGCGCGACAACCGGGCCGCCGAGTCGAGCCTGGCCACGCTCGTGGCCGACGCGTTCCTGTGGACCGGCAACAACTCTTCGGCGATCCCCGACCACAACATCGACATCGGCATCATCAACGCCGGTGGCGGCCTGCGCAGCGAGCTGTGCATGAACGGCATCGGCGTTGGTTCGAACACCTGCCTGGACACCAACGGCGACGGACTGATCAGCTACGCCGAGGCCAACGCGATCCTGCCGTTCGCCAACAACCTGTGGACGCTGAGCCTCACCGGGGCGCAATTCAAGCAGTTCCTGGAGGAGCAGTGGCAGACCTCGGACACGTCGGGCACCCGGCCGACGCGGCCGTTCCTGGCGACGGGGTTGTCGTCGAACGTGACGTTCACGGTCAACACGGACGATCCGTCCGCCGCGCCGTGCATGTTCGACTCGGCGGCGGGCTGCGGCTGGAACGATCCGAAGAGCCACATCACGTCCGTGTGGGTGAACGGGCAGCCCCTCCAGGCCGACAAGGTCTACAACATCCTCACGATCTCGTTCTTGCCGAACGGCGGCGGTGACAACTACCGCGTCATGAACCACGCGACCAACGTCAAGGACACGGGCCTGCTCGACCGCGACGCCTGGATCGCCTACCTGATGAACCAGTCGGGCATCACCGCGCTGGGTGGCACCCCGGCCAAGGCCATCGCGCCGAGCTTCGCGCGGCAGTCCGTCGTGATCTCGGGCGGCTCGCCGGCGCTCGCGCCGATGACGCCCCTGACCGCCGCCGCTGGGTCGCAGCTCCAGATCGACATGGCGCGTCTCGACCTGACGTCGCTCGGCAGCCCGTCCAACACGCGGCTCAAGGCGTACCTCGTGCCGCTGACCCAGGCATCGCTGGCGGCCCCGCCCGAGTCGATGCTGGTCGAAACGGAGGACATACAGGCCTGGGACGATCCCGATGCCTGCACGGGCGCCTCGTTCGACAGCCTCCTCCCCACCACCCACGGGTGCCACGGGATCTTGGTCGACATCCCGGTCGTCACCGCACCCGGCAACTACGAGATCGTCACCATCGCCCAGCCCAGCGGCACGACCGTCCGCACCGCGCTGACGGTCACGCCGCCCGCGATCGGCACGGCGGTGTTGGCCAACAACGGGAACAGCACCCTCACCGGCGGATGGGGTCGTCTCGCCAACGGCACGGACGCCTATGGCATGACATTGACGTTGCGAGACCCGGCCGGTCAGCCCATCACCGGTGCCGCGCCCATCATTGCTTTCACCAAGTCGAACAACCCCGCCTACAACTTCGCGCCCATCGCCAACCTGAAGTTCTCCACCGTCACAGAGACCGCGCCGGGCGTCTACGGCTTCACCATCACGTCGACCACCGCCGGGTTGTACGCCTACCAGGTGATGCTCGGCGGCACTCCGGTGAACGGCCAGACGTACGTCGCCAACTTCTTGGGCGCCACCGTCCAAGCCGGCAGCATCGTCGTGGGCCAGACCCAGACCGCGCAGGCCACCGGTTTCGGTCCCACGGAGGCGATCACGGCCACGGTCAGTCCCGGCTCGGTCAGCCTCGGCCCGTTGACGGCCACGACGGACGGCAAGGTCAGCGTGACCTTCCCGACGTCGGGCTTGGCCGCCGGCGCCCACACAATCAGTTTCAAGAGCGTGTCGAATGGCACCGTGTCCGCGTCGTTCACGGTCGTGCCCGCCCCGACGCCGGCCGGCACCGTGATCACCGTGCAGCCCGGTTCGAGCACCGCAACGGGCGGGACGGCCCGCGCGGCCGATGGCAAGGACGGCTTCACGCTCACCGTGGCGCTCACCGACGCCGCCGGAAAGCCGGTGACCGGCGCTGCCGCCCACCTGACGGCGACGTCCACGCCGGCCGGAGTCACCGCTTCCGCGTTCAAGGACAACGGCAACGGCACCTACACCGCGACGCTGACGGCGTCCGTCCCCGGGAACTACTCCGTCACGGCCGCCCGGGATGGGGCGGCGCTGGGGAGCGCGGTGAAGGTGAACTTCATCGGCGGCGACATGGCCAAGGCCAGCGTGCAGGCCGGCGACACGGCGACCTCGGACGGCCTCGGCTTCCTGCCGACCGAGAAGGTGCGGGTCACGGTGAACTCCACCCCGATGGATCTGGGCAGCTTCACGCCGGACGCCACCGGCAAGGTGAGCGTCACCTTCCCCACGGCCGGCCTGGCCGCCGGCGCCCACACCGTCACCTACACCGGTTCGGTCTCCGGCACCGCGATAGTGCCGTTCACCGTCACCGCCGCGACGACCACCGTGCAGAGCCCGCAGGTGGAAACCGGCGGCTCGATGCAGCCGTCGGTACCGCTGGGCGTGGTGTCCGTGGCCCTGCTCATGATGGTCGCCGGAGCCGTCCTGTTCTTCCGTGGACGGGAGTTGGCCCGCTAGCAAGGCGCCGCGGGTCGGCCTCTGATCTCCCGGCGCATCAGGCCAGACGCGACTCCGGGTGGGCGATCCACGTGGAAATGGCCCTGATCAGGTCGGTGCGGCCGTCCGACCCCAGCTTCCGGCAGGCGCTGGACAGGTAGTTGTCGACGGTGCGGGCATTGAGCCCCAGGGTCTCCGCAATCGCGCCGGGAGGCGACCCGTCGGACAGCATCAACGCGATCTCCCGCTCCCGGACGGTCAGCCCGACGGCGTCCCCCAGGCGGAAGAACAGACCCGGGCAGGCGCGGCCGAACTGGCGCGACAGAGCCCAGGCGTCCTCGGCCACCTGAATCGAAGCCGACAGCTCCCCTCCCCGGCGCAGCGCCAACGATCGCGTCACCATAGCCTTGACGGCATGCAGCCCGGCCCCCATCTGCTGCAGATCGGCCGCGCACCGGGCCAGCGCCTCGGCGTCCTCGGCGGCGGCGGCCTCGATGTAGCGGCAGATGGCCAGCAGGAACGGACTTTGCACGTCGCTTGCATGGGACGCCGCGGCGACCGCCTTGGCCGCGTCCGGGCACATCTCGACGGCCTCCGCCGCCATGATGATGCCCCCGGCGACGTGGCCCTTGGAAAACCGCAGCTCGACCATGCGCCAGAACTCCTCGCCGTCGATCTCGCCCCCGTTCAAGGCGGCGGCCGAAATCGTCAGCGTCGACAGCAGCGTCGATCCGATCGTGTCCGGCGGCCCGACGGTTTCCGCCTGGGCCACCAGCGCGTCGCTGAACCGGGTCAGCCCGCACCACCGCGCCGACGCCGCCGACAGCTCCAGCAGGCCCGTCTGGTACGACCGGTGCAGCACGGTGGGATTGTCCAACGTCAGGGCGGGACCCAACAGCATCTGCAGTTCGGCCAACCGTCCGGAGAACGCCAGTCCGAGCGCCGCGACATAGGCCTGCGCCTGGATCTCGCCCGGGTTCAGCCGGGTCTCGGCTTCGGCCATCGCGCCCAATGACCACTCGATGCCGGCGTCGAAATCGCCATTCATCACGTTCGCCAGGCCGATGGTGATGTCGTAGATGCCAGAGGCGTCAGAGCCGTCCCCCGGACGGCGGGCAGGCAGCCCATCCAGCGCATCCCGCGTGCGGCCGATCATCGCCAGCCGAAGACGATTCACGACGGTGCGGACAGCGGATCCCTCGGCGCCGTGGTCCTTCGCAGGGACGAACGCGCTCTCGTCGACGAGCGAGCCAGACAACACCTGCAGCATCGCCGCGATGTCGCCCAGCTGCGAGGCGGCCTGCGGCAGTTCGGCCTGGTAGCGGGCGAGCAACTGCCGGGCGCCGTCCTGGTCGTCAAGCGTCATCGCCTTGAGCACGGCCTGCCAGCCCACGAAACGGGCGATCCACGCGGAATCGCCACCGGCCAGCGTCGTGCCGCCTATCACCTCGGCGAACTCGTCCGGGCTGGCGGCGACGCCGTTCAGTGCGGTCATAAGCGCCACGGCGTTCTCCGGACTCTTCTGCGTCAGCCACACGGGACGCCGCCGCTCCAGCTCGGACTGCCAGTGCTCGGCGATGCGCATGTTCAGCGTCACCGCCCGCGAACTGGTCAGGGAGTTGTCCAGCAGGCCCGTGGCCCCGCCCGGCCCGGAGTCGGACATCGCCTGCGTTTTCTCCGGCCAGCGAGTCCGCCGCAGGTACTCGACGACCAGGGACGGGAACACCCCGACCTCCTGTCCGGCCGGCGACGCTGTGATGGCCAACAGGCCGGAATCGAGCAGGCGGTCGAACACAGGCCCACCGACGGCCTCCCGGGCGTCCTCGACCGGCAGCGGGCCGTCGCCCACCAGTTGGGTGAGCGCGCCGAGCCCGGAATCCGTCAGATCGGCCAGCAGCGGCTCGACGCTCAGGGCCAGGCGGTCGCTCCAGAGACTGCCCCTGGCCCGCCACACTCCGTCGCGCTGCACCAGGCCGCCGGTGTGCCGCCCCACGCCGACGATGGCGTCGACCAACCGCGGCAGGCCGCCCGACAGCGTGGCGATCTGGGCGACCGTCGACGGGTCGACCGCGCCCGGCAACAAGACGTGCAACGCTCTGTGCAGCTCCCGGAACGTCAACGGGCTCAGCGTGACTCGCACGGCGGGGTGGAGGTCGGCGATCAGGTCTCGGCTCACCGTCTCGCTTCTGCCCGCCGGGCGCATGGCCGACAGCACCGGAAAACGCCGGTTCGCGTAGGCCGCGGCGATCACGCCGACGCTGACCTCGTCCAGGTTGTCGGCGTCGTCGATCACCAGAACGGCCGTGCCAGCCCCGAGCTGCTTCGTCAGGGCCGAAACCGCGACGCCGATCGCCGAGGTGGCCGTCGTCGACGGCACCGAGACACCGGCGACGGCCAGGGCCGCCAGCGGTCGTTCGCGCAGAGCCGACACCCCGCGGATCGACAGCACGGAAACGCCGAGCTGCCGCAACCGGTCCCCGACGAGTCGCACCACCCAGCTGCGGCCCGAGCCGCGCATCCCGACGACGTTGACACTGACAAGATCGTGCATGTAGGCGATGATGTCCTCCACCACACCGTCGCGCCACGTCTCCATCAACCAATCGTAGCCAGGCTGCTCAACCCGGAAAATGTCGCCGGCGTCGCGCACCTCGCCGTCAGCCGCCGCATCCGGCGCATCGACGCGCTGCTTCTTGTCGAGCCGTGTCATGAGTTGCTCCCCCGTTCGGACGACATGGCCGGCCGAGGGCCGGACCAGACGGCGCGACCGGACGGCGCGACCGCTGGTGCGGTCGCCCGCTTGGCGTGTCCGTGGACCATCGTGATCCCTTTCCGTCGGTTAGTCGGAAGAACAAGGCCGGTGGCGGGCAGGGGCGCCACCCGCCACCGGCCTTTCCCCCTTCTCCCGGTCATTTGGGAGGGTCAGCTTCCGAAGACCGCGCCGGTGTCGCGCACCTGGTCCAGCTGCAGCATCCAGCCGCTGAGCATGGAAGCCATCATGGCGTCCTGACGAGTACCGGAAGCGCCGGTCGACTGATCGGCGTAGACGCCGTTGCCGTTGATCGTCGCCTTGCCGGCGTCGCCGGCCGTGGCGTCGAAGGCGCCGTAGATGACGAACGTGAGGTTCTCGGTCACATCGTTCATCGCGAAGACGGTCTTGCCGTCGGCGTCCTCCTGGCCGTCGGCCTGGCCGACGCCCGGGGCGGAGAGGTACAGGAGCGTGCCGTTCTCGAGGAGGGCGGTCTCGGGAACCAGCAGGGCCCCCGCCTTGTAGATCTCGTACGTCCAAGACATCGAGGTCTTCTGCGTCATGATGTCCGAGTGCCCGGTGATGGACAGCTTCGCGACCAGGTTGTCACCCGACAGCGTGACGTCGGACGACAGCGCCAGGGCAACCTTGTCGCCCGGCACGATGCGCCAGCTCTGCCACGAGTCGATGACGTGGCCCTTCTGCGATCCGTCGGTGCCGGGCACCGTCATGGTCGCGTCGGTGCGGTCGGCCGACACGTCGTAGAACGCCGTGTCCGTGGTCTGCGCCAGATTCAGGTCGCCGGCCGCGATCGCGCCGCCGGTGAATGTGGCGTTCGACGACCAGAGGGCGAACGTGGATCCGCCCATCAGTGCCACCGCCAGTGCTCCGGCGATCCACAGCAGTCCCCGCCGGGACCTGTGCTGCTCGCTGCCGCGGGCGGCCGTTGGATTGTCGGTATTCATTTCATTTCCTTTCCGGTTGGCCCCGGTGGGGGCGCCTGGTTGACCTCACTGCGGTGAGGCAGTCTTTGGGGTGTGCGTGGTGTGGCGCATCGGTCATCTGTGGCGGGTCACCCATCCCCCGTCGTCGTGTCGACCGGGATCACGGTCGTGCAGGCCGCCACCTTGGCCGACTGCCCGATGGGCAGCGATGGGATCGTGGCGATCACACCGCCCGAGCCCAGGCGTGTGTCGGAATCCGTCACGACGACGTTCGTCAGATTGGTCGCCCAATCGTCGGCCGAGGCGTTCGTGACCGTGTAAACGAAGCAAACCGCCTGCTTGTCCATCAGCCGGGAGCCGCTGGGCACGGCCTTGCCGGTGGCCTCGATCCGTTCGGGTGACGACGCGTCCGCGGCGTCTGTGAAAGCCGTCTTGACGATGCGGATCGTCGGGTCGGTCGAGAACAGGAACGGCGTCACGACCGGAGCGACGAGGCCGTTGTAGTTGGGGTCCGCCGAGGCGACGGTCATGGTCACCGGGGCGGGCGTGTTGGCCGTCACCGCTCCGGCCGCCGCCGTCACCGTCACCGCCGGCGAGGACGTCCCGCCCGCCGCGATCACCGGGACGAGGGTGCTCAGCGTCACCGGCGGGGTACCGGCCGCCTGGGTGACGGTCGCGGCGAACACCACCTCGGCGGTCGGCAGGGGCGCGCCGGCGGCCAGGGCGATGGTGAAGTCCTTGCCCTTCGGTTCGCCGGTCACCAGGGTGAAGCTGGACGGGTTGACCCGCAGGGGGTTCAGGAACGTGATGGAGCCGTCGGTCGTCTTCGCCGCGGCCGGGTTGGTCAACCCGGCGGGCGTCGCCACCTTCTCCGCGCCCACCGCCACCGCGACCGTGGCCGAGTCGTCGACGTGGACGACGACATCGAAGGCCGTGTCGCCGGTGCCGGCGACCGGGGTGACCGAGACCAACCTGGGATTCAGCCGGGACGCGTCGATCGTCTGGGCGATGGGCGTCGCCGTCACGGTGAACGCGTCGAAGCCAACGGTGTCCGGGTTGAGCGGCGCCGAGGAGGTCAGCGTGAAGTGCAGGTCGCGCCCGACGGTCGGGTCGGCCTGGCCGGCGGCCTGGCTCAGCGTCAGCGAAGGCCGGCAGTTGCCCGTGACCGGCACCGCCCGGGAGTACTGCGACGACTCCAGTTGGCCGAGTCCCTCGACGTGCGTTTGCAGCCGCACGAACCCGGACGCCGCGCCCGTGGCCGGGTTCACCGGGGTGACGGTGCGGCCGTCCGGCAGCGTCACCGTCCCCACGGGCAGGGCCAGCGCGAGCGTCGCCGTCGGGCCGGTCACGCCGCCGACCTTGCCGAGGTAGAGCTCGGCGGTCTGGGTGGTGGTCCAGTAGGCCTCCAGCGTCACGGGATCCTTCGGGATGGTCGTATTGCCGGCCGTGGCCGTCGGTTTGGCGACGTCCACCGTCACCGTGCACATGGGCAGCGCCGCGTCTTCCGGCGATGGTGCATCGGCCTTGCCCGGCGGCTCGACGTCGAGGACGCCCGGCGGCGTCTGACCGGTCAGCGCGGCGGCTCCGGACTTGGGCGCCCACGTCAGGATCGCCTGATTCGAGCTGTAGTACGGGTTGATCCCGGGGGCCATGGAGTACATGACGTTCGTATCGTTGCTCTCTTCGGCGGCCGTCGCATAGGCCACCGTCGCCGGGCCGAACGTGTTGCCCGTCACCTCGACCAGGCCGACCGCCCGGGTGCGGACGGCGCCGTAGTTGCCGTAGCCGTCGAAGTAGTTGTTGGTGATCGAGATGCCGGACGGCTTCGTGGAATTGGCCGGTTCGGTGCCCATGGCGAACACCGCCGTCCCCGCACCGGCCTGATTCCCCGTGCGACCCGTGGTGAAGACGTTGTTGGCGATGGACGTCTTGCCGTGCAGATAGTTCAGATACGGCAGCGTGATGAACGCGTTGTAGGCCATGGTGCCCCAGGGGGCGTTGTTGACGAACCGGTTGTTCTCGATCGTCAGGTTCGTGATGTCGGACGTGGAAGCCGACGGCGTCATGTCCGGATAGGCGAACTGGAAGGCGTAAGGGCCGCCGAGGCCGCCGGGCATGTTCTGCACAAGCATGTTCGTGAACGTCAGACCGTCGATCACGTTGTTGCTGTAGCCGGCGCCCCAACCGCCGTCCGTGTCGCCCTGCCAGAAGGTGACGAGGCGCGTGTTGCAGCCGGCGCCCGCGCTCATGCCGCAGGACCCCGACTTGTTGTACAGCACCTGGACGTCGTCGATCAGGATGTTCTGCGTGATCCTGGCCGGCGCACCCTTCACCGGGTTGGCGAAGACGAAGATGCCGCCGTCAGAGTTCGAGTTGTAGTAGCCGCCGACCTGATAGTTCCGGACGGTCAGATTCTTGGCGCCCTGCATGACGACGACGAAGCGCTCGGGGTAGTAGTTCGCCGTCGCGAAGACCTTGCCGTAGCCGTTGTTGACACCCAAGGTGTCGCCGTCGATCGTGACGTCGTCCGCGTTCGGGCCGACGACGAACGACGAACCGGAGCTCAGCACCTGATCGGCGTTCAGCACCTGGATGCCCGGGCCGTTCAGATAGAACACGGTGTTCTCGGAGTTGTCGTTGGCCGTCCCGTTGGGCTGCAAGCGGTGGCCGAGGTCGATCGTCACGGGGGACGTCACGTTGAACTGGGCCCCGTACACATCCTGCCGGTTGATCGATGGGGAGGGATTGTTCAGCATGAAGTCGGGCCGGTTGTTCGGCGTGCCCGTCATCGGCGTGTTCAGCGGAATCGACGGGTCGACCTCGATGAGGATCTCCCCCGGCTGGCCATTCAGCGCGTTGGCCTCCTCGATGGCCGCTCGCAGGGTACAGACGCCGTTGCCCGGCGCCGTCTCGCAGACGCCGTCGCCGGCCTTGGCGTCCGGGCCGCCCCAGGCGGTCGAGTTGACGGTCAGGACGATGGTTGGGGACGAGGCCTTGGCCAACACCCCGGGCAGGGCGATCCCGGCGGCGACGGTCAGGGCGGCCAGCGCCAGGACGATGGCGTGCCGCCGGGCAGGGCTGGTCACCATTGCGATCACCTCCGGAATCTGTTGGGGTTCGGTGTCACTCCAGTTTGTCGACCTCCATTGGCCATTTGCCTGTTGACATGGGGTTTTGTGCAGAGTGGGCGTCACTTCATGCAAGACCGCACCACCGTTGTGAAAGCCGTCGGCCAAGTTGTGACGCAGACGTTCTCCCGTCATCCGGCTGGCGGAAGCGATCGGTCGACCGGGCCCGCGTTGCCTAGGCTCGGAGTGTGATCCTTTCGACGCTGCTGGCGGGCCTCGGGGCGGGCCTGTCGCTGATCATCGTGATCGGCGCCCAGAACGCCTTCGTGCTGCGCCAGGGGTTGCGCGGCGAGCACGTCGGCTGGGTGGTGGCCGTCTGCGCCGCGTCGGACCTGGCACTGATCTCGGCCGGGACGGGCGGCCTCGAGCAGGTGTCGGGCGTCGCCGGCTGGGCCGTGCCCGTCATGCGGTGGATCGGGGTGGGGTTCCTGCTCGTCTACGGCGCCCTGTCGCTGCGCCGCGCCTGGAGGGGCCAAGAACACCTCACACAGGCCGGGGCCGGGGCGTCCCGGCTGTGGCCGACCCTGCTGGCCGGCCTGGCCCTGACGTGGCTGAACCCCCACGTCTACCTGGACACCGTGCTGCTGCTGGGTTCCTTGGCGATCAGCCACCAGCCCCGTCAGTGGTGGTTCGCCGCCGGCGCGATGACCGCCAGTTGCCTGTGGTTCCCCCTGCTGGGATTCGGCGCCCGCTGGCTGCGCCCGGTCTTCGCCTCCGACCGGGCCTGGCGCATCCTGGACGTCGCCATCGCCCTGGTCATGTGGGCGATCGCGGCCTCGCTGATCTGGTGAGCCCGGCGACCGGCCAGGCCGACCGCCGCCTGGAGGCCGGCCGAAGCGCCGTCGTGGGCGCCCGCCGGGGACGTCCGGGGCCGGCCCCGAATGCACGGCATTCCCCACCTCCCATCCACCGAATGGGACAGCAGTACCTTTCGCGCGATGTTAGGATGGCCATGTACAGGCAAATGTCCAGTATGGGTGACGTCGGAGTGTTCGGTCTCACGCTCCACGAAAGCAGCGCAGCTGGCTTGGCGGCAGGTTCAAGGAGGAAGTCTCGGTGGAGTATTCAACAGATGGTTGGCAGGAGCCGACGCTGGCACAGAACCTGGCCCGGGCCGGGGTGTCGCGCAAGGACTTCCTGAAGTACTGCGGTGGCCTGGCGGCCATCTTCGCCGCGGGCTCGACCGGGCTCGGCGGCGCCCCCAAGGCCAATGCCGCCGGCGCGCCGGGAGTGATAACGGCGGATCTCATCGCCGACCAGTTGGGCTCTGTGAAGAAGCCCAACGTCGTGTGGTTGCAGTTGCAGGAATGCACCGGCTGCGTCGAGAGCGCCCTGCGGTCGGGTGGCACGACGGTCGAAGAGGTCGTCTTGAACCTGCTCTCGGTCAACTACAACGAGGCCATCATGGCGGCCTCCGGTGACGGTGCCAACAAGGCGCTCGAGGACACGAACGCCGAGCCCCACATCCTCGTGGTCAACGGCTCGATCCCGACCAAGGACAACGGCATCTACTGCGTCATCGGCGGGCATTCGGCCGAGCAGGTGCTGCGGGACGCCGCCAAGAACGCCACCGCGATCCTGGCCGTCGGGGCCTGCGCGGTCTGGGGTTCCGTGCAGGCGTCGAACCCGAATCCGACCGGCGCCGTCGGCGTCGACCAGATCATCAAGGACAAGCCGGTCATCAACGTGGCGGGCTGCCCGCCGATCGGCGAGGTCATCACCGCGACGATCGCCTACCTGCTGACGCACGACGCCCCGCCGAAGGTCGACGGCGAGGGACGTCCGCTGTTCGCCTACGGCCAGCGCATCCACGACCAATGCCCGCGCCGTGCGCACTTCGACGCCGGCCAGTACGTGCGGACGTTCGACGACAAGGGCGCCCGCGAAGCGTGGTGCCTCTACCACATGGGCTGCAAGGGGCCGAGCACGTTCTCGCCGTGCCCGATCGTCCAGTGGAACATGCACACCAGTTGGCCGATCGGCGCCGGGCATCCGTGCATCGGCTGCACCGAGAAGAACTTCTTCGACCGGTTCACCCCGTTCTATCACGAGCTGCCGAATGTGCCCGGCCTGGGCGTCGAAGCGACGGCCGCGAAGGTCGGACTCGGTGTGGCCGGCCTCGCGGTCGCGGGCGTCGCCCTCCATGCCGGCGTCACGGCGATCCGGCAGGGCGTCGCCAAGAAGCAGGAGGACGAGATGCAACTGGCTGCCTTCGGGGACGAGGCCGACGCCGAACGAACGGAGACGCTGAAGTCCGAAGCCTCGGCTGAGGCCGCCAAGACCAAGGCCGCCATCAAGGCCGAAACTGCCGCCAAGACCGGAAAGGCGAAGTAACCATGGCTAACCGAGTGACAATCGACCCGGTGACCCGCATCGAGGGGCACCTGCGCATCGAACTGGAAACCGATGGCGACGCCATCAAGACGGCGTGGAGCGAGGCCACGCAGTTCCGCGGCCTCGAAGCCATCGTCAAGGGACGCGACCCGCGCGACGTCTGGGCGTTCGTCCAGCGCATTTGCGGCGTCTGCACGACGGTTCACGCCGTCGCGTCGCTGACGACCGTCGAAAACGCGATCGGCTCGATGCCGCCGCACCAGGCGCAGTTGATCCGCGACATGGTGCTGGGCGCGGCCAACGTGCAGGACCACGTGATCCACTTCTACCACCTGCACGCGCTCGACTGGGTGAACGTGGCGAACGCCGCCAAGGGCGATCCGCAGGCGGCCGTCGACTTCGCCACCAAGATCGGCTCCAAGTGGCGCGGCAACACGCTGCAGCGGTTCACCGAGGTCAAGAACACCGTGCAGGGCATCCTGGATTCGGGCCAGCTCAGCATCTTCACGGGCGGCTACTGGGACCACCCCGACTACCGGCTGCCACCGGAGGCCGACCTCATGGCGGTCGCGCACTACCTGGACGCCCTCGAGTTCCAGCGGTCCATGATCCGCATCGACACGGTGTTCGGGGGCAAGAACCCGCACCCGAACTTCCTGGTCGGCGGCATGGCCTGCACGATCGACCCGAGCAGCGCCGGGTCGATCAACCAGGTGCAGCTGAACGACATCCAGACCTGGATGAACGAGACGCTCGACTTCGTCACGAACTGCTACGTGCCGGACGCCCTGGCGATCATGGGCGTCTACAAGGACTACTTCGACATCGGCGCCTCGGCCCCCAACTACATCGCGGTGGGCCTCGGCGGGGCGATCTACGCGGGCGACCCGAACCAGGCGCCGCGCTATCCGACCCCGATGATGGACGTCAAGCCCGGCGTCATCTTCGACGACGACTTCTCGAAAGTCCTGCCCTTCGACCTGACCAAGATCACCGAGTCGATCGCGTCGGCCTGGTACACCTACGACAACGGCGGCAAGTCGTTGCCGCCGTCCCAGGGTGAGACAACGGTCGACTACAGCGGTCCGACGCCGCCCTACGACTGGCTGGGAGACAGCGACCGGTACACCTGGTCGAAGGCGCCGCGCTACGACGGCCGCCCGATGCAGGTCGGCCCGCTGGCCCGCGTCATGCTGGCCTACGCGCAGGGACATCCGCGCACCAAGGAGTTGGTGGATGCCGCGGCTGCCAAGCTCGGCATCACCCTGAAGCAGATGAACTCGACGGGCGGCCGCACGCTGGCCAGGGCCGTCGACGCGCTGGTCGAGGCCGAGATAATGGCGAACCAAATCTTCCCGACGTTCGTCAAGAACATCGCCGGCGGCGACATCGACGTGTTCGACGCGTCGAAGTGGGAGCCGTCGACCTGGCCGAAGCAGTGCCAGGGCATCGCCTTCGTCGAGGTGGCGCGCGGCATGCTGAGCCACTGGATCACGATCGAGAACGGCGCCGTCAAGAGCTACCAGGCGGTCGTGCCCACGACGTGGATGGTCGGCGGACGCGACGAGACCGGGCAGATCGGCCCGTACGAGACGTCCCTGGCCGGCAACGGCAAGCACCCGTTGGTGAATGCGGCGGAGCCGCTGGAGCCGCTTCGCACGATCCACTCGTTCGACCCCTGCCTGTCGTGCGCGGTGCATGTGCTGGATCCGGACGGCGACGAGCTGTCGGTGGTCACGACATCATGAGCACCGCCGAGCTCGAGAAACCGGACGCCAAGAGCCCGGCACTGGTGGCCGGAACGGCCTTCACGCTCGGCAAGATGAGCGAGGGCGACATCCTGCAACTCGCCGCCGCCGGCACCCACGGCAGCTCCGATCCGGTCGATACGGCGCTCACCGCGACGCTCGCCCGTGACTATCACGACATCAGAGTGCCGGCGGTCGACGCCGGCGACATCGATCCGGCCACGCCGGACCGCCGGTTCAGCCTGACGCGCGTGCGCGACTGGCGGTCGCCGGAAGGCGCCGTCCAAGACGTCGTCGTGATGCGCGGCGACCTCGACGCCATGCTGGCGAAAGTCAAGATGCGCTGGGAGAACCGCAGCATCATCAAGAAGAAGGCGTCGGTCGCGATCCTGCGCGGCTGGCGTCCGCTGGCCGTGGCGACCGCGCCCGTCGCCGCCGATGGCACCGTCGGGCCGTTCACCATGCAAGGCTTCGTCGGAGTCACGACGCAGGAGGGCAGCCACAGCCATCAGGGTGACCTGTCGGCCTCGCCCGCGATCTGGGCCCGCATCAACGTGTGGTCGCCGTCGCTGCGCATCCAGCATTGGTGCAACGTGGCGCTGGTGTTCATCCTGAGCTGCACCGGCTTCTACATCATGAGCCCGTTCTTCGGGCCGTCGTCGTACGCGGGCGCCCACACGGGCTTCCTGATGGGCTGGGTGCGGTTCATCCACTTCACGGCGGCATTCCTGTGGCTCGTCCTGGGCGCCACGCGCATCTGGTCGGCGTTCACGTCGTCCGATCGCTACCTGCGCCTGTCGGCGATGTGGCCGCTGAAGAAGAAGGAGGACGTGCGCAACCTCGGCCGCACCTTGATGCACTATGTGTTCATCAAGGACGAGGGACCCGTCTACCTCGGCCACAACGCGCTGCAGCAACTGACATACACGGGCGTCTACGTGCTGTGCGCGATTCAGATGGCGATCGGATTCGTCCTGTTCGGCCTCTACTTCCAGACCAACCCGTTCTGGGCGTTCATCTCGACGCCCATCCACTGGTTCGGCGTGCCGGCCGTGCGCATGATCCACGCGATCATCATGTTCCTGCTGTGGGTGTTCGTGATCGTCCACGTGTACCTGGTGTTCCGGGCCGATTCGGTCGAGCGGCACGGCGGGCTGTCGGCCATGATCAACGGCGGCGTCTGGATGAAGCGCGGCACCAAGCCGGTCGACGCGCCGATGGTCGAGTGACCAGTGGCACGGACGCCGCCCGCCCCGTCACCGTCATGGGGGTCGGCAATCCGATCATGGGCGACGACGGCGTGGGACTCGAGCTGCTCAAGGCCGTCGAGGCCGCTTGCCCGGATGCCCGCATCGAATACGTCGACGGCGGCACCGGCGGCATGGAACTGATTCCCACCGTGCAGGACGCCCACCGCCTGCTGATTCTGGACGCCGTCGCCGGCCCGACCCCGGGCGCGGTCGTCGAGATCGTCGGCGACCAGCTGCCGCGCCTGCTGTCGACCAAGGTGTCGCCGCATCAGGTGGGGCTGCGGGACGTCTTCGCAGCCGCCCGCCTGCTGGGGCGCGAACCGGCCGAGGCGATGGTCGTCGGCATCGTGCCGCAGTCGATCGAGCTGCGCGTCGGGCTGTCGGGCGTCGTGACGGCCGCCCTGCCCGAGGCCACGGGCCGGGCCTGCGCCGTCCTGAATCGTTGGCTGGGCGGGGCTGCCGATGCTAGCTGAGATCCGCGTAGGCCGTCTCGAACTCGCGGCCGGCCACGAGGTTGGCCGTGGGCGTGCCGCACACCGGGCACTTCAGCGCGAAGAACTCGTCGATGGGTTGGGCCGCCTCGCAGGCCGGGCACCAGACGGCCGCCTGAACCGGTTCGATGACGAGTTCGGCGCCCTGCATGATCGTGCCGGCCGTCGCGATCGGCCAGGCGCCCCGCAGAGCCCCGATCTCGGCTCCGCTCAACGTGCCGACGCGCAGGCCCACGGCCTCGACGCCGGCAGCCCCGCGCGCCGCCGCCGTCTCCTCGACGGCCGCCACCACCCCGCGCAGCAGGCTCAGTTCATGCACCACCTCATACTGTCACAGGGCCGATCATGACACAACGGATCGAACTCAATCAGGTGATCGAGGCGGCCCCGGCCCGCGTCGTCTTGACGCGCGACGGCAGCGGCCGGGTCGTCCGGGCCGCCTTCGACCTGGCGGGGCTGCCGCGCGTCGACGCGCTGCTGACCGGGCGTCCGGTGCTCGAGATCCCCGGGCTGGTCGAGCATCTGTGCGGCATCTGCCCCACCGCGCACCACCTGGCCGGCATGCGCGCGCTGGAGGCGCTGGCCGGGCTGGCCGGCGTGCCGCCGACCGCCGAAGCCGTGCGCCGGTTGCTGCACCACGCCGGCATCGTCTCGACGCATCTCGTCGGGTTCGTCGTCACCGACCAGGAGGACGCCCTGGTCCTGCGCCGCTTCGCGAAGGCCGTGATGGCGGCCACGGGCTCGCCCGGCCACTTCCCGGTGACGGCCGTGCCCGGGGGCGTCGCGGCGCCCGTCGCCGTGGCTCAGCGCGACGCCTGCCGTGCGCTGGTGGCGGAGGCGCTGGCGGCGGCCCGGCACATCGCCGAGCGGGCGCTCGCCCGGCCGGGTGTGCCCGACGCCTTCGACGGCGCCGACGTCGCCCTGGTGGACGCCACCGGTCGCCTCGATCTGTTCGGCGAGACGCTGCGCGCGGTGGCGGCGGACGGGCAGGCGCTGATCACGGCCGGCGCCGATCGCTGGGACGAGCTGGTGGCGGAAGCCGATCCGGGGTCACCCACGCCCCGCCCCTACCTGGTGGCGCTGGGCCAGGCGGCCGGGGCCTATCGCGTCGGCCCGGTCGCCCAGCTGCGCGTCGGCCCGCTGGGGACGCCCGTCGCGGCGCGGTTGCAGGACGCCTGGCGTCAGGGGAACGGCGGGGCGGCGGCCGCCCGCGGCGTGATCATGGTGCACTGCGTCGAGGCGATCGGGCAGCTGCTCGAGCGGCCCGAGGTCGTCGACGGGACGTCCGCGGCGCCGTGGCCCGACGCCCTGCCCGCCGGAGCCGGCGCCGGGCTGGTCGACAGCGCGCGCGGCCTGCTCGTCCATCGCTACGCGACGAAGGGCGACGGGCTCGTGTCGTCCGCCACGATTCTGACGCCGACGGCGCAGAACGAGCCGTGGCTGGGCGATCTGCTGCGGGGCGCGGCCGACGGGACGGCGGCGCGGGAAGGCATCGAGGATGCCATCCGCGAGGCCGATCCATGCCTGCCGTGCTCGACGGTGCCGGCCGGTACGATGGACTTGGTGGTCGACACGGTGCCGGCCGACGGCGGAAGGGGCTGACATGTGTATCGCGGTGCCCGCTCCGGTCCTCGACATCACACCCGGCCCCATGACGATGGGGCACGTCCTGCACGACGGGGTCCCGGTGGAGTGCTGCCTGGCGTACGTGCCGGAAGCGAAGGTCGGCGACTACGTCATCGTGCAGCACGGCTTCGCCATCGAGGTCATCGACCAGGCCTCGGCCGCCGAATCACTTGCCATCTTCAACGAGTTTGCCGGTCTCGGCGCGCAGCCGGCTGACGTCGGCCTGCATGGCGTCTAGCTGCGCGCGCAGCGACGCCACCTCGGACGGCACGTCGTCGGGCAGGGCCCGCGCCACCAGATTCTTCGGCTTCAGATCGGCGACGTTCAGATCCTCCAGGTGCAGATCGGCGATTTCGGGCCCGAGCTCGGCCTTGATCTGGTCGGTGGCGTTGTTCGCGACGCCGCGCAGGAAACCGATGACGCGGCCGGCCTTGCGCGCCATCTCCGGCACCTTCTCGGGGCCAAGCAGGACGGCGGCCAGCACCGCGATGGCCACCAGTTCGCCCATGCCGAGATCGAGGAACATTGGCGTCATGCCTCAAGCGTAGTCGGTTCGCGGACGGCGTGTCATGGTAACGTGAAAGCCACAAGCGGCAGAAGGAAGAGCTATGGGCAGCTTCGGGTGGCAAGAGCTACTGATCATCCTCGCCATCGTGGTCATCATCTTCGGTGGCGCCAAGCTCGCCGGCGTCGGCAAGGCCTCGGGACGGGCGATCCGGGAGTTCCGCGACGAGCTGAAGGGTTCCGAGCCCGCTGTGCCGGCCGGTGACGCCGCCTCCGCCGTGGATGCCGCGAAGACCGAGGCGTCTTCGATCGCGACCCCGCCGGAGCAAACCGGCACCGTCTAGGCCGGCCAGTCTTGTCCGGCAAGAAACGACGCCTGGCCTGGCTGCGTCCCCCCGTCTTCGGTGACGACGGCAAGATGGCGCTGGTCGATCACCTGATCGAGTTGCGCTACCGCTTCCTCGTCTCGATCGCCGCCATCATCGTGACATCGGCCGTGGCCCTGGTCTTCCAGCGTCAGCTGCTGGGCGTCGTCTTGTGGCCGATCAACCAGGCCATCGCCATCTACGAGTCCAGCCGCAGCGGCGCGCATGTGCAGATGGTGACGCAAGGCATCACGGCCGGCTTCGCGCTGTACTTCCAGGTGGCCTTCACGGCCGGCGTGATCGCGGCCTGCCCCGTCTGGCTCTACCAGCTCTGGCGGTTCATCGTGCCGGCCCTCGACAAGCCCCAACGCCGCACGGCAGCCCGCTTCCTGGCGGCCGCCGTGCCGCTGTTCTTCCTGGGCGTCGCGGCCGGCTACTTCATCTGCCCGCACGGCTTCGCCGTCCTGATCGGGTTCAATCCGCCGTCCGTGACGAACCTGAACGACGTCGGCACGTTCATGAGCTTCGAGCTGCGCCTGCTGCTGATCTTCGGCCTGGCTTTCCAGCTGCCCGTCCTGCTCGTCAGCCTGAACCGGCTGGGGCTCGTGACGGGCGCCGCCCTGGGTAAATTCCGCAACGTCGCGATCGTCCTTGCCGCCATCTTCGCCGCCATCGCGACCCCCACGACCGACGCCCTGACGATGCTCGCCATCATGGTGCCCATCGTCGCCGGCTACCTCGTCGCCGAGATAATCTGCCGCCGCCACGACCGGCACGCCCTCGCAGCCGCCCAGCCGGCCTGACCGGACGCGCCGGAACGCCGGGGACCGGTGCGAGGCGATGGCGCAGGCCGGCAGGCAGCTCTGAAGTCGCTCGTCGCTGCCGGCAGCGTCCAAGTCCTCGGCACCGGGTTCTACCGGGCGGTCCAGGGCCTCCGGCCCTAGCCCATCGCTTCGAGCAGCCAGTCGAGCCAGTCGTCCAGGCCGTCGCCCTTGGTCGCGCACGTGCGGATGACCTTGGCCTTGGGGTTGACGTCCTGAAGGTTCTTCAGGAACAGATCCATGTCGAAATCCAGGTGGGGCAGCAGGTCGATCTTGTTGATCACGACGACGTCGACGCTGCGGAACATGACCGGGTACTTCAGCGGCTTGTCCTCGCCCTCGGTGACGGACGCGACCATCGCGCGGCGGTGCGCGCCGACGTCGAACTCGGCCGGGCACACCAGGTTGCCGACGTTCTCGATGAGCACGAGATCGAGCTCGGCCAGGTCGAGGCCGTCCAGCGCGTGGGCCACCATCGGCGCGTCCAGATGGCACTCGCCGCCGAACCCATCACCGGTGTTCAGCAGGGACACCTGCGCGCCGAAGCCGGACAGCCGGTCGGCGTCCAGGGACGTCTCGATGTCGCCCTCGATCACGCCGCAGCGCACCTGGCCCTGAAGCGCCTTCAGCGTGCGCTCCAGCAGCGTCGTCTTGCCGGACCCAGGCGAACTCATCAGGTTGACCGCGGTCACACCGTGCGCGTCGAGACGGGCCCGGTTGTCGGCCGCCGCCGCGTCGTTCTCGTCATAGATGCGCTCGAGCACGTCGATGCGATCCAGCCCCGTGTCGTACTCGCGGTGATCGCCGATCAGCTGCGCGCGATCCGGGTTCTGGCTGAGCAGGGGCTCGTCGTGGCTGTGCGCGTGCTGATGGCCGTGCTCGTGGCTGTGGCCCGGCCCGTCGTGCTCGTGGCTGTGGATCGTGCCGTCGTCGTGACGGTGGAAACGTCCCATCTCAAACCTCCAATTGCAGCGCGGTGACGGAGAACTCCTCACCGCTGACGATGCGCACGTCGCGGCACCCACAGGTGGCGCATCGCATGACCGGCGCGTCGGTCAAGCTCGTGGCCCGACCGCAGTCCGTACATTCTATGACGGCCGGCACGTGCCGGACCTCAAGTCTGCTGCCCTCGAGCCACGTGCCGGGGGTCACGAGGCCCCAACAGCGCCGCAGCGTGCCGGGCACGACCTGCCGCAGGGCCCCGACGTCCACCTCGACCACGGCGACCTTCCGCCCCTTCGCCGCCCGCGTCACGATGGCCACGATCGAGCGGGTGAGCGACAGCTCGTGCATGGGCTCCCTCCGATCGGTTGCCGGACGCCCGGCGGGCGCTGGTCCCGATGATAGCCTGAATGGAACAGGCGAAGACAATGATCCGACGGCAACTATCGATCACCGGGGTGGTGCAGGGCGTGGGCTTCCGGCCGAACGTCGCGCGACTGGCCGCCCATCACGGCGTCACGGGGCTGTGCGGCAACGACGACAACTCCGTTTTCGTCGAGGCCCAGGGCGACGCCGGCGCGATCGAGGCCTTCTTCGCCGCCGTGCGCACCGAGGCGCCGCCCATGGCCAGCATCGTCGCCTGGCGCGAGTCCGACCTGGCCGTGGTACCCGGCGAGACAGCGTTCGTCATCGTGGCGTCGCGCCGCCACGTCGGGGCCATCACGTTGCTGCCGCCCGACGCCGCCGTGTGCCCAGACTGCCTCAAGGACATGGCCGACCCCGCCAACCGGCGCCATGCCTACCCCTTCACGACGTGCACGAACTGCGGACCGCGCCTGTCGATCATCCGCGACGTGCCATACGACCGGCCCTTGACGACGATGGCCGCGTTCGAGATGTGCGACGCCTGCCGCCGCGAGTACGAGGACCCGGCCGACCGTCGCTTCCACGCCCAGCCGATCTCCTGCTTCGACTGCGGGCCGGACCTGTGGCTCGAGGCCGCGGGCGAGCCCCGCGCCGAACAGCCGACGGGCGGTCGGCAGGCCCGCTTCGCGACGGCCATCGCGGACGCCCGGCGCCGCCTGCGCGACGGCGCGATACTCGGCGTCAAGGGCATCGGCGGCTTCACGCTGATGTGCGACGCCAGGAACGCCGAGGCCGTCGGGCGACTGCGGACGCGCAAGCGCCGCCCGGGCAAACCGCTGGCCGTCATGGCCGGATCGGTCGAGGCGGCCCGCCGCATCGCGGACCTCGACGACTGCCATGTCGCGGCGTTGACGAGCCGGGAGGCACCGATCGTCCTGGCGCCCATGAGCGCCCGCTACGACCTCGCGCCGCAGGTCGCCCCCGGGCTGGACGAGGTCGGCGTGATGTTGCCGTACGCGCCGCTGCACCGGCTGCTGCTGGGGTCCGACGACGTGCTCGTCGCCACCAGCGCCAACTCCTCGTCGAAGCCGCTGACGTACCGCGACGACGACGCCCGCCGCGATCTGGCACCCATAGTGGACGCCTTGCTGATGCACGACCGCGAAATACACGTGCCCGTCGAGGACTCCGTCGTGATGGCGGACGGCCCGGCCGCCCGGCCCATCCGGCGCAGCCGGGGCTACGCCCCCCTGCCGGTCTGGCTGGGCGGCGACGACCGCTGCGTGCTGGCCGTCGGGGCCGAGCTCAAGAACACGTTCGCCCTGACGCGCGACGGCATGGCGTTTCTCAGCGCCCACATCGGCGACATGGGGTCGCTGGAGACCCAGAAGGCCTTCGAGGCCAGCGTCGGCCAGATGCTGACGGCCCACCGCCGCACCCCCGAACTCGTCGTCACGGACAAGCACCCGGGCTACGCGACGCACACATGGGGACGCCGGTACGCCGAGCGGCTCGGCGTCCCGCTGCTCGAGGTGCAGCACCACCACGCGCACGCGCTGTCGCTGCTGGCCGAGAACCCGGGCACGAACGGGCTGACGTGCGTCGTCCTCGACGGCACGGGGTACGGGGACGACGGCACGATCTGGGGCGGCGAGATGCTGCGGCTCGGCGCCGGCCCGCTGGACTTCGAGCGCCTCTGGCACCTGCCGGGCTTCTGGCTGCCGGGCGGCGACTCGGCGATCCGGCGTCCCTGGAAGTCGGCAGCGGGGCTGGCCTCCGAGTACGGCATCGTCCCGACGCTCGCGGACGGCGTGGACCGAGACGAATGGGCGCTGGTGCGCTCCCAACTGGACAACCACGTCGGCCTGACCTGGACGACCAGCGCCGGGCGGCTGTTCGACGCCGCGGCCTCGCTGCTCGGACTGCGTCAGTCCGTCACCTACGAGGGCCAGGCGGCCATGGAACTCGAGGCCGCCGCGCGTTTGTGCCACCACGACCACGGACCGCTGGGGGACGACGTCCCCGCACTGGTGGCGGGCTTGGTGGAGGGAACGTCGTCGCACCGGCCGACGCCCTGCCTGGCCCGCCAGTTCCACGAGACCCTGGCCCACATCATCGCCCAGACCATATACTTGACCCTTGCGCCGGGCGCGTCCGTCGGCCTGACGGGCGGCGTCTTCGCCAACCGGCTGCTGACGGGCTACCTGGAAGAAGGCCTTGTCAGCCACGGATACCGGTGCCTGCGGCACCAGATCGTCCCGCCGAACGACGGTGGGCTGGCCCTGGGCCAAGCGCTGGCGGGCATCTCGTCGATCGGAGGATCATGACCAGCCGGAAGCGTGCATCGCGGCTGACCGACGACCGCATCACGCTGGCCCACGGCGCCGGCGGCAAGGCCAGTGCCGCCCTGATCGACGAGGTCTTCATCGACGCCTTCGGGCAACCAGACGAAGCCGAGCTGGCCGACAGCGCCGTCCTGAGCGTCGAGGGCGGGCGCCTCGCCTACTCGACCGACTCCTACGTCGTCAGCCCGATCCGGTTCGAGGGCGGCAGCATCGGCGATCTGGCCGTCAACGGCACGGTCAACGACCTGGCGGTCAGCGGCGCCCGCCCCGCCTACCTGTCGGCCGCGTTCATCATCGCCGAGGGCATGGCCGTCGACGACCTCCGGGCCGTCGTGGCCGACATGCGACGGGCGGCCGACCGGGCCGGCGTGCGCATCGTGACGGGCGACACGAAGGTGGTGCCGCACGAGGCCGGCGACCAGGTCTACATCACGACGTCGGGCATCGGCGTCGTGCCGCCCGAACGCTGTCTGGGGGCCAAGCGTGTGGGCGCCGGCGACCGTCTGGTGATCTCTGGCCCGATCGCCGGGCACGGCATGGCCGTTATGATTGCCCGCGGCAATCTCGCCCTGACGGCCCCGATCGCCTCCGACTCGGCGCCCGTCAACGGGTGGGTCGAGGCCCTGTACGAGGCGGTGCCGCCGGACGACATCCGCTGGATGCGGGACGCCACCCGCGGCGGCCTGGGCACGATCGCCAACGAGCTGGCCCGGGCCACCGGCCTCGGCGTCATACTGGACGACGAGGCCATCCCCGTCGACCCCATGGTGCGCGGCGCTTGCGACATGTTGGGCATCGATCCGCTGTACGTCGCCAACGAGGGTTGTTTCGTGGCGGTCGTCGCCGCGGACCGGGCCGACGCGGCGGTCGCCGCTCTGCGCGCGGCCGGGGCAGCCCGGGCGGCCGTCATCGGCGAGGTCGCCGCCGATCCGCCCGGCGTCGTGGGCTGCCGCAACGCGTTCGGCGGCACGCGTCTGGTCGACACGCTGGTCGGCGATCCGTTGCCGAGAATCTGCTGACAAGGAGTCGTCATGTGCTTGGGAGTGCCGGGCGAGGTCGTCGCCGTGCAGGACAGGGACGTGGCCACAGTCTCGGTGGCCGGCGTCGAACGCCAGATCTCGATCAGCCTGCTGGCCGACGAAGGCGTCGGCGTGGGCGACTGGGTGCTGGTGCACGTCGGCTTCGCGCTGTCGAAGATCGACGAGGCCGAGGCCAAGGCCACGCTCGACCAGATCGAGAAACTGGGCCAGGCCTGGCACGACGAGTTCGCAGCCTACAAACAGAGCTCGATCACATGAGGTACGTCGACGAGTACCGCGATCCGGCCGCCGCCAAGGACCTGATCCAAGCGATCCGGCGTCTGAGCGACCAGCTGGGGCGCCCGTTGCGCTTCATGGAGGTGTGCGGCGGCCACACCCACACGATCTACCGCCATGGCCTCGAGCACCTGCTGCCCGATGGCGTGGAGTTCGTCCACGGGCCCGGCTGCCCAGTCTGCGTGATCCCGATGGGGCGCGTCGACGACGCCGTGTGGCTGGCCGAGCAGCCGGGCGTCATACTGACGACCTTCGGCGACATGACGCGCGTGCCGGGCAGCAGGGGCAGCCTGCAACAGGCCCAGGCGCGCGGCGCGGACATCCGGTTCGTCTACTCGCCGCTGGACGCCCTGAAGATCGCGCGCGACAACCCGGGGCGTCAGGTCGTGTTCTTCGCCGTCGGCTTCGAGACGACCGCCCCGTCCACCGCGTTGACGGTGGCCCAGGCGAAGGCCTCCAAGGTGGCGAACTTCACGGTGTTCTGCAACCATGTGCTGATCAACCCGCCGCTGCGCGCGATCCTGGACGCCGGGGAGGTCGGCCTCGACGGCTTCATCGGCCCGGGCCATGTGGCCACCGTCGTCGGTTCGGATCACTTCCGGTTCGTCCCCGCCGAGTACCACCTGCCGATCGTGATCACCGGCTTCGAGCCCTTGGACGTCCTGCAGAGCGTCGACATGCTGCTGACCCAGTACGCGCAGGGACGCTGCGAGGTCGAGAACCAGTACGCCCGCGTCGTGCGTCCCCAGGGCAACACCGAGGCGCTGCGCTTGATGGCCGACGTCTTCACGCCGCGCGACAGCTTCGAGTGGCGCGGTCTCGGATCGATCCCGGAGTCCGGGTATCGCCTGTCCGACGAATACGCCGGCTTCGATGCCGAACGGCGTTTCCACCCGCCGGGCCAGCGCGTCGCCGATCATCCGGCCTGCCAGTGCGGCTCGGTGTTGCGGGGCCTGATCAAGCCGAATCAATGCAAGGTTTTCGGCACGGGCTGCACGCCCGAGAGGCCGATCGGTACGTGCATGGTGTCGCCCGAGGGCGCCTGCGCCGCCTATTACACGTTCGGCCGCCTCGGCACGGTTGCCCGCGGCACGGGTGCCCCGCCGGGCACCGCCGACCGCACGTAAGCTGGGAACCGTGAGCACTTGGTGGAAGGACGCCGTCGTCTACCAGATCTACCCGCGCAGCTTCCAGGACAGCAACGGGGACGGCCTGGGCGACATCCCCGGCATCACGTCCCGGCTGGACGAGCTGGCCCGGCTGGGCGTCACGGCCCTGTGGCTGTCGCCGGTGTATTGCTCCCCCGACGCCGACAACGGCTACGACATCTCGGACTACCGCGGCATCGACCCCCGCTACGGCACCATGGACGATTTCGACGAACTGGTGCGTCAGGCCAAGGCGCGCGGCATTCGCATCATCATGGACCTGGTGGTCAACCACACGTCCGACGAGCACGCGTGGTTCCAGGCCAGCCGGCGTCGCCAAGAGCCCTACACGGACTACTACATCTGGCGTCCGGGCAAGCCGGACGGATCACCGCCGAACAACTGGACCGGGTTCTTCCAGGGCAGCGTCTGGGAATGGGACGACGCGCGGGGCGAGTACTACCTGCACCTGTTCGACAAGAAGCAGCCCGACCTGAACTGGGACAACCCGGCAGTGCTGGCCGACATCGAAGACGTCCTCCGCTTCTGGCTCGACCGCGGCGTCGCCGGCTTCCGGTGCGACGTCATCACCTGCCTGGTCAAGACTTCGCTGGACGACGGCAAGGGCCTGCCGATCGTGCGCGGCTTGGAACACTACAAGACGCAGCCCGGCCTGCACACCATTCTGCAGACGCTGCGCCGCGACGTGCTGGACCCCTACGACGCCTTCACGGTGGGCGAGGCTGCGATGGTCGGCCTGGACGAGGGCCGAGCATTGACGGACCCGGACCGCGGCGAACTCGACCTGATCTTCTATTTCGATCACCTGGAAATCGACCGCCTGGTGTCGAAGTACGGGCCGAAGAAGTTCCGGGCGTCCGAGTTGCTGCGCCGGCTGACAACATGGCAGCAGGGCCTGCACTGGAACGCGAACTACCTGGAGAACCACGACCAACCCCGCATCGTCAGCCACTACGGCGACGACGACCGCTTCTGGGCCCAAAGTGCCAAGCTCTTCGCCGTCCTGTTGCTGACGTTGCGCGGCACGCCGTTCATCTATCAGGGCCAGGAAATCGGCATGACGAACTTCGATTTCACGTCGATGGACCAGCTGGACGACGTCGAGAGCCACAATGTCGACGCCCTGATGAAGAAGCTGCGGTTCCCAGACGGTGTTCGGTGGCGCTGGGTCAGCGCTTCGTCGAGAGACAACGCCCGCACGCCCATGCAGTGGGACGCCACTCCCGGCGCCGGGTTCACCACGGGCACGCCGTGGCTGGGCATCAACCACAACCACGTGGGCATCAACTACGCGAGCCAGGACCACGACCCCCATTCGGTGCTGGCCTTCTACCGCGAAATGATCCAATTACGCGCGTCAACGCCCGCCCTGCGTGACGGCACCTTCGAGCCGGTACACGCGGACGACGCGGTCATGGTGTACCGGCGAGTGCCGGGCGACGGATCAAGCAACGGCATGCACACCGTCTTCTTCAACTTTTCCGGACGCACCCGGCGCCTGACACCCTCACTGGCCGACGCCATGCGTCGCGGCACCTGCGTGGTGTCGAATACGGGCCGCTGGCAGTTCAACGGCACGCTGCTGCCCTGGGAGGCCGTCGTCGTCCGAAGCCGCTGAGCGTCACCATTCGGCGAATGTGCCGTCCTCGTGACGCCACAACGGCGTGATCCAGTCCTTCGCCTTGGCGTCGGCCTTACGGACGGCCGCCTCGTCGACGTCGATTCCCAATCCCGGGGCGTCCCACAGGTTGACGTAGCCGTGGTCGAATTGCAGCCAAGAGCGGTCGGCCACGTAGTCGACCAGTTCGGCCGTCGTGTTGTAGTGGATGCCGCCCGACTGCTCCTGGATCACGTGGTTGGGCGTCGCGAAACCCAGCTGCAGGCAGGCCGCCAGAGCGATCGGCCCGATCGGGCAGTGCGGCGCCAGCGCCGCCCCGAACGTGTCGGCCAGGCTCGCGATGCGGACGACCTCGGAGATGCCGCCGGCGTGGCTGACATCCGGCTGCAGTATGCCGACGCCGCACTGCAGCACGTCCAGGAACTCCTCCTTGGAGTACAGGCGCTCGCCCGTGGCGATCGGGATCGACGTCTTCAGTTCCGACAGCCGGAACTGGTGCTGCGGTTCCGTCGGCTCTTCGATGAACATCGGGTACAGGTCCTCCAGAGCGTGGGCCAAGCGCTTGGCACCCTGCAACGTGACGCGGCCGTGGAAGTCGACGCCCACGTCGCGCGTCGGGCCGATCGCGTCGCGCACGGCGGAGACGCGTCCGACGACGCCCTGCACCTCCTCCAGCGTGGGCAGCGGCGACATCTGGGGCGACGCGTTCATCTTGACGGCCGTGAACCCGGCCTCGACCATGGCGGTCGCGGCCTCCCCCACGTGGCTCGGGGCGTCGCCGCCGATCCAGGCGTAGACGCGGATGCGGTCGCGCACCGCGCCGCCCAGCAACCGGTGGACTGGCACGCCCAGGCGCTTGCCGGCGATGTCCCACAGCGCCTGGTCGACGCCGGCCAGCGCCGACCCCATCACCGGCCCGCCCCTGTAGAACCCCGACTTCGACAGCACGGTCCAGTGGTCCGCGATGCGCGCCTCGTCCTTGCCCACGAGGTAGTCGCCGTACTGGGCCACCAGCGCCCGCACGGGCGCGACATTGCCTTCGAGCGAGGCCTCGCCCCAGCCGACGAGTCCGTCGTCCGTCTCGATGCGCACGAACAGCCAGCGCGGCGCCACCGCGAATGTGTCAACGTGCCTGATCATGATGCCCCATACCGAAACCATACCTTCGCGGCCCCGCTGTTGGCCACCGCTGGTGACGACGTAGGATCGCAGCGTGGACGAGATGCTCGCCGGTCTTGACGTCGGCACCACCGGCTGCAAGGTGACCGTGTACACCACCGGCGGCCGCTATCTTGGCCGGTGCTTCGCCGACTACCCGGCATCCCGCACCGCCGCGGCCCACGAAATCGACGCCGAGGCGATCTGGCAGGCCGTCCAGCAGGTGCTGACCGAGGCCGGCGCCCGCTGGCCGGGGATCGGCGGGCTGGGTGTGACGTCGTTCGGCGAAAGCTTCGTGCTGCTCGACGATGCCGACGCCCCGCTGCTGCCCATGATGCTCTACACCGACCCGCGCGGCCAGGGCGAATGCGACGCCCTGTGCCAGGCGGTGGGACCGGACGAACTGGCGCGCATCACCGGGGTCAAGCCGCACGCCATGTACAGCGCCCCCAAGCTGATGTGGGTGAAGGCCCACCGGCCGGACGTCTACGCCGAGGCGACGCACATCTGCCCGATCATCGACTACATCGTCTACCGGCTGACCGGCGTGCACCGCATCGATCACTCGCTGGCCAGCCGCACGATGCTGTTCGACATCCGGCGCCTCGAATGGAGCCGGCCGCTGCTGGACGCCGCCGGCATCGACGGGCGCCTGCTGCCGGAACCGGTGCCGACCGGCACCGCCGTCGGCCCGATCGGACCGGACGTGGCGTCGGACCTCGGCTGGCGTCCGTCCGTCCCGGTGGTCCTGGGCGGACAGGACCAGGTGGCGGCGGCCGTGGGGTGCGGTGTCTTCGACGACGGCGACGCCGGTGACGGCGCCGGCACGGTCGAGTGCATCACCCCGGTGTTCTCGGCGATCCCCGACGGGCCCGCCCTGACGGACGGCGGCTACGCGATCGTCCCCTACGTCGAGGGCAAGTACGTCTGCTACGCCTTCTCGTTCACGGGCGGAGCGGCCGTCGACTGGTTCATCGAGACGTTGCCGGACGCCGCCCGGGCGGCGGCGTTCGACAAGCTGGGGTCGGACGTCCCCCTGCTTGAGCCGACCTGCCTGCTCGTGCTGCCCCACTTCGCGGGCGCCGCCACTCCCCGCATGGACTACGGCTCCAAGGCGGCCATCGTCGGCTTGACGCTGGCGACGACCCGGCGCGACGTCTTCGCGGGCATCATGGAGGGCGTGTGCTTCGAGATGCGCCTGAACCTGGAGCGCCTGGCCGACGCCGGGCTCCCCATAGCGTCGCTGCGGGCCAGCGGCGGGGGCGCGAACAGCCGGCTGTGGATGCAAGCCCGGGCCGACATCCTGGGCGTGCCGGTCACGGCCATGCGATCGGCCGAGGCCGGCGGACTGGGGGCGGCCATGCTGGCGGGCGTCGCCACCGGCGCCTTCCCTGACCTGCGGACGGCCGCCGCCGCCCTGGTCGTCGAACGTGAGACTTTTTCGCCGCGCCCGGCCGTCCAGCGCCGCTACGACGACCTGTACGCCCGGTACGCGAAGCTGTACGACGCCGTCAGGCCATTGGTCTGCGAGATTGGAGACACCGCATGCTCGCCACATTGAGGCACGTCATCGATTGGGCGGACGACCACCGGTGCGCCATCGGGGCGTACAACACGCCCACGCTGGAGTCGTTGCTCGCGGTGTTGGGCCGGGCCGAGGCCCGCGGCGTGCCGGTCATCATCATGCACGCGCAGGTGCACGAACCGGCCATGGCCCTTGGCGACATCGGACCGGTCATGGTGGCGGCGGCAGCGAGGGCGCCAGTGCCCGTGTGTGTGCACCTCGACCACGGCGAATCGCTCGACTACATCCACCGGTCGCTGGACCTGGGCTTCACGTCCGTCATGTACGACGGATCGGTGCTGCCCTACGACGAAAACGTGCGCAACACGCGCGCGGCGGTCCGGCTGGCGGCGCGCTACGGCGCCGGCACCGAAGCCGAAATCGGCGTGATGCCGGGACGCGAGGCGCCGGGCGCCGCCACCGGCGCGGCGACCTCCGGCTACACGGACCCCGTCACGGCCAAGCACTTCGTCGAGGACACGCACGTCGAGGCCCTGGCCTGCTCGTTCGGGACGGTGCACGGCTTCTACTCCCAGGCGCCCAAGCTCGATTTCGACCGCATCACGGCCATCCGCGAACTGACGGGACGACCGCTGGTCATGCACGGCGGCTCGGGCGTCAGCCCGGACGACTACCGGCGCAGCATCGGCCGTGGCATCCGCAAGATCAACTACTACTCGTACATGTCGCGAGCCGGTGTGCGCGGCGCCCAGCAGCTGCTGGACGACGGCGGCGTCCAGTACTACCACGACCTGGCCAAGGCGGCGACGGACGCCATGGCCGCCGACATCGATCAGTCGATGGCGGTGTTCTACGAGCGGGCCGCGTGATGGCGACGACACGCCAGCCGCACACAGACGGGACGCGCTTCATCGACGAACGCGACAAGACCTGCCGGCCGACGATCGCGCCGCTCGGGTGCTCGTCGGCCTGGGCGCGCCGGGCGTCGATCCCACCTCGGGCACCGTCGTCGATCTGATTGAGACGTTCTTCTGACGGGAGTAGCCTCGACGCCAGGCGCCCAAGAAAGGACGAGCCGATGGCACCGATACTGAACCTCAAGCCCGAGCCGGACTGCGCCTATGACGTCGTCGCGCTCGGCGAGATCATGCTGCGGCTCGACCCCGGCGACCACCGTGTGCGGACGGCCCACACGTTCGAGGTGTGGGACTCGGGCGCCGAGTACAACCTGGCCCGGGCCATGCACAAGACGTTCGGGCTGCGGGGCGCGATCGTCACCGCCTGGGTCGACAACGAGGTCGGGCGGCTGGCCGAAAACATCGTGCTCGCCAGCGGCCTTGACATGAGCTTCGTCCAGTGGGTGCCATTCGACGGCATAGGGCTGAAGGCCCGCAACGGACTCAACTTCTCGGAGCGCGGCTTCGGCGTGCGCGGCGCCGTCGGCTGCGTCGACCGGGCGCACAGCGCGATCAGCCAGCTGCGGCCAGAAGACGTCGATCTGGACGAGCTGTTCGTCCGGCGCGGCACCCGCTGGTTCCACACGGGCGGCATCATGGCCGGCCTGTCCGCCCAGGCGGCCGAGACGACCGAGACGTTCATGCGCGCCGCCCGCGAGTCCGGCGCCATCGTCTCCTACGACCTGAACTACCGGCCGTCCCTGTGGGGCGCCCAGGGCGGCCTGGAGGCGTGCCGGCGCGTCAACCGTCGCCTCGTGGCGCTCGCCGACGTCGTTTTCGGCAACGAGGAGGACTACTCGACGTGCCTGGGGCTGCCGGCGGCCGCCGACGAGTCGTTCAGCCATCTGGACACGTCGGCCTACGAGACGCTCGTCGGGCACGTCACGGCGGACTTCCCCAACCTCAAGGTCGTGGCCGTCAGCCTGCGACAGGTGCGGTCGGCGTCCGTCAACGACTGGGGCGGGCTGGCCTGGTGTGCCCGCGACGGCTTCGTCTCGGCCACGTGGCGCGAGGGGCTCGAGATCTACGACCGCCTGGGCGGCGGCGACTCGTTCGCGTCCGGCGTCATCTACGGCCTGATCGCCAAGGACGACCTCGGGCTGGCCGTCGAGTACGGGGCGGCCAACGGCGCGTTGGCCATGACGACGCCGGGCGACACGACGACAGCCACGCTGGCCGAAGTCGTCAAGCTGGCCGCCGGCGGCTCGGCCCGGGTGCAGCGATAGGAGACACCATGTACCGCTTCGAGATCATGCCGCAGGTGGCGGCCGCCAAGGCGATCGCCATCGTCCGCGAGCACAGCGCGGCGGAGGGCGCCCGCGTGGTGGACGCCCTGGTCGGGGCCAAGATGCCCGCCCTGGAGGTGACCTGCACGACGCCCGGCGCCTTCGACCTGGTCGAGTCGCTGCGGGACGGCCGAACGCTCGTCGGCGTGGGCACCGTGCTGTCGGCCTCCGAGGCCGTCGACGCCGCCCACGCCGGAGCCAGGTTCATCGTGACGCCGAACCTCGATGCGGACGTCGTCCGCGCGGCGCAGCGGCACGGCCTGGCTACGATCATCGGCTGCGGCACCGCGACCGAGATCGTCGAAGCACTGCAACTGGGCGCCGACGCCTGCAAGGTGTTCCCGGCCGAGCAGCTGGGGATGGGCTTCCTGAAGGCGATCCACGGACCTCTGCCCTGGGCGCCGCTGATCCCGGTCGGCGGCGTCGACGTCGCCAACGCGTCCGACTGGCTGAAGGCCGGCGGTGTGGCGGTCGGCCTCGGCTCGAAGCTGACGTCCGGCGACATCGCGGCCAACGTCGCCACCCTGCTGGCCGGCCTGGCCTAACCGCCGACCGGCGCGGCCGCCCGGCGTTGGCGGGATCGTCCAGCCAGGCTGCTCGGACACTGTGCGATTCCATCAATTCGACGCCGTATCATGGCGGTAACGTGGGTGGTCGGAGACATCACGGAAGGATCGCCATGCCGCTCGGAGCCCGCGAGACGACGTTCACGAAGAGTCAGCGTCTGACCCGGGTTCAGGAGATCGCCAAGTTCTTCAAGTTCTTGACATTCGAGATCAGCGCCGGCCTGATCCAGATCCTGGTTTTCACGCTGCTGGCCAGCGGGTTGCGGGTCACGTACTGGGTCGCCTACCTGCCCGCCCTGATCGCGTCGGTGTTGTGGAGCTTCACGGCCAATCGTCACTTCACGTTCAAGTCAGTCAGCAACATCCCGATCGCGATGCTCAAGGTGGCGTTCTATTACTGCCTGTTCACGCCGCTGTCGACGTGGTGGGGCGACCACCTGGCGATGCAGCACTGGCCCATGAGCCAACAGGCCCAGTACTACGTGATCCTGATCGGCACGATGGTCGTCAACTTCCTGACCGAGTTCTGCGTCTACCGCTTCTGGGTGTACCGCAAGTCGATCAACACGTCGGAGGCCGGACAACGCGAACAATCGCGCTACGCGAACCCGTACTACGACGACACCGAAGTCACGCTGCCTCTGCCCGCGCGGGGCATCGATCTCAAGTCCTGAGGCCGGACGCGCTTGATTTACGCCGTGGACGACACCGAGTGGTCCTACGACGGACCGACCGGCCCCGACCACTGGCCGCGGCTCTGGCCGTCCTGCGATGGCACGTCCCAATCGCCGATCGACGTGGCGACGGCAGCGGCCGTCCCCGGCTCCGGCACGGTGATGCCACACCTGCAGCCGACGCCTTGGCGTCTGACGCACGAGGGCCACGCGCTGCGCCTGACGCCGCTGGGTTCCGCCGGCCACGTCGCGCTGGACGGCGTGGCGTTCGAGCTGCGGCAGGCCCATTTCCACACCCCGAGCGAGCATCACCTGGACGGCGCAGTCTTCGACGCGGAGATGCACCTGGTCTGCCAGCGTGCCTCCGGCGAGACGGCGGTGATCGCGGTCTTCCTGAAGCAGGGCGCGTCGTGCGCCACGTTGAGCCGCGCCTTGGACGGCCTGCCAGATGGCGGACTGCCACGGGAGAGTCCCGCGGTCGACCTCGGGCGATTGCTGCCGCCGGCCGGCCACGCGTATCGCTACGCCGGCTCGCTGACCACGCCGCCGTGCACGGAGGGCGTCCAGTGGACCGTCTTCGGCGACCCGGTCACGGCGTCACCGGGCCAGATCGGCGCGATCCACCGGTTCTGCGGCGCGAACGCCCGGCCGGTTCAGCCGGTCAACGGCAGGCCGATGGAGGTACTGTCGCCGCGCTAGCGCGACCCGACGCGGCGGCCCAGCAGGGTCAGCACCAGCAGCACTGCCCCGCCGACGAACACGACGCCGCAGGCGGCCAACGCGCCGATCTCCCAAGGGGTCAGCGTCATGGATGCCTGGGACGGTTGCCGACCGCCGGGGAAGTTGCCGCCCTGGCCGCCGCCTGGACGCTGGCCGGGTGTGTAGTTGCCGCTCGGGAAGTCGCTGGGCCGTTGCCTGGGTGTGTTGCCATCCGTCGGGAAACCACTGGGCACTTGACCCGGCGTGTAGCCATCGGTCGGGAATCCGGACGGCCACTGGCCCGGCGTCCAGTCGGTGGGAAAGCCGCTGGGGCGCGCCCCACCGGGGAAGCGACCCATCCCGCCGCCCTGGTGGGCGACGGACGCCTGATGGGAGGCGTACGCCAGCGTGCCGCCGATGCCCGCGGCCGCCACCACCATCAGCACGATCGGCATGATGATGCGCCACAGCGGCAGCTTGGGTGCCGCGGCTGGCGCGGCGCTGACGGTGCCGACGGGACCGCCGGGCGGCGGGGAGGCCGGGACGCCAGAAGGCGGAGCGACTGGGGAGGCTGGGACGCCAGAAGGCGGAGCGACTGGGGAGGCTGGGACGCCAGATGGCGCAGCGACCGGGGAGGCCGCGCCGACCGGCGCGCCCGGATCGGCGACACTGGCCGGTGCCGGCGACGCCACGACAGGCGCCGCGTCCGGCGTTGGCTTGACGAAGCGATCGCGCGGATCGAACGGCCGAACGGCTGAACCTTCGTCTTCTGAGGTGAAGTTTGACCCCTGACCTGGGCTTGGCTCGTGTGCATGGGGTGTGCTCATATCGGTTCAGCCTTTCGGTTGGGGGCGTGTTTCACGCTAGACCCGGGGCTTGGGCCGAAGCTGAGGCTTGTCTGTGTGTCGCTTGTGAGCCCACGCCGCAGTCGCCACCCAGGCGTCCACTGGCTCCGGCGACATGCCGTCCTGTCTCTCGCCCGGCGGCTCCGGCACACCCCAACCCTGAGGCTGCCGCTGGGCGCCGCGAACCTCCAAGCGGCCGAGTATGGGCGGCAACGACGCGCGATGTTACGATCTCATTACGCTTGCCACGAAGTGATTATCGAACGTCTGTTCGCTTCATTTCTGTCGGTGGTCCCGTCTAGTGTCGAAGCATGAAACCCACCGAGCAGTCCTCAAGGCAGGTTCTCGACGCGATTGTCGGCTTGCTGCGAGAGTTTCCTTGCGACCGGTGGGACTTGCCGGCGAAAGAACGACTGGATTTGGCGACTGCGGCGGCGTTGATGGTGTCACAGGCTCAGGCGGTGGCGGCGATGCTGCTGGCCGAGGCGGACCGTCATGGGGCGTCGATGCGGATCCACGGGACGCCGACGGGCACATTTCTGGCGAACCGGACCCACTGGTCCAGGAAACAGGCGGCCGGCGTACTGCACGACGCGAAGCGCCTCGAGGCGCATCCGCAGACCCGGCGGGCCGTGCTGGACGGGGTGATCACGATGGACCACGGCCGGGCGGTCGGACGGGCGATTGCCCAGATGCCACCCAGGTTGACGCCGGCGCAAACGGACCGCGCTGAGACGATGCTGTTGGCGATAGCCGAACGGGCCACGCCGGACGACGTGCTGGATGCCGCGGCCAGCGTGGCGGCGCAGTTGACCACCGAGGCCGACGAGCTCGAGGCCGCCAGGTTGAATCGGGAACGGGAAGCCGCCTGGGTGAACCGGTCGTTGACATGGTCGAGGCAGGCCGGTTCCGTCAAGTTCACGGGCTGCCTGCCCCTGGTGGAGGGTGAGGCGTTCACGTTGTTGATCGACGCCTATGCCCAACAGGCCCGTCACGACTCTGCCCAGGACCGCTTGGCGCAACCGGTGACACCGTGGCAGCGGAGGGCCGACGCGTTGATCGCTCTGGTCGACGCGCAGACCGGCCACCGCCGGCCCACCGGCTCCACGCCGGACATTTCCCACGGCGCCCCGGCCTGTCCATCACCCGGAAGCGTCGGCCTGACCCGGCCGGGCATCCCCGACTGCGCTCCCGCGGCTGACCCCCACGCCGGCGTGGTTGCCCGTCCGGCGCCGGCGCTGGCCGGGGATCGGCCCGTCGTGGTCGTCACCCTCAGCTACGAGGCTCTACTATCCGGCGCCGCACACGCCGGCCGGCTGCCCAGCGGGCAGCCGGTCTCGCCCGGTCAGTTGCGCCGCCTGTGCTGCGACGCGAATCTCATCCCGGTCGTACTGGGTAGCGGCTCCGAACCGCTCGACGTCGGACGCGCCGTCCGATACGTCACCCCAGGCATTCGCAAGGCGTTACACCTGCGCGACAAGACGTGCGCGTTCCCGCACTGCGACACGCCGGCCCATCTGTGTGACGCCCATCACATCAAACCTTGGTGGCAAGGCGGTGCCACCGCGCTTGACAATCTCGTGCTGTTGTGCCCGCACCACCACGGGCTCATCGAACCGGACAAACATGCCCTCCACGACCAATGGAAGGTCACCATGCATGCCGACGGGCGTCCCGTCTTCCATCCACCTCGCCGCTGCCCCGACCACCTACCTTTGCGGAACACCAACGCCCCTCCGGTCCCGGGCGGGTGAACCTGCATCGGCCCAGCCGCACAAGGGTGCCGCCGAATCGGGCATCGCTGCGGTGGGCGGGGTGAACCTGCCCCGGTCCAGCCGCACAACGGCCGAAATCTCGGTTGCCGGCGGGTGGTTCTAACAGTGAACGTCCGGCATCGAGCCTTGTCCGACGTATTAGACTGACTTGACGGGTTGAGCGTTGTCCCCGAAGATTCCCGCTGACGTTGGTTGGACGCGCCTTGCCCGGGATAGAAGAGGAACATGTCAGTCGCGTCGTCACCCGCCAAACCTGCGTCACCATTCGCCGCCCTGAGAAACCAGCCGGGGGCCGTGTGGGCGGTGGCCTTCGCCGCAGTGGTCTCGTTCATGGGCATCGGCCTGGTCGACCCGATCCTGCCGTCGATCGCCAGCAAACTGCAGGCCAGCCAGACACAATCCGAGCTGCTGTTCACCACCTACCTGGCCTTCACCGGCGTCGCGATGTTCTTCACAAGTTGGGTGTCCAGCCGCATCGGCACCAAGACGACGCTGCTGATCGGCCTCGCGGTCGTGGTGACGTTTGCGACGGCGTGCTCGCTGGCGCCGGGCGTCATGCCCATCATCGGCTTCCGCGCGGGCTGGGGCATCGGCAACGCCCTGTTCATCTCGACGGCCCTGGCCGCCATCGTGTCCGCCGCGACGGGCGGCTCGGCCAGCGCGATCATCCTGTACGAGACGAGCCTGGGCATCGGTTTCGCCATCGGCCCGCTCACGGGAGGCCTGCTGGGTTCCCTCACGTGGCGCGCCCCCTTCGCCGGAACGGCGGCGCTGATGGCCATCGGCATCCTGGCCGTCGCGGTCATGCTGAAGAGCGGCCGCAGCCCACACGGACCGAACTCCGTCCACAAGGAACCCGTGCCGCTTTCGGCACCGTTCAGGGCCCTGCGCGATCCCGGCATGGGCACGATGGGGGTGGCCGCCTTCTTCTACAACATGGCCTTCTTCACGACGCTGGCCTTCCCGCCCTTCGCCTTGGCGCGCCTGGGCGTGGCCAATCCTGTGACCATCGGTCTGATCTTCTTCGGCTGGGGCGGGCTGTTGGCCGTATCAGCCGTGCTGGTGGCGCCGCGCCTGACGATGGTCATGCGCCGGACGTCCGTCCTGGTCATGGCCGAAGTGCTGTTGGCGGCCGTGCTGGTCGGCTGCGCGGCGATGGTCAATTCGGCGACCGGCATCATGGTCTGCGTCATCCTGGCCGGAATCCCGCTCGGCCTGCTCAACACCGTGCTGACCGAATGCTCGATGGAGGCTTCCGATCTGCCGCGCCCAGTCGCGTCGTCCACGTATTCCGGTTGCCGCTTCCTCGGCGGCGCGATCGCCCCGCCACTGTGCACCTTCCTGGCCGGCATCACCACGATGTGGGTGCCGTTCCTGTACGGCGCCGCCATGATCCTGGTGTCGGCCGGCGTCATTCTCGCGCGCCGCAAGGCGCTGGCGCGCGCCGACGGGGACGCCGCAGAGCAGGCCGAGGACGTCGGCCTCTCGCCGTCCACAATGGCCTGATTCACCCCTCCTGGGCCAAACTGACAACACATTGGGCCAAAGTGACAACACATTCCAATTTCAGTAAACACCTGTGACAACACCTCCCCGCCATGATGGTTCCACCACAAGGGAGCAGCCATGGCAGGAAACACGGCCCTATTGGGCATGCTGGACGCTGAATGGGCCCGGGTGTGCGCGGACTTCGCCAAGGGATGCCTGCCGCCACTCTGGCGATCAGCCCTGCCGGCGCACTCTCTGGGCGACGGCGATCCCGCGGACGGATTGACGCGGCTTTGCGAGCTGGTCGCCGGACGTGACGATGCCGTCACCGCCGACCTCGTCCGTCTGGCCCAGGCCGGCGACCAGGCGGCGGGCCAGGTGCTGGTCAGGGCCCTGGTGCCCAAGCTGATGGCAATCAGCCGGCGCGACCCCCGGCACGACCTGGACGACTATGTCGGCGCCGCGTGGTTGCGGATCATGGACTACCCGGTCGACCAGCGCCCCCGCGCGATCCTCGTGAACCTCAGCCTCGACAGCCTGAAGATGCTGAGCCGCCAGACGGCCCGCCACCGCAGCGAGGCGTGCGTCACGTGGTTGTCGCAGCCGGACGCCCAGCCGCCGTTCCCGGAGATCCCGGAACCGCCCTGGGGCGGCGGCCCCGACACAAGACAGCACGCGGCCGACTACATCGAGGCGGTGCTCAACGTGGCCGAGCGCACGAGCCTGATGCCACAGACCACAATCGCCGTGCTGCGCAGCGTCTATCGGGACGGTCTGAACCAGCGCGAAGCCGCGGCCCGGCACGACATCAGCTACGACATGGCCCGCTATCACTGCTCGCGCGGCATCCGGGCGTTGCGCCTGCACCGGCAGGAACTGCTGGAGGAGCTGGGCGGCTGGTGAGGCGCCGCCGGACCAGTACAGTGAACTCCATGCCTCGTCACCTGGACCCGGCGGCCATCGATCGAGTCGCGGGCCAACTGCGCGCCGGAATCGGCGCCGGCCGAAGCGACCTGGCCGAGGCCGCCCGCGGCGTGACGGCGGCCCTGGCCGCGCGCCACCCGGGACACACGATCGAGGTGCGCGTACCGCCGTTCGCGGCCGTCCAGGTGGGGACGATCGCGGGCGACGGACCGGCGCATCACCGGGGCACACCGCCGAACGTCGTCGAGATGAGCGCCGAGACGCTGGTCCGGCTGGCGGCCGGCGACATGGCCTGGGCAGACGCCGTGGCGGCGGGACTGGTGCGTCACTCGGGCGCCCACGCCGCCGACGTGGCGACGATGCTGCCTCTGTGACGCAGGCATGGGCGCCGGCAACCCGCCAAACCAGACCGACGAATCCGGTCTCGCCGATGGCGATCATCAGCGAAACGCCCCGCCAACCATCACGGTCGACGGGGCGTCAGCGCCTCACGTCCCGGTGACGACTACTTGCCGTCCTTCAGCACCGTGCGGAACAGCAGGCCCGCGAGGGCTCCGCCGACGGTCGGGAAGATCAGGAACACCCAGATCTGGGCCCAGGCCGCCCCACCGCCGTAGATCGCGGCCGCGATCGAGCGGGCCGGATTGATCGAGGCGTTCGTGACGGGAATGGCGACCAGGTGCATCAAGGCCAGTGTCAGGCCGATGGCCAGGCCGGCCATGCCGGCATTGGCGATCTTGCTGGTCGCCCCGCAGATCACGGCGACGAAGATGAATGTCACCAGAACCTCGCAGATGATGGCCGCACCCAGTCCGAAGCCACCGGGCGAATGGGCGCCGAACCCGTTGGACGCGAAGCCATTGGCGCTGGCAGTCGCCGCGTAGGTCTTGCCGTTGGCGTCCTTCGGGCCGAACAGGCACATGAGGTAGACCAGGGTCGATCCGATGGCGCCGCCCACGATCTGGGCGATGACGTACGGGCCGACCTTGCTGGCCGGGAAACGCCCGGCTGCCCACAGGCCGACGGTGACGGCCGGGTTGAAATGGCCACCGGAGATCGGGCCGAATGCGTAGGCGCCGACGACGACCGTCAGGCCGAACGCCAGAGCCACGCCGAGCCAGCCCACGCTGCCATTGACGACGGTTTGCCAACCGGCAGTCTTGTTGCCCATCGGCCCCCCAGTGGCCAGCACGGCCGTGCCGACGCCGCCGACGACCAGCACGCAGGTGCCGAGAATCTCGGCGACCAGCGCTTTCGTCATGGACGGAGCGGCTACGGACACCGCCTCGGCATGCCCGCTCTGTGCCACTTTGACCGATTCTTGAGACGCTCGCGCCATTGTTGTCTTCCTTTCTCCCGGGTGCGCCACCTCGGCGACCCCCCGAACACAGGATCATAGACCATTCACGCTAGACACAGAAGCATATTCGCCTGACAGACCGCAACAGCCCGGGCATGACGAAGGGACGGCCAAGCGGCCGTCCCCCAAAGTGGTGCGTCGGATGGCCGGCGGAACGCCGGCCGGCGCGGTCAGCGCGTCTCGCGGTGTTCCGTGTGACGCCCGCAGGTCGGGCAGAACTTCTTGAGCGCGACGCGATCGGGCGTGTTGCGGCGGTTCTTCTTCGTGATGTAGTTGCGCTGCTTGCACTCGCTGCACGCCAACGTGATCTTCGGGCGGACATCCGCCGCTTTCTTCGCCATGTCGAACTCCTTGCCTTCGCCGTCTCATGTCTCCGTAGCGGGAGCGGGACTCGAACCCGCGACACAGCGATTATGAGCCGCTTGCTCTACCGCCTGAGCTATCCCGCCAAGGATGTGGCACGCCGGGCGCGCCACGAGCCCCCATTCAGAATCGAACTGAAGACCTTCTCCTTACCATGGAGACGCTCTACCGACTGAGCTATAGGGGCCAGCCGACCTTCAAGGCTACCAAATCGCGCCAACAACGCCCAAAACCCCGCGGACGCCGAACGCCTACTTCCAGGCGGTCGCGATCACGAACGCCGCCGCGATGCAGCCGATGCCGATCGCAAAGTTCCAATTGCCGAGGCTCCTGATGCCCCAGAGCGTCTGGCCGGCGACGTAATAGAGGATCAGCCACACCACGCCGAGCAGCCCGACGGGGATGAAGACCCACGGCACCCAGTCGCGCGTGCCGGCCAGGCGCACGCTCTTCTTGGTGTTCTCCTGGCGGGCGACGGCGCTCTCGTAGCGGCGCTTGGTGGCCTTCTTCTCCGCGGCCTCCTTGCGAACTTTCGACTCGGGCACTGCTACCACTCCTTGAAGACGATCCGACTGACGGACCACCACAGCTTACCCCATCGAGCCGCGGGCGACCGCTCCCCGACGAGCCATCCGTGCGACTGCCACGCGCGCCTGGCGTGCCCTCAGCCCATAGACTTGGGCACATGACGGACATCGGGAGCGCTCGGCCGTCGAAGCTGTACGACGTCTACTTCTTCGACCTGGACGGCACGGTCTACCTGGGGGACGAACTGCTGCCCGGCGCCGGGACGACCATCGCGGCGTTGCGCGCGGCCGGCAAGGCCGTCCGATTCCTGTCGAACAACCCGACGAGGACGCCAGGAGACTACGCCGCCAAGCTGACCCGCCTTGGCATCCCGGCCGAGCCGCGCGACGTCATCACGACCATAGAGACCACGATCTGGTGGCTGAAGACGAACCACCCGGCGGCCATCGTCTTCCCCGTCGCCGAGGCGCCGCTGTGCGACGCCTTGACCGGTGCGGGGTTCCGTATCAGCGACGACCCCGCCCAGATCGACGTCGTGATCGCTTCCTACGACCGGACGTTCACGTATGCCAAGCTGCAGACCGCCTTCGACGCGTTGTGGTTCCACCGCCGGGCGATCCTGATCCAGACCAACTGCGATCCCTTCTGCCCCTTCCCGGGCGGTCGTGGCGAGCCGGACGCGGCCGCGATCACGGCCGCCATCGAGGCGTGCTCGGGGGTCAAGTGCGTGGCGTCGATGGGCAAGCCGTCGCCGCTGTTGCTGCAGGCCGGACTGGCCGGTCTGGGCGTGTCCCTGGACCGCTGCCTCATGACCGGCGACCGCCTGGCGACCGACATTCGCATGGCGCTCGACGCCGGCATGGACGCCGCCGTGGTCTTCACCGGCGAAACCAAGCCGTCGGATCTCACGGACGCCCACGCCGGCGTCTATCGCCTCGATCACATCGCCGAGCTCATACCCCGCTGATCCGGGCGATCGGCGGCGCCACGCCGGCCGACGGAATGGCGCCACAGCGTTGCGCGCCACGGCTCGCCGGGACCATGATGGACACATGACCGAGTCCCTCACCCTGCACCCCGATCGCCTGCTGCCCACCGATCCGGCCGTCCTCGGCATCGCCCGCCGTCTGTACGATGCCGTCAAGGACGAGCCGATCCTGTCCCCGCACGGGCACGTGCCGCCGGTGTGGATCGCCGACGACCTCGCTTTCACCGATCCGGTGTCGTTGCTGCTCAGCCCCGACCACTACATCACGCGCCTGCTGCACGCGGACGGCGTCGAGCTGTCCAGCCTTGGCGTGCCGCCCGGCAAACGGCTGCCCGAGAAGCGGGCGCGCGAGGCCTGGCGCATCTTCTGCTCGCGCTGGCCGCTGTTCTCCGGCACCGCGATGAAGTACTGGATGGAGGTCGTGCTCGTCGACATCTTCGGCGTGCAGGTCCGTCCGTCGGCCGAAACTGCCGACGCGATCTACGACCAGATCGCCGCCGCCATCACCGACCCGGCGTTTCGCCCCCGGGCCCTGATGGATCGTTTCGACATCGCCTTCCTGGCCACCACCGACGACCCCTGCGACGACCTGAGCCATCACCGGAAGCTGGCCGCCGACAAGTCGTTCCACCATCGCGTGACCCCGACGTTCCGGCCCGACAAATACCTCGAACCCTGGCGGCCCGAGTGGCCGGACCTCACGGGACGCCTCGGCGCCGCGGCGGGCGTCGACACGTCCACCTTCGAGGGCTGGCTCGACGCCATGCGGCAGCGCCGTCAGTGGTTCAAGCAGCACGGCGCCGTCTCGTCGGATCACGGACACATCGACGCGGCCACCCAGCCTCTGCCCGCCGCCGAGGCGAGGACGGCGTACGCGCGGGCGCTCGCCGGCGACATCGACGCCGGCTTGGCCAAGGCCCTGCAACAGACGATGCTGTTCCTGCAGGCCGAGCTGGCCACCGAGGACGGCCTCACGATGACGTTGCACCCGGGCGTCTACCGCAACAGCCACACGCCGACGTTCGAGCGTTACGGCACGGACGTCGGGGCGGACATCCCGGTCGCCGCCGAGTTCACACGCGCGGTGCATCCGGTGCTCGACACCTTCGGCGACGACCCCAACTTCACGCTCGTGCTGTTCACCGTCGACGAGACCGTGTTCTCGCGCGAAATCGCCCCCCTGGCCGGCTTCTACCCCAGCGTCTACTACGGCGTGCCCTGGTGGTTCATCGACGCCCCAGACGCCATCAAGCGGTTCCGCGCCGCGACGGCCGAATCGGCCGGCTTCTCCCGTTGCTCCGGCTTCGTGGACGACACCCGGGCCTTCCTGTCGATCCCGGCCCGCCACGACATGGCACGCCGCCTCGACGCCGGATACCTGGCCGGCCTCGTCGCCGACCACCGCCTCGCCGAGGACGAGGCCGCCGCCGCCATCCACCAGCTCGTCGTCGACAACCCCCGCAAGGTGTTCCATCTGGACGCCTGAGGGACCACCGCTGATCGACGGCCGGGGTGGGCGAGCGACTCACCTGCACCGTCGCGTTGGACGGCATCGCTGACGCGACCGTTGAGTGCATCGCTCGAAGAGATAGGTTCGCTGCTCGCCCATCCCGGCCGCTCACCGATGGTTCGTCAGTTCGCCCGCGTCGCCTGCGCGGCGCCGCCGGCGGCAGCGTGCAGCGTGGCCCGGACGGCTCCCGGGCCGCGCGTCAGCGACTGCAGGTCCTCGACGATGCGATCGGCCAGCTGCGTCAGGTCGGCGCCGACCACCTGGCTGAGCAGCGGAACGCCGACCTCCCTGGCGACGGCGCTGTTGTCGGCGCCGAGGCGCAGCCCGGAGAGGCGGACGGTCAGCTCGTCAAGGCGCGGATCGGGGCTCAGCGTCATGGGGTGGCCGGCGTCGTCGACGCCCATCAGATAGCGCAGCCAGCCGGCCAGCACCAGCGGGATCGCCGTCAGTCCGCCGACGGCGGCGCCGCGCGCGGCGTAGCGCCCCAGGGCCGTGCCGAAGCGGATGGGCAGCTTCTGCGACGTGTCGGCCGCGATGCGGCCGGGGGCGTCCGGCAGGGCGGGGTTGGGCAGGCGCCGATCGATCACCTCGCCCAGGAAGTCGGCCGGCTCGATGATGCCGGGGTCGGGGCAGACGGGCAGCATCTCGTCGAAGCCGAGCCGGCGGACCAGCGCGACAAGATCGGGGTCCCGCATCTCCTGCCAGATGCGGTCGAACCCGAGCAGCATGCCGAAGACGGCCAACGCCGTATGCAGCGGGTTGAGACAGGCCGTCACCTTCATCTCGTCGGTCAGGTTCACGGTGCTGCGATCGGTCATCAGCACGCCGGTCGCCTCGAGTGGCGGACGCCCGTTCGGGAAGTCGTCCTCCACGACCAGGTACCAGGTCGGCTCGGTATTGGCGAACGGAGCCATGACGGTCGAGGCGGACACCCGGATCAGCTCCATGTCCGCGACACCGGCGGCCGTCAGCTTGTCGGCCACGTCCTGCGACGGATTGGGCGTGATGCGGTCGATCATCGTGCACGGGAACGACACCTTGGCGCCGGCCACGTAGTCCGCGAATGCCGCTTCGACCTGGCCGCCGTCGGCCCAGGTCCGCGCGACGTCCGACACGGCGGCGCGGAACCGGTCGCCGTTGGCCGAGAAGTTGTCGGTGCTGACCAGCGCGATCGGGGCGCCACCGGCCGCCCAGCGGGCGTGCAGGCAGGCGGTGAGGATTCCCATCGCGGAGGTCGCCCCGCCGGGACCCCCCGCGACATCGGCGGCCACGGCCGGCAGCCAGTCGCCACCGGCGTCCCGCGTGACATAGCCCTTTTCGGTGATCGTGACGGTCACAAGTTGCAGGCTGGGGGCGGCGGCCACCTGCAACAGCGCGGCCAGGTCGCCGCCGTCCGGCCCGGCGTAGATGGCCCGGGCGACGCTGGCGATGAGCGTGGTATCCAGACCGCCGTCCGGCTTCATGACGACCAGCAGATGTCGGTCGTCCGACGGGGCATACACCTGCGCGATCTCCCCCGGCCACAGCGTCCCGGCGACGATCACACCACCCGCCATGCGGCCCCCGTCGAGCAGCGTCTGGGCCAACTGCGCGTGCAACGCCCGGAAAAGGTTGCCGGGGCCGATGTGCAGCCACCGCGGCTCCTGTCGTCCGAGGGCCCGGGCGGCCGCGATATCGAAGCCGGGCAACGCGACGCCGGCCGCCCCGAAAGCGTCCCTGCACGCGATGGGCTCGTCTGTGATGCGCACCATGCCCGGCTCCTTCCGCAACTGCAACAAGTATGGCGCACAGCGCGACCGGACGGAATACCACGCCTGGTGGCAATGACATGTTGCATTCCTTAGTATGGTTCGCACTCGTCTCAAAGGAGCATGACATGCCTGCCATCACAGCGTCGCGCGTCGAACACAACGGGGTCTCGTACTGGATGGACCGGGACGGCGGTGCCAAGCACCTGGTCATCTCGTCCACCGATCCTGCTGTGACAAGGCATTTCACTGGCGAAATCGCCGGTGACGAATTCCGCGCCCCGCTGACGCCCGGCAATGCCGCCGCCCTGCGGCAGGCGCTGCCAAACCTGACGCCCGTCAAGTTCGGGCTGGAGTTGACGGCCGGCTGCGGCGACCGGCTGGGGCTTTGCACGCCGGGCCACGTGGCGGCCCTCAAGGCCGTCGGCGGCAACATCAGACCGGTGTTCGCACAGCAGTCGATCCGCGAGATGGGCCGCTGCAACCGCACGCCCCGCAACGTGCTGGACGACGCGACCTGGGGCACGTTCCAGGGTGGCTGGCAGGGGCCCGTCGGGGCCGACGCCGACCACCTGCACACGACCGCCGACATCGACCGCGGCATCGAGGCGGGTTTCATCTGGTACACGCTCGACCCCAACGACCACGTCAACCCCGAAGCCGAGAACGCGTCGCCCGCGCGGTGCGAGGAGATGGCGCGCGCGCTCGACTGGGCGGCGCTGGAATCCAGCTACGACGACTTCCTGCACCGCTACTCCGGTCACACGATCGACCTCGAGCACGAGTCGATCACGCTGGACGACCCGTCGCTGATCCGGGCGATGGCCAAGTACGGGGACGCCCTGGTCGACACGATGACGATGTACCGCCACCTCGTGGCGTCCGGCGCCGACTTCGAGTTCGAGATGGCCGTCGACGAGACCGACTATCCCACCAAGCCGGCCGAGCACGTCGTCATCATGAGCGAGCTGCACCGTCTGGGCGCCCATCCCGTGTCGTTCGCGCCGCGGTACGTCGGCGGCTTCGAGAAGGGCGTCGAATACATCGGCGACATCGCCGAGCTGAAGCGCGACTTCGAGATCCACGCCGAGATCGCGCGCTCGCTGGGCCCGTACAAGCTGTCGCTGCACTCCGGCTCGGACAAGTATTCGACCTATCCGCTGATCGCCGAGGCCACGCGGGGCCTGGTCCACCTGAAGACGGCGGGCACCAGTTGGGCCGAGG
>JGI20166J26741_11467806_pt1 | contig 50537 bp, 41 predicted proteins | sample TergutCu122P5_FD_26741 | JGI IMG/M metagenome (IMG submission 26741)
ACTTCTACAAAAAGATTTTGACCTTCATAAAAAGATTGTCAAAAATAAATATGGTGAAAGACGTATGAATGAAGCTAGAGAAGCTTTAGTTAGAATTGATGAAGTTATAGAGGGAAAGAGAGAATTATAGATTAGCAATTTATTAGACATCAAGGTATATTTTTTAGATAAGAAATAATTTTGCGTTACAAAAAAATAGTAATGGGAGGATTGTAAGTGCAACTATTATCAAATTTAAGAGAAATAACACAAATCCTTTTTTGTATATTATTTTTGATATTGATGAGTGAATCGCTCAAAAGCAAAATGGATAAAGCTTTAGTGATTCGAAAAATTAAAAAGTTAAGAAATTATAATTTGAGTTGGGAAGAAAAAAATCTGTTAAACAGTTTAGAAAAAGCATTGAATCCAGATTACTTAAAGGTAAATAATGTTGAACTAAATGCACTGATAAAGGATAAAAAAATTCAAAAAGTTACTAATAATAGAATGTGTTAAGAGAACATAAACATATTTATAAATTATATATTTATGAGCGAAGCTCATTGATTCAGGGCTTAAAAATCATCGTAAATAAAAGATGAAAATATAGCCCTGAAAGTGATTAGCAAGCAATGGGAAAACATATCCACTTCGTTCCTATTTTTTTCCCGCTTGTTAGTCATATTTCATCTCGCAAGCTCGTGAAATATTGGGGCTACCGCCCCCTAAGACCCCCGTTAATTTCGATGTATGATACCATCAGAAGAATTATATATTAACTGACGGCGCAGTTAATATAGGTTATGCAATTTGAAGCCATAAACACTTGAATATTTTAATCGATTATCAAATTAATACAGAGAATAACAAAAGCTTTTTGAACTCACCGTGAGTTCATTTAGTAAGTAGAATTAATTTAGCAATTACTGTTTTTCATATTGATAATGAGAGGTATATGCATGAGAATAGTAATTCTTTTATTTTATTTTTTTATAAATGGTTTTGAAATAATTAAACATAAAGTTAAAGACAATTTATTAGATGCAAAGGAGTACATTAAGTGGCAGAGAAAGACAGAAAAAGAAGAAAGCAATTTCTTCTACATCTACTATATGAAGAATATGAAGTGCTTTGTGAAAAGGCAAGTGACGCTAAAATGACAAAATCAGAATTCGTGAGAAATGTAATTTTATATGGGGCTGCCAGAGGTAAAAGAAATTTCAGTACAGAGGACGCAGTTAAAATTTGTTATGAGCTTAACAGAATTGGAAACAATATTAATCAAATTGCTTATCAAGCTAATAGAGATTCCTTTGTAAGCAGGAATGATATTGATACATTAAAAGACCAATATGAAAAAATTCTTGATTTGTTTAGCAGTTTTGCTATGACATAAGGAGACATATGGCTATAACAAAAATATTCAAAATTACTACAACTGTGTATCGTTCAATTAAATATGCTGAGAATGATAAATACGAAGTAAAAGAGATTAATGATAATCGAGAAGATGATATAAGTAGAAGTATTTCATATGCTGAAAGAGATAAAATAATTTCAAACGATAAATTCAGTTTAAATGTTTATAAAACATTTAATTCTTATAACATATGCACTAGTGGAAATGCTAATAAAATTTTTGAGAAGTGTAAGGAAGATGGATTAAGGCGAAACAAAAGCAAACAGAAATTAACTAAAGATGGTGAAATGATTATTGCATATCATTTATTTCAGAGTTTTGAAACAAATGAAAAAATGCCAGCGCACGTCGCAAATGAAATAGGCTCAAAACTTGTTAAAGAAGTCTTTCCTAATTATCCATGTGTCATATCGACGCACACGAACACCGATAACATACATAATCATATAATTATTTGCGCTTGGGATGTAAATGGGCGCAAATGGAATGACGACTTAAATAGCAAAAGATTAATCAGGAGAGCATCGGACAAATTGTGCGAGGAGTATGGTCTGAATGTTCTTTATGAAACACAAGATATGAAGGTATGCAAATACAAAGATAAAAACGGAATCACAAGATTTTTTGAGCCAACTGACCGCAAAATAAATTTAGCAAAAGAGAGACAGCTAGATGAAATAATAGGAGACGTTAACGACTATAGAAATACTAAGTCTTATGCAGATTATGTTGAAACAAAATTAAAAAGAGAAGATATAATAAAGAATGATATTGATAAGATTTTGCCAATTGTAATAAGCTATGATGATTTACTTGATAGGTTAAAAGATATAGGATATAAAATAAATGATAAGAAGAAAAATGGCGAGTGGTTGAAACATATAACATTTACGGCACCTTCCCATGAAAAAGGAGTAAGAGATAATAAAATAGGTGATGGGATTTTTTACTTACGAGAAAATTTAACTTCATATATCGATAAGCTATACCAAGACCGAAATATAAACAAACAAGAATTTGATGATGAATCTCTTAGAAAGAAATCTATTGAAATTGAAAAAGAAAAAATTGATAAAGAAGACAATCTAAGGCTTGAGGATATTAAAAATTTAGAAAAAGATTATATAGAAGAATATAGATATGAGAATTTAGATGTTTCCAAAATAGATGAAGAAAAGAGAGTCGCTAAAGATACGGATGGCAGTTTTTATTATGAGCCAAGAAGCAGTATTGAAAAAATTATTTTGCTTGATATAAAGAAAACAGATATCGAGGTTCGTGGATTAATAGACACTAGCGGTTTAAAGAGAATTATTGAAGAACAAAACAGAGCAAAAAAAGAGAGGAAAAAAGGTTCTTTATCTAAAAGAGAGGAAGAATTAATAAGACAAATTAGAGAGTCTTTTGAGAGTTTGCGTACGGCTGAGAACTATAAAATTAGAGATTATGAACATGTTAACTCTATTTATAGAGCTACGTATGAAAAATACATGGATAGCTTAAATCAGCTTAATCAAGCCGACCAAATAATAAGCCATTTCAAAACCGTACTGGAAGTCCCAAAGCAAGCATTTGAGCTTCAGGAAAAAGTAAATGCAAGTAAAAACAATATTGATTATATGTTTGAATCATATACAGATGACGTGTATACCTTAGAAAAAATGAAAAATACAATGTCCCAATATAAAATAGAAGATGAGGATGGGCGAGAAAAACTTAAAAATAAAATCTTAGACGCAGAAAAACGTGTTGCAGAATTAAAATCCCGTCTGTTTAGTTATGATGATGAAATACAGGAGCTTAAACAATGTATACGTGTCCTTGATAGAATCAGTGAAGAATCTGGTAATCACATTCCAATAAATAGTAATAATGAAATGAAATCAGAAGACCAACGCGATTCTACGATGATAAGCAATAGAAAACGAGATAGCAGAAACAAAGCATAAAAATATCTTCATTTTAAACTAAATGATTTTTTATAGAATAATTATGATATCCAAAGACAACTAAAAAAGGTTGTCTTTTTTTTATTAATTTATTTCACTAAATATTTTTAAAGAATTTTTTTCTTTTGGTTCCGTAAATTGTCATTTTATAAGACATAATAAATTTTTATAATATTTTTTGATGGTTTAGCTTGCATTTTGTAGAATTATATTCTATACTTACTAAAAGATAAGTGTTATGCCAATACACATAACTGATGAAATTGGAAATGAGGGAAAAAAGTGTCAGATTTCGGTACAGACGTTGGAAATACAACAATTCAAGCTATGGGAAATGTAACCACAAAAACGCTTGAATTAATTGGTGAAATTTTTAAAGCTTTACTTCAATACTGGTTAAATAGCAACGAAAGAAAAATTGCTCAAATGAAACTAGATGGTATGAAAGATGAAAAGGCAAAAAAAGAATTTTTAGATGAAATAGATGGTAAAGTTGGATTTGTCTCTCATGAGGAACTTATGAAAGCTGGAGTTCCAATTATACCAATTGAAATGTCCATGAGTGAGGAAGATTTTCAGAAATTTTCAGAATTATGTAAAGAAAACAATGTGATGATTAGCGGTGTTATGGACGTAAGGGATATGGCATTAAACGGTAAAAAATCATTTATCCTTGAATGTAAACAGCAAGACCTTGAAAAGATTAAGAATCTAGTTGAGCTATTTAATGACCAAAAGAAAATTAAAGATTATGAAGGACGTATCGAAGAAATAAAAAAGAAAGCTGAGAGAATAGACCCAGATACAGGAGAGGTCGTTGTTAATTTATCAGACCAAGATAAGTTTGACATAAGCTTTCTCAGACAAAAAATTCAAGAATTTAAGGACGGATTTAGCAAAAGCTTTAATGACGCACAATCAAAGTCTGCTATTGATAAAGCATTATATGGCAATATACAAGATGGAATGACTTTAGATGGAGCTTTAAATGAACTTATAAATAGAGAGATTAACAAAGATACAACATTTATCGTTGCAGACGCTAAAGACCCCAAAAAACATATAGTATGCGAATCCAAACCCTATGTGTTTCAAGGGAATCCAAGTGTAAAAACTAACTATACGGTATACGATGGAGTAAAAAAAGTGTTCAAAGGTAATGATGAGCAAATTGTTGGTAGAAATCATAAAGAATATTGGAAAAACTTAAAAGAATCAATTAGAAACAGCGTAGGTATAGGAGACTTTGTATACAGATTTAATAATGCCAATGACTATAGTAATTACGTAAAAGAACTTGATAAGCTTAACAAGGTTGGTTTAACAAATACACATCTTGCAAGCGAGAAAATAAATTTCGACGCTGTTTATTCTGAACTTATGTACAAGCTTATGGAATGCGGAGCCGAGTATAAAAATGGAGTTATCATCGATAGTGCGTCGCAAAAACCAATTATGGAATTAAACCCAGAATCACCTATGATTGGTAAAGCTCTTATGTTAGGCGAACAACTTCAACTGTATCAATATATTCAAAAGATTGAAAATGAATATGTACGGGCGCATTCCATGATGACGCAGCAAATAAGCGCAGGTGTTGAATACCAGTCAACAGTGAATTATCTAAATGAACTAAAAGGTTATTATTCAAAAGCTTTAAATGATAGAGAGATACTAATTGATAAGCTTGAAACATTTAATGCGACTATTGCAAAAGAAAAAAGTGAAAAGGAAATCAAAGATTATAGTAAAACAGATGATAGCCGTGATGATGTAATAATTAATGATACAAGAAATTATAGTAGTATAGTTTTAAACCTTAAAGATGAGCTTCTCAAATATAATGTCGTGTATGTAAATGAAACTCTTTACAATTCAAGAGTCGGTTTGCCACTTAATAATGAGGATACTTCATATTTAACATCAGACCAAATTGCACACTTAGACGAAATCAATATAATTGGAAATCAAATTAAAAACTATGCGATACTTCGAAGTATAAGAGAAGATTACATAACAGCTCATGCTTTAATGGAAAGCTCAAAGAGGAAAATCGAAGATAAGCAAAACTTCGGAAATCCAGAAGACCCAGTAACACAAAAAGAAATTAATGAACTACAAGAACAAATTAATGAGGTTAATAATCTCGGTAATATATATGGTCAGTATATAGCATATGAAAAATTACTAGCTGATAAACGTTTAGAATTTGATGATAAGAATGAATACGAACAAAAGGTTAATGAAAATGTTAAGGGTGGCAGAACATCAACTTTGAAAGAAGCAAAAGAAAAAGTACAGAATCTAAAGAAAGAAGATGGAGCAGGCTCGAAAATTTCAGATAGCATTTCGAGGAAGGTTAAAGAACGTTCGGAATAGACAGCTAAATGAGGTTACCCTATGGTAAAAATAACTCACGGTGAGTTCAAAAAGAGGTGAAGGGAAATAGAACCGAAAAAAAAGAGCAGTTTTAATTTTGTAATGGCAATTTTAGCTTTACTCCTTGTTATATATGTAACACTTCAAGGTTGTGTTGTTTACAAGAACCTTTCACCTCAACAAACATCTACTAATATATTTACTTCTCTTGATATTTATATAACGGGATTTGAAGAAAGAATAGCGAAGGAACCTTTTTCATTTGAAGTAACTGAAAATACCACAAAAGCATTAGAAATTACGTGTTTAGCTTGGCTTATAGTCGTTTTGTACATATACAGTTCCAAAAGAAAATACATACGTGGTAAAGAGTATGGAACAGCTAGATGGGCAAGTTCAGGTGAACTTAGGAAATTACGTTCTGAATATTTGATGAATGAAGAAATCAAAAAAGTTCGTCAGTCACGTCTTGTTTTTATCAGATATTTTATGGAAAAAAAAGCATTAAAAAAATGCGATGATGATGGTAAAAAATTAAAATCGCTACTTTTAAGAGAATTAAACGAACAAGTAGAAGCATTAAAAGAAAACAATTCTTATGATGATGAGATTTATAGTGCAAAAAAGAAAGAAATAAATATGAAAGTCAAAGAGTTCGTTCATTTTGCAAAAATAGAATCATGGAAACCTTACGCAATTAAGGTGAAGTATGAAGAATCAGTAAAGGAATTAGAAGATAAATTAAAATATCGAATACTCAAGGAAAATGAAAAGGAAATTGAATTAGAAAAGGTTTATAAAGAATACAAAAAGTCACTTCACAACTTTTATTATGGTAAATCAAGAATCAGGTCTATTGAACAAAAATATATGAACTCCGATGAATACTTCACTCAAACAGAGAAAATAAGTATATACAATCTGCTCCTTAATAGAAACACACTAATAGTAGGCGGTAGTGGTAGTGGTAAAACTCGTGGTTATGGTATTCCTAACATATTGCAGACAAATAGCTCATTTGTGATAACAGACCCTAAGAGCGACATCCTTTTAAGATGTGGTTATTTTCTTTCTAAAGTGAAGGGATATAAGATACATGTTTTAAATTTAGATAATAAAGCAAAATCAGATGGTTACAATCCATTTGTTTATATACGACCAGAACGGGAAGGTTATGAAGAGCGAATTCTTATGCTCATCGAAACTATAATCATAAACACAGATGGTGGCGAAAAAAGAAATTCTAATGACCCGTTTTGGGACAAGGCTGAAAGATTATTTCTGCAATCTATATTTTTCTTTACATGTGATGGTTTTGAATTATCTGACCGCAATATGAATACCGTTTTAGCTTTAATCGCAATGCTACAAATCGCTGAGGAGGAAGACAAATATGATAGTGACCTAGATTATTATGCAAAAATATTTGAAAGAGAACATGGTTCTGAACATATAGGAGTGCAACAATTTAAGGAGTTCAGAAGCAAAGCAAGTGGAAAAACTGCAAAATCTATAGTCATATCAGCTATAGCCCGTTTAGCTCCTTTTAGAACAGAAGCAGTAAGAAGGATATTCAGCTATGACACTATGGGACTTGACAGGTTAGGTGAGGAAAAGACTGCTATATTCATCGTTGTACCTCCCACAGATGGTACGTTCAACTTCATAGCAGGTATGGTATTTTCTCAAATGTTTCAAGAATTACAATACTCTGCTACGGAAATACATAAACGTGAAGGTCAAAAACTCCCAGTACCAGTAAAATTCATTCTAGATGAATTTGCTAACACTTGCACTATACCGAATTTTCTTAAAATACTAGCTTATGCAAGGTCTTTTGGTATCGGAATTTCAATAATTATCCAAAGCCTTGACCAGATAAAAAACATGTACAAAGAAGAGTACGGTATTCTTATCGATAACTGTGATACACTCCTTTATCTTGGTAACATAAAGCACAATGAAACACTGGAATATATGTCAAAATTACTAGGCAAGGGAACCTATGATAAAAAGACCACAGGGCGTACAAAAGGAAGGCAAGGGAGCTTTTCAACTAACTATGATGTATTTGGTCGTGAATTACTAGACCCTTCTGAAATAATGAAAATGCCAAAGGAAAAATGCCTATTAATAGTGAGTGGGAAGAATCCTTTTTATAGCACTAAGTATGATTTAACAAAACATCCAAATTATATGTTTACTTCGGATGCTAATGAATCTTATTTATTTGATTATAACCCACCGCAAAAACCCAAGGAGTTTCTTCCTAATAATACTGAAACTGAAAAAGTAATAACTCACGGTGAGTTCGCTAAATCACAAAAAGAATTGAAACCAAGCAAAAATACTTTAGTGGATTTTGAAGAAATCAAGTTAAATCTTGATTACGCTAAAATAGCGAACAAGCTTGGTCGAAGTTTGCGCCATTATATACCTATTCCAGACAGTTTCTTTAATGTTAATGGAACAGAAGAAAAACTTACAAAAGAAGAAAACGAAATAATTCTTGGATTTTTAACTGATAAGGAAACAAAAGATGAAGCAGATAGAATGTTTTCTCTGTCGTCAAAAACTATGGAGGTTATCGAAAAAGCAGAAGATGATGAGATAAAGATAGACACCAATGTTTATTCTATTGCTCATAAGATAACCACTATTGGTAGGTATCTTGCGCCTATTCCAGATAAACTTTTTGGCGCAGAAGAACTACCTGTTCTTTCAGAAGAACAAAATACCATAATTTTTGAAGAGATTGAAAACAGCGAGTTAGAAAGCAATTTAAATGATATCAAAGAAATGTCGGGGGGTGTGATAAATGACTTAATTGATGATTTACCTATACCAATGAGAGATATAGTAATTCAGACTTAGTACCAATTCAAAAGACTTTCTAGGTTTGACGCAACAAAATTTACATAAAAATATGAGCGAAAAGAGGATGAGAAATGAACAAGGAACAAATGGATACAAGTGTAAAAGAAACAAAAGAACTATTTTGGAAAGATTCATTAAAAAAAATCGGAAATTTTTTATTGAGAAATGCTCCGATAATATGTGTTGTTCTTCTTTTCATAATAGTTGTACTTCCACACACTGTACTGGCAACTGGAATACAAGATAATGCTCAAGCTGAAAAAATGTGGACAGACATGGCAACTCTTATACAAAAATGGGTAACTCGACTCGGCGGTGTAGTTATGTTCGTAGGCGGAATCATGTTTGGACTCGGCTGGAAGAACGACGATGCTGAGGGTAAGTCCCGTGGCATAAATACACTAATAGCTGGTGCTATAGTGGCTGCGGTTGCTGCAACAGCAGGTACATTCTTCACGATGGGTGCTTAATAATAGATAGAAAAAATAAGCCGTGATGTCTCTAATGTAATATGGCATTACGGCTTTTAAAAAGGCAAAGAAAAGAGGTGATGTAATGAATGCTTTAAGGGATCAAGTAGGTAATCAAATTTCTAACGCATTTACTGGTTTTGACGATATGATACAAAATTCTAGCACAGTATTAGGGCATGGTCTTGATTCTTTTGACCAAGCCGTAACCCTATCAAATACAATTGCAAATCCTTTTTGTGATATTCTTATTGCTATTTGCATTTTAATCGAAATTGCGCAAGTGGCTTCCAAAGTAGATGTTATAAAATGGGAACATGGACTTAAACTACTCGTAAAAATGGTCTTCGCAAAACTTTGTATAAATATTGTCCCTCACTTACTTTTAGCTTGCTATCTACAAGCAGGTAAATGGATAGACGACTTAGGTAATATGACAATAGGCAGTGATGTAATGAATTTAGGTTCAACAGCCAATGACCAAATAAGTGGTCTTCTGACCAAAGTAAAGAGTTTTTGGGCAATTATTGGACTATTTCTATCAGTTTTTATTGTTGTATTAGCCATTAAGATTTGTGGCTTAGTAGTCTCTGTAATGGCGTTTGGACGTATGTTTGAACTCTATGTTTATGTTGTGATATCGCCTCTGCCATGCGCTTTTCTACCTTTAGGGAATGGTGATGGAACTGGTTTCAGCCATCTTACAGCAAAGTTTTTTAGAGGTTTTGGAGCTGTGTGCTTACAAGGTGTTATGATGCTAATTTGCCTTAAAATATTCGGATTACTAATGTCGGCAGCGGTGAATACGGCTATTCAAGCAGGTGTAAAGGCTACTGAAGCTGCAAATGCCCCTGCGTCGGCGTATACGGTTGCGGTGGGTGACTTATGTTTTGCGCTTCTACTAGCATGTATTGTTCTTGTAATGTCACTGGTAAAATGCGGAGGATGGGCAAAGAGTGTACTTGACGTAGGATAATTGTAATAGCTTACAAATAGCGCATTCGTGTTATTTGCATAAAGGAGGTTTTTTTTTGATATCTGTAAGAATTCCTGATGAAATAAGGAAATATAAGGAGAAAATACTGTTCGGGCTAAATGCACGTCAATTAGTTGCAACTGTCCTAACATTTCTTATATGCGTTCCACTATATTATTTCGGAAAAAAATATATATCAGAAGATATACTGTCATGGCTTATTATCATTATTGCTGTTCCTCTAATTTCTATCGGTTTTTTTAAATTCAATGGTATGCCTATGGAAAAATTCATCATTGAAGTATTAAAATTTGAACTTTTATTTCCACAAAAAAGAAGATATAAGGTTGAAAATGCTTTTAAAGAGTGGGAGAGAAAAGCAGATAAGGAATTAGCTCCTAAATCTTTTTTAGATAAGATTAAATATAAAAGATATCTCGAAGAAGCGAGCCTTGAAAAAATTTTAATGATGGAAAAAGCAGAAAAAAGAGGCGACACTGATTATAACTTAAAAGATTTTAAGCCAATCACTGTTAATAAAAGTTGGAGCCATAATCCTAAAAAAAATAATAATAAGAAAGATAAAAAGAACAAGACTAAAAAGAAAACCGTACTTCAAAAAAAGGCAGAACAAATTGAAAAAAAGAAGGATAAAGACCCTCTATATAAACTAACAAATGAAGAAATTAAAGTAATGAAAAAATGGAATGCGAAAAAACTCGAATTAAAGAAAAAAGAAATTAATGAAGAAAAAAAGATTGTAAGAAAAAAATCTAATGTAATGAAAAAACGCAGGAATGCAAAAACCACCATTCCACGAACAACACAACAAACAATACCATTTTTAGCAGACTACGATGAGGGACTATTTGAGGTAAGAGCGAATAAATTCAGTAAACTCTATAAGCTCAAAGATATAAATTATAGAACATCCAAGGAAGATGAACAGGTTACTATATTCGTTAAGCTCACAGAGTTTTTAAATTATTTCTCGGAGGATATGAATTTCGCTTTTGTAATTGACAATAGAGTTATTTCAAAGGATATGCAAGAGCGTAAAATATTTTTTAAAGAAACAGGAGATAAATACGATAGACACCGCAAGGAGTACAATGGCATATTAAGAAGACAAATAATGGCAGGGCGTAACGACATACAAATTGAAAAATTTCTTACGATTACGATTGACGCAAATTCACCTATCGAAGCATTATTGAGATTTCATAAAATAGATGATGAGATTATTGCAAACTTGAGAAAAATTGGCTCTGACGCTGTAGTTGTCTCTACTACTGACCGCCTTTCTTACTATCACGATAAATTTAGGAAGGGCAAAGAAGGAGAATTTCAAATTGATTATGATTTTATCAAATCACAGGGGATAAGTAGCAAGGATTATATCGCACCTACTTTTTTCAGATTTGAAAATAAGCATTTTCAAATAGAGGATGACTTTTATAGGGTTATGTTTCTTAATAATCTTCCAAAAAGTCTATCAGATGAAGTTCTTTTCGATTTATGTGATAACTCTTTTCCAGTTACAACGAGCATTTCAATACAACCTGTTTCACAGGATAAGGGTTTGAAAATTGTTCAAAGGCAATTAACTGGAATTTTAACGAACAAAATGGACGCAGAAAAACGTGCTATACGTGGAGGTTATAGTCCAGAAAGTATTCAACATTCCATAATAGACGCTCATAAACAGGCGGAAGAGTTATATGACGATATGCTTAATAAATCACAAAAAATGTTTTTTGTGACTATTACATTTATGATTCATGGTTCAACCTTAGATGAACTAAATGAAAATTGTAAAATTATTGAGAGTAAGGCAAGAAAATATACATCTCAATTACAAACCTTAACAATGCAGCAGGAGGAAGGTTTTAAAATAACGCTTCCGTTTGGCTACACGCCACAATCTGTTGGGGTAGAAAGAACATTGACATCAGAGTCCACGGCTATTTTTATGCCGTTCTCAAATCAAGAGCTGTTTCAACCTGCCGGTTTTTTCTATGGACTCAATCAAATAAGCAGGAATCTAGTTGTAATCAATCGAACTCAGATGAAAACTCCATCTGGATTTGTATTGGGAACTTCTGGTTCGGGAAAATCATTTCAGACAAAAAAAGAGATTTTACAGGTCATTTTAAGTGACTCAAATACGGGGGTTTTGATAATAGATCCTGAGAACGAATATGGAGATTTCAGCCGTGCTTTCGATGGAACAGTATTAAAAATAAGTGCGGACAGCAATAATTACATAAATCCTTTAGATATGGGGATGGATTATGGATTAGACGAAGACGACCCTCCTGATACACCGATATCTGTTAAGAAAGATAAAGCTCTGAAAAAAAAGAGCGATTATATAATGTCAATTATTGAGAGAATGATTTGTAATGGAAATAATGCTGATTTTTCCTCAATTACTCCTGTTCAAAAAACTATTGTTGACCGTTGTGTATCTAATTGCTATCGAAAATATTTTGAAAGTGATTTTGACACTCAATATTTACCGACTCTCTTAGATTTGCAAAATGAACTTGATAAGGAAAAAAGCACGGAGGAAGGAAGACTTCTAGCAAATGGTGTTGAGTATTATACACGAGGGAGCATGAATATTTTCGCTCATAAAACAAATGTTGCAATCGAAAACCGTTTGGTTGTTTTCAATGTCAGAGATTTAGGGGAACAGCTAAGACAAATAGGGCTAATTATAATTTTCGACTTCATATGGAACAGAATGATAAATAATAAAAATCGTGGAGTTAGAACATATTGCTATGCAGATGAAATCCATGTGATGTTTAACTCATTTTATTCAGCAAATTTTTTAAAACAATTATACAAACGTGGTCGTAAATACGGTCTTTGTATCACTGGTTTAACTCAAAACGTCGAAGACTTGTTGAGGTCAGAACAGGCAAGAGGCATGATTGGAAATTCAGACTTTATCATGATGTTAAACCAGAATTCAGAAGATTTAAAAATATTAGCAAGTATGCTCAATATATCAGAAACACTTATGGGCTTTGTAAAAGGAGCTGATGTCGGGTCGGGACTCATATTTGCAGAAAAGGTTACTGTCCCTTTCGTCGATAGGTTCCCACTGGACAGCTATTTATATCCTCTAATGTCTACGAAATTTGGTGAAGATATGTCGAAGAAAGAAATAGACGAAAAAATTAGACAAATCATGTATGATGAACAAGAAAGTAATGATGTGAATTTTGACTCAGAAACAGAAGTTCAAATGCAAGAAATAAAACTTAACTCTGATAATTTAAATTATCATTCAATACCAGAAGAAAATTTAAATAATCAATATGAAAGACCTTTGATAGAGAGTTTTTCAAAGCAGCATATAAATACACATCAAGAGAATTTCTATTCAAATAGTAGAACTAATTATAATGTTCAACAACGGGAAAATGAAATAGCGTTGAATGAAAAAGAAGCGGAAGAAATTTTAAACAATCTATTAATGAATTATGAAGATAATTCATATTCAAATGAAAGCCTTAGATATAGGGCAGAACTGATAGAAAATGTCAAAAAAAATCAATCAGTCTTAAACCCACAAAAACTCAATATATACGATAGTAATATGTATGAAGTTTATCCTAATGAAAATGAAACCAAAAAGCAAATTGAAAATTATAGTTTTGATAGATTTTATTCTAAGGATAATCCATTTCATCAAATCCTAAAGGATGATGTAACTTTTTTCGAAGAATTTGGTAAAGACATGCCTTCGAAGTCATCTATTAATCAAGATGAAATAAAACCTAAAGAAGAACACAGTTTTGATTTAAACAATAATTCAAAAATAGATGAGATACTAAAAGAACTTAGACAATATAAATAGCCTGAAAGATACTTTGCAATGATTTAAGAAGTTATAGACTTAAAAAATAGCATGAAAGGAGGGATAAAGTGGAGGAAAAATCTATAAAAACTGTAAAACCTACAAGTTTAATTAATTCTTCAAATGTAATAATTGGTGGTAAGACATATTCAAGTGCTGAAATAAAATCTATTGCAAAAGAGAAAATAAGCCAAGTACAGGCTTTCTCGAATGCTGAAAATAAAATGATTAAATCTACAGAAAATCAAACAAGCGTTATAAACACTATGACGGTATCAAATAGAGAAAAAAGTATAAATGTTTCAACTAATAGTATTGTTAATGTCTTTGATAAAAGCTCGACGAATTTATCGAATAGTAAAAGCAATAAAGTACAAACACAGATTCAAAATGAACAAAATAACTCGACGAATATAATAAAAATTATTACAGGTGAAAATCTGATTCAAAAAAATCAAATTAATATACATAGTAATACAAGTGGTAATATAAATCAGAATAATGCAAATATCAAAACAAATGATAGCAATACTCAAAGTAACACGAATAATATAAACAATAATAATAATAAAAATTCAAGTAAAACTCAGCCTGAAAAAAAACAGCCTAACAAAGTCTCAGCAACGTCACAGATTGCGAAAGATGTTGTCTATATTGGGAGTAAAGCTATTAATTATGTTCAAGGAGCAATGCTAGGAAGTGGCGATTTAAGCGCACAGGTAGCAGGAGGTGCAATCGTCGCAGGTAAGTTAGGGTTTTATACCTTTAAAGTTGCTCAGAAAACCCCAAAAGCGATAAAAACTAGTTTTGATGTAACAAAAAAAGTAGGTGTAGGTATTTATAAAACGGGAAAAAACGCTATTGATGTTGTTACAACTACAGGGCGTACTACACTTACTGTTGCAAATACACTGTATATTGCAAATCAATTAAAGAATCAACTTAATTTACCTGTAAGTCGAAAGGATTTTACCAATATACTAAAAAGTCAAGCAGACATTACAAATCTTAATAAAACTGCTACTTCTAAAGCGATTATTAAAGGCGTTCAAAGTGTACAAAAGAAATTACAGACCGTAAAAAAAGGATTATCACAGATAAAAACAGGTGCTATAAAGACAGCTACAGTTATTCGTGGCATGACTAATGGAACCATCCAAACTGCTGTTGTGGCTCGCTCTGTGTTATCTATAGCTAAGAGAGCAACTGTTAAGTTACTTAAAACAGGCGGTAAAGCTGTTGTTAAAGGCACTCTTAAAGGTTTAAAGGTTGCTACTCTTAAAGGTATACCGAAGCTTGCTAAAGTATCGGGCAAGGTTACAATGGGAGTCGGGAATGCCCTATCAAAGTCAGATGATATGGCACTTCAAGGAGTTGGACAGGCTTTAAAGGTTGGAACACAGGGTATAAAAACAGGGATACACACTACTAAGTTTGCATATAAGACTGTAAAAACAAGTGTCAAAGCAGGATATAGAACAGGTAAAGCAATATATAAGACAGTTTCATATATAAGAAACAAAGGATTAAAGGCAGCATGGCAAAAGGCAGGGCAAATGACGAGAAATGCATTTGCGAAAGCTGGCAAAAGTGTTGTGAATATGGCAATTAATCTTGTAAAACAGGCTGCTTCAAAAGTTATATTGCCAATTCTTATAATAGTTGTTGTCGTTGCTGTAGCCTCTGGTGCGGTTGCCGCTCCCTTGGGTGCGGTAGGTGGTGTTTTCGGCAGTGTGATAAGCATTTTTACAGGTAATGGTGATTCAGAAGATTTTGATGTCAAAGAATATCTGATGGGGAAGGTACCAGCTTTACGTAATCTATACATACAAGACCTTTCAGCTTATTTAAATAATCAATTTAAAGCAAATGGTGGTACTTATGATTTTGTAAGACTTTTTACAAATCAATCGTCAAATGAAGTAGATCGTGATATCGATAGTATAAATGCTGTATTTTATACAGAAGAAAAGATAGTAGATATCATGGAACCAATTTTCAATGCTATCATCATGCAAAAGTATGAGTCTTCACCATCAGATATCGAGGCGCAAACTACTCTTGGTGAGATATTTGGAAACATGTTTTCACGAAACGAAGAAGCTGTTACTGAATGGTGCGGTGAGGACGCTGATGGAACTACTTATCCTCATAGTTGTGGACATATACATGCGTTAAGTAATTGTCCAAATAAGGTGTCAGGCGTTCATACAAGCTATACTTGCTCATTATGTGATTCGAGAGAAACGCATATTTCAACAACAATTGATGAAGAAGGTAATACTAGAGAATCATCGACGAGTACGTTTCATTGTAGTGGATATTCATATTGTGGTGGTCACAGTGTTTTAAAACTCACTTTATCTATGGATGGCACTTACAAATTGTTAAAGAAATATTTTACTGACCCTATTGATAAATTAGCCAATAAAACAAATCGTACAGACGATGAAGAAGAAGAACTCGATAATCTTAAATCTTATTATGAAATTTGCCAACAAATGATGAGATTAAATGGAGGGGCTGTAGGTGGATTTAATGGTTCTATGACTGTTGCAGACCTTGGCAATATTAACTGGGTCGAAGGTACAAGATTAGGTAATAGTGAAATTATTGACCTTGGCTTAACTCAAGTTGGACAAGTCGGTGGACAGCCTTATTGGAGTTGGTATGGCTTCGATTCTAGGGTAGAATGGTGTGCGTGCTTTGTGAATTGGTGTTTTTACATGAATGGCGATGACGAGTTGTATGGTCATTCTGATAATAATGCTTATTGTCCGTCCATGGTAAATTATTTTAAAAGTCGTGGAATATGGGAAAACGGGGGCTATACAGACCTTACGTCAGGCGATGTTATCCTTTTTGATTGGGAGCAAGATGGAATAGCAGACCATATTGGAATTGTGATTGGCAGGGACGAAAACAATGTGTATACAGTAGAGGGCAATAGTGGCGATGAAGCAAGAGTATACAGCTATAACTTAAATAGTAATGTTATTTTAGGTTACGGTCTGATATACAACTAAAAATAACTCACGGTGAGTTTAATGAAAGGGGCTTTATTTTTGAAAAAAGGAGTTTTTATATCGACATTATTATCACTTAGTATTCTTTATATAGTGTTTTCCTGTTCAACAGCTTTTGCAAATGATGTTTTTACTCAAAATTCTCAAGAAGGTTCAATAGTAAAACCTCCCACTGGTGGGAATGTAGAGTATAGCTATTTAAGCTTTAATGTTACAGATAAGACAAATGGCGAATATATAGACGATATAAAAGTAGTTTTAAAAGATATTGCAGCAGGGAATACATATGAAATAGTCCTTGGGAAAGATATTGATTATACAAATATAACCAGTGTGCTTGCCAATACTACATATAAGATTACCCTAGAATATCCGCATTCTAATGAATTTATCGTTTGTAATTCTGACGGTACGGTTATTGATAAATTTGGTGCTACTGTTGATGGGTATGTTTTTGATTGGATTGTAAAAAGCATTTCAGATACACAGGCAAATACAACAGCAAAAATTACTGAGGTATCTAATAGTAAGGCTGATGATTCTACTGTTAAAGACGGGGAAACTCTTTTTAAAGAGTTTTGTGGTTTAATGGAAAAAACTGAAAGTGATACTCATTGGAGTAATTTTTATAGTGTTTATGACGTATATAAATATACTGAATCAAAACAGTATGCTACAGTATGCAAGGGTGATACCTCCGATTGGCTTAAACTAAGCGATTTTGATAAATCCATATGGTATGAAACATATATAAGGTTATGCAATTGTATCGAGCTATCTGACTATGACTATTTTTTTGGTAGCGATGGCAACTTCTTAAACAATACTATAAATAATACATATCATAATTTAACACTATTTGGGGACGGCTCACAGGCTGAAGCATATAAATCGTTAATGCTTTGGCAGTACAACTATTTTTTAATAAACGCCAAATTCTATGATTTTGTGACTAATTTAAATTATATACAAATCAATAAAGATTCTACTTCAAAAAAAGTTATTTCACAGAATCAAGAACAAGTAAACGTAACAGATTCACAAACACAATCACAAACGCAAATTCAAGAAGGTATAAAAGAGACGGTTAAAGATATTTTCACAGGAAATCCTATCCAAAGTAATCCTGATAAGAATATTTGGGGGAAAACGGGTGAGGTAATTAAATCAAATATTACTACAATTATTATTTTTATTGTTTTGAGTAGTATTTTAGGTGGAGTAATGCTTTATCGAAAGCGAAAAACAATTGAAGATGAAGATGAGTAAAAAAACATTCATTTAGGTGGTATACAAACTATCTGCTATTAAGAGCCTTACAAAAAAATTCTTAATTGCATTGATGAACAGTCTTTTTATTTTAAGGTCATTATTTGCTACATAGTTAAATTAAAAAAGAACTCACGGTGAGTTGAAAGGGGTATACAAATGAAAAAAATAAATTTATATATTTCAGGGATTTTAGTTGTTATTTTTTCCTGCATGATGTTTTATATACCGAGCTATGCTTCTTCTATAGAACCTGATTACATTATATCAGAGGAATATCCAGCTACAGAGGAACAGCCAATGGAAGGGGAATGTGCACTAATTGAGGAACAGCCAGTTGTAGAGGAAAATCCAGCCGAAGATTACCAAACGACTGATGAACAGCCAGTGGTTGAGTATCCGACAGAAGATTACAAAACAATAGATGAACAGCCAGCAGCTGAGTATCAAGCAGAAGACTACCAGACGGTTGATGAACAGCCAGTGGTTGAATATCCGACAGAAGATTACAAAACAGTAGATGAACAGCAAGTAGTTGAATATCAAGCAGAAGACTACCAGATTGTTGATGAACAATCCATAGTTGATTATCAAGCAGAAGACTATCAAACGACTGATGAACAGCCAGCAGTTGAGTATCCAGTAGAAGACTACCAAACTATTGATGAACAGCCAGTGGTTGAGTATCCAGTAGAAGACTACCAAACTATTGATGAACAGCCAGTGATTGAGTATCCAGTAGAAGACTACCAAACTATTGATGAACAGCCAGTGATTGAGTATCCAGCAGAAGACTACCAAACTATTGATGAACAGCAATCAGCTGAGTATCCAGCAGAAAATTATAATTCAATAGAATATAAAGACAATACTGAGAACGTAGATAAGGTTAAATCCTCTGATGATGAGGAAGCTAATGTTATTGACGATACTGATAACAAAGACAAAACCGAAAGTAAAAGTGATTTTAAATCTACCAATGATGAAGAAGAATCTGCTTTTATAGACGAAACATATAACGAAGATAAGACCGAGAGCGCAGATAAGATTAAATCCTCTGATGATGAAGAAGCTAATACCATAGATGATACTGAAAACAAAGACAAGACCGAAAGTAAGAATGATTCTAAATCTACAGATGATGAAGAAGAATCTGCTGTTATAGACGAAACATATAACGAAGATAAGAGTGATAGCGTTGATAAGGTTAAATCCTCTGACAATAAGGAAGCTAATGTTATTAACGAAACTGATAACAAAGACAAAACCGAAAGTAAAAGTGATTCTAAATCTACCAATGATGAAGAAGAATCTGCTGTTATAGACGAAACATATAACGAAGATAAGAGTGAGAGCGTTGATAAGGTTAAATCCTCTGATGATGAGGAAACTAATGTTATTGACGATACTGATAACAAAGACAAAACCGAAAGTAAAAGTGATTCTAAATCTACCAATGATGAAGAAGAATCCGCTGTTATAGACGAAACATATAACGAAGATAAGAGTGAGAGCGTTGATAAGGTTAAATCCTCTGACGATGAGGAAGCTAATGTTATTGACGATACTGATAACAAAGACAAAATCGAAAGTAAAAGTGATTCTAAATCTACCAGTGATGAAGAAGAATCCACTGTTATAGACGAAATATATAACGAAGATAACACTGAAAGCACAGACATATCATCATTTGATGAAGAAAATGTTTATAACATAGGTGGTACTATTATCGAAAATAACACTGATGTAAATGAAACTACAGAAGCAAAAGAACCTATTTCAATTTCAATAGAAGAATCTCAATCTACAAATATACAGCCAGAAATAGGGACAACCCAAGTTATAGAGGATACTCAACAAGTGGATTGTTCTCAGACTCCAAGTATATTACCTAAAATTGAAATTGTACCACTAACAGATTCTCTTCCAGATTTAGTGACAATACAGACATTTCAATTAATAAAACCTGAACCATACATAGATTACTCTCAGACTGAAAGTGCTACACCTGCAATTGAAACAGTACAACAAATAGACGCACAACCAACAATAGCTACAACACCAGTTGTAGAGGAAGCTCCTCTACTAACCATAGATACAATGCCAATTATTGAAGAATCTCCGAATGTAGATTATACACAACCGGATTTACCTATAACGAATGAGACACTTCCAGTTATAGAGCAATCTGACACCATGGAAAAATCTACAGTAAATACTACAACTAATACAAAACCATCAGCTAAAAATGAGTCCACGAGCGTTGTTGAATCTTTGAATAATGATGAATCTTTGAATCAAAACGAGTCTTCAACTAAAGAAGAACCTGCTAACCAAGATAATTCCTCAAAAATGATAGCTTCTGCTGCTACAAAAGACGAATCACAGAAAGATGATGAAACTACTACCGAAGAAGTATCTAAAAACGATAATAAATCTTCAACGCTCACAGCCACGGCGACACCAGAAGTAGATAATAATTCAACATCAAAGCCTGTTACATATAGTTTAATAGCTTTTAACATTACAGATAAAACAAAAGGTGCGTTTTCTGAAAATATTAAGGTAACATTAGAGGATGTAAAGAGTGGAAAGACTTATGAGTTTTTTCTTGCGGATGATACAGGATATCTGAGCGTTGGAAATATCATCACGAATGCATCATATAAAATTACACTTGAATATCCAAACTCAAACAAGTATTTATTACAGAATGTAGATGGATCTCCAATTGATTTATTTAGCTCAACAGCAGATGGAAATTATTGTGATTGGGTTATCGTGAATACAGATGATGTAAAACCAGTAGAAAATGATTTACCATCATCAGAAGTAAAAGCGGACGCTGATATTGCTTTTAATGACTTTTACAATGCAGTAAAGACAATGGACGATAATAAAGATTGGGATGGATTTTATAAAAGATATGATGTTTATGATAACATTGACTCAAAAAAATACGTCGATATAGTTGGCGGTAAAACTTCGGATTGGGTATCAAAGAAAGATTTTGACAAATTTTTGTATTATGAAACATATATAAAACTTGCTTCTTACATAAAACAATCAGACTATGATTACTATTTTGGAAGCGAACAAAATTTTTTAGATAATTCTGTAAGTAGTACATATCAAAGTCTTAAAGCATATGGTGATGGCTCAGAAGCAGAAGCATACAAGAAAATTATGCTATGGCAGTATAACTATATCTCAGATAATGGAAAAGCATATGATTTTGTGTCTAACCTTAGCAATGTAGAAAGTGATAATTCTTTAGTATCAGGTCAAGATGAGAATATTAGTGAAACTCAGAATAAAAGTGATGTAGAGACAACGAGTAACACTACTATTAACACAACTATGCAATCTAACGTTGATGAATCTAACGTAGAGCAATCTAACATTGATAAACTTAACGTGCAACAGGCTAACGCTGGATTAACTCCTACTAGTGCTTCTGTAGGAACAAAAAATAATATATCAAAGAGCATTATGCTTATTGGATTTATAGTTTTGGGCTTTGTTACTGCTGGTGTAGTTCTTTTTATACGAAAGAGAATGACTGTTGATGAAGATGATGAAGAATAAATCTTTCATCAAATATAGTTACAGATAAAAATAAGAACTTTGAGAATAGAATTTTTAATATGATAAAGATGAATTTTTCCTTTTACTGCTGTTTTATTACCGATAACTGTATAACTAAAGGAGGAATGTTTCATGAGAACCAAAGACCCTAATAAACTTGCAGAACTAATTAAAGAAGAAAGGGATCGACTTTCAAAGTACGAGAAAAAGAAATCTGAGTGGGATACGAAAGTGCAGAACTGCAAAGAAAAGTTAGATAATTTAATAATGTTACAAAATAGTCAAAATTTTACGATTTTATCTGAAAAACTAGTTAATAGTGGTATGTCATTTGAAGATATAATTAAAGCTATTTCATCTGGTGAAATGAGTTCACTAAAAGAAAAGACATTCAATAATAGTAACGAAAAAGCTACTTCTGAACAGAAAACGGAGAACAGTACTGATAAAACTGAAAACGAAGATTTCCCTTACAGTCCCCAATTAATTGATTCATGGCAAAAAATTGAAATTAGTGACGCTACATTAAAGCCTACAACAACTAATATGGACTTTTACGAAAACATTCAAAACGTTAATGGAGATTATATTCCATACAATAATTAACTAATTATAGCTCTATATTTTATATGAACAATAATTTTTAGTATAAGTTGAGAATTACATTAAGGTGAAGGAAGGGATAAAAATTAGTGAAAGTGCGTATCAATTCAATAACTTATCACCTAATGCTAATATAAGAAATGAAGTGAAAAGAATGTTTGAACTTGATATTTTAAATGGCAAATATGTGGTAGGGGAACGTGTACCTACAATATCACATTTCACTAAAATATATAGAGTAGGTGAATCAACTGCATATAAAACATTAAGTTCTCTGGTGGATGATGGAATACTCATAAAAAAGCATGGAGTCGGATATTTTTTAAAACCTTGTATTTACGATAAATTAATGCAATCACATGTAACTGAACTTGAAAGGCAAATGCGTGAAGTTATAAACTATGCAATTCGTATAGGGCTTAAAACGGAAGAAATATACGAACTATTAAAAAAAATCGTAAGCTAAAAATGTTTTTTTGGTATATTTATTTTACTAAGGCTATGGTCTGTTTTCTTAAATAGATGAACTCACGGTGAGTTCGAAGTTTATATAGGAAGGAGGTATTAGTTGTGGGATTTGCTTTATGCGTAGCTGAAAAACCAAGCGTAGCGAACGATATTGCAAAAGTCATAGGTGCTACAAAGCGTGAAGATGGTTTTTTTGTGGGAAATGGGTATCTTGTTTCATGGGCAATAGGACACCTTGTAGGGCTTTGCGAGCCAGAAGTGTATGGATTTGTACCACAGAATAAAATATTCGATGAGATGATGGATAAAGCTTACGCTGAACTTCCTTTAGTTCCTGATGATTTTAAACTTATGGTATTAGAATCCACCAAAGCTCAGTTCCGTATATTGAAAGATTTAATGGCACGGAAAGATGTAGATTATATTATTGATTGTGGTGATATGGGTCCTGAAGGTCACATTCTGCAGTGGTTCATACGCAAGATGGCAGGTTGTACAAAACCAGTGAAACGGTTTTGCGCAACCTCCATGACAGAACAAGCTATAAAAAAGTCATTTCAAAATTTGCGCCCTATTGAGGAGTTTGAGAATATCATAAGGGGAGAATTTTGCAAAAAAAAGGCTGATTGGATTTTGGGTATGAGTATGTCACGGGTTGCGAGCATTAAGTATAAATCAGGTATAAATATAGGTAGAGTACAGTCTCCTACTTTGTTTTTCATTGTCAAACGTTATTTAGAAGTAACGAATTTTAAGGTTACAAATTATTTCACTATGAGGGTAAATTTGGCGGAAGGGTTTAGCGTCTTTTGGAAAAAGGATATTGAAAATAAAATCCCTTTGAAAATGAAAGATAATGAAGGACGTGTACTAGATAAGGCAACAATAGATAAAATAGTTCAGGAAATTATAAAAGATGGTACAGGCATTATCACAGAGCTAAATACAGTGAAAAAAGGCATAGATAGACCACAGCTTTTCGATATAACAGAACTACAGAGGGAGGCAAACCGCAAATTTGGATACACAGCTTCGGTAACACTAGCGAACGCTCAGGTTTTGTATGAACGTATGAAATTAATAAGCTATCCAAGAACTGATAGTAGATACATCACCAGTGATTTGGTACCGTTAATGGCAGATAGAATAAATGAAATTGGAACAATTGCAAAATACAGTAGACAGGCTCAAGAGTTAATTAAAAGGGGTCTGAATATAGATAAAAAAATTGTAGACGATAAAAAAGTTACTGACCACCATGCAATAATAGTCACTGAAAAGATTAAAAATGTTGATTTATCTAAACTTTCTTCAAGTTCGGAAGAAAGCAAAAAAGGAGTAACGTCCGATTCACTTAAAAATATACTTAACTTAGTTTTATGCCGTATGCTAGTCTCATTTTCTGAGGCTTATATCTTCGAGCAGACATCATTAACAGTAAAATTTCAAAATGGATTTTCTTTTTCTGCAATTGGAAAAAAACCAATTAGTTTAGGCTTTAAAGCTGTAGAAGAAGAACTATCTGGTATTGAAAAAGAGGATGAGGATAAACAAGATGAAGAACAAGTTTTTAAAAACGTTGTAAAAGGTCAGACTGTAACAGTAAAGGACTGTCTTAATATTCCGTGTAAGACAACGCCCCCAAAGCTTCATACCGAAGCAACTCTACTTACCGCAATGGAAAACGCAGGTGCAAACGTTGAAAACGGGGCTATTCTAAAAGGACGAGGTATTGGAACTCAGGCGACTCGTGGGGATATTATTAGGAAATTGTTTGAAACAAAAGTCGTCGAAGGTGAAAAGAAAGGCAAGACTACATATATTAAGCCGACATCCAAAGGTCTTAGCGTGATACGTGTATTACCCCAAGAGCTTTATAGCGCAGGTATTACTGCAAAGTGGGAAACAAAAATTGCCCAAATAGCAGAAGGAAAAAGTACCGAAGATGATTTTATGAAGGATTTTCTTGTATTTATAAAAGAAAAAGTACAGCAAGTAAAAGATAATAAAGAACCTATTTCTTTCAAAAAAGAACGTGAAGTTGTGGCAAGCTGTCCTCTTTGTTCAGAAAATGTTTATGCATTTTATAATAAAGATGAAAACGGAAAAAATGATTTTATAAGGTATTATTGCTCTGAAAATTGCGGTTTTCAACTTCAAACAAATAACGAAGTATTCTTAAAGAGATTAAGACGAAGCATTACAGAAACAGAAGCTAAAAAATTCATGCATAATAGGTTTCTTGCACTTGATTGTATTTTATCTCTCGATGATGGGAAAACAGCTACATATAAAGGTGAGTTCACTTTTAGCAAAAGAGTTGTAGATGATAAAACATACTGCAATATTGACTGTATACCAATTAAAAAGAAGAAATAATTATTATTAAGGATGTACAATTAGTTTTTTCTTTCATTATATAAAGGAAAGAGGTATAAAATATGGGAATAACCGAAAGAAACTATGAAGCAATGGCTTCGGATGAACTCGAAATGTATTTACAAGGCTTTGAAAAAAGAAATAAACAAAAAGTAACAAAACTTAAAAACGAGCAAGATTTTAATACAGTAATGAGCAATATTGATTTTGCACAGCGTTTACAGCTTATAAACGAAATACAGGCGAATATGTATCGTATGCGTGCGCAAAATGCACGATTGGATTTTGAAAAGCTTGAAAGAAACGAAACAAGAGATATTGTTGATGATTTTGAAAACCCGAGGGAACACACTAAGAGGTTACAAACACTGGATGAATGTAAATCAGCAATAGCCGAAGAACGTAAAAAGTCTAGTGTAAACGAAAAAAAGAAAGAGCAGTCTCAGAATACAGAGCAAGACGAATTTCTTAAAGATAGGAATTGATTTGACGTGAACAATATTTCTATTGAGCAAGAAGATTACTTTCAAAATAGTGTAATGCGTGACCCTCAAGGTAATCTCTTGGTGTTTTATCATGGTACGCCATATGGAACTTATAATGAGTTTTACGCTGGTACGCATTTTACTAGAAATAAAGAATATGCAGACAGATATCAGAATCCATCAGCTAGTAGTAATGTTAAATCTATGAGAAATGAGGAACTAACACCGAAGACATATGCAGTTTACTTGAACATCACAAAACCATTTGATACTAGATTTACAAAAGAGAGAGATATATTCTACAATGAATATTTGGGAAAATATAGTGCTTCTACAGCTGGTTTATCAAAAAATGGTTTTCCTGATTGGACAGAATCTGAAAATCTTTTAGAATTTTTTGAAAAAAAAGAATATGATTACGATGGATTAATCCTTGATGAAGGATCTGACGGTGGCTATGAATTTGATGTGTCAAATAGGGGATTTTCATATGTTATTCGTTACCCGAATGAAGCAAAGGATATTGAAAATCTAAAACCTACTTTAGCAAATGAGTTTAATGAAGAATCAACTCACCGTGAGTTCGAAAATTTGTTGAATGTTTTAAGTCAATCTGAAAAGTTTAATGCAGTTTATAGTTATGAGAACAGGTATGAAAACGAAGTAAGTTTAAATCCTATTACCACTTATGATGAGGTAGCTCAAAAAGTGACCTTTAAGGATGAAGTATTGCGAAGTAATAACGCTGAAAAGCTTAAAACAATTCTGGATACTGCCTATCAACACGCTATGAATGAATGGAATCTTCAAAATGGGACAATATCATTTAATGATGTTAATAAGGTTGACTTAATGCTACATATAAATAGGCTTTCAGAAGGACAATTGTCAAGTTTAAATAGAACCCAAATAGAAACGGCACTTAAAAGAATTTCTACACCAGTAGAAAATCGACCAAGAGATATTGATATTAATTTTTTAAGAAACAGGTTGAATGTTGCTCTTGATAGACTAAATTATCTTGATAGAGACTATAGACTGGACAAGCTATACTCCCAAACCGAAAAATTTGAAGCAGTTTATGAATATGAAAAAAAGTATGGTAAAAATTATAATACTATAACCACTTATGATGAGTATTTAGATAGGATAAGCTTTAAGAAAAATATTGAAATTATACATACGATAGAAGGATTACAAGAAATACTTGATAATGCCTATAATGTTGCAGTAAGTGATAAAGAGCTTCTTAATGGCACTAATAAATTTGAAGACGCTAGTTTACGTGACCTTGCATTTCATATTATGAGACTTTCTGATGATGAATTAACTAATTTAGATAAGGAAAAACTACATACTGCATATGAAAGGCTTAATGCGCCAATCGATCGCCGTTTACTATTGGAATTTGATATAAATAATGTGGTAAAACGACTTAATTCGACTCTTGGCTTTGAAACAATTGGAAGTGGAAGCATGGGTGCCGTAATAAAGTATGGTGATAAAGTATATAAGAACCTTAGAGAGAATGAAGCAGAAGTCTACACAGCTCTACAAAACGTTGAAGGTATAGCAAAAGGTGAGGTTGCATTACTAAATGGCGTTTTAAAAATTAAGACAGATTATTATGATAAAATTATATCTACAGACGATATACGGAGTAATATGCGTCAAAATGAAACCATAAGAAATATTATCAAAGAGAACTATGAGAGAATAATAAACGCAGTTAGTAATTTAAGCTCACAAGGGTACTCGTATTCTGACCCTTTGCAATTTGGTTATTCAATTAAGACGGGGAAATTGGATTTGCTTGATTTTTCAAATGCGTATATTCCTGAAATATCCTTTGGACAATCAAGCATAGACCAAGCATTTGAAGATAATTTTTTGTATCTAAGGAATTATTTTAGTGCATTCGGAAGAGAAGATTTAGCACAGATATCAAGTAGTGCAACTGCATTTGAAAGAATTTCAAAGCTGGATAATCATACACTTCAATTAATGGATGATAAATTAGGATTAGAATTTAAAAGAGCTGTCGGTGACACAAAACTTAATAACATATACTTTTCATATAGTGCAAGAACTGTTGGTATAAAAGACGCATACCAGTTTTATGATGATGAAATAAAGAAAAACTTTGTATTTTCTGAAAGACAGTTATCTCAGAGAGATATATTAGAATGGGAGCTAAATCCCGTTAAAATAACATTTGAAAGTGAAAATCATGAAAAAGTACGGAAGGAAAGCGAACTTAGAATAGCAAATGCTATGGAGGTGTATAGAGAAATGCCATCTAATGAAAATAAAATTGATGTAGCAATTGAGAGTACAAATGAATATGCAGAAGATAATTTTCATAGGGATTTAATAGATATTGATGTACAAAACGAAGACGGTTCTTATGGCAAGGTTGTTGACTTATATAGGGTTGTATATGTCAATGAGAATTTAGCCTTTACACCTATTTTTCAGAATGTTTTTAAAAGTGAAGAGGAAGCTAGGCGTTCGATTGCCCAAAAAGATAATCTCAATCTTGTGCCATATGATAACCTTGTCAATGAAACATTGAAAAAACAAATGGAACTAAAAAAAGTCGTTGAGAGTACCAATGAGGCTAACCATGAATCAGTAAAGCAAGTAGAACTTGATGATTCTCAAAAAAATAATGAAGCCCAAGATAACCCAAATAAGGTTCGAAATAAAAAAGAATCTCTACAAGAAGTTCAAGAATCAGATAGCGAAAAGAGCAAGAAAGATGTTTTACTTGAAAAAATTCAAACAGGTGTTAAGAGTGTCTTGGAAAGTGAAAATCTAAAAAACTATCTGAATACCAGTAGTAAACTTTTTAAAAATAAATATAGTTTTAATAATACCATACTTGTGTGGTTACAAAAAAGGGACGCTTCTTATGTTATGGGGTATGAAGACTGGAAAAAGTTTGGTCGTAACGTAATTCAGGGAGCGCAAGCAGCTCAAATAATCGTTCCTGTAATGGCAAAAGAAGAAACTAAGGGTAGTCTATATGGTTCAATTAAAAAGAATCTTAAAGAGCAGTTTTCTCGTAATCCATCGCTTGAACTTGCTATGTATAGGCTTGGTTCAAGCAAAATAATTTTTACGATGAATAAAGCTGGCATAGTAGGACTTAAAGATAATGGTCAGGAGCGTGGTTTATTCAAGTCTGATGAAGAATTGAAAAAGTATATAGACCGTGCGGTTTTAGGTAAGGTTCCTGTCTTTTACAAAGTAGGAAATGTCTTTGATGTAAAAGATGTATGTATACCTGAATACTTGTGGCTAAAGAATGGGTTTACTAAAGATGAAATCGCACTTGATAATAACGATAAGCCAATCAAGAACAAGCATGGAGAAACAAAAATAATAAACACACCTGAAAGACAAGCTCGTTATCAGGAAATTTTGGATAATAGAATTGTGGTTCAAGACCCAGAAAAAATGAAAATACTTTTTGATGCTTGTGTCAGTGTGAGTGAAAGAAACGGTGTAAAAGTTTTCCTCAAGGATAAAGATTCAGATGATACACTTAAAGACGGAGCGAAAGGCTATTTTCATAAAAAAAATAAGGATATAGTAGTTGACAAAGACCTTGAAATAACTGAAAAGTGTGCGGTTATGTTTCATGAAATGGGGCATTCGGATTTACATAAAAATCTTGAAAAACTTGCACAGCAAATGGGGATAGATAAAATAACCCAAAGCATGAGAGAAGTGCAAGCTGAGTCAGTTGCTTACTGCACAGCATCAAATTTTGGAATAGAAACAGATACAAGCAGTTTTGCGTATCTTGCGCTTTATTCAAAAGGATTTGAACTTCAAGATTTTCAGAAAAGCCTTGAAGTTATACATAAAGAATGTACTAATCTTACAGCAGATATAAAAGCTGAACTAGATTTAAGGGGGCTTAACCTTGATTTAACTCCAAAAGTAAGCGAATCCCTTGAACCTGATACAAAAAAAGCATTTATAAAAAGCTATGTTGAGTTTGTTTTAGAGCAGGAAGCAATTTATGATTCAGCTATGAAAGAATTACCGACTTTGCTAACCCAAAGTCAAAATAATCAAGGTTTAATTGACGTTTTAAAAGAACAAAAAAACAATCTTGACATCAGAAAAGAAGATTTAGATAGTATCAAAGATTCTGTAAAAGAACTAACTAAAGCAGTTAGTCGTTCACTGCAAAGTAATATTATTAGCGATATTAATAACGCAATGAGTCGTATTAATGAACGTAGTGATGATTTTGAAAAACTCACTGAACGTTTCATATCATTAAATCAAGATAAAGATTCTCTAAGAGAAGAATATACTAAAAACCCATATGAAACTTTGGAAAAATTGAAAACTGTTTATCCAAGATTAAATGATTTGACAGAATTTCAAATGAGATATATTTCAAAAAGCATATATATATCTTATGAATATGGGAAACTACTGAATACTAAACCAGAAGAATTCATTAATAAAGCTTGTGACCGTGCGGATATTATAGGGAATTATTCATCGAAAAATGGTACATTCATTGAAATAACTGGATGTGAGAAATGGACTGATAAGCCAGTTTTTGAAGACGGCGCAATTTTACATCCGAAGGTTTGCGATACAATAATGAAAAAAAGAGAGATTGAGATAAGAGAAATAAAAGCTGAGGAAGAAAAAAAAGGGGGTTATCATCCTTATACTCAATGCTCCCTTATTGTTTTTACTCCTACAGAAGTTAAAAATGGTCTGTCTGCTCTCTACACTCATGTAAATATCGGAAGTGGCAATCAAGAAGGTTTAAAAGAGCATTTACAGAGCTGTTGTTCCCGTGGGCAAGAAAAGCATGAGATTTATGCTAAATACGAGGATTCTTTAAAAGAAAGAGCCTCAATGAAAAAAATTTATCTCCCTTCTGCTAATTCACATGGAGATGAAAATGAAATAAAGAAGAACAATAATTATACGAATATGAAGGATTTGGGGAAAAAAATTTCTAATGAAAAAAACTTAGCGTCACAAAGACAAGAGAGTGACAAAAATTCAAAAAGTGATATCCATAAAATTAGCCGTCAAAAAAATCAAGAGATTAATTAATTTAATTGGGAGGATTTAATCATGGAACTATCTTGTATTTTAACTGGAATATGCAGAAGACAAGAAACTAGTAAAAGTAAAGCGGTATTAGAATATGATTTAGATGATGAAATCATATTAGAACCATTAAAACCAATTGCAATAATAATGGATGATGAGCTTATAAAACGTAGGGACAATGAAATTATAAGAAAAAAATACAATATAAAAGAAACTAAAACTGCGACGATTTTATAACTCCTATCCTATAGTCTATAGGGTAGGGGATAGGTTTGGTTTTTCTCACTATTTTAATATTATCTAGTATCCATCCCTTTTTATCTCTACCGATAACTTATGCATTGTAAATTTATAATACATTAGGTGTACATTATGCTATAATAATAATCGTATATGCTTGAGATAAAAGGGGATGAAATTTGAAATGATTGATAATAGAATGCGTAACCGCAATACGCATTCAGGTTTTGACACGGTGATAGAATGCTTTTAACAGAAACAGAAATTCTTTTACGTCTTAATAAGACTGCCAAAGAGAAAAACATAAATTTGACTTATTCTCAAAAGCTCTTTTTTTTAAGATTATTGAACTATATGGTATCTAACAAGTTAGAGGATTATACTATAACTATGGCAATTGAGAATATGGCTAAGACTCTTAATTTCTCGAAAAGTACCGTGGCAGTCGGTCTTATTAGACTTGAAGCTTGTGGGGCTATTATGCGGATGGTCGGAGCAAGTCAATTTCAAAGGAAACCCTATACGATTATATTAAATAATAAAATTATTGAACAGGAGTAATTGTTATGAAAACAGAAAAATTCATTGATTTATTAAATGCTGATGAATGTATCGTAATCAATAGTATATCGAAGGATATTCTGCCCTCAGAGTTCACAAGAAATAGACTTTTGGAACATATCCAATTTATCATAAATATGAGTACAGATAAATTAGTCTTAGACCTTGCAGATGGGCTTAAAGAAAAAGTGTTAGAAATCACAGATGATGAGTGGAATGATATTAAGAAAAAAATACCGTTTTCTACCCCTTATGGAGAGGATTGCGATAGGGTACCTGAACCTGATGATTATGTATAAGGATTACCTTATATAACTCACCGTGAGTTTTTATATGTAGCTAAGGGCTGAGATAGGCAAAGTGCGCCTATCTCAACCCTTTTCTAATTTTACTTATTATGTGACGCTATCAAAACAGAATTTTTTTTCGGTACACTACACCGAAAAAAATTTCAATTTTGACAGCGGTAGGGCTATCAGCAAAGGTATATTTGTCTTTTCGTTTATTTCTATATAGAAAAAATATATATGTCAATTAAGAAATAAGATAATAATTTTATACTTGACATTATATATACATTTTAGTATAATGAATAAGAAATGAGGATGTTATCTATATTTTGAGGATGAATGGTAGTGTCATATCCAGATGTAATGCAATTAACTACTATTACAAAGATGAAAAAACATCCTGATTATAAAAATGCAAAATCAGGCGATGTGAGTTCATCTTATCGGCTGGTTCGTGATTTATTGAGTGGAAAAAATCAAATCCAGAAAATTAATTATATAGCTGAAAATTTTCAAAATGCAATTTTACTTGGTGTTTATGCATCGGAGCAAATGGGAAAAAATAAGATTCCTCACGCCCTTGTAGCTATCATTGGTGAAATGACTGGACTTGAAACGGAAGCTAGGATAGTACAATCAAATGAAGTGGGGCATACTGGATCGGACGCTATACATCGTTTAGCCTATCGTGCGAAGTTTACAGGCGATGTTAAACAAGGTAGGAACTATATTCTTACAGACGATGTAATCACATCAGGTTCGACTTTAAGTGAGTTAAGGTGTTATATAGAAGATAATGGCGGTAGAGTTGTCCTTTTTTTAACTGCCGGAGCAGCACAGTTTAGTACCAACATAAAGTTATCAGATGAAACGAGGTTTAAATTAATCGATAAATATGGTATACTTGAGATACAAAAATTACTAAAGGAGCTGGACATCTATGGTGGAGCCTTTGAGTTTCTCACAGAATCAGAAGGAAGAACCTTATTGGGAGCAGGGACGACAATTGACACCGCTAGAAATAGAATCATTGAAGCAAGAATCAGTGGACGCTATAAATGAAATATCTGAATTATGGAGAGCGGAAAAAATAGAAAAAGTCAAATGCTGTTCTACCTGTAATTTTCATGAAAAGGAAGGAGGAGATAAGGTTTCATATGGCAGTACGGTAATAGTAACGCCAGAATATAGTAACTGTAATTGTCCAAATATTGACTCAGATTATTTTGAAAAAATGGACGACGAAGGGAAAACATGTATTTATTACATTATTTCTGAAAAGTAGCAAACATATAACTATATATTAGTAAAATGGTATAATATGGTGAATTGTAAGTTCACTTTTATTTTATTGCTATAAAAAACACTGGGCTATAGATATTGTTACAATATCTGTAATTGAATTAGCTACAGCAAGGGAAAATGAAAATTATGATAAGAATAAACCAGATATGAAAACGTTTACTAAAAATGCATTGGAATGTATATGCTCGATAGATGATGGTGTAAGTATAATGTATTTTTTTTGAGATTAAATGCGGACTTTAAGTTCGCATTTTTATTTTGTCATCCATAGTTCATATGGTATGTGTAAGATAAAATCAGAAAGAACTCACCGTGAGTTAAATCTAAAAAATATCTTAAAAAATGCACACAAAAATTTATGTTTATATTTTAAGTATAGACAGATTTAAAAATGTTTATACATAATAAACTGAAATATTATATAAATATTATACATATTCACGAAAATATATGAGTTAGCCTATGCATGGTATGAAAGAAAAATATTAAAAGAGTTAGAGTATCCTTAAAAATACAAAAAGAGTATGAATTTTTTTGTAAATTTGTGTTTTAGTATCATTTGACAAACGATAGGTAGTGATTTAAAATGTATACAAGAAATAAGTATGTATACATATAGTAATCATATTGATTTTACAATGTATACATAGATTAATTTATGCTAAATAATGTATACATGAAAAGGAGAGCCATTATGGATGATGTTATTACCATCAGAACGAATGATGAGGCTAAAGCAAGGTTTAAAGAATTCGTAAAACAGGGAGATTTTCGCAATCAAGATGAATTATTTAAGCATTTACTTACACTTTATGAAATGCAGGAAACAGGCTTTCGGGTGTCTTCTTTAGAAAAAGCTGTAAGTGCTGTTAATGAATTGTCTGATAGGATTGCAAAAATAATTATAGGCGTTGGCAACATAACCCTTGTTAATGAGGAAAAACTATTAGAAGAAAAGAATAAGATAAGGACAGAAGCCGAAGATAAAATACAGGGTATTACATCCGAATATGAAAAGGTTAAACTCGAAGTTGAAACAAAAGAAGGAATTATAAAAGATATACAGGAAAAATATAATAAATCCCAAGAGCAAATAAAAAGCATAAATCTTTCTCTGGTTGATAAATCAGCTTTAAATGACCAATATTACTTGCGTATAACAAATTTGGAAACTGAAATAAACAAAAATAAAATTCTTGTAGAAGGTGCAAATGATAAATTAGCGGAATTTTCAAAACTTCATCAAGATTTCAAAGAGCAATCAATTTTGCTTGCACAAAAAGATATAGAAAAAGAAAAAGCTATTATAGAGATTTCTGATAGTTTTAAAGATGAGATTGATAAACTGAAAAGTGAAAACCTAAAAGAATTGGAAAAGCTTCGCTATGATATTCAGGAACAATCTATTAAACTCACACAAAAAGATTTAGAGATGGAAAAAGCTTTAATGGAACAAGAAAAATTATTGAGGCAAGAGAATAATGAACTAGAAAAATTATTGAGGCAAGAGAATAATGAACTTAAAAATGAGCTTACAAGGGTAACTACTGATTACGAGAGAAAACTCATTGAAAAGGATAAAGAGTCAATAGAGAGAGAAAAGAAATTTATGAGTGAAATAAATGCAGAACGTGAAACTATTCAGTCAGAGATATTGAGTAAAACAAAAAAATGATTCATAGCTTAAAAAGTTCAAAAAATCTTAAAAACATGAGTAAAAAAATCATGTATTTAATAGATTGCTGTTAAATGCGTGTAATGCGCTCGTATTTGCATTTTTCTCTATAGAGGTATAAAACCATTACAAAGGTGATTAGAATGCAATACAGGGCAGATATAAAGGTGTGTTTTTTAATTCAGTTCTTTGCCATATCTGGTACATTTGATTTTGATTTTGCTCAAATTTAATAGGGTTGTAAAAGTATATAAAAAGACCTTTTATATATTTTACCCATTAAATTTAACTATACTAGTTATAATATGATATTTATTAGTTTGGGAGTGAAACAAATGATAAAAAAAACGATAAAAAAACCTCCAAAGTTCGTACAGACCTATATTGAACAAGCTGTTATTCATAATAGAAAAGCTCAAAGATATAAAGAAAAGCTCAAAGGATGGTTAAAAGTTAATGAAATTAACGTTGATATTAGCGAACTAGAATCTGCACTAACTTATGAAATGGTAATTACTATTCTTAATAAAATTAGGCAATCAATACAATAGAACATCCTGTGGTTATAAAAGGAAATGATAAGTCACTTTATTTGTGTTAAAATAAAAGAGAGTTCAGCTTATATATGGGAGGAAAGATTTATGAATGAAGAAAATATCTTGAGTTTTTTAGATGAATATGGAAATGAAAAAAAATTCAACATTTTATCACAATACACCGTAGGTACTCAAAGCTATATAGCTCTGAAAAGGTACGATGGCGGTGTCGATATTGAAATCTATCGTGCATTTGAACGTGATGGGCTGAACATTGAACTGAGCTGTATAAAATCTGATTCAGAGCTTGAAGAAGCAAAGAGGGGTTTCTATAAAAACTTCAAAGGGTCATTTAGTATAAACTCAAAACCGCCCGAGTACATAATTGATGAGTCAGCAGAGCCAGATCCAGCTACGGTAATTTCAATAACCGATAATGAAGGCAAAAATCACGAATGTCAAATTATTCTTACCTTTACATTCAATAATAAAGATTATATTGCATTAATGCCGTTAGAGACTAAGCAAGATGAATCAATGAATATAAATCTTTATGAGTATGAAACCTCTTTTTTGGATAGTGAATATAATCGGTTATCTTTAAGTGAAATTCCTACATATGCATATGATGATGTATGCGCTTATTTCATGGAACAAATTGCTTGATAAAGAGTATATATTATTAATTTTGCTCGTGCGCCATTGCCTAAAAAAATAAGAGACTGATTTTCATTATCAGTTTCTTTTTTTATATGTGTTACATATGAAATGTGTTATATTTATTATAGTAATATTAAGATTTTAGCTTGGAGAATCAATAAAAAGGAGTATCTTATATATGGAAATTGACACGATATCATATATTAACGAACATGTAAATAGTATAACTTTAGGAAAATTGTATTTTTTTGATTATAAAGACTGTTGTACGATACCTGTTATAAGACTTGATAATAAGAATTGGTTTATTGGATTAGGAATCGCATTAAAACTAAACTGTTGTGATATTTATTATAGCTCTGAATTTTTACCAAATTATGTTAAGAGTTGCAACATAGGTAAATACAAAATACCAAAGGAACATTCCCAGAAAAGCTATATATTTGGATTTGCAGAGATTGACTGTCCATTTACAGTTACAGCACAGAACTTTTATAAAATGGAAAGATTTATAACTATTATAAATGAAGATGGAGTTTTGGATTTAGTACAACACTCTGAGAAGCCAAGTAAAATAAAAAATGATTTTTTTGACTGGATACATGGTTTAGCTCATTTAACAGATGGTACGGTTGGTGGTTTTTCTGATTTATTAGATTGTTCAATAGCTAGAGGCTATCCTTTAGATGAATTGGAATATAACTTGTATTCTCAGCCATATGTAGCGAGAGATTTTTTTGAAGATTTAGAAAAATATAAAGGGTCTATGTATGGTCAACTGTATAATAGTTATGAATAATATAAGGCTTTGACTTATATCAGAGCCTTTTTTATTTGCAACAAGAACAAGTCTTGAATATATGAAAAAGCTGAAAACTGAAAAGTAGCTGGGATAACCATTAATTTAAAATATGTGGCAATTAAGGCTAATACACATATCAAAGCCTTTCGACGGCATAACGAGGAATCCCCCTACGGACTGCCCCCTCATTATTCCACGGTGCTTTGACATGTGTATTTCAACATGCTCGTATACTCTTGCCGATGGAACTCAGAAAAAAGTAAATTAGAAAGTGTAATTCCATCGTTACTCTATTTTAGCATGTTGACCGCCAAGGTTTTTCGCCTCCGGAATCTTGAAAAAAGTATGAAAACTACATTTACAGTTTCTTCTCTTTATGGAACTAAGTGGTTTTTATAAATAGCTTATTCAATATTTTTTATTTTATAGTTGCTATTTTTTGCATTATTTAAACGTTTACATAATCTTGTAAAACATCTTGAAACAGCTTAAAACCGCATTATCTCTACATTGTTATACTTCATGAAGTATGGTATAATTTTATTATACAAAAGAAATAGAATTTGCTAATAAGCGAATAAAAAAAGGTTTAATCCTAAAAAAGTATGCGGACTAAACCAGAATAAAACACATTTACTAAATTATAAACTAAATATTATTTTTTTTCAATACAAAATAATAATCAAAAAAGACATATAAAAAAATCTAAGTATGGAGGAAATAAAATGCAATTATTATCACAAGAATTTAAAGAATATAATAAATATTTGTCAAAATTAGGTGTATATGGAAGTATGTTAGATGAACTAAACAATGGCAACTACATAATTACAATGACAACAAATCATTATTATTTGGAGCATAGAAAAAGTTTTTCAAAAAAACCACAAAGGAATGAGACAAAAATAATAACACCTAGAAATTATGCATGTTACATTACATCAATACCTTTTTTTAAGGATAGAATTAAAAATAGTTATACTACAGCAGGTTACTTACCAACAAGTCTAATTTGTTATTCTCCAGATAGAACGTATAAGGTTGAGAGAATATTTAAAATAGAATACAAGACAGAACCTATAAACCAAAAATAGATTGAAAGGGGTCAAGCCCCTTTCAATACTAAATGGCTTAAAATGTATACAAGGAGGAATAATAATATATGATAATTAATGTTTTTTTAGTTAACAAGAATAAATATTTCAATGAAAATGAGTTAGTGGGTGAATGGTTGAAGTTACCTTGTACAATAACTCAAATTGAGAGTATGAAAGAAAATATTTTGCTTGATAAATACGATGATTATATGATTGAAGATTATAAAACAGATATTCCAAATATGATAATTCCGGTATATGATACGATTGAATATTTGAATGTGCTTGCACAAAAATTAGAAACTTTAAGCATAGATGAGCTAAAACAATTTGATGAAGTTCTTAAAAATGAAACGAGTGATTATTATGAGGCGTACAAAAAAATATTTGAATTAAAGAAAGATTAGCTTATAAAGAATAATAAATATATCTCTACAATTTTTGTAGAGATTATTTTATATCAGTAACAAAAAAATTAAAGCCTTTGTTAGACTAGCATTAGAGAACTAAAAGCTTTAATATGGCATATTATTTAATCAAATCAAAACAATGATTTTATCTCTTTGAAAAGAAAAAAGCTCCTGTTTTTGCAGAAGCTTTTCCTTTTTTTATGCAATTGGTATTGACAAATTGCACAAAAAGCCGTATACTACGGGAAAAATAGTGTTGCGTTGCAAATTTCGTGTGCGCTATTTGGCTGCGGTTTGGCGACCCTGTAAGTCCAAATGCTCACTTTGCGTCAAGGTTAAGTATCCAAAAAAGATACTTACACACTCCCTTATGTCCTTATATTATAACGTTTTGTAGATTTTATGCAAGTGGGTAATGTTAAAATCTATATGACATCATATGTACATAATACGTTATAGATAAAAAGGTTATGAGGAAGCACAGGGGTAAAGTGATTCATTGATATTAGGGTTCGACAAAGGACAAGCCGACATTTATTTTTTTAATGATGGCTTTTTTTGTTGTTTAAAATCAACTGGATAGGAGGGATAACGTGTTAGGTACATATGGAACATCAGCTTTTAACAGTTTAGATGATTTTTCGAATCATAGAGATTATTTGAGTTTCCTATATGCAGATTTAGAGGGATTTATCGCACGTTGCACTATCTCTCCATCCCATGATGAAAATGGTAAACCAGAATTTCATCAAACACTTTGGAAGAACGAAAGGCTCATCAATTATAATAGGTATTTTAATGTTTTAGATGTTTATACATCTATGAACAGTTTTTGGAAAGGCGAGCGCAAAGTATCGGAATTGAAACATTTGAATGCGTTGTTCATTGATATTGATTGCTACAAAATAGGGAAAACACAGGAACAAGTAATCTTAGAACTTGAAACTGAATATTTTGGAGAAAAATTGCCTGTACCTACATTTTTAATAAATTCTGGCAGGGGTCTTTATTTAATTTGGAAAATTGACGAAGATAGGAACGCATTGCCGAGATGGAAAAGCGTTCAACAGTATCTTTACGAAACATGTTTGCCTTTTGGTGCTGACTCACAGGCTTTAGACGCAGCTAGAATTTTACGTGTGCCTTATTCCATAAACTCAAAAAATGGCGAAACAGTTTCAATATTATCATACAGTAATGTTCAGTATACACTCTATGAGATAATTCATGAATTTGATATTGAACCAGTTTCTATAAAAGATAAACCTAAGAATGAAGTACATAAATTTGGTGAGGCTACAGAAAAACAACGCAAGTTCGCTAAGGATATATCTGAAAAGACTGGACTTCCCTTGCCTGACTTTAATTCCTTTGATAAAACTTTTGATTTTATAAAAGATAATTTAACTCACGGTGAGTTCAAAAGTGATGAAAAGAAGAATAACATTTTATTATTTCCACCTATTAGTATTGAAAATACGGCTGAGATTAAGTCTTTACTTGAAGGACGTTGCAATGACCTTCGCCTGCTATTTTCCATGAGAAAAGGCGTAGATTGCTGTCGTGAGTATGGTTTGTTTTTATACCGTCTATGGCTTTGTCAAATTACAAAAGATTTTGATTATGCACTTATAAAAACCCTAGAATTTAATTCAAGTTTAGATTGCCCGTTTACTGAAAACTATGTAATATCACATACAAAAAGTGCAGAAGAAATTATCAAAAAGGGCAGTACATATAAATACAAAACAGAAACTCTTATTGAAGTTCTGAAAATTACACAAGCTGAAATGAAATATTTACATTACATATGCGATTCTCCTATATCGCAAAAAGAAAAAAAATCAAAGAAAAATCATAGAAATTATAAGAATAGATTAAACCGTCAAGGCAAACTAGAAAAAAAAGAGCAAATAAATGAACGTCGTCAAACTATTATTAATATGAGAAACGAAAAAAAGACAAAAGAAGAAATATGCGATTTTTTAAATATATCATTTCGTACCTATGAAAGAGATTTAGTTGCCATATTTGCAAATGGTGTTTTAAATGTAGTTAAAAACACTGTTGAAACTATCGTGGATAATATAAGTGATACCCTCGAAACTATTTCCAATAAGGTTAATGGTCTTATTAATGATACTATTGATACTTTAAAATCATCAGAATTCAATTTACATAATAATGATAATGAAAACGAGAAAATCGTCAATGATAATTTAACAGACAGTATGAATTTAGTTTCTAAAGAAAATGAAATAATCATTAATAAATCTTCTAATAACGTTGAAAACGGTGAAGAATTATCGGATAGCACGGATTTAGTCATTGCGACAAAAAATCAGCCCCTATATTGTAAGAAGAACGCTAGTTCCGCTCTGCTTAGTGAAAATACAGGTTAATAAGTATGCTATTATTTTATAGGTTAATGGATGTTAAAGGGATGTTTATTACTGGTTTATAAGTTGTTTAATATTGGTTAAATAAGTGTTAATTGGGTATTTATTGTTTGATAATACGGAATTAATATAGGTTAATACGGAATTAATGATTCTTTAATATTTGAAAGAATTTTAATATTTATATTTATAATGAAAAGAAAGATAAAAGGGATGGAGGAGTTTGATTGGGAAAAGGGTAGTGGCTTGGATAGGGGTATAGAGAGCAGATAACATATAAGATATTATCTTGAATGATATGATTGGAGAAGACGAATAAGAATTGTTTTTGTGTTTAATTCAAAAGATTAAGCTTTTTTGGAGGTGTCAAAATGGCAAGACCGATTAAATTGGGTCTTGATAGCTTTTATTTTGATGTGGATTTTTTTAATGATAAAAAAGTAAGAAGAATAAAAAAAGATTGTGGAGTTTCTTCAATTAGTTTGTTAATTTGTCTTCTAACTATTATTTATCGCAATGGTTATTGTGTTTTATTTGATAAGGATATTATTTTTGAAGTCTCCGACATAGTTGGAGTGGATGAAGATGATGTTTCAAGAATGGTTGAAAAAGCTCTTGAAGTAGGTTTTTTTGATAGAGGTATGCTACAGAAATTTGGTATATTAACTTCATTAAGTATTCAAAAAAATTTTAACAGCATTATAAAAGAAAAAAAGCTTAAACAGGAAGGCATTTCATCTGTACATAATTTGTTAATTAATACAAGTAGTCATCTTAATAATGAAAGTAGGGTTAATAAAGTATTTATTCCTCCAACACTTGATGAAGTTGAATCTTATTGCTTGGAGCATGGATATACAATAGATTCAAAATTTTTTATTGCCTATTATAGTGAAGCTGGTTGGTTAGATAATGATAATAAAATAGTTAATTGGAAACAAAAAATTGTTACATGGGAATCTAATCAAAAGAGAAGGGAGAATAGCAATGGAGGATATAGGAACAATATTGCAGAGGCGAGTGTTAGAAATAAGGGAAGCGTCAATGATGGAGAAGTCCCAACGTGGGGTAAAGTTTACAAATAATACATATCATCCTTTCATTGAAGAAAGAAAGTCTCTTGGTATTGAACATTGCTCAATATGTGATGATTATGGTGTTGAACAATATATAGCAGAAGATAATGTAGTTCGTACTAGACCTTGTGAATGTATGAAGGAATTTTATAATAGAAAAAGGATTAAATTTAGCGGTCTTGGAACTACTGTAGCGGATAAGACATTTGAATCATATAAAGCAGATGAGACATGGCAAGATGGTATTAAACGTACTGCAATGAGTTTTGTCTATACTCCTAATGCATGGTTTTATATAGGTGGTGCTGTTGGATGTGGGAAAACTCATATATGTACAGCTATATGTGGAGTGCTTTTAAAATCAAAAAATGTTCAGTATTTATCATGGAGAGGGGGACATATTCAGGCAATAAAATCATCTGTACTAGATGAGGTAAGGTATAGAGAGTTAATAGAACCATTAAAAAATGTTGAGGTACTGTATATAGATGATTTGTTTAAAAATGGTGGTGGAAAGATTACGGACGCAGATATTAACTTAGCTTTTTCTATACTTGATTTTAGGTACATAAATAAGCTTACAACAGTTATATCTAGTGAGTATTTCATTGATAAACTTATGAAAATCGATGGAGCGATATCATCACGTATTTATGAAATGTCATATGGATTTTGCTCTCAAATAATCGATGATGATGGAAGTAAAAATTATAGATTAAAAAAACGTGAACTAATACAGAAATAGACATATGCTCTAATTTTATTGTTTATGCAATAAGAGTGTTGAAAGATAATAATTTTTACTCTCTCTCAATACTCTCATTTTTACACAAATCGCATATATATAATTCTAGGAGTAATTATTTTTGTGTTTGATTTAATTCATTATTTAAAACTAGTCTTTTGATTGCTCTCCATAAAGAAAATATGCAAGCAATTATTAATATGCTCAAACATACACCAGTTTTTAAAATCAATCCAGTTAATTCATATTTTAAATTTGTTTCCATACTAAACACCTCCGATATAAAAATTATTGACATGTTGAACAACCATTAATCAAAAAGAAAGGAATATATCTCTATCTCAATATTATTTAATGTGAAGCCATCCGTCATTCTTGGCAGAACCCTTTTTTTGTGCTTTTTATGTAACATCGAGGTCGATAAAATTCAAAAGAACTCACGGTGAGTTCTTTTTTTAATATCTCTAAATAAAAAAATACTTGACGTTTAAAATACAAAATAGTATAATGAATAGTATAAGAAAGAAATATAAAAAAGAAAAGGGGAGTGTATTAAGAATGAAGAAACTAATTGCACTTGATGTTTGGGAATCAGTTCCAGATGAAAAAGGTCTTATCAGATATGCATATGGTCGGAATTGTCTTGATGTGTTTAATGAATTAAGACAGTATCTTGAAGAAATAGGGTACATACCTGATGAATACTTTATTCTTGATAGTTATTGGGAACATGAGCGAATACCAAAAGACGCAATTCTAAAATTTGACATAGACTATGGCTCATCAGAAGGAATATATATTGATTTATACATAAACTGGAATGATTCAGGAGAAGCTCATTCAAAGCATTTTATTACTGGAAAAACTTTAAATGATAACGATGAAGGTATGGACAAGATGTTTTTGATTGCCTCTAATATACGTAAAGTAATAAATTAATAGCAATGTAGATTATATAAGCTGTGCTATCGGCTTGACGGGCGAATCAATAAACGATGACAATGGAATAATTTTTAACTCACTGTGAGTTAAAAATTATGAAAATATTTTACTTGATATTAAATATACATTTTAGTATAATGAATATATTCAGATGTACATAAAAATATTCAGGAAGGGGGAAAAATTAGCAATGGCAACAATACGAAAATTATATAGGATAAAACCCAATGGAAGCATACATGAATCCGTTGAGCTTGAAATTGAAAATTACAGGTATATGAGTGAGTTTGGCGTTGAAGACGGAAAAATAACACAAGATGAAGCTGATAAGTTATTTGAGCAAATAGATGTAATATATAGCATTCTGCAAAAAGCTTTATATCATGGTGTAACTGGAAAGGAAATAGGAATACTAAAGGAAATATCAGCAGGGCGAGCGATGAGACAGGATATGCAATTAGTAGAATAGGTGAATAAAGAGTAGCATGGTTTAACCCTGTTACTCTTGCAGTACCAATAAAAAGAAGGGTGATAATTACAGTGGATAAAATAAAAGTATTAGTAGTTGAACCTGAAAAAGAGCCATATTTGAAGGAAATAGATAATGAAATAAAGACAATGCAGAAATTAGTAAATGGATATATTGAAACAGTCTTTTTAACCAGTACAGCAGTATTAGTGTGTAATGATGAAGGCATGATTAATGGCTCAAAAAGAAATAGAAGTTATGACTTTGGTTTTATATATGGAACATTCTTTATAGCTGGTATTGATGAACCTGATTTTGCTTCTCTCAACGATTTGGATATAAAAAAGTATACTAAAAAATTTGGATTAATAAACACTTGACATATTACATACATTTTAGTAAAATGTATGTAGTTTTAAGAATAGGATAACAAAACACAAAATAAAGCTTCTGGTTAATATATATGAAAGTTATTATATGGAAGTGAGGTTGTAACCTTGGTTAGTAAATTGGTTAATAAAGTAGCGTTCGTAAACTCTAAAGGTGGTTGCGGAAAAACGACATCAATTTTCCACATAGCAGGAGTTCTTTCAAAAGATAAAGATAATAAGGATAAAGCAAAGGGGAGAGTTTTAGTAGTCGATTTAGACCCACAGTGTAATACAACAGATACACTGTTAATGAACGTAGATAAAAAACAAAAACCAGATGAAACTGTACTTGATTTTATTACAGGAACTTCAAGTGCGGAAGAAGCGACTGTTCAGTGTCTATTTCAGACGAGAGGAAACGCTAATGCAAAATATTTCGGGGTCGATTGTATGCAGGGTGATGTATTACTTAGTAAAGAATCGCTTTTAAAGTCTATTGACCCTGAAAAGCTCCAAAAAAATTTTGAGTTATTCTTATCAGAGCAAGGATACTCATGGGTTTTAATCGATATGCCACCTAATAGTTTGACTTTAAATGAGATTTGCTTTTCTTATTTGGCAAATCATGTGATTGTACCGTTTTCATCTGATATATTTTCTGTTCTTGGTTACTCTAAATTAATGACTACAATTGACAAAGAAAGAGCTAATAATCCTTCACTTAATGTACTTGGCGTTTTTTTAGCAAGATATATGGCTAATTGCAAAGTTGATACTTATATACGAGATGAACTTATTAAGAATTTTGACACATTTATAGACATTCAAATTCCTCTTAGTTCAGATTTGCGAGAGAGCATTTTTTGTGGTAGACCCATAAGCTACTACAAAGAATTCTCTAAAGGCAGAATCGCATTTGAAAGTTTAGTAAGTGAAATAAAGAAACGCATAAATAAATTTAATAAGGGAATTTCATAAGGCAGTACATAAAGTGAATTAAGCTAAATATAAAATATAAGAGAGTGAGGGTAAAGAATGGCTAGAAATTTTAGTAAAGCTGGAAGCGTATTTGCAGAGGTTGCAAGAGAAAGCTCGGAGAAAGCTAATGTTCAGACTATAAAAATGATACAGAATGAGAACATTATAGATTATCCTAATAATCGAGAAGATATAAACGATACGCTTGATATAGAAAATAGCATTAAACAGATTGGCTTTAGTGACCCACTAGAAGTTACAGATTTTGGAATGACAAATGGGAAATTCATGATAGTAAGTGGTCATAGGCGAAGGAGTGCAGGGGTGAAGACTGGTATGAGCCTTTTCCCCTGTATAGTTAAGGATTTTAAAAGCGATAATGATGTTTTCAATTATGTTCTATTATCGAACAGTCAAAGGGATAGTGAGAAAGACCCTTTGTTATTTGCCAATCGTTACTTGTTACATGAAGCATATTTAGACAAAATTGGTTTTAAAGGCAGTAAACAAGAAGAAATAGCAAAGAGGCTCGGTATATCGACACATCATGCCGCCCGTTACGCAGCAGTCAATAGGTTAATATCTCCTATAAAAGACATGATTCGTGATGGAGATGTAGGAATGTCAAACGTTCTACCAATTGCGAAGCACACACCAGAAGAACAAGTTGAAATTTTAGAAATACTAAAGGAATGCATTTCATCAGGAAAGGATTTGACAAGAGAAACTGTTAAGACGCTAGTTGAGGGTTACAGGGATGGCAAAAAGACATTTAATGAAATAATGAAGCCAGAAGTAAAAGATAAGGAAAAATCAGAAATCACATTTATTAATGAAAATGAAGCTGAGAGTAGGGATCCTTCAATAAGGGAAGAAGAATCAAAAGGTTTAAACATTGATTCACAAAGTAATGATATTGTGTCCGAAAACAAGAAGGAAAAAAGCACAGAAGCACATGAAGATGAAATTCAAAACGAAGACAGAATTACAGAATCGACAGATGAAATTAGCTTTTATGATGAATCAATTGAAGCAAAAGAAGATGAAAGCCAAGATAATATAGAAAATGAAAATGATATAAATAACGTTGAGGACAGAGAGAGTTCCGGAGCAGACGACAATATTCATGATATTAATAATGATAAAAATTTAAAGGCAACAAAAGATATTCGAAAGTATTTAGACAGATTGAATGCTCTTTTAAACACAACTTATGAATTCTCAGATAAAGAAGAAGCGGAGAATACATTTGATAATATGAAAGAAACACTATCGATGATTATTGATGAAATGTATAATATTTCTCGTGCCTTTAATCTGACTGATGTTTTTATAAATGCAGTTTCAGAAATGCAGGAAAAGCTAAAATCTTATTAAAACAGGAGGCAGACTAAAATAAGAGGCAGGGATTGTCCTGTCTCTTATTTAAAGTACATATGCTATAAGCGACTTATAGCATATTGATAAAGAAAAATACGAATTTTAATGCAAATTTTAATGCAATTAAGGCAATATTTAGTTAAACTAAATAAAGCTGAAAAGGAGGAAGTAATGACAACAACAAATAATGATAGCAAGTCTAGTTATTTAAATGTAAGGGTTACCAGTGACTTAAAAAAAAGATTTGATGTATTTTGCAAAGGTATTGGGTCTACTGGAAGCAAAACTGTTATGTTATTCGCAAGATATTGTATATATTCGGATAAGGCGTTTTCATTTAATTTCTCGAATTATGACATTGCTCAAGACAACTCAGAACCTATTATAGTTGGATTTCGTTTAACAAATGGATTGCGAGAGAAGTTCGCAAAATTTTGCGATAAATTTGAATTACCTATGGCTGTATTTATACGTGATTTCATGATTTCATGCATAACAAAAAATAAACTTCCATTTGACATAAATGAAATAGCCAAAATGAAGTCATCACTCACAATAAGCAAAGAAAAAAAAGAGAATGTGTAAAGCCATTTAACTCACCGTGAGTTCTTCTTTAAAATGTATAAGCATAAAACATATAAGATTCTTGATAGAGAAAATGATTATTTTTATCCAGATGATATAATAAAAGATACTAGGTGGTGAAAGAACTAAAGTAAAAAATTACAGAGCCTCAAATAATATTAAGTAATAAAAAACACAGAAGATAAGATTGACGAAAAAGACATTTCAAGATGGCTTTGAGTTTGATGTATTTAAAGGTTATAAGGATGTAAAAATACTATATCAAATCTTTTTACGGAGGTATTTAAATGCAAAACTTAAATGAAATTTTAGGGGCTTATATTCTTCTTTTTATTGCTGGTGTATGTGTTGGAAGAATAATAAAGTTCATTAAAAAAAATATGAAATAGAAAGATGTTAAACTCTAATAATTTACTTATTAGCTGTTTATGCTTTGTCATGTAGTAAAAGGTGGTATTAAGATGGTTAGTGAGAAATATGTATGGAAAGCCATTGATTTTGTTATCGATTATGCAAAAGAACAAGGTTTGAAGTATCGACGTGGGGATTTTAAAGATATAAGCTTTTGCAATAAAACATATGATAATTGTGTTTTTAATACATATCAAAATTGCGGATATAAAAATACTAAAGCTATACAAATCTGTTTGCGTTATGACTTTGAACGCTGTGGAAGAAGCTTAAAGCAAGCTAAAGATAAATTTTTAAGCTACATGTATGTAAGGGTAAAAAACGATGGAATATATTTTATATTTACTTACAGAGAACTAGATTTACTCATATTGAAAGAAAACGGCGAAAATACAGAAGATAAAATCGAAAAGATTATTAGTAAAGTCACAAAATTGCTTGAACTTGCGGATTTAGAAAAGAACAATTCTGAAAAAGAGGCTATTGCAGCAAGTTTAAAAGCACAGGAACTACTTGTAAAGTATAACCTTGATTTATGTGATATACAAGGTGATAAAAAGGAAAATATAGAAGAAATTATTGCAGATGTACCATCAGGATTCAAATGGAAATACAGTCTTGCTGAGGTTGTCGCCAGAAGTTATCGTTGCCGATTTTATATCATTGGTTCAAATAACATTGTTTTTTACGGTTATCGTTCAGATAGTTTAATTGCACGAAGGGTATTTATCTATCTATTTAATGTCGGAAATAGACTTGCAAATGCATACGTAAAAGTTATGTCTATGAAACTCTATAATACAAATGGTATATACAATAGCTTTTGTGCAGGATATGTTAAGGGTATAAATACAGAATTGTCTAGAAACTCAACAGCCCTTGCGATAATAGTGCCGTCAGAAGTTAATGAGAATTTTGAAGAATTTTCTAAAAATTTTAGAAACAAAGGTAATTTTTTAAATGTAATTGATGACACTGCATATGAGAATGGGATAGTCGAAGGAAAGCGAGCGATGAATGCTCAATATTTAGAGGCATAAAAATTAAATCATATTACATGGAATAAATACAACAGCTTCAAAGTTGAATAATTAAAGTCACAAATCACAAATCACAAAGCAAAGAAAGAGCCATATAAAAACGGCTCTTTCTTTAAGGTATGAGTCAATAAAATGTATCTAGTTAAATTATTATCTATAATATTTTTTTTATTCAACACTTTATATAAGTGAATACTTATTTTTTGTATTCTAATTTTAACTCACCGTGAGTTCTTTAAGATAGCCCATTATCCTTTTTGCCATAATGGGCTAAGTTATTGTTTAATTCAAATTGAGAGTTTCTATAAATAAATCCAGTATATCTTCATTTTTAAGCCCAATATGCCTAGCGTGATTAATAGCTTCGTTTATCTGTTTTTTTATATCTATAACATGTGATTGCATTAATTTATCAGTTATATAAGGCTTTAAAAAGTATCCAACCCCGTGCTTTTTTATGAGTATACCATCATCAACAAGAGAATCCAATACTTTATATGCAGTTGATTCACCTACATTATATAATCCTTTAAATTGCAATATTGTAGGTACACGTTTTCCAGCTAAGTATTTACCACTTAAAATATCGAACTCAAATTTTCTTTTCACTTCAAGCCATTGATTTGTATTTGGTGTAAACTTATTTTCATGATATGTATTTTTCTCTGATATTTTTCATCACTCCCTCATAATGTCCATATGGTTTGGTGTTTATCATCAGTATTTTTATGTCTAACTTAATCTTACAAGACCGCCAATTCGTGATTCTATTTTTATTGCTCCGAATTCACTACTTTCAGGGTCGTCTAAATTCTTCACATAAGCGATTGGACAATTATTTTCTAAATCTTCTATTTCTATTTCCCATTCGTCTTTATATGCTGAAACATATAATATTGAAAAGCATTTTCCAAACTGAAAATTTGTGACTATTACATGATATACAAGAGTACAATAAATATCTTGAAATTCATTTACGTATTCTTGCTCCTTTTCATCAAGCCAAAATAAAAGTCCACATCCTTCAGATTTGTTTATTTTTCCTTCGTTTTTAAAATCATTTTTGACATTAGGGTGGAGTTTTAACATATTTAGTCTGCTTAATGCTTCATTCCTTTTTTCTTCTTTGCTTGGTGTATAAGTTAGAAATTTCTCTTGCGCTAGTTTATTTGCTTCTTTTTCTGCTTCATCATAAGTTTTAAAGCCTGTAAAGACATTATCAATATCTTTGTTCCATTCGGCTTCTGTGTTGTATGTCTTAACAGTTATCATTTTTTCCCCATTCCCTATAAGTAAGGGAGCGTAAACAGTTTGCCATCCCATAATATATACTCCTTTTCATAGAATCTAGTAAATCATAATTCCATTATACTAATTTGTATATTTATTGTCAAGTATTCAAAAATAATTAACTTTATAAGATTGGTAATTATTATTTTCATTTTTTAATAACATTGCATAGTATCACCTTAAAGCAACATAAAATAACAGGCTAATTATTATTAGAGGATGATTCGCAAAAAAATTCTTTATTAAAACGTAACCCTTAATAGGGTTATTTTTAATTGAAACATTAATTTGATAAATACATTTTATGGAAATTATTGGCGAAAATACATTCGGTGTTTTTCTTGCATAAATTGAATGTCCGTGTTATATTCTATAGATAGAATATAAGTTCGTAAAAGAAAAGGTGTATGATGGACGACAAAATAATATT